>Ga0105050_10003272_pt1 | contig 22585 bp, 21 predicted proteins | sample FRY01_FD_78088 | JGI IMG/M metagenome (GOLD analysis project Ga0105050, IMG submission 78088) | Freshwater microbial communities from Lake Fryxell liftoff mats and glacier meltwater in Antarctica - FRY-01 | ecosystem: Environmental > Aquatic > Freshwater > Ice > Glacier meltwater ...
CGTCCTGTTCAATACTCAGCCGACCTCCCTCTCCACTCCCGGCTCCTTCGACTGGACCCCGGTGGGCGATGGCAACCAGTTACGCAAGAGCCTGGAGGCGCTGCGTCAACATGTGCCCAACGAAGGCACCAGTCTTGAAAACCTGTTCGTTCAGCTGCGCGCCATGATGCCGATGCCGGACAACGTCTATCTGCTGACCGATTCCCTGCCAACACAAGGTGCGCAGAAACCACGCAGCGCAACGATCTCGGGCAAGGATCGGCTCGACCTGTTCCGCGAAGCTCGAATCAAGATGCCGAACAACATCCCCATCAACGTGATCATGTTCCCCATGGAGGGTGATCCTTTTGCGGCAGGTGCGTTCTGGAATCTGGCCCGCTCATCGGGCGGCGCGTTTCTCTCGCCTTCGAAGGACTGGCCATGAGCCGTCGCAAGCGTCGCTCCGCGCCGGAAACTTCACTTGCCTTCCTGGACGTCATCTGCTGTGGATTTGGCGCCATCATCCTGTTGCTGATGATCACCAAAGTCACCGTACCGGTGGTGCTGGAACAAAGTGCCATCGATCTGGAGGGCCAGGTGGCGCAACGGGAAAACGCAGTCTTCGAGATTCGCGGGCAGGTCCTGGAACTGAAAAGACAGCTCGACCTGTCAGACGCCACCCTGGCTGACAAGTTGCGCATGCTGGCGGCATTGCGCAACAGCATCACGAAGTTCAAAGGCGAAAGCCTCGCGACCGAGGAAGACGCCGAAGAAGAGCTGAAGGCGCGTCAGAAACTGGCTTCCATCAAACAATCATTGACCGACGAGATGGAGCGCCTGCTGGGCGCCGGCTTCACACCTCAGAACGATCTGGTCGGTGGCATCACGGTTGACAGTGAGTACGTCATTTTTGTCATCGACACCTCGGGCAGCATGCAGAGCATGGCTTGGCCCGTCGTCATACGAAAAGTCCAGGAAGCGCTCGCCGTCTATCCAAATCTGAAAGGCATTCAGGTGATGAGTGACGAAGGCGACTACATGTTCCCCGGTTTTGCCGGCCAATGGATACCGGATAGCCCGGCTCGGCGCCAGAGCATCATTTCAACGCTGCGAACCTGGGCGCCTTTTTCCAACTCCAGCCCCGTGGAAGGTGTGCAGGCCGCGATCAACGATTTTTTTGCCTCGGACAAACGCATCAGCATTTACGTCATGGGCGATGACTTCACGGGCGAATCCATCGAGTCGATCGTCGACGAAGTAGACGCCATCAACAGTCAGGACAATGGCGAGCGACGTCGCGTTCGCATCAATGCGATCGGCTTTCCGGTTTATGTGGACCGGCCAAACATCCGAACCTATCGGTTTGCGGCCATGATGAGAGAACTCGCCTGGCGCAATGAAGGGACTTTTGTGGGCCTGGCGGAATTGCAGTAGATTGAGGTACCTCATGCGGAAGTGGACGACATCTGAATGAACAGCACACCCCGCCATGTTCGTGGGTGGGTTTTTGCACTGCTGCTGGCACTGGGAGCCTGTGCATCACCGAAGATCTCGATGGAAGGCAGCTTCCCCATTCCGTTGGTCAATCAGTATCCGGTGACCGTCGGCTGGGTTCTTGATGAGGAACTCCTGGCATTTACGCACAGCGAAAAAGTTGATCGTGGCAGTGAGTGGGTGATCAAGATCGGGACAGTACAACAGGCGATGTTCGACAGTCTGTCGAAAGGCATGTTCAAGTCGCACGTTTTTCTGAAAGAAGAAAAAGCCGAGCCGCCCGTAACCGTCATCTTCGTGCCCTCCATCGAGGAACTGCAGTTTTCAACACCTGCGCAGACTCGCTCGAAGTATTTTGAAGTGTGGATCAAGTACAAATTCAAACTGCTCAATGCCGACGGGTCGCTCCGTGGAGAATTTCCGCTGACTGCGTATGGCAAGGCTCATACACAAAACTACTCCATGAATACCACGACCTCCGCGCTCGAAGAGGCTACCAATGCAGCCTGCCGGGATGCGATGGCGTTTTTTGCCCTGCAGTTCCGCACACTACCGCCAGTTAAAACCTGGCTCGATGAAGAAGGCCTCGGAGGATGAACATGTCGCTGATCGTTCGACTGGCCGCTGTGGCACTGACAGCTGCATTCTGTGGAGGCTGCGTGACTGCGCGGGTCGAGGAAATTCGTGAAGGCCATACCGAGATGGCAGCCGGCGATACCATAGCCGTACTGGGCAGACGTGAACGCCCGAGCGCCGCTGAAACCGAACTCGACTTCGTGGACTGCGTGTCAAAGAACATGGGCGGCGGTGATGGTGTTTCAGTCATCCCTGATCGAACCTTCAGGGATACGCTGTTCCCCTGGTTCGAACCCCGCACGGCACCGACAAATACACGGGACCTGCCGGATCTCATCGGTCACCCCACGTTCATCGAACGTCTCAACAGCCTCGGCATCAAATATCTGGTCTGGATCGAAGGCTCCACACGACGGACCGATTCTGCCGGCACGATGAGCTGCACGATCTCACCGGCAGGCGGCGGCTGTTTCGGCTTCTTGACCTGGGAAAATGACTCGGAGTACGAAGCGTCGATCTGGGATATCAAACAACGTCGAACCGTCGGCAAGGTCAGTTCGGATGCCGTCGGAACATCCTATATGCCGGCACTGATCGTGCCGGTGCCCATCATCGCGAGGGTCAAGAACTCGGCATGTACCTCTCTGGCGGACCAGTTGAAGATATTCCTCACTGCCGAGTCCTGAACAGCGGCGTCACCAGGGTGCCAGCTCGCAGTTTCCTCAGAGCATGGAACTCTGTGATCACTTCGGGCGCATTTCCACCACTTCACCCTCGAACCGCTCCGGTTCAACGGCGTACCACTCCGCCAGTGACACCTTGTGCTTGCCGTTGCACAGATCGCACATTTCATAAAAGGTTGGCCGGCCCGGATCGGCGAATATCACCCGCTTGACACCAGCATCAAAGGCGCGATCCACCATCTTGGCGAGTGGTTTCACCAGTTCATCCCAGAAGCAGATATCTGAGCCAACGACGATGTCGAATTCGCCCAGTTCTTCGGTGGTGATCTTCTTGAAACTCTGGATCAACGGTGCAATCTCGACGTTGTTGAGTTCCGCCAACACCTTCATGTAAGGAAAAACCTCTTTGTCGATATCCAGTGCGCTGACCTTGGCATTAAAGCGGGAGGCGCAAAAAATCGATAACGGTCCCCAGCCGCTGCCAACCTCCAGGACGCGGGAGCGGGTCGGAATCGGGCGGTGCTGGAGATAGTCCATGACGAGATAACTGGAGTGCCAGGGCCGATGACCATGCACCGACGGCTGATAACGTTTTTTCATCTGCCGGATCAGCTTGTGCTTGTTTTCCAGCAGATAGATGCCGTAGGCCTGATACAGATGCGGTTCGGGAGAACGCTCGAGTTTGGGCATGTTGGATTAAGGTCTGTCCTAGGGAATGAAGCGCGACATCTCTTCATGGCGCACGAAAGCCGCGCAGTGTAGCAAGTCGCTTGCCTCGAATCGCGCCAAAAATCGCCTTCAGCAACACGAGGAATAGCCCCGGGAAATGCACGGGGAAACTCCAGGTGGTGGCTTTGCGCCACTAAATCCTAATGTTGACTAAAACACTCGGGTATTGCGCGCAACTGGGCTAAACTCTGCGCCACATTCGATGAGCTTTCATTTGTGGCCAACAAAACCATTGAACAGCGCCTGACCCACGAGTACACCGCCGGATTTGTCAGCGCAATTGAAGCGGATACGTTTCCGCCGGGGCTGAGCGAAGACGTGGTCCGAGCCATATCGACTCGCAAGAACGAACCTGCCTGGTTGACACAATGGCGGCTACGCGCGTTTGCCTATTGGCAAGCCATGCCAAAACCGGAATGGGCACATCTGCATTTCCCGCCCATAGATTTTCAATCGATTTCCTACTATTCCGCACCCAAAAGTCAGGCGGATGGCCCGCGGTCGCTGGAAGACGTCGATCCGGAACTGCTGAGAACCTACGAAAAACTCGGCATCCCCCTGCATGAGCGAGCCGCACTGGCCGGTGTGGTACCGGATCCGTTGCTGCCAAGCCGCCCGGATGTTGCGGTTGATGCTGTTTTTGACAGCGTGTCGATCGCCACCACATTCAAGGATCGCCTGGCCGAAGCGGGTGTGGTGTTCTGCCCGCTGTCGGAGGCAGTCCATACTCATCCGGAACTGGTGCAGAAATATCTCGGCAGCGTGGTCCCACAACGGGACAATTTTTACGCCGCCCTCAATAGCGCCGTTTTCAGCGACGGCTCGTTTGTGTACATCCCGCTCGGCGTGCGCTGTCCCATGGAGTTGTCTACCTATTTCCGCATCAACGCCCGCAACACCGGTCAATTCGAGCGAACCCTGATCATTGCCGACCGAGGTGCCTACGTCAGTTATCTCGAAGGTTGCACGGCGCCCATGCGCGACGAAAACCAGCTGCACGCTGCCGTGGTTGAACTCGTGGCTCTGGAAGACGCGCAGATCAAGTATTCAACCGTACAGAACTGGTACCCGGGAGATGCACAGGGACGTGGTGGCATCTACAACTTTGTCACCAAACGTGGCACGTGCCTGGGTGACCGCGCGCGAATCTCATGGACCCAGGTCGAAACTGGCTCGGCCATCACCTGGAAGTACCCGAGCGTTATCTTGCGTGGCAATGACAGCGTTGGTGAATTCTATTCTGTCGCGCTGACCAACAACTACCAGCAAGCCGACACCGGCACCAAAATGATCCACCTCGGCCGCAATACACGCAGCACGATCGTCTCGAAGGGCATCAGCGCCGGACACAGCCAGAACAGCTACCGGGGACTGGTCCGCATTTCGCCAACAGCCGTCGGTGCGCGGAACCACACCCAGTGCGACTCCCTGTTATTGGGCCGCACCTGCGGAGCGAATACCTTTCCGTATATCGAGAGCAGCAATCCGACTGCCACTGTAGAACATGAAGCAACTACCACACGAGTCAGCGACGAACAGCTTTTCCTCTGTGCACAACGTGGCATTGATGCGGAAAAAGCCGTGAGCATGATCGTCAACGGTTTCTGCAGGGATGTCTTCCGTGAATTGCCTATGGAATTCGCGGTCGAAGCTGGCAAGTTGCTGGAAGTCAGTCTTGAGGGAGCGGTTGGATGAGTTTGCTGGAAGTCAGGGATCTGTACGCAAATGCAGGTGACAAACCCATTCTGAAAGGGCTGAGTCTGACCATCGGTGCCGGCCAGGTGCACGCCATCATGGGCCCGAATGGTTCAGGGAAATCGACCCTTGCCTACGTGCTGGCAGGCAAGCCCGGTTATACCGTAACGAGCGGAGAAGTATTGTTCGACGGTAAGGATCTGTTGGCGATGGAAGCCCAGAAGCGTGCGTGTGCAGGATTGTTTCTAGCCTTTCAATATCCAGTGGAAATTCCCGGTGTGAGCAATATGGAGTTCCTGCGTACCGCCGCAGAGGCCAGAGCGCGTGCGCTTGACGCAGAACCACCGTCAGCCGTGGATCTCATCCGGAGGTTGCGTGCCATATCCAATGAGCTGGGTATGAATCCGGATTTCCTGAAGCGCGGGGTCAATGAAGGATTCAGCGGTGGCGAAAAGAAGCGCAACGAAATTCTGCAAATGAGTTTTCTGGAACCCAGACTCGCCGTTCTTGACGAAACGGATTCCGGGCTGGATATCGACGCGCTGCGGATTGTCGGTGAAGGTGTCACGCGTTATCTGAAAGCACATCCCGATTCTTCGGTTCTGCTGATCACTCACTACCAGCGGCTGCTTGATCACATCGTCCCCGACGTTGTCCATGTGCTCGCCAACGGCAGCATCGTTGAAAGTGGTGATCGCACTCTGGCCTTGAAGCTCGAAGCACAGGGTTATGCCTGGCTGGACGCAGGCTGATGAAGACTGGCGCGTTGCCACAAGCCTGGATGGCCCCTGCGATGGGCGAAGATCTTCGCGCACTCGTCGGGTTGCCCGCATCGAGCGCTTCGGCGCGAGAGCACTGGAAGTACACGCGGATTGAAAAGATCACTGCACTTCTGAACGGCCCCGACAACGCCCCGCCAACGGTTTTTGAAGGTGCCAGTCAACCGGGTGTTACCGTCGTTCAGGACACGGATCCCGATGATCACGAACTCACCCTGCTCAGCACTCGGACCGCGTACTGTCCCGCTACCGCAAAGGCGCTGCTCAATACACGCTGCATTGATCGGATGGTGATCGGGCAGAGTCTTGCGCAGCCGCTGGTCATTTTGCGCAGTGATGCCCGCCGACCACTTCTGATCACCGTCCGTACCGGGGTTTCGGCTCGCATTCACGACCTTTCCAGCAGTGACACTGGCTGGCTCATCGTCGAGCAAGAGCCGAATTCGCAACTGGACTTCACAAGGCTGCACACACCGTCAGCGGCCACGCGGTGGCATCAGCTGCAGTTGATACTGAATCGGCATGCCTCACTCACCATGCAGCATTACTGTACCGGAGCCGCCTTCAGCCGACTGGATGTCTTCGTGGCACTCGTCGGGACAGGATCGAGCGTTGATGCGCGCGGCTGCTGGATGGCCAATTCAAAGGATCATCTCGATCAGCAATGGCACGTGGAACATCATGCACCACACACCAGCAGTTCCCAGGTGCAGCACGGAATCGCTGACGGTCGAGCAGTCACAACCTATCGCGGCCGAATTTTCATCGGTGTGGACTGCCCGGCTGTCGACGCATCACTGATGAACAGGAATCTGACGCTTTCCCCAACAGCGGTCTGCAACACCAAGCCGGAACTGGAAATCAACACCGACGACGTGCGCTGCAGTCACGGCGCGACCATTGGCCAACTGTCGGAAGAAAGTATCTTCTACTTCCTGTCGCGCGGCGTGGATCGTGAACACGCGCGCAAGATGCTGGCGGCGGGTTTCATCAATCAGTGTCTGCGTGGCGATCTGGCCGACACTGCACGGTTTGAATTGCTGGGGACAAGCAGTGAATAACCTCTCGATTCGCGCGGACTTTCCGATCCTGGCCGAACAGATCAACGGCCAACCTTTGTGTTATCTGGACAATGCGGCCACCACCCAGAAACCGGTAGTTGTCATGGATGCCATGAACCGGTACTACCGTCAGGACAATGCGAATGTGCATCGGGCTGCACACACACTGGCCGAAAGAGCAACCAATGCCATGGAATCAGCACGCCTGAGCGTTGCCCGGTTCATCAATGCAGCCAGTCCCGATGAGATCATCTTCACACGAGGCACGACCGAGTCCATCAATCTGGTCGCTGCCGGATTCAGCCGGATCCTGCAACCGGGAGACGAAGTGCTCACGACCGTGATGGAGCATCACAGCAATTTTGTGCCCTGGATGATGGCTGCCCGACAAGCCGGTGCACAACTCGTGGCGGTACGGGTCTCGCCATCGGGAGAAATTGACCAGGAAGACTTCAGATCCCGGCTGACCGAACGCACCCGACTCGTTGCCTTTGCCCATGTCTCGAATGCGCTGGGCACAGTCAATCCGGTTGCCGACCTGATCCAGGACATCCGGTCCCGGAGCAATGCATGCATCCTGATCGATGGGGCCCAGGCGATACTGCATTTGCCGGTCGATGTGCAGGCCCTGGATGCAGACTTCTACGCGTTTTCCGCGCACAAGATGTACGGACCCACCGGCATGGGCGTCCTGTATGGCAAGAGGCATCGCCTTGAAACATTGGCGCCATGGCAGTTCGGTGGTGAGATGATCGAGCGTGTCACGCTGGACGATGTCACGTTCAATCGTTTGCCTTACCGTTTCGAGGCGGGTACGCCAAATATTGCCGGCGCAGTTGGCCTGGGAGCGGCCATCAACTATCTGGAGCAGATTCCCAGAATCCAGCTGCTCGCCCAGGAAGCGCTTCTGGTTGAAGAAGCAGCCGCGGAACTGGCGCACATGCCTGGGGTTCAGTTGGTCGGTCGTCCATCACATCGACTGGGTGTGGTCTCGTTTGTCGTCGACGGCGGACACGTTCATGATGTCGGCACACTGCTCGACCAGCAGGGTGTTGCCGTTCGCACGGGGCATCATTGCACGATGCCGCTGATGGACTTTCTGGGTGTGAACGGCACAGTACGAGCATCCTTCAGCCTGTACAATGAACGCATCGATCTGGAACGCTTCCTGCTCGCCATGCACAAAGTTCTGACTTTCCTGTGAATTACGGAGACGATCCGATGACAGTTTCCACCTTCGATCCACAAACCATCACCGTCAGCGAACAGGCGGCAAGGCACCTGCACGCTCAACTTGCCATGCACAAAAATGCCCATCTGCGACTGGGTGTAAAAGAGAGTGGCTGCAATGGTTACAGCTACTACCTCGACTATCTTGATGCACCGGCGTCAAATGATGTCGCCATTCGTATCAATGAGGATCTGGAGATTCATGTTCTCCCCGACGATCTGCCAATGGTGCGCGGTACCCGGGTCGAATTTGTGCGTGAAGGTTTGAACTCGACGCTGCAATTCAAGAACGCCAATGCCACCAGCTACTGTGGCTGTGGCGAGAGCTTCTCGATCGATCACTGAATTACCCAAGTGCAGCGCCGAATTGTCCCTGTCAATCGTGCAGTGAACGCGCGACTGGTCCCGACTGGAGATCCCGTGACCATTCCCGGTGGCGTTTTTGTGACGCTGACCCAGGATCTCGGTGGTACCTTCACCATCGTGCACCTGGGTAACATGGCGCGTATTGACGGCGAGGATGCTGATGCCCTGGGACTCACGCCGATTCGTCTGGACTTCGCTCCACCGGGTGACGGCAAGATCGACCCGGCACAGGTCAAGACAGCACTTTCGTCAGTCTATGATCCGGAGATACCCGTCAATATTGTCGATCTTGGTCTCGTCTACGACACCACGATCACGGACCACACGGTGACCGTGGTCATGACACTCACCGCGCCAGGTTGCGGGATGGGACCGGTGCTGGTGCAGGAGGTCAAGTCACGTCTGCGGCGTGTGCCGTTTGTGCAGCAGGTTGAGGTTGAACTGGTATTTGATCCGCCCTGGTCACGAGAACGAATGACTGAAGAAGCCCAACTGGAACTGGGTCTGTTCTGAGCATGTCGGGGTTTCCTGCAACACCACCACCGGCCTCTCTGGACGAGATCCGCGATGCGTTCCAGTTTTTCGACAATTGGGAAGACAAGTACCGTTTTGTCATCGACCTCGGTAAATCACTTGCCAGCATGCCTGACGAGTGGAAGACCGAAGACAACCTGGTACGCGGCTGCCAAAGCCAGGTCTGGCTGGTTGCGACCTTTGATGCCGGCCAGGATCAGTTACAACTGGTGATCGACAGTGATGCCCATATCGTGCGCGGGCTTGTTGCCATCGTGCTTGCAGCTTATCAGAACCACTCACCCCGGCAGATCGTCGGTTTCGATATCGAAGGACTCTTTGCAGAACTTGCACTGCTTTCTCACCTGAGTACGTCACGTGGCAATGGTCTGCGGGCTATGGTGACCAAGGTCGTTGCTGCGGCGAAGCGCCACCTGACCTGACGGCGGTACGACCTGCCAGCAAGGCCCGCAGACGGTCCTCCTCGCTACCTTTTGAATAGCTCGGTACGGCTCCAGGCGGCGCTACCACGCTGGCAACTCCCCTTCCGGCAGACGTTTGTGCAAGTGCTGAACTGAACGTGATTGATGCCGCCGGTGACTCAACCTTTGGTTGATCAATATGTACCGCCTCCGGTTGGCGTGCGGGGTTGTTCGTCAAGCCCAGTGTCGTCCGGGGCCCCTGAGCTGCCTGCAGTGCGAGCGACAGGTGTTGTTGGCGTTGCCACAACAGCGCAAAACCCGCAGACGCGGCCATCATCAGCAGCACACCTACCGCTATCAACAGTCGAATGACATCAAATTCGCTCATCTATCCCCTCTCCTTTTCGCTGTGGCGGCGAGCGTTCGGTCTTCTGCCACACCTTATTTGTGGCTGCTTTTCCGGTACGCGATTGATTGATCCCCGGCCGGCGCTCGGTCGAGGTCACGCGCCAGGGGTTTTGAACGACGCCGTTGACCATGCTGGCCTCCGTAATCGGATTCTCTGCAGGAAGAGTAGTACGGATTTCGCTGTTTACCTTTTGTTTACCTTCTGTTGGCTCCGGGCATCCTGCCCTCACGCCAACACCGGTCGCTTCGCTCCCTCACACCGGCGCGATCGGCTGCGCCGATAGTGCCGGTGGGCGGCACTTCCGTGTGCCTCTGTTTACCTTCTGTTGGCTCCGGGCATCCTGCCCTCACGCCAACACCGGTCGCTTCGCTCCCTCACACCGGCACCTCCGTGTGCCGCCCTCCCCATGTCACCAGCCTCGCGGCTGAGAGGTCCTGTTGGATGAACTGAGCAGTCTGCAACCGCGCGCCTGGAACGCGCGAAAACGATGGGCAGCATCGCCCGGCCATGGATGGTCGGGCCCGCAAGGGTATCGGCGTAGCCGATTCCCGCAGCGTGAGGGAGCAAAGCGACCGGTAGCCCCAGCGAACGCTAGTGAGCGGACAAAAAAAGGAAGGGCAGGATGCCCGTAGGCAAGAAACAAAAGCCCCCTTGTAACTGTACATCCATACAGCTAATCTGGCCGACCCTGTACATAAATACAGTTATCGCATGACGATAACCACACAAACCATAACCACTCTTCTCGAACATCCCGATCTGTGGCTGGCTGGCCGCTCCGGTCGCAGGCATATCCGGCCTGGTAACAGCGAACCCAGCGGTTATCCCCTGCTGGATCGGCACCTGCCCGGCGGCGGCTGGTCAATGGATGCCGTGAGCGAGTTCTGCCTGATACAAACCGGTATTGGTGAATTGCAGTTGCTGGTGCCTGCACTGGTCAGGCTCAGTCGCAAGCCACGCTGGATCCTGTGGGTCAATCCACCCTTTCTGCCTTATGCGCCCGCGCTTGCATCACTGGGTATCCAGGTCAACCGGATACTGGTGGTCCAGGCGGCACAGGTAACACCGTCAGCACAGACACCCAAGGCAACCTCCAGGCCTGCCCCCAGGTTTTCCTCCAGTCCGGAATGTCGTTCGGGACGTGCCGATCAGGCGCCTGGTCAACAAGCCCACCAACGTACACTCTGGACTCTCGAACAAGCCAGTCGTTCGGGCGCCTGCAGCATGGTGCTGGCCTGGCCAGACGAAAGTCGCCTCACCGTGCGCGACATCCAGCGCCTGCAACTGGCCGCTCGTCATGGCCGCACCATGATCACGCTGTTCCGGCCGGTTTCAGCGCTGCAGAAGCCATCGCTGGCAGCGCTGCGATTGCATCTGTCGACCGGTTTGAACCCTCTGTCTGTCGGACAACGTCTGCAGGTGGATATCGTCAAACGGCGTGGTGGCTGGCCCATAAATGACCTGTCCATCGATATACAGCCTACTGCAGTCAGCCGTGCGGAGGTCATGGCACAACTCGAGTTCTGGCGCAGTGAACGAACAATGCGCCTGCCGGGCGCCGATCCAACGCGCACATTGCTCTCAGAGCAGCAGACACCCTCGCGGATAGCACACTGATGCTCTGGCTTGGCATATATCTGCCATTTTTCGGACTGGAGGTTGCCAGGCGCAGTGCGCTGCATGGATCGATACGAGAGAGGCCAACACAAGTCGCACAGCAGCCGAGCCCACAACCAGCCGATGCAGGCGACCACACCACTGCCACAGGTCCGGAAGTACTGGTACATCACCAGGTTATCGTCGCCAGTAATCCTGCAGCACTGGCCCTGGGTATCCACCCAGGCGTTTCGCTTGCCACCGCACAAAGCCTGGCCCCAGACACTCTGCGGCATTTTCCGCAGGATCGTCAGCATGAACAGGCGCGGCTGACTTTCCTGGGCGAAGTGCTCTATCGCTTCAGTGCCGATGTCAGCCTCGAAGCGCCGGATGCCATCGTGCTGGAAGCAGGCCGCAGCCTGAACCTGTTTGGCAATATCCAGACACTTGGCGCCCAGGTGGCGGAAACCTGCAGGCAATTGGGGCACACCACGCAGATACGAGCCGCGGCAACACCACTGGCAGCTCTGGCGCTGGCACGCACTGCAGCCAGTACGTTGCCACAGGTTGCGCTCGATCGTCTGGGGCTCCCGGAGAAGGTTGTGGAACGATTCGCCAACATGGGGCTGATCACGCTTGGTCAGGTCATGGCCCTGCCCCACCGGGAACTGGCACATCGGTTCGGGCGTGACTTTGCCAGCTATCTGCTGCGACTGACTGGTGATCTGCCGGATCCACGTGCGCACATCCGGCCACGACGGCAGTTTTCGCAAGCCCTGCACCTGCTCGAGCCATTGCGTGACAAGGCCGCGCTGCAATGGCCTATGACACGATTGCTGGAAGAACTCAGTCAATGGCTCATCAGTCATCAACTGGGAGCAGAAGCAATCAACTGGTCCTTCACTGCCCATGCTGCCCATACCAGGGTCAACATGCCGGTTCGCTTTGCGCGTGCCCGACAGGAGGTACGAACATTTCTCGGTATTTCGGAGCTCAAGCTGACCGAGACCGATCTACCCGAAGACGTACTCAGCATCGGCCTTCAGGCAAGTCGTCTACGCCCCTGGACAGGCCAGACCACCACACTGTTTCCAGACATGCCCGGTGAAATGCCGGGTATGGGCACATCCAGTCATCGGGGCGATCCGGTCGAATGCACGGAATTGCTCGATCAGTTGGGTGCCAGACTTGGCGAACAGGCTTGCATGCGCCTGCAGGCCATCGACTGCCATGCACCAGAACTCGCCTGGCGCCCTCTCCCTCCTCAGGCCACAGGCAGCCCACGACAACCGCAACTTCCACCCATCCGTCCAGGTCAACGACCGCTCTGGGTGTTCACACCACCAAGACTGGTGGCAATAACTGATCTGACCTTGCTCGAAGGCCCGGAGCGCATCCAGAGCCAATGGTGGGAAGGCCCCGTCGTCCGTGACTACTACGTTGCCAACCACCATAACGGAGCACGTTGCTGGGTTTTTGTTGACCAGACGGGCCAGACAGACAAGATGCACAAGTGGTACCTCCATGGTTATTTCGCCTGATCAACCATCGTCCTATGCCCCATCGTCCTATGCAGAGCTGCATGTCATCAGCAACTACAGCTTCCTGCGCGGCGGTTCACACCCGGAAGAACTGGTCGCTCGCGCAGCTGCACTCGGCTATCGTGCCATCGCCATCACCGACGAATGTTCGTTTGCAGGCCTTGCCAAGGCACACATGGCCGCGCGGGAACACGGCATCCGGTTGATTGTCGGCAGCGAGTTCCAGCTTGAGGAAGCCATCAAGCTCATCCTGCTTGCACCGAACAGGGCGGCCTATGGGCAGCTCTCGGCATTGATCACCAAGCTGCGGCGTCGCTCACCCAAGGGGGAATATCAGGCTACGCTCGAGGACTTTCGTTTCGGCCTTGCCGATTGTCTGGTGTTATGGCCACCAGGCAGCGCCTGCATGCCGTTTGCAGTGCGCATCAGTGATCAACCGTTGGTGCATGCCCAGGCATTGGCCGCACGATGCGGTATCGAAGCCCTGATGACGCAGGGACAAACCCTGAAGACCCTGTTCCGCACCGAGACGCGGAACGGCCTCTGGCTGGCGCTTGAGCTCTTCCGCGATGGTACTGATCTGCATCAGACAGCGGTTGTGCTGACGCTGGCCACGCGGCTCGGATTTCCCATCGTCGCCAGCAACGACGTGCACCTTCATGTCAGTGAACGACAGCCAATGCAGGATATCCTCACGGCAGTGCGACTCAAATGCGCCGTCAGCGACATCGGCACGGCCGGATTTGGCAACGCCGAACGACATCTTCGATCAGTGCCGGATCTCGGCAGCCTGTACCCACCAGAAATGTTGGCAGAATCACTGGCCATTGCCGAACGCTGCACGTTCAGTCTGGATGAGCTGCGTTATGAATATCCGGAAGAGCTGGTTCCGCCAGGCCGTCTGGCAGGCGACTGGCTGCGCGAACTGACCTATGCCGGTGCTGTCGAACGCTGGCCCGAGGGAGCACCCGCTGATGTTGTCGCCCTGATCGAGCGCGAACTCACCCTGATTCACGAACTTGCCTACGAGTACTACTTTCTTACTGTTCACGATATCGTGCAGTTCGCCCGTTCCAGACAGATTCTCTGCCAGGGGCGAGGCTCTGCAGCAAACTCTGCAGTCTGTTACTGCCTCTTCATCACCGAAGTCGACCCGGCGCGCATGCATCTCCTGTTCGAACGTTTCATCTCGAAGGAACGTGCCGAACCGCCGGATATCGATGTCGACTTCGAGCATGAGCGACGTGAAGAAGTCATCCAGTATCTCTACAAACGTTATGGCCGTGATCGGGCGGCATTGGCAGCAACCCTCGTCACCTATCGACCAAAGAGTGCGATCCGTGATGTTGGCAAGGCGCTCGGTTTTGACCTCGATCTCGTGGATCTGCTCGCCAAATCGTTGTCATGGTGGGACAGGAAAGAAGTGCTTGCCGAGCGTCTGCGGGGTATCGGCGTTGATCCTGACAGTACCCGGATCCGGCAGTTCATCGCACTGGTCAATGAAATCCTTGGCTTCCCGCGACATCTGTCGCAACACGTTGGCGGCTTTGTCATCTCGCGCGGACCACTGTCACATCTGGTTCCGGTAGAAAACGCGGCCATGCCGGATCGCACCGTCATCCAGTGGGACAAAAACGACCTTGAGTCCCTCGGACTGCTCAAGATCGATATCCTCGCACTGGGCATGCTCACTGCAATCCGCAAGGCCCTCGACATGGTCAGTGTCTTTCGTGGCAAACCGATCTCCATCGCCGATATTCCGGCAGAAGATCCGGATACCTATCGCATGCTGCAGCATGGTGACAGCATCGGCGTATTCCAGGTCGAGTCGCGAGCGCAGATCGCCATGCTGCCACGCCTCAAACCCCAGCATTTTTATGATCTGGTCATTGAAGTAGCCATCGTCCGCCCCGGGCCGATCCAGGGCGATATGGTGCATCCCTACCTGCGACGCCGGCAGGGTCTCGAAGCTGTGCACTACTCCAACGACGACGTGCGTCGTGTGCTTGAACGCACGCTCGGCATTCCCATTTTTCAGGAGCAGGTCATCGAACTGGCCATGGTGGCCGCTGGTTTCACGGCCGGAGAAGCCGATCAGCTCAGGCGCGCCATGGCCGCCTGGAAACGTCGTGGAGGGCTCGGCCATTTTGAGGAAAAGCTGATCAGCGGCATGTTGGCACGCGGGCATGATCAGGACTTTGCCGAGCGGGTTTTCAAGCAGATCCAGGGGTTTGGGGAATACGGCTTTCCTGAATCTCACGCCGCGAGTTTTGCACTGCTCGTCTATATCTCCGCGTGGCTGAAGCGTCACGAACCGGCAGCGTTTTATGCAGGTCTGCTGAACAGCTTGCCAATGGGGTTCTATTCCGCATCGCAGCTGATTCAGGACGCCAGGCGGCATGCCATTGAAGTGCGGCCGGTGGATGTGACGATCAGCGAGTGGGATCACACGTTGGAACCCCCAATCGGGGCCGGATCGCAGCCTGGAGACCACGCCTGCGAGAAACAGGATCAAGGGCGGGAGCAAGAGCAAGGAGCATTACGTCTTGGCCTGCGGCTGATCAAGGGTCTGGGCGAAGAGAGTGCACGGCGAATCGTGACGGCCAGACTCTCGCGCTCGTTTGTGGATGCGCAGGATCTTGCTCGTCGCACGGGTCTGACCCGGCAGGAACTGGAATTCCTGGCCCGGGCCGGTGCCCTTGCCCAACTCTCAGGTCATCGTTACCAGGCACACTGGGATGTTGCCGGAATCGAGCAGCCAACCGAACTGCAGCAGGTCGCTGAATCCGACACACCGTATCAGACGCAGGTCAGCCTGCCGGCGCCTCGGGAAGCTGATGAGGTACTGCGCGATTATCGTTATCTCAGCCTGTCTCTGCGCTCACATCCGTTGGCACTGCTGCGGAAACACCCGGCACTCGAGCGCTCAAGCCGTGCACTGGATCTTCCGGAATTCCGTCATGGGCAGATGGTGCAGATCAGCGGGCTGGTGACCGGGCGACAACGCCCGGGCACTGCTTCCGGTGTTTTGTTTCTCACGCTCGAAGATGAGACCGGCAACAACAATGTGATCATCTGGCGAACCTTGCTGGAACGTTTTCGGACTGCGCTGCTGGGCGGTCAGCTGCTGACCATCAAAGGTACGGTGGAAAGGGAAGGTGAAGTGATCCATGTGGTGGCCGGCTTTGTCATTGACCACACAAGCCTGATTGATGAGCTGCTTGAAAGTGAACGGGTCGGTGAGAGTTTCCGGTCACGCGACTTCAGATAACCGGCAGACAAAGGTGATCGCAGGAAACCAGCAAGAAAAAACGACGCGGGATAAATCAACAGACCAGAACCAGAAAGGAGGTCCGGCGACAGACCTTCAGCCCCTATTTCGGATAGCTCTTCGATGCAGCTTTGCCGGTTTTGCCATCACTGACGACCTGGTGCAGATCCTCGAGCAGCAGACGCAGATAGGAAAGTTCTTCGCGCACATCGGAAAGCTCCGCCTTGATACCGTGACCAAGCCCATCAATGGCGCGTTCCAGCGTCGCCAGCCGCTGCGTCAGATCTGCCTTGTCAAACAGACCCCGTGCAACCGTTTCCAGAGGACGGTCGGGAGCATCAAAAACTTCCTGGCGGGCTCGGGCTCCGGAGGGCTTTTCAACCTGGTTGTCATGCGTACCACCGAGGAACTCTTCACCAATCTCTTCGGCGACCAGGTTGACGTCCTCTCCATCAATGACATCCAGCGACTCAAGATAGGCAAACAGCAAACGTCGGTCACACAGATTGTTGATCCGCCGCGGGACACCATCGCAGAACTCGTAGATGGCTTCGAATGCGGTGGACGTAAACTTTGGAAACTCGTTCCAACCCACTTTGCGCAGTCGGTGTTCGATGTACGTCTGGGTTTCTTCAAGACTCAGCGGGTTCAGGTGATAGGTGGCGATCACGCGCTGACGCAACTGCTCAAAACCTTCCGAGAGCAGTGTTGCACGAAACTCCTGCTGGCCCAGCAGAAAGATCTGCAACAGCGGTTTGCCGTTCATCTGAAAGTTGGAGAGCATCCTCAGTTCTTCAACCGACATCGCCGGCAGATTCTGGGCTTCATCAACAATGAGGAGTACACGCCGATTTGCCCGCGCTTCCTGCTGAAACGCGTGTTCCAGGTCCTTCAGCAGTTCTGCCTTGGAGTTGGCGTGCGAACGGATGCCAAATTCTGTGGCAACAAACTTGAGCAGATCTTCTTCATCAAGATTGGAGGTGACGAGAGTAGCCACCGCCATCTGGGTCTGGTCCAGATCCCGCAGAAGCGTCTGCACCAGGGTGGTCTTGCCAGTACCCACGTTGCCGGTAATGACGATGAAACCATCCGCCTGACTCAACCCATACTGCAAAAAGGACAGAGCCCGCTTGTGCTCTTTGCTCGGATAAAAGAACGACGCGTCAGGCGACAGCTGGAATGGCTTAGCCGATAGACCAAAATGTTGTTCGTACATTGCCAACCTGACAGCAGTTGAAAGGAGACTCTAGCTGAGATCAATGTCCAAGTGGAGAAGAGATATTGCAATTCGTCCACATGCGCCAACCACCGGCAGACTGGCACCGTTTTCCGAGTTCGCTAACGAGCAGGCTCCGCCTTAGAATCTGTCCCATAACCATACCCATATCCATAACCATAGCCGTAGTCGTTACCGATGGGCCGGGAGGTCTTGTTCAGAACCACAGAGACCGACGGTTGATCGGCAAGTAACCTGAGCGCATGTTCGACGGCATCCCGTGGTGTCTTGCCGGCTTCTATCACCAGGACGATCTGGGCCATATACTGGGCCAGCACCTTGGCTTCAGTAGTCACCAGCAGAGGCGGACCGTCAAATATCACAATGCGTGAGGGATCAAGCCGGGACAGCGCGCGCAGACGCCGACTCATGTTGTTGCTGGCGAACAGCTCATCCACATTGTCTTCACGCATGCCTGACGACATCAACTCCAGACGATCAATATTGGTACCCAGGGTGTAGGCGTCCGGGTGCACCGTTGGATTCGTGAGGGCTTCTGTCAGACCCGCATAACCACCCAGATCGAAATGTCGCGACAAATCCCGCTTGGCGACGTCTGCATCGACCAGTAACGCACTGCGGTCGATTTCTGCAGCAATGCTGATGGCCAGGTTGATCGACGAATAAGTCTTCCCCTCCCCGGGTAAGGCACTGGTCACCATGATGAAATTCGGCGCACGGTATTCGGCGCCCGGAGTTGATGGCACTGAATTTCCCAACGCCTCGCTTTTGCGAATGTTGAGAATCAGGGGGCGCTTGATTCGACGCAATTCCTGAGCGAGTTGATTTCGCCCCTCACCCGGCACCAGAAAGCCCCGGGCAGCCATGGCTTCCAGATCGATCTCGCACCGCCCGCCCAATGGTCTTCGGCGGGTTGTGATTCGCGCTTCAAGCGACGGCACTCTTCCAGATGGCGCAATTTCCGGACGCGCTTCGATGCCCGGGTCCGGCTGCCCATCCTGAACCGATGCTGCTCTCTCGATCGTGCTCATAATTTCCTTGTCATGTCCCTGCTCGTGCGCGCTGGCGACCGGACCAGGTTCCCAGGGGGGGTCACTCTGAATTCGGCATGTTACAGGCTGAATCGATAAGCGATGTAAGGTGTTGAAAGAACTGAGAACCCGTACAGGGAAAGCCTGAAGCCACGCCACAAACCGTTCGGTGAAGCCCTGAAAGCGAGCGGCGTACCTCGGATATACTTCCACCCCACAACAAGGACTTTTTGTGAATGTTCAAGCAGTCTGACCCCCGGCAAGCCCGGGTTGCCATCATTGGGCTCGGTTACGTGGGCCTCCCACTGGCTGTCGAATTTGGCAAACAGCTGGACACTATCGGATTCGATATTGCAGTCAGCCGGGTCAGCGAACTCAGACGTGGCGCGGACCATACACGGGAGATTTCAGCGGAGGAGCTGCGCAACGCGCCCGGCCTGCATTTCACAACGCTGGTCGAAGACCTCGCCCATTGCAGCGTTTTCATCGTTACCGTCCCCACCCCCATCGATCAGTATCGACGTCCGGATCTCGGTCCTTTGCTGGCGGCCAGCAAGACAGTCGGCGTGGTATTGAAACCAGGTGACGTCGTCGTCTACGAGTCCACCGTCTATCCCGGCGCCACCGAGGAGGATTGTGTACCCGTTCTGGAGCAGGTCTCCGGCCTCAAGGTCAACATCGATTTTTTTGTCGGTTACAGCCCGGAGCGCATCAATCCAGGCGATCGACAACATCGCCTGCCAAACATTCACAAGGTCACTTCGGGCTCGACGCCTGAAGCTGCAGATTTCATCGATCAGCTCTACAACCTCATCATCAAAGCAGGCACCCACAAGGCTCCCAGCATTCGAGTCGCCGAGGCAGCCAAGGTGATTGAGAACACCCAGCGCGACCTGAACATCGCACTGGTCAACGAACTTGCGTTAATTTTCGAACGAATGAACATAGACACCGAGGACGTTCTGGCTGCGGCGCGTACAAAGTGGAATTTTCTCGACTTTCGACCGGGTCTGGTTGGCGGTCACTGCATCGGTGTGGATCCGTATTACCTGACACATAAGGCACAAGCCCTGGGCATCCATCCCGAAGTCATCCTGTCAGGCCGCCGGATCAACGACCGTCTCGGTGAGCATATCGCCGACCGGGTGGCCATGTTGATGACAACAGCCGGGATCAATCTGGTGGGCAGCCGGGTGCTCGTGCTCGGTCTGGCCTTCAAGGAAAACTGTCCGGACATCCGCAACACCCGGGTTATGGATCTTGTACGAGGCCTGGCGCGATATAACCTGGCAGTGGACGTCATCGACCCGTGGGTCAGCCCGGCCAACGCACTTCATGAATATGGCCTGCACCTGATCGACCATGCAGAATCGGGTAGCTACGACGCCGTGATCCTGGCGGTGAGTCATGATCAGTTCCGCGCGCTCGGCCGCGATGTCCGCAAACTGGGCCGTGAAACCTGTGTCATTTTTGACGTCAAGCACGTGCTGCCGCGAGATGTCGTGACGGCCCGGCTTTAGTACTGGACCCGCCAAACATGAAAATACTGGTCACTGGCGCCGCCGGCTTTATCGGTTCCGCCACGGCTCACCGGCTCCTTGATCGTGGTGACGAAGTCATCGCGATCGACAACGTCAATGACTACTACGAAGTTTCGCTCAAGGAGGCGCGCCTGGCGCGGCTGCACAAACGACCAAACTTCAGCTTTCATCGAATTGACCTCGCCAATCGAGACGCCGTGACCACGGTGTTTCGCACCGCCCGACCTCAACGCGTGATTCATCTGGCAGCTCAGGCTGGTGTGCGTTTTTCGCTGGAAAACCCCTGGGTTTACATCGACTCGAATATCACCGGTTTCATGAACATTCTGGAAAACGTTCGGCAACAAGGATGCGAACACCTGGTATTTGCATCGTCCAGTTCAGTCTACGGCGCACACACCAACATGCCGTTTTCACCTCACCACGGTGTCGACCATCCTCTGAGCATGTATGCAGCATCCAAAAAATCGAATGAGCTGATGGCGCATACCTATGCTCACCTGTTCAGGGTTCCGGTTACGGGGCTGCGATTTTTCACGGTCTACGGTCCATGGGGTCGGCCGGACATGGCGCTCTTCCTGTTCACTCGCAAAATCCTCGCCGGCGAGCCTATCGACGTCTTCAACCACGGACGTCACACACGCGACTTCACCTACATCGACGACATCGTTGAAGGGATCATTCGGGTCATCGACCGACCGGCCGTGCCTGACCCGAATTGGGACGCCGGCAATCCGGACCCGGCCAGTTCGTCCGCGCCTTATCGGATCTACAACATTGGCGGCAACAATCCAGTGCAGCTGTCGCAGTACATCAAGGTCCTAGAGCAGGTGCTCGGCAAGTCGGCCAGGCTCAACCTGCTGCCAATGCAACCCGGGGATGTACCGGACACTTCCGCGAGTGTGGAGGATCTCGTTCGTGACGTTGGCTACAAGCCAGATACTCCGATTGAGACGGGTATCGCCAACTTCGTCCGCTGGTACAGGGAGTATTACGGATTGAGCGACGCCTGAACCAGGCGCGGGTTGGTAAGGACACAAACATGCCATTCAACGGCAATCGATGTAAAACAAGATGACGAACAAAAAACAAACCATTCTGGTCACCGGTGGTGCCGGGTACATCGGCAGCCATATGTGTGCGGAACTGCTGCAGGCCGGCTACGAAGTGGTGGTACTGGATAATCTGTCCAACAGCAGTCGACGCTCGTTGCAGGCCGTTGAGACCATTACTCAGCGCAAGCTCAAGTTTGTTGAAGGCGACATTCGTGACGCGGCGATGCTCGCGGGTGTTTTCGCCAACCACACCATCGACGCCGTCATCCATTTTGCCGGTCTGAAGGCGGTTGGAGAGTCGGTAGCCGAACCGATGCGTTACTACGACAACAACATGCACGGAACGCTGTGCCTGATCAACGCCATGAGCACAGCAGGCGTCAAGACGCTGGTGTTCAGTTCCTCGGCGACGGTCTACGGCATTCCCGAGCAGGTTCCGGTCAATGAGACTGCGCCCACTGGCGCGATCAACCCCTACGGCCAGACCAAGTTGATGGTCGAACACGTGCTCCAGGATCTCTATCGCAGCGATCCAAGCTGGCGCATCTCGATACTCCGTTACTTCAATCCCGTCGGCGCCCACGCCAGCGGTGAAATCGGCGAGGACCCGCGCGACATTCCCAACAATCTGATGCCATACATCAGTCAGGTCGCAATCGGCCGGCTTGCCCGACTGCGAGTCTTCGGCAGCGACTATGACACTCCGGATGGCACCGGTGTACGTGACTACATCCACGTCGTCGATCTTGCCCGCGGCCACCTCGCAGCGCTCGGCTACCTTTCTCAAGGCCCTCGGATCGCGGTTCACAATCTTGGAACTGGCCGTGGTTACTCGGTACTGGATGCGGTCAAGGCATTCGAACGGGCGAGCGGAAAACCCATCCCTTACGATCTCACCGATCGAAGACCAGGGGATGCTGGAAGCACCTACGCCAATCCGGAAAAAGCCCGGGCCGAACTCGGCTGGCAGGCCGAATACGATCTGGATCGCATGTGCGCTGACGTCTGGCGCTGGCAGAGTCAACACCCCCAGGGTTACGACGACTGAGCACCCGTCTCGCTTACGATCTGCAGGGTTCCTCAGGTAACATGGCGGCCCGAGCGGAGGGGTGGTTGAGTGGTTGAAAACACCGGTCTTGAAAACCGGCGTAGGTTTATCCCTACCGTGGGTTCGAATCCCACCCCCTCCGCCAATTTACCCATTCAAATCATCAACTTACTCAATCCTCCATCCGGAGAGATCGCAGCACTGAAAAAGCTAGAAGTGCAATGATGGTGCAAATCGAGGACATTCTAGGCACACTCCGGCACAAATGGCCACCGAATTACGCACATGCCGAAGCCGCAAAAGATCATCCGCGATGGCGACGTGTCCTA
>Ga0105050_10003276_pt1 | contig 22570 bp, 17 predicted proteins | sample FRY01_FD_78088 | JGI IMG/M metagenome (GOLD analysis project Ga0105050, IMG submission 78088) | Freshwater microbial communities from Lake Fryxell liftoff mats and glacier meltwater in Antarctica - FRY-01 | ecosystem: Environmental > Aquatic > Freshwater > Ice > Glacier meltwater ...
ATTGGACTATATTGACAGCATATTCGGTATTATTTCAATAATTGCAGCATTTGCTGAAACGATTTGAATGGCTCATTAAAAGGTACTATACTAACCTTCACCAAATAGTTGCCTTCCATACATGGTTTGCCCAGATAATTGCCATCCCAGCCTTTGCTAATATCATTAGATTCAAAAACCTTTTCGCCCCAACGGTTATAAATTTCCATTTTAAATTTATATATAAACTTGGTGCCAATTCCTTTAAATTCAGGATTAAATAAATCATTATTAGGACTAAATGCGTTAGGCAAGTAAAAGAAAAAATCAGGATAAACAGGTCCTATTATTTTTTGAATAGTATCCAAACACCCCTTGTCTGATTTTACAACCAAACCAAATATAAATTTACCCGTATCTCTTAATAAAACAAGAGGATTCTGATTTTTAGATTCAAAATTATTATTAATGCTCCATGTAAATTCATTAACAAAAACTGATGATTTGTCATTTAGTTGCATTCTGCTTTCATCCTGATTGATGGTAGGCAACTTTTCATAATCAAAATCTGCTTTGGGTTTTGGATAAACAATGGCATACTTAGGTTTAAAAATTGTGTCTCTACACCCAAAATCTGAAATATTTTCAAGCGTAACATCAAAATCATTTGCACTAGAATACATTTTCAATGGATTAATTTGATTGCTAAATGTTTTGTCGCCAAAAGTCCAGTTTTGCGAAGCAATGTTTCCATTTGTAATTTTAGAATGATTTGTAAACTCACTAAAGTTAGGGAAACAAACTGGCAAAACACTAAACTCTGAAACTGGATGTGGCTTTACATTCAATTGTTTAATAGCCGTATCAAAACAATTATTATCGGAAACAGTGCTTAATAAAATTTGATAAACACCAAAAGCAGAGAACGAATGTTTAATAAGATTAATATTGTTATAATTCATCGTTAATCCAAAATTCCAATTGGAGCTTTTAATAGTTATTTTAGGATTTGCTTTCTTATAATCTAACTCAAATAAATTTCCACGCAAACATTGAACACTATCCAATATCGAGAGAATAGTGATGTTTTTATCTTTTTCAATATAAACTTTCTTTGTTATTGTATCTGTGCAAAAATTGTTGGACGCTATAGCAAATCGAATCCATTGGGTATCTGAAAGGTTAAAGTTTTTATTTACCCAATTCAAATTTGAAGATTGACTGGCATCGCTTGCTAACCAATTTTGTGTGTATGAACCCTTTGCTAAAAAGGTTTGGTTAGAAAAATCAAACGAGTTGTTATTCAAACATTGGCTTACAGAATTAATACCAAAATCAGCAATTGGAGTGGAATAAAAACCCATTGGCAAAATAAGTGAATCCATACAAGCATAATTACTTTCGCTAATTAGTTTGATGTTTTTATTATTTTCATTATTAAACTTTTTTGTTAAATTCAGGCTGTTTGTTTTTGAGCCGTCATCTAAAACCCAAAAATGATTCATGTTTCCAAATTGAATAGTAGATGTATTAGAGAAAACAAATTCATTATACCTAAGACATTGCGAATCTTTATTGATTGTAAATGATGATTTTGGTTCTGGTGAAACAATCAAATTAGAATGTGATGTATCAAAACAATTGGTTAAAGAAGACAAAACAACCAACTCTGCTTTATAAAAACCTGCATTTGAATAATTGATAGTTTGCGGCATGATACCAAAACTTGTTGCTCCGTTTCCATAATCCCAATTGTATGAAAGGGAATTCATCTTACTAAAAGTTGTGTTATTGAAAAATGAAAAAGAGTTGTTTTTAAAACATAGAATTGAATCACTGATTGAAAAATCTGCTATTGGTCTTTCTAGCAATGAAACGCGTCTAATGGACGAATCTATACAATTATGTTCCGTATTTGCAAAATATTTTACGATATAAGACCCTGAAGAATTGGGATATTTTTTTTCGTTTGGTTGATAATTGCTAGAAGTAGAATTGTCGCCAAAATCCCATTTACTAAACAATTGACCATATTTTAAACTGGTTTGATTCTGCATCACAAAAGTATTGTTCTGCCAACATTGCGTGTCCTTCGGAATATTGAATTTAAGATTTGGCTGCGCAAAAGTTATGATTTTCTTATTAATAGTATCTTTACAATTAAAATTAGAATTCACAATTAATTGCACCTTAAATGTGTCTTCCGAGTAATATACAAAGTTTTGAACATCTTTACTTAATCTGAATTGCTGATTGCCCATACTCCAAAAGTGATTGCTGAAATTTCCTGAAGCAATTGTGCTATTATCAATAAAATCGAATTTGTTGTTTTTGAAACATTGTTTATCATTCAAAATATTGAATGCAGCAACAGGACTAGGATTAATTGTAACAGTTTGTATTGAAGTTGTATCAAAGCAATTGTTTTCAGATTTAGTGATTAACTGAACATTAAAGTTTCCAATTTGAGCGTATTTTTTTATAACATCTTTATTTGCAGAAGTAGAATTATCGCCTAAAGTCCAATTATATGTTAAAACTTCATTCTTGATTGTTGAATTGTTTTTTAAATTAAAAACATGTCCATTATAGCATTGCGTATTTTGATTGATGGCAAAATTTGCCTTTGGCTTAGGAAACACAACAACTTTTTGAAAACTCGTATCGAAACAACCCAAATCAGATTCTGAAATCAGTCTGATATTAAATGTATCATCGTTTAAATACTTTTTATTATTGACATCTTTTAAAATAGAAGAACTTCCATCTCCCAAACTCCAAAAATAGTTTTTTATACTTCCTTTTTTAATGGTCGAATTATTTACATAATTAAATGAATTGTTTCTTAAACATTGTTTTTGCGCATTGAAAGAAAACATTGATTTTGGATACTTTCCAATTGTAATAATTTTAGAAATTTGATTAAAACAGCCAACACTTGTTGTTGCTTTTAAAGTAATTTTGTAAGTAGAGTCTAAAGAATATTTTTTGTTGTAAATATTACTGTCATTCGACTGGGAATTATCTCCCAATTGCCATTCGTAATTTAACTTAGTGTTAAAAGCCGTTGTATTTATAAAATCAAATGAATGTAAATTGAAACATTGTGTGTCCTTATTGACAGTAAAATTAACTTGAGGTGTTCCATTTATAAAAATGGATTTACTGATACTATCGACACATCCAACATTGGACTTGCTAATTAATTTAATATTAAAAGTACCCCTTCCAGTGAAAATTTTAATGGGAGACAATTGATTTAGCATTGTATTATCAGAAAACTTCCAAGTATTTTTAATTGGAGAATATGGAGTTTGGGTCAAACTTTTTAATTTTATGGAATCCAAAGAGCAGTAAACCCCATTAGGATATTCAAAATCTACTTTTAGCATTGGTTTTACATGAACAAACTGAGTCATTGTGTCCGAACAACCATTGTTATTATCATATATCAGTTTAATATTAAAAACACCAGTATCTAAATAAGTTCTTAAAGTATTAGGGTTGGAATTGCTAATATTATTTCCTTCACTAAAACGCCACCTAAACCTTTGATGATAATTAACATTAATAACTGTTTCGTTTTTCACAAAGATTCCATTTGTAGAAAAACAAGTGTCTTTTTTCGTAAAACTAAATTTTGCCTTGGGGCTATTTTTAACATTTATACTAACAAAAGTGTCATAATAACATCCTTTTTTTGTGTAAGCTCTTAATATAATTGGAAAATCAGATGCAGACTTAAACTTATGTTTTATAATCGAATCTTTAGAATAAATAGTATCATCATGAGACTCATATTGCCAACGATAAAAAGCAATTGAATCTTTAGAAGTAGAGTAGTTTTTAAACTCAACCATTTTATTCGAGTTAAAACAAAACTGTGTATCAGAAACGGTAAAACTAGGTTTTGGGAAGGCCCCGCCTCTAACAGTCATTGTGTCTCGAAAAGTGCAACCATTTCTTTCTTTAACTTCCAACCAATATATAAAAGGTGCTTTTATGGCCCTGTAATAAACTGGCCAACGATCGTTCCATTTGTATTCATTGTCAAGATTAAAGTTTTTAGATACTTCAACAAAATCAATTTTATCGCAAATTAAAGTATCATTTGAACTTAATAACGATTTAATTTTGGTATCAGCAACATATAAAACCTTTGTAACAGAGTCCCAAAAATTAGTTCTTATTTGTTTACAATACATTTTCACCTCATACCAGCCTGTATCATGGAATTTATAACTTATATCCGTTCCCGTAACAGTGTTAGATTTGCTTTGAATTTTCCAATAGTGGCTATCAAAACTATCATTTACAACCGCTTTAAAATTAACGGTATCTCTAACACATTGTGCATTAATAATTATAAAATTATTTTGAATGGGGCTAAAGTTTGCTGCTGCTGCATAAGCATAACCCTCCCAAGAGCCATAACCATATACATAAGCCAAAAATCCTTTATTACTTTGTAAATAATGGCTGCCGCTGTCAATTTTTATCTGTGTATAATTATATCCAAACAAGTTAGGACTTGTTTTCCAATTATTAAAACCGATTTTAATATTGTTTAATTTGAAATTAGCGGTATCAGCCGTTTTTGTCATTACATTAATATAATGCTCTTGATCTCCCCAATTAGAAAACCAACTCCACCAAGTAGGTCGTTGACTTACGGTATTAATGGTAGCACTTTTGCCCATTTGTTCATCAGGAAATAATTGAACTTGTGAAGGGTCACCAAGATAATTATATCCATTTTGACTTTTGGGATGGTTATTGCAATTGTAACCTCCTAAGGCAAATTGCGCCACAGAAATCCTATTTGAACCATTGATTGTTACTAAAGAATCGTTATAAACCTCATGAACATAAAATCTCCCTTGCCCCAAAGTTGCTTTATAAACTCCGTTTATGGTCAAAATCGTGTTATTTTCTGCTGCAACAATTTTAAGCGTATAGCCCTTTAAATTATTTTTAAATGGCAAGGCCGTATAGCTATTTCCCCAGGTAACGGTTGGCAGCATTTGCTCGTAAGTATGGTCCCAACTACTGTTACAAGTTGTTCCATCAGGGTTTTTGCGATTGATGTATGTTTGTCTATTTCCTGCAAAAACTGAGAATTTAGACCCTAAATATTTAGTTCTAATTATGGAGCCTGTTAAATCTCTATCAGAAGTAATATATTGAAATGTTTCCCCTTTTTTTAATGTAATTTGAAAAGGCACATTTGCGCCACTCGCTCTTGAAGAAGCACCAGTTGGCACAATTTCTATGACCGATGAATCTGCAATACCAACAATTGCAAACTCGGGAGATTGTATAACCTTCCCATTGCAACTCCATCCCCAATTATAGGTATCTTCATTAGTCGTAATTAAATATTCTGGCGCTTGAACAATACTGCTACTTGGAATTACAACCGTTGCACCTTTACTATACCAATATCGATTGGTTGCATAAACATTTATAATACTATCGGCATTCACATTTACGCCATTTATTGTTACAGTATCGCTATATCGGCAAACAACACTGCTTGGCAATCTTACCATTGTGGTAATATTGGGTTTTAAGGTTACAGTTTTGCTAAACGATTGCCCAACTGCCGTAATGGTTACTGATGCATTAAATTGAGAGGAAATAAAAAGCTCTGCTGTGTCATAATTATTCCAGCTACTGTTATAATAACATCCCCAATCTTGGGCCATAAAAGCCACCCAAAAGTCTTTTCCTGCTGTGCCTTGGGCCTGCAATTTAGTAAAAGAAAAGAGAAAAAGAATAATATAAAGTAAATTTTTATTCAATGATGTCAAAGTTATAGTTTTATATTCAATAAAACAAACAAACTAAAACGCTGATTACAAATAACTTAATTTATTAAATAATTAGTTCGGCACCAAAAACACCTTTTCCAATTTCTATCGGAAATGAAAATCTTATATTTTCCGAATTGTTTTTTTTATCGTTAATTAAATATTTTTGCAACCCTAAAAACTCATTATGCGTTATTTCTTTGACATCAATATTTTTTAAAATCAACTGTTTTATTTTTTGAGAGTCTATTGGGCTAATAAATCCATTTTCTTCTGCCAATTTTAATTCCATTAACATCCCCTTTGCTACAGCAAAACCATGAAGAATAGGTTGGTTTAATTCGAGATAATAAGCTTCAAGAGCATGTCCTATTGTATGCCCAAAATTTAATAACTGTCTGATATTTTGGTCTTCAAAGTCTAACTTAACAATTTCATTTTTCAATAAGGCACATTTTTTAATTAAAACTTCAATTTCTTCCTTGTTTTCAATATCCTCAAATAGTTCTTTGGAATAAACAGCCGCCAACTTTATTATTTCAGCAAAGGCGCTAGCTTTTTGTTCATCTGCCAGTGTTTTTAAAAAAACAGTGTCAATAAATATTTTTGCCGGATGATTGAAACTACCAATTAGGTTTTTTCTATTTTCAAAATCGATACCTGTTTTTCCGCCAATGGAAGCGTCAACCATGGAAAGCAAAGTCGTTGGAATATTTACAAATTTTATACCCCTCATATATAAACTTGCTGCCAAACCACCAATATCTGAAACAACGCCTCCCCCAAGATTAAATAAAAAAGAATTTCTTTTGGCATTTAAAACAAGAAGTTGATTTAAAATATATGATAAATTAGTCCAGTTTTTTTCATTCTCACCAAATGGAATTTCAATACAATGATATTGTTTTAACTTTAAAAACGGCAAACAAAAGTTTTTTGTATTGCTATCTACTAAAATAATTGGGGTTTCTATTTTGTTTTTTTGTAAAAATTGCTCAAAATCAGCAGAAATTGAGTTAGTAAACACTATTTCAGCAACCATTATTTTTGTTTTATTAAATCATAATTCGATTTATTTGAGGGATCCATTGAAGATAAAACCTCCATCGATTTATTTTGCTCGGCTGCGGGTGCGCCCTTAAAAATTTCGACTAATTCTTTTTGTTTTGCATTAAAAAACACTTTAAAAATCATTGCATTTGGAAAAGAGCGACACAGCTCTTGAAAACTAACCAAAGCACTTAAAATTTCATCCCTTCCTTTACTAACATCTTTATACATAAAATCCAATCCGTTTAAATGATAAGCATAAATTGCTTTGCGAAAAGCAACAAATCGAGGGTTCAATAAATTTTCTATTAAATAATATCTATTTTTTAAACTTTGTCCATCATTTGGCCTCCAACCATTAATATTTTGGCTGGCATTCATAATTTCTTTGGCACGGATAAAATATGGCGAACCACCCTCCGAAGAATAAGTATCATAATTAAAACCAACAATAACATTGACATAAAAAGCTAAAACACCTGTTAAATTAAAAATATTGGCACCTTGTTGAAACTCCATTGCCTGAAACTCTTGATAATTAAAAATAAAATCATTGTCTAAATGATTAAACAAAACCGTGTTATAAGTGCTTCCATAAACAGGGCGAGTGGCTTGTATTTGAATAGTGCCCTCAAAAGAATTAGTATTCATATCATATTTTTGGATATCTATTAAAAAATTGATTTTTAACCTTTCAATATTTGTTAATTTGTCATCACACCAAAACTTTTGATTAATAAATTGTAAAATAGAACTTTTTAAGGAAGCAAATATTTGGGTATTGCTAATTTGAACTTTGGGATGAATAATGGTTACATTGGCTTCTACATCTTGTGCATTTGCTCTAGAAGAAAACAGAAATAAAAAAAGTAAGAATTGGATTTTTAAAAATTTTCTTGAATACATTGCAAAATATCTAAGGCTATAAGTTGTTTGTCTTTTAAAGAGTATTCAAAAATACTACCATTTTTTAACAATATTGTAATTTTATTGGTAGAAAATTTAAAACCAGCTCCTTTATCGTTTAACGAGTTAAGAATAATGGCATCGCCTTTTTTTTCCATTAATTTTTTTCGAGCATTTTCGAGTTCATTATTAGTTTCCAAAGCAAACCCAATCAGCAATTGATTTTCAGTTTTTAAATTGCCCAATGTTTTAAATATATCTGGATTTTTAACCAAAGTAATTGTTAAATTATCATCAGATTTTTTAATTTTAGTTTCACTAAATGTGGCTGGCCTGTAATCGGCCACTGCCGCAGAAAGAATTGTTAGGTCAGCATTTTCAAAATATCTCAGTGCTTCGTCCATCATTTCTATTGCAGAAACAACATTTATCACTTTAATATTTATATGCTCAACAGTTAAACAAGAGGGGCCTAAAATTAAAATCACACTCGCTCCTTGATTGGCGAAAGCTACTGCAATTTCAATTCCCATTTTACCAGTCGAAAAATTGCCAATATACCTAACAGGATCAAGTTTTTCGTAGGTTGGCCCAGCCGTAATCAAAACAGTACTTTTATTGAGTGCTTTTTTCAAAATAATTGGCAACAAAATTTAAAATGTTTTCTGGCTCTGCCATCCTTCCTTTTCCGCTTAAACCGCTAGCCAATTCGCCCTTTTCAGCATCAATTAAAATATTACCAAAAGATTGTAATTTAGTGATATTTTGCTGAACAACAGAATGTAAAAACATATCTAAATCCATAGCAGGGGCAAAAAAAACAGGGCATTGTGCAGATAAATAAGTCGCTAACAAAACATTGTCACACAAACCATTCGCCATTTTTCCAATAGTATTAGCACTTGCTGGGGCAACAATTATGGCGTCAGCCCACAAAGACAATTCTACATGGTTATTCCAATCGCCATTATCAGACTTATAAAAATCTAAAACAACAGGATTTTTACTGAGGGTAGAAAGTGTTACTGGTGCAATAAATTCAACAGCAGCCTTGGTCATAGCAACTTTAACCTCCGCTCCATTTTTAACTAATAATCTAATTAAAAAAGCAGATTTATAAGCGGCAATGCTACCCGAAACAAAAACCAATAGTTTTTTATCCTTCAGTCGCATTATCTGTAGGCAAACGATAATAAATTTTATCGTCTAAAAACTCTTGAATAGCTACCAAAGTTGGTTTAGCCATTTTTTCATAATGTGAACTAATTTCAATTTGTTCTCTGTTTTCGTGAACCTCTTCTAAATTGTCGTGGTCGGGCGCAAATTCAGACAATTTACTTACTAATTCCTCTTTAACTTGTTGAGAAATTTGATTGGCTCTTTTGGCTATAACCACGGCAGATAAATAAAGGTTTCCCGATTTAGCTTCAAGTTCACTAAGATTTCTTGCATCTGCACTGGTTGATATTTTTTGGTCTTTCATTATAGAATGTTGATTGATTTTTTATGTTTAATTAACTCTTGTTCCGAACTGTTGTATATGTCTTTGGCTTGGGCCTCAAAAGGGGATGGCGTTCTTTTATTAAAATATTCTTTATAATAACTAAAAACAGATTCGTATCGAATACTTTTCTCTTCAATAACACTGTATTTTGCAAACAAATAAGAAGATTTCAAAATAAGATACTCGATTTCATCCTTGTTTTCAATATCTGGAAATGCTTTAATTGCATTTTTAAAACATAAAATAGATGCTTTATAATCTTCAATTTTGTAATACAACATTGCAGTTTGAAAGGCTTTGTTTTGCAAAAGACCTCTTAACTCTGTAATAATATTGTTACCTTCTTCTTTATATATCGATTCGGGATAAACATTTAAAAACAACTGAACTTCATCAATCGCTTTTTGTGTACTTGTTTGGTCTAAAAAATATGGTTTTGTTTGTTTGTAGATACTTTTTGCATACATAAACGCACATTCTTCAGAGTGTTTGCTATTGAAATAGTTTTCTGTGAAATTTTTAAAATGGTAGGCCGCTAACTCATATTGCCCTTGTCCATAATTACTGTAACAGTAATAGAAATAAATTTCTTCGCTTTCTGGCTTTCCTCTATAGGCGGCCAAAAGTTCTTCATACAATGGCAATGCCCTTACATAATCCTTTTTTTTGTATGCCTTGTTGGCATAGGCTTGTTTTTCATCTAAAGTGCCTTTTTTAAGCACTTTTGAATATTCTGAACAGCCAACCAAAACAACAACAGACAATATGAAAATTAAATATTTCAGATTTTTCAATATAATTTGCAAATATAATGCTTTAAAGCTTAGTTTTTCAAGTAATAATAAAATTTTTGATTAAATACCAGCAACAACTGCTAATATTCTATTAATAAGCATCTTACACTCCTACAATAGTTTGCCAACAACATTAAATTTTATAAAAACCGAATCTGAATGCGGTGCGTCTTTTAATTCGGCAGTTAAATCTTGTCCTGCCCAATGCTCATAATGTTTGCCATTTTTCCATAATCTACTTTCCGAAACATCATAAATTATGCCTTTAAATGCCACCCAAATCTCTGGTTTGTCATTTCCATTTCTTAAAGATAATTGTTGAATTGTGTATTCTGTCATAAAATTTTGAATAATCAAAAATATAATGTAATTTTGAAACAACAAATTTAATCAAATTTTTGAAATTAAAATTACTATTTTCGCTAATTTTGTTATACATGACACTACTTTTCGGGTGGTGGTTATACTCTTTTATTTCTTTAATAGATTCTGAATTTGAGCTTGAAAAGGAAAAAATTGAACTTACCGCAATAAATATTGAACAATCTTTACTAATTTTTTTAAAAGAAAAATGTAAAACGATAAATGACATAGAATGCTTAAAAAATTATAGCAACGAGACTATAAAAATGCATGATAAATTAAACCAAAAGTATAAAATAAACACAATTTTATCGTTTAATAAAAATAGCCATATATTAGAAATTAAACCCAGTTTGTCAGAAATTAACAAACTAGAAGACATTCACATTAGAAAACAAAGGGCTTATTTTTCTGAGGTATTATTTCTAGGACTTTTAGTCATTGTAGGAAGTTTTTGGTTTTTCAGAAAATTATCTATTCTATTGAATTTGAATAAATTACAAAACAATTTTTTACTATCAATTACCCACGAATTAAAAACACCCATAACAGCAATTAAATTAAGTTCTGAAACTTTATTAAGAAAAAATTTGCCAGATGATAAAAAGCTACAAATTATTAATCAAACCTTAATAAATACAGAAAGACTCAATAATTTAGTAGATAATGTTTTGTTGGCAACTAACATAGATGGAAAATTGTATGAATTGAAAAAACAACCTTTAAAACTAAATAAAATTATAGAAAATGTATGCAAAGAAATATTGGTTCCCGAAAACTTTAATGGAATTTTGAATCTCAATTTACAAAACATGGCAATTGATGGCGATGAGCTATCGTTAAAAATAGTGTTTAGCAATTTAATTTCTAATGCGCTAAAATATGCTGGAAAAGATGCCACAATAAATATTTATTCTAAAACTGATGGCGCTCAAGATATAGTTTATATTGAAGACAATGGCGTTGGAATTCCTAAAAATGAAATCAATAATATTTTTAATAAGTTTTATAGAATGGGAGACGAAAACACAAGAGCATCAAAAGGCACAGGATTGGGATTATACTTGGTGAAAGAAATATTGAAATTACACAAAGCAAAAATAGAGGTGTTTAATTTAAAGAAAAGTGGAACCTGCTTTAAATTAACATTTTAAAACAAAAAAATATATGACAAAAAGAATTTTATTAGTAGAAGACGAAGAAAGTTTACATGATTTATTAAAATTAAATTTAGAACTAGATGGCAACAAAGTTATTGGTGTGAAAGATGGCGAGCAAGCTTTAATGCGATTTGAAGGCGAGCAATTTGACTTAATAATATTAGATGTTATGTTGCCAAAAATTGATGGTTTTTCAGTTTGCGAAAGCATCAGATTGAGAAACAAAGAGGTACCCATCCTTTTTTTATCAGCCAAAAACCAAGCAGAGGACAGAATATCTGGGCTCAAATTGGGTGGCGATGACTATTTATCAAAACCATTTAATTTGGAAGAACTACAATTACGGGTTGGTAATTTATTAAATAGAAATAGTAAGAAATCTAATTCAAATACAGCATCAGAATCGCAAGCAAACGAAATATATTTTGGTCCTAATTATGTAAACTTTGATACCCACGAGGCAAGAGGAGTTAATGGAAATGTTACCCTCACAAAAAAAGAAATTTTATTGTTTAAATTATTGGTTGAACATAAAAATGAAGTGGTCAGTAGAGAGAAAATTTTACAAACAGTTTGGGGTTATTCTGTATTTCCATCAACACGAACCGTAGATAATTTTATTCTCTCTTTTAGGAAATATTTTGAATTAAACCCTAAAACACCTAAATTCATAAAATCTATTCGTGGATTTGGTTATATTTTTGATGATCATGGCAGCTGATATGATTTTTGTGTTAAAGTACATAATTTATTTCTTTGTCATTTTTATGTCATTTTAAATAGAACCGCTCTCAAACACAAAATTTTCAGTTACTTTTGCACCACTTAAAAATCACAATCAAAATGAAAAAAATTATCCTTACAATTTTAATGTTTGCAACATCTATTAGTGTCTTTTCACAATGTCCAACCAATGATAGTACTACTATGGGTCCAAATGGAGGAAATGATGTTTTCTACAGTTTAAAAAATAAAGTTGTTTCAACAGTAGTAAATAATAACTGGCACATGGCAATTTCTGTTATGCGTAGTCAATTTCCAAGTAATCCATCCTCTGGCGTTGCAATTAGAATAAACTCTGGCGTGCTTGGAATGACCGTTTCAAAACTACCAAACTCTCAATCAGTCTCAAATTGGAGAAACATTGACACTACAGGTTTATATGCTTTGCCCAAATTAATAGATTCGGACTCTTCATGGTATATGTCTGCATTTACAGCTGGGTACTCAGGTGCAAATCCATTTAATTTTATTTGGGGGAACTACAACACAAGTTCGAAAAACATAGATGGTAGTAATATTTTTATTTTAAAAAATCAAACCAATACGATTGTTAAAAAGGTATTTATTCAACAATTAACTTTTGATACCATGTGGAATATCATCATTTCAAATATTGATAATTCTGATTCCGTGAATTTAAAAATCAGAAAAGGAGACTATCCAAACAAAATGTTTGTCTATTATAATCTAGTTACAGATAAATTAATAGATAGAGAGCCTATCTTAAATACTTGGGATTTATTATGGACAAAATATAACACTTTTGCATCAAGCAGCATGGGAAGTGGTGTAATTCCAGTAGTTGGCGTTTTAAGAAATCCAAACATTACAGTTGAAAGAAATGTTGGGAAAAAATGTGATCAAGTGTGGTTATTTAATAAAACATCGGTCGTTAACCCAAAAATCTCTTTAATTGGTCATAATTGGAAAAAACACCTTGGTGGTGGCGTATTTGAAATAACAGATACCTTTGTTTATTTTATAAATACAAATTCAACTACCTATAAATTGACATTTAAAGGTTATGTTGGTGGCGGACAAACAAAATCAACATTTAATGTATATGAATCAACTTTATCAATTAACGAAAATAGAATTAGCAAAATTAATATTTTCCCAAATCCAGCAAATAGTATTGTTACGATTAAAAGTGAACTTCCTATTAATAAAGTGCAAGTTCTTGACATGATGGGAAAAGTTGTTTTTGTTTGTTCTTCTAATAGTTTTGATGTTTCGCAATTGGCATCCGGTATTTATGTGATAAATGTTCAAACAGAAAACCAAACTTTCCAAACCAAATTAATCAAAGAATAATTGTACTTCAAGTATTTCAATAAGTTATTCCTCCTTTATGTTTTGAGCAATTCCGTTATCGGTTTTGCTCAAAATGAGGATACAATGATTTGGAATCCAGTAATCATAACAGGAGAAATCACCCGTACAACGGCTTCTCAAACGGTTCAAAATGTAAGAGTTATCAATAGAAAAATGATTGAAACGCAGGGCGCTGTTAATTTAGCAGATTTGCTTTCAAAAGAGTTAAACATTAGGGTTGGTAACGACAATATTCTTGGTAGTTCCATGAGTTTACAAGGGATTGGTGGACAAAACATCAAGATATTGTTAGACGGTGTTCCTTTGGTTGGAAATGAGGCTGGCAATATTGATTTAAACCAAATTAATTTAAATAACATTGAAAGAATTGAGATTATAGAAGGCCCACTTTCCGTTATTTATGGTACAGATGCCTTAGGCGGAGTTATAAATTTAATATCTAAAAAGATTGAATTAGAAAAACTTTATGCACTAAACACAAATTCATATTATGAATCTATTGGAAGGTATAATTTTGGATTTGGTGGAGCAATAAAATTGGATAAATTGAATTTTTTTGGTAATTTCAACAGAAATTTTTCAGATGGATATTCTCCAGACCAGTCGAGGGTTATGTTGTGGAAACCAAAGTCTCAAGTTTTTGGAAACATTGGCATTCAATCAGACATTAACTCAAAATTAAGATTCAAATTTAAAACAGAATTATATTCCGAAAAAATTGAAAATAGAGGAACTCCTGTAATTAACCATCAAGAGGCTTATGGTTTTGATGAATACTTTATTACCAATCGTAGTTCTACTGCTTTAGAGTTAAATTACAAACAGAATCGTAAAACAAATTGGAATATAATTTCCGCAATCGGATTTTATCAAAGAGATAAAATTACCTATAGAAAAAATCTTGAAACTTTGGAATTAGATGTCATACCGACACAAGAAGCTAATAGTTCAAACTCGTTTTTAAGCTTTATGTCAAGAGGTTTTTATAACAAAGAACTTAGCAAATCTTTTAATTATCAATTGGGCTATGATATTAATTTAAATAATGCTTATGGAACACGAATAATTTCAGAAAAAGGGAAAATGAATGATTATGCCATTTTTAGCTGTTTTGAATATAAACCTAATCGTTATTTCACGATAAAACCAGGTGTAAGAATCAGCTATAACAACAGATATCAAGCACCCATTATTCCATCTCTTCAATTTCAATACAGCAGATTAAAGAACTTTACATTCAAATATTCATTTGGAAATGGGTTTAGAGCGCCAGGCCTAAAAGAATTGTATTTAGATTTTGTTGACAATAATCATAACATTTTGGGTAATGAAAATTTAAAATCGGAAGTTTCTCAAAATCACAACTTTAGTATTGTTAGCAAACAAAAATTGAGCAATAACAGAAACCTTATTTTAACAAACTCCTATTTTTTCAACAAAATAAACAACCAAATTGCATTAGTTGTAGTTGATCAAAACACATTGTCATATACTTATAAAAATATTGATAAATTTCGTTCTTGGGGGACAAACTTATTTGCACAAATATATTTTGGCAAATTGTTTCTATCCTCTGGTTTTAGCATTACAGGTATAAGAAACTCAGCATTTGATGCAATTGGGCAAAAGAACTTTTTATATACCCCTGAGTTCAATTTTCAATCTTCATATTCACTTAAACATAAAAAACTTGAACCTACCACATTTTCGGTTTTTTATAAATACAATGGCAAAGTTAGAGGTTTTGAACTTAATGAAACAAGAGAAGTTGTCCCTACAAGTATTTCAGATTTTTCCTCTTTTGATGCCTCTGTAAACCAATCATTTTTTGAGAAAAAACTAAGATTTACATTGGGTTTAAAAAACATATTAAATATTACAAATGTATTAACAGTTGGCTCCGCAACTGTGCATTCTGCCGCTAGCAGCAGTATGCCTATTTCAATTGGCCGTTCATTTTTTGTGCAACTAAACTTTAATATATAAATGATAAACAATTATAAATTTATTCTTGTTATTCTATCGAGTTTCTTGTTGAGTGCTTGTTTTAAAGAAGAGGCACCAATAAAAAGAGGCACGGGAGATACAATTATAAACAGTGTTTTTTTAGGAGAAAATTATGAAAATCAAATATTTTTCGACTTAGGGACTAATACATTTCAACAAAAAAACCTGATAGAATGGGATTTAAGATTTCGGAGTGGGAAAAATGAAATTGGCGTTTTTGTAAATACAGGCAAAGAAATTAAAATGCGAAAGCTAAATTTGTATAATTTAGATGAACCTTTAACAGCAGACACAAATTACATTAAAAGTATTCCTGAATTAGTTGACAATCCAGACGGAAATGCAAATAATTCAGCAATTGGAGACTGGACAAAGTATATATTATCTAATGGAAACAAATCGGGTATCTATGTTTTAGAATTAACTTATGAAAAAGGATGGAATAGGTTTATAAGATTACAAATATTATCATCGAATGACTCTTTTTATGTATGTAAATTTGTGCCATTATACAAAAACGGAATAAAGGTAACTGAATGGGATATCACAACAAAGATTCCTAAAAATTTCAATCAAAATTTTACCTATTTTAGTTTTAAAAATGATGGAAAAATTGTTGAAAATGCTGAACCAGATAAAAGAACATGGGATATTGAATTTACAAAATACAAACATACTTTTTTTGAATTCACACCGCCTTTGCCCTACCCTGTTACAGGTATTTTGAGCAATTCATTCAATGTAGAAATTGCAATAGACTCCTCTAATAACTTTGAAAAAATAAGCCTGGCAAATGTAAAAGACCTTAGTTTTTCTAAAAAAAGAAATACCATTGGATTTGAATACAAAGCATTTAGCTTTAAAAGTACTTTTGAATATACCATCAATTCAAAAAACACTTATGTTATAAAAGACACAGAAGGAAATTATTATAAATTAAAATTTTTGGATTTTTATAATAACAAAAAAGAAAGAGGCTACCCCAAATTTGAATTTATTATTTTAAAATAGTGTTTTCAAAATAATTTTGCGCATATTTGCATAATAACTACAACCGATTTTTCAATGAAAAAAATACATTTATCAATTTTCCTACTTTCATTTTTATTTACAACCCAAATAAAAGCACAGATCAAAGAACAATTAACTATTATTGTTGCAGACAAAAAAGTTTCCTGCGAATATGAGGGCGTTATTATGGCCTGCTATAGTGTCAAAATTCACAAAGACAGTATGTGGATGAATTTTCCATACCAAATAAAAGGTTTTTTGTTTGAAATGGGCAACGAAACTGAAATAATAATTGAAGAGCAAGATGACACTTTGAGCAATAATGAAATAAAAAAAGCTTATAAACTTGTCAAAGTAATCAAAAAAACGAGTACTATAATAACAGATGTTAGAATATTAATGAATAACAAATGGCAAATTTTAAATGCTGTGAAAGAATTAAAAAACATACAATTAGGAAAGGCAAAGCCTTATATTTTATTAGACACAAATTTGAGAAAAATCGAAGGGTTTGCGGGATGTAATGAGTTTATAAGTAATGTTGAAATAGATGATGGGGTAATTAATTTTGGCACAACAGAGGCGACTTCAATAGTTTGCGATAAAGCCAATACAGAAGATATTATTTTAAAAGCAATGGAAGGAAAAGCCGCTTTTTATGTCCGAAACAAAATGTTATTTATTATTGGACAAAATGGAACCACATTGCACTTGCGTCCAACAAATAAACTAGATTCCATTATTTCTGAAATTAATAAAGAAGAGACCTCAATTGTATCTCTTTTTGATGGCAATACTTTTTTTGAACTTAATAATTCTAAGATTCAAATTAGATTGGATGAACTTGCAAATTACGAAAATAAATTATTGTTTTTCAATTCCGAGTCAATACCTGAAAAATTATCAAGCCAATTATCATATTTCTTAAAAAACATGGATTCCAATAATGAAATAGAATCAATTTCAATTTTCAAAACACCTTTAAAAGAGTTGGGAATGTTTTATGCGGATATTAAATTTAAGGATGGAACAGTAAAAAAGTTAAAAATCAGGAAAGTTTAAACTTTCAAAACTCAAGTCATTCATACATTTAAAATGCGCTTTGGGGCATTTTTTATACCCAATTTTACTACACGGACGGCAACTTAATTCATTGTTTTCTATAACAATAGATTTTGAAAGCGTATTCTTTTTAAAATAAGGAGTCATGCCAAATTCCGGAATTGTATTGCCCCAAATGCTGAAAATAGTTTTATTTAATGCAGCAGCAATGTGCATCATACCAGTGTCGTGGGTTATAACAAATTTTGATTTTTGAATACATAAAGCACTCTGATGAATACTTAATTTACCGCATAAATTGAAAATATTATTAACGCTATTTGCTAATAAATTACCAGCCTCTTCATCCTCCTTCCCTCCTATTAAAATTATTTTTTTATTGATTTGAGTGAGCAATTCTATTTGCTTCGCAAAAGGCAGTTTTTTAGTGAAATGCTGTCCGCCAATGGCATAAACCACATATTCTTGTTCTTCAAAAACAGGTAAACTATCGGTATTTGCATCAATAAAAAAATCAAGTCCTTTGCCATCATTTTTTACCCCCAAATCACTCACGGCTTCTAAATATCTATCAACAATGTGAATTTTTGGTAACCGGTTAATTTTAAATTGGGTGATTAAAAATTTTTGGAAGTTGATTTTTTCAAAACTAAATGATTTGACACCAAGTTTAAATTTAATGATTCTGGTTCTTATATTATTGTGTAAGTCAATGATATAATCAAATTTCTCAATTTTTAAGGTAGCGATAAAATTACTTAAATCATTTTCTAAAAGATGTAGTTTAGCTATATAAGGATTTGTATTTAAGATAACATTAAACTGTTTTTTAGTAGAAAAATGAATTTCGCAGCCAGGTATTTGGGTTTTCAAACAACGGATAAGTGGCGTGGTTAAAACTATGTCGCCAATAGAACTGAATCTGAGAATTAATATTTTAGGAGAAGATTTTTTCAAAACTTATTTTTTATTTTTAACCCAAATACTAAATTGATCTAAATTCTTTGCATTCAAACAATTTTCTGGCATTAAATATCCTTTTCGTGCCACATTTACACCATATTTCATATCAAAATACCCTTGTTTTTGGTGTGCATCGGGGTTGATTGAAATCATTCCGCCTTTATCAATAATATAAGAAATATAGCGCCAATCTATATCCAATCTGTATGGGTGTGCATTGAGTTCAATAACAACATTATTTGCAATACAAGCATCTAAAATAAATTTATAGTCTATGGGATAGCCCTCTCGCATTAGTAAAAGCCGGCCGGTTGGATGACCCAAAATGCGGGTAAATGGGTTTTCAATCGCTTTAATAAGTCTTGCATTTGCTTTCTCCAAATCCATAGTTAAGTTGCTATGAACACTCGCCACAACAACATCAAATTCAGAAAGCAAACTACTTTCATAATCCAAACTTCCATCACCCAAAATATCACTTTCAATGCCTTTAAAAACTTTAAAGTTTTGATACGATTTGTTTAAACTATCGATTTCTTGAAATTGTTGTAAAACCCTGTCAGGTTTTAGTCCATTGGCATAACTTGCCGTTTGAGAATGGTCGCATATCACCAAATATTCGAAATTTAATTCTTTGGCAAAATCGGCCATGTCTTTAAGTGTATCAAGCCCATCGCTATAGGTTGAATGATTATGAATCACACCCTTTAAATCTTCATATTTTATTAAACTATTCTGAAAATTCAGATGATTTAATTCAGACAAACCTTCTCTAAGTTCTGGCAAAATGAAAGGCAAATTTAAAGACTCGTATATCTGAAGTTCGGTTTTTCCATCAGCACTGTTTATTTGATAATTTACAATTTTCAAATGTTCGGGTGTTGCAGTGGTTTCAAACAAAATTTGCTCGAAATTATCAGCTGCAGCAATATGAAATTTAATATCAAAATTTTCATTGAATAAAAACGATAAAACGCTTTCACCTTTACTAGACAAAACAAGTTCGTCTGAAACCATCGATTGAATAAATGATTCAATATTATCCAATTGCAAAACAAACTCTAGATTGTCTATTGTTTCATTCAAGCGCCTGAAACTTCCCGTGGATTTAATATTTAAAACATTTTGAAAATCCTTTGTTTTTTCTAAAATATTATTTGCAATTTTTTCAGTCTTTGCCCAATGGAGTTTTCCTTCTTGGTTTAATAAAAACTGAATATTTTTTAAAATCAAATCTTGGGTTTTTAAACCAAAACCTTTCATTTCCACTAATCTATTTTCTCGGCAAGCCTCCGCAAGCTCAATTACTGATGTTATATCGTATTCTTTCCATAAAACTTCAACCTTCTTAGGTCCAAGTCCTTTTATTTTCAAAATATCCAATACGCCAATTGGTGTTTTTGAATATAAATCTTCCAATTCTTGAATCGTTCCAGTATTTTTTAATTCAATAATTTTTGGCAAAATAGTTTTGCTAATCTGAGGATTAACAGCCAACTGCTCATCAGAAAGCAACAATATTGACTCACCCACTTTCTTTATATTAAAAGCTGCAGAAGCTATGGATTTTATTTTAAAAGGATTGCCGCCATGCAGTTCATATAATTTGGCATAGATACCTAAAATTTTGGAAATGTCGTAATTATCCATTTTCAACTACAAGCCCAACTCTTTTTTCTTTGCTTCTATTAAAGAATCTTCACTTTGAATCATGGCTTCAACAGATTCTAATTCTTTATTTTCAACAGAATCTTTTACCTTTTGAACTTTAGCATCTGAACCATTTGAACATGAAACCAACACTATGGTAAATACAGAAAAAAGAAATATTTTATACATAATTTTTAATGGTTCAAATATAGATTATTTTGTAAAATATATACTATAATATCTACAAAAATCTATTTAATTAAAATGAATTATAAATCCAAATTTTAATTAATTTTGCGTTTTAAAAAATTCAAGAAATGAAAAAAATTTTAATTGGTTTATTGTTAGTTTTATTAGGTGTTGGCGGTTATTTTGCTTGGGTTAAGTTTTCGCCTAATAGTTTTACGGATGCCTATTATTTAGTACCAGAAAATGCGGTAATGGTGATAGAAACTGAGGATCCTATTGGCAATTGGCAAATATTTAGCACAAGTAATATGTGGCTTGGATTGAAAAAATTTCCAGCATTTGCCGAAATTTCTAAAAATGCTGATTTTATGGATGATATCATAAAATCCAATCAGCAAGTGTTTTCAAGTTTAGGAAAAAGACATTTGCTAATTTCGGCTCACATGACAAAGGCTAAAGATTATGAATTTGTATATTATACAGATATGGCAGAGGCCTCAAAATCTTCTGTTGTTAAGGCCTCTTTGATTTCGTTAATTAAAAAACTTGATTTTAAACACACGGTTAGGGATATTAATGGTGTTGAAGTTCAAGAGTTTTTAGACCCAAAAACAAGAGAAGTGCTTTCTATTTGTTTTATAAAAAACTACTTGGTTTGTTCATATAATAAATCCTTAATTGAAAATGTAATATTTACAAGCACAGATATTACTAAACAAATAAGTACACAAGCAAGATTTGCGGAGGTAAATAGATTGACTTCCAACAAAGGAATTTGCAGAATATTGCTAAATCATAAATATTTTCATCAATATTTAGGTGTTTATATGGATGATGATCAGGATGTTAAAGAATTATTAGGCTCTCTTTTTTACACAGGATTAGACTGTACGCTAAAAGATGATTTAATTTTGGCAGATGGATATACAATTGTCAATGATAGTTTAAGCTCCTATTTGCAAGCACTTTCCATTTCGGGGAAATCTGAAACCAACGCTGAGAAAATCATTTCTGAAAGGGCTTCGTTTTGTGTAAATTTAGGGTTCGTGGATTTTAATACTTTTTACGAAAATTTAGACAAAGTGTTACAAAAAGATCCAAAATCTTATGCAGAAAAAGAAAAATCGATTAAAAAAATAAAATCATTTTTAGGTATCGATTTGAAAAAAGATTTATTCAGTTGGATGGGCAGCGAAATTGCCATTGCACAATATGAAACAGATGCTTTAATTGGCTATAAAGTTCGCAGTGTGATTGCTATAAAAACAACAAATACGGCTGACGCAATTGAAAGTTTAGAGCGGATAGAAAAACAAATTAGGAAAAAAACACCCTTAAAATTCAAAAATATTGATTACAAAGGATATACCATAAAATACCTTGAAATTAAAGGTTTGTTTAGAGCCATCTTAGGGAAATTGTTTGGAAAAATCGAAAAACCATATTACACAATCATAGACAATTATGTTGTTATGAGCGATGACCCAAAAACATTGTTACTAACAATAGAAGATTTTATTGCTCAAAAAACTTTGAAAAACAATGCAGAATACCGAAGTTTTAGAGATAATTTTCCTAATCAAACGAGTTTTTTAACTTATTTAAGTCCAAACAGGCATTTTGCAAATTTCAAAGGGTTGCTAAATAAAGAAAGCTGGGAAAGTTCAAACAAAAACCAAGAACATATTCGTTCGTTTACCGATGTGGGCATGTCTTTATCTGGAGAAAGCGATAGAATGAGAACAGTTTTTGGTGCTAATTACGCCAAATGGGAACCCAAAGTGAAAATAGAATTAAAAACAGCCGAAGATTCTTTAGATTTTATGGAAAGCGACACGCTGAGCTTTATGGATTTATTTATTATCTATCATTTTCAAAACAACATGAACAACACATTCTATGAAAACGGAAATATAAAATCGAGTACAGAAATGGAAGGTATTGTTGCAGACGGTTCGCATATTGAATATTTTGAAAATAGCGTTATAAAAACAAAAGGCA
>Ga0105050_10003278_pt1 | contig 22554 bp, 22 predicted proteins | sample FRY01_FD_78088 | JGI IMG/M metagenome (GOLD analysis project Ga0105050, IMG submission 78088) | Freshwater microbial communities from Lake Fryxell liftoff mats and glacier meltwater in Antarctica - FRY-01 | ecosystem: Environmental > Aquatic > Freshwater > Ice > Glacier meltwater ...
CAGACGGGTGAGTTTACAATTTTGGGGGGCAATCGGTCATTGCAAGCCAATGTGCGGATTGTGACAGCGACCAATCAGGATTTGCTCGCATTGACCGGGCAGGGGCGGTTTCGGGAAGATCTTTATTATCGGTTGAATGTGGTGCCGCTAGGTTTGCCACCTTTACGCGACAGGCTGGAGGATGTGCCTGTTTTGGCGCGGCACTTTCTGGCGCAGGCGTCGGCTGAGGGGCTGCCCAGGAAGGCGCTTGATGCTCATGCTGTGGAGGCGCTTCGGGGGTATGGATGGCCGGGGAATGTGCGCGAACTGGAGAATCTGATGCGCCGAATGGCGGTTTTAGAGCGATCGGAGACGATTGGGGCGGCTGCGGTTTTGGCGGGATTGGGGGGGGCTGGACCGGGTGGTACTGGACTGGGTGGTAATCGGGGCGGGCCTGCGCCTGTGGCGGGCCGAGATGTCTCAGACGATGATTTGAGGTCTGCAGCGGCGCATCATATTGGGCGTTATTTTTCGGAATTTGGCGACAATCTGCCACCGGACGGGGTGTATCATCGACTTTTGGCTGAGGTGGAGGGGCCTTTGGTGCGGGCGTGTATGGCGGCAACGGGGGGCAATCAGGTGAAGGCGGCGAAGCTGCTGGGGATTAATCGGAATACTTTACGCCAGAAACTCAATGCTTTGCAGATTGAAACGGATAATTAACGGGCATCTGTCTCATTTGGGCAACGACTGTGTTTCTTTGGCCATGATAATGGCCTAATGTTACTTATATATGGATGAGCTTACCAGTTTGCGAGGCAGGGCTTTGGGCCGTAATCGCTGGTGGCAGCGGCGCTGGCGGCGGCTGCGGCGCGGGGTAAGCAGCGCTAATTTTTATCCGCGTCTGGAGATTGTAGCCGCCGTGCTTACGCTCGTCATTGGCTGGTCCAGCTATGCGCTGGTGACCGGGCAGGCGGCGCCGGCCAATGGCGTTTCGCCGCCGATGGTGACCCTGCTGCTAGTGGCGAATTTGCTGCCGGTGATGGTGCTGGTGGTGTTGATGGCGCGGCGTGTGGCGTTGCTGCTGGCCAACCGGCGGCGGGGGCTGGCCGGCGCGCAGCTGCATGTGCGGCTGGTGGCATTGTTTGCAGGGATTGCGGCGGTGCCGACGGTGCTAGTGGTGATTTTTGCATCCTTGCTGTTCCAATTTGGGGTGCAATTCTGGTTTTCTGACCGGGTGAAGACCATCGTTGAAGGCTCCAATCAGGTGGCTCAGGCCTATGTGGAGGAGAATAGGCAGCGGGTGGCTGAGGATATTGTGGCGATGTCTAGTGATGTCGCCAATTATGCGCGGGATTTTGGAACGGACAGCGAGTTGTTTGGCAAAGGGCTGGAATTTCAGCTGGCAGCGCGCAACCTGTCTGAAGCGGCGGTTTTTGCACGCGAGGGGGGCCGGTTGGTGCCGGTGGCCGTGAAGGGAATGGACGCCAAGGCGCTTACGGCACGGCTGGCGAAGCTGCCGGCGGCGGCAGGCGATGCCGAGCCGACGATACGGGCCGGGATTGGCGGGCGGATTGAGGCGGTGGTGGCTGTGGAAGGGCTGGCGGGGCGCTATGTGTATGTGAGCCGTAAGGTGGACCCGACGACGCTGGCGCGGGCGGACCGGGCGGCGGGGGCTTTGGATGAGTATCGCGCGTTGGTGGAGCGGTCCAAGGTTATGCAATTGCGGTTTAATCTGGTTTTGATTGCGGTGTCGGTGCTGACGCTCGTTGTGGCGATGTGGTTTGCCTTATGGCTGGCCAACCGGCTGGTGACGCCAATTGCACGCCTGGCGCTGGCGGCTGAGCGGGTGGGGGCAGGGGATATGGATGCGCGGGTGCCTGTGGGGCGCAGCCATGATGAGATTGGCACGCTGGCGCGGGCCTTTAACCGGATGACTGGGCAATTGAAAACCCAGCAGGCCGCGCTTATGGGCGCTAATCAGCAGCTGGACCGGCGGCGGCGGTTTACCGAGGCCGTGCTTTCCGGCGTGTCGGCAGGGGTGATGTCAATTGATGCTGAAGGCGTAATTCAGACCGCCAATCGGTCAGCGGCGGCATTGCTGGAAGTGCCGGAAGCCGGGCTGGCGGGGACAGCGCTGACTTCGCTTGTGCCTGAGCTGGCGGAGCTGCTGGCGGGGGCGCGGGCGCGGGGGGATGCAGCCGGGCAGGTGCGGATTCCGCGCGGGCCGGAGACGCAGACGCTGTCGGTTCGGCTGGCGTCTGATAGCGGGGTTGAAGGGGGCTATGTGCTAACGTTTGATGATATTTCGGCGCAATTGGCGGATCAACGGCGAGCGGCCTGGGCTGATGTGGCGCGGCGGATTGCCCATGAGATCAAGAACCCGTTGACGCCTATTCAGCTGGCGGCGGAACGGTTGCAGCGGCGCTTTGGCAAGCAGATCACCGAAGATTCTGAGGTTTATGCTGAGCTGACCGGCATTATCGTGCGGCAGGTGGGGGACTTGCATCGGATGGTGAATGAGTTTTCGGATTTTGCGCGGCTGCCGCGGCCGGTGTTTGCGAACGAGACGCTGGAGGTTTTGATCCGGCAAGCGGTGGTGTTGCAGGAAGTGGCGCATCCGCAGATCAGCTTTGTGATGGCCGAGCAGACGGTAACACCTCTGGTGTGCGATGGGCAACAAATCGCGCGGGTGTTTACCAATCTTTTGAAGAACGCTGTGGAGGCTGTGGAGGCGCGGCTGGGCCGGACAATTGGCGCGGGCGAGGTGCGGCTTCCGGGCCGGGTAGAGATTGCGGTTTTGGAATCGGAAGAAGCTGTGCTGGTGACAATCAGTGACAATGGTGTGGGGCTGCCGGTGGAGAGCCGGGAGCGGCTGACCGAGCCGTATATCACCACGCGATCGCGCGGCACCGGGCTGGGGCTGGCGATTGTGAAGAAGATTGTGGAAGACCATGGCGGCGCGCTGGAGCTTGAGGATGCACCCGGTGGGGGCGCGCTGGTGCGAGTGCGGCTCTCTCGCGGGCTTTCGGGGCAAGAGCAGATGGTCGCGGACAGTCAGTCAGGGTTAAAGGCTGCGGAATGAGGAATTACCATAATGGCGCTTGATATTCTGATCGTTGATGACGAGGCGGACATCCGCGACATGATCTCTGGCGTGCTGGGAGATGAGGGCTTTGGCACGCGCACAGCAGGGAATAGTGATGAGGCGCTGGCGGCGGTGGCGGAAAGGCGGCCTTCTTTGATTGTGCTGGATGTGTGGTTGCAAGGCTCGCAGCTGGACGGGATTGATCTGCTTGATGAGCTGAAACGGCGCGATCCGACGATTCCGATAGTGGTGATCTCTGGCCATGGCAATATTGAGACGGCGGTGGCGGCAATTAAACGCGGGGCGTATGATTTTATTGAAAAGCCGTTTCAAGCTGATCAACTGCTGCTGGTGGTGGCGCGGGCAACCGAAACCGAACGTTTGAAGCGCGAATATGAGGCGCTGAAGGACAAGGTAGGCTTTGAGACGGAGCTGAACGGCTGTTCGCCGCAGATTAATATGGTGCGCGCGACTTTGAAGCGAGTGGCGGCGACAGGGTCTCGGGTGTTGATTACCGGGCCTGCTGGCTCTGGCAAGGAAGTGGCGGCGCGGCTTTTGCACAATTGGTCTTCACGCGAGCGGGCGCCGTTTGTGGTGGTGAGTGCAGCGCGGATGACGCCGGAGCGAGTTGAGGAAGCGCTGTTTGGCGTGGAAGAGGGCGGTCATGTTGTCCGCGCCGGGCTGTTTGAGCAAGCGCATGGCGGCACGCTGTTTCTAGATGATGTGTCCGATATGCCGATCCCGACCCAGGCCAAGATTTTGCGAGTTTTGACTGAGCAAGTGTTTCAGCGGGTGGGCGGGGCGCGCTGGGTAAAGGTGGATGTGCGGGTGGTCAGTGCGACCTCGCGGGATTTGCAGGCGGAGATTGAGGCCGGGCGGTTTCGGGAGGATCTATATTATCGGCTGAACGTTGTGCCGGTGCGGTTGCCACCATTGACGGAGCGTCGCGAGGATGTGGCTGAATTGGTGAATTATTTTCTGGCGCGCTATGCAGCCGAGCGCCGGGTATCCACGCCGGTGCTGACCAGCGATGCGATGGCAGCGATGCAGACCTATGAGTGGCCGGGCAATGTGCGGCAGCTTAGGAATGTGGTGGAGCGGACGTTGATTTTGGCGCCTGCAGAACAGATTGGCACGATAGGGCTTGATATGTTGCCGGCGGAGATTTCTGCGGAACCGGGCAAGCTGGTGCCGGGAGAAGCGGCGAAATCTATTATGGGTACGCCCTTGCGGGAAGCGCGGGAGGCTTTTGAGCGGGAGTATCTGCGGGCGCAAGTGCGGAGGTTTTCCGGGAATATTTCGCGCACGGCGGCGTTTATCGGGATGGAACGCTCGGCGCTGCACCGTAAGTTGAAAGCGCTGGGTCTTACTGAAGATCAAGAGGAAAGCGAAAACTGAGATTTTTTAAAGCCGCCATTGAGACTTGGCATCGGGCACCCTATTCTCTGACTATGGTCGGCATAGTGCCAGTCCATGCCTCGTGGGGGTCACGCCCTGCTAACAACGAAAGTGATGAGAGATGGCTGGTAGCGCTAACAACTTGCAGGATGTGTTCCTGAATGCCGTGCGTAAGACGAAGACGCCGGTGACGATGTTTTTGATTAATGGTGTTAAATTGCAAGGTGTTATCACGTGGTTTGATAATTTTTCTGTGCTGCTGCGCCGCGATGGACATTCACAGCTGGTCTATAAGCATGCGATTTCGACGGTGATGCCAGCAGCCCCGTTGCAGCTTTTTGAGCAGGAAACAGATGAGGGCGACGATTGAGCGATAATTTACCACCGCTGGATGATGCGCCCGCCTCGGTATGGGATGCGCACCGCGGGATAAGGCTGGGGTCCGCGGCCCTTGTGGTGTTGCCGGTTCGCGAAGGGCGGATATCTGCGACCATTCGGTCTCCTGAAGCGCGGTTGGCGGAAGCCGAAGGGCTGGCGCGGGCGATTGCGCTAGACGTGGTGCAGGGTGAAGTGGTGCGGCTGCGGGCGCTTAGCCCCGGGCATTTGTTCGGCAAAGGGCAGGTGGAGCGGCTGGCGGCGATTGTGGCGGCGCAAGAGATTGAAGTTGTGGTGATTGATGGCATTGTGACGCCTATTCAGCAGCGCAATCTGGAGAAATCACTTTGCACCAAGGTGATTGACAGGACCGGGCTGATTTTGGAGATTTTCGGCGAGAGAGCGTCAACGCGCGAAGGGACGCTGCAGGTTGAGCTGGCGCATTTGCAATATCAGGCGAGCCGGCTGGTTCGCAGCTGGACTCACCTTGAGCGCCAGCGCGGTGGCTTTGGCTTTATGGGCGGACCGGGGGAGAGCCAGATTGAGACCGACAGACGGCTGATCAAAGACCGCATTGTGCGGTTGAAGAAAGAACTGGAGGATGTTCGTCGCACGCGGGCCCTGCATCGCCGGCAACGGCAGAAGGCGCCCTGGCCTGTGGTAGCGCTGGTGGGCTATACCAATGCTGGGAAGTCTACGCTTTTCAATCGCTTGACCGGCGCAGAAGTGCGTGCTGAGGATTTGCTATTCGCCACGCTTGATCCGACCATGCGGGCGATTTCTCTGCCCGGGCATGACAAGGTGGTGCTGTCTGACACGGTGGGCTTCGTGTCTGACTTGCCGACGCAGTTGGTTGCCGCTTTTCGCGCGACGCTGGAAGAGGTGACTGAGGCGGATCTGATTGTGCATGTGCGCGATATCAGCCATCCCGATAGTGAGGCGCAGGCGGCGGATGTGGCCAAGGTGCTGAGCGATCTGGGGCTGGTGGCAGACCAGAAGAATGTACAGATATTGACTGTTTTCAATAAGATTGATGCGCTTGATGAAGCGGCGCGTGAAGTTGTTTTGGCCCGCGCTGGGGATGATGCGGTGGCGGTTTCCGCGCTGACAGGCGAGGGCATGGAGGCTTTGTGCGCGCAGATTGATCTGATGCTGCGGGCAGGCTCGCATGTGCATGAGTTTCATTTGGCGCATGGCGACGGGCGGCGGCTGGCGTGGTTGCATCAACATGGCGAGGTGTTTTCGCGGGAGGATGTGGAAGCGGGGGTGGATTTGAAGGTGCGGCTGACGGATGTGGATCATGCGCGGTTTGTGGCGCTTTAGCTTTTCTTTTCAGTCTGTTTGACGCGGTTCCAAAGATCTTCCTGAGCCTCCAGGCTCAGGCTGGCGAAATCTGGCTCTGCTATCGCTTCCATTGCCTTGAAACGACGTTCAAACTTAGCATTGCCTGCCCGTAGCGCGACTTCGGCGTCTATATTGTGATGGCGTAGCAAATTTACGGTGACGAACAGCAGGTCTCCGGCTTCTTCAAAGCGCTCTGAGTCGGTTTTAGCTGTGTTGAATTCTTCTATTTCTTCCAAGACTTTATCGCGCACCGGGGCGATGTCTGGCCAATCAAAGCCAATGCGGGCGGCGCGGCTTTGTAGTTTTTGGGCACGCATGAGGGCAGGGAGGCTGCGGGCGACGCCGTTAAGATGTGAGGTGGCGGTTTGGGCGCGTTCTGCGGCTTTCAGGGCTTCCCAATCGGCTTTTTGATTGGTGGGTGTAGGTGCATCTGAAAAGATGTGCGGGTGGCGGCGCTCCATTTTTTCGCAGATGCCAATGATGACATCTGTGAGGGTGAAATGCCCGGCTTCTTCGGCTATGCGGCTGTGGAAGATGACTTGCAGGAGAAGGTCGCCGAGTTCGGCTTTAAGCTCGGGCATGTCATTTTCGGCGATCGCGTCGGCTACTTCATGGGCTTCCTCGATCGTGTAGGGCGCTATGGTGGCGAAGGTTTGGGCGATATCCCAGGGGCAGCCGGTTTCAGGATCGCGCAGGCGGGCCATGATGGCGGTGAGGCGGGCGAGAGAGTTGGTCATCGATTATCCTGATAATATATATTATGTTTAATTAAAGATGAGCTGGCCTTTGAGAAGGGGTGCGGTTGATGCGTTGCGCTGTCAACTATCTGGTGCTTTATAGGGGCGAACATTGGGAGGATTTATCATGCGGGCAGCTTTGATTTCAGGCGCGGGTATTGGCATTGGGGCAGCGACGGCGTTGATACTTGGCCGCGAGGGTTATCATGTTTTTGTGAGCGATATTTTGGCGGATGAGGGCGAGGCTGTGGCGGCGGCCATTTGTGAGGCAGGCGGTTCGGCTGAGTATATGGCGCTTGATGTGAGCGATACTAATGCTTGTGTGGCGGCGGTAGCGGCGATTGATAAGCGTTTTGGCGGAATTTCGGCGCTGGTGGCCAATGCCGGGATTGCGCCTCGCGCGGGGTATCAGATTTTGACCGATGCGAAATGGGATCAGGTGTTGGATGTGAATTTGAAAGGCCAGTTGCGGCTAATCCGAGCGGCAGCGCCGGCGATGAGTGCGCGGCGGCAAGGGGCAATCGTGTGCGTGTCTTCCATCGCTGGCACAGTGGCGGGCTGGGACGACCATTGGCATTATTCGGCGGCGAAGGCCGGCATTACCGGGCTGGTGAAGGCGGCGGCGTGTGAGCTGGCCAAGCACAATGTGCGGGTGAATGCCGTGGCACCGGGGTTTGTGCGAACTGCGCAGATCTTGTCTGAGGAGAATTCTTTAGGGCCTGTGGGGCTGGCGGCGGCGGAGAAGACCGTGCCGATGGGGCGCGCGGCGGAAGCTTCCGAGCTGGGCGAAGTGATTGCGTTTTTACTGTCTGACAAGGCAAGCTATATGACCGGGCAGACGATTATTGTGGATGGCGGCCTTACGGTTGCGCTTTAGGCAGGCCCTATGACGGGGCGGCGACTAAGGTGCCGGTGAGGCTGTCTGCGGGGCCTTTGATATCTGCGAAGGCAAATTCATAGAAGGGCGTGGGGCTGGTGCCGACCATGGGGGCTTCTACCTGCCAGATGGCGCCGCCGAAGCGGGGGGCAGCGGTGTGGCTGCCGGCGATGCGCACCTTGCGGGGGTCGAAAGCCCCCTTCCCTGTTTTCAGGCGCAGTTTATAGCTGTTGTAATTGACTGAAAGATCGGCCGAGGCGGGGTCTATGCCCCATTGGTCGGTCCAGGCGCCGGCGAAAGCGATGACGTCTGGATTGGTCCATACGCTGTCCGCCCGTGCGGGATCGAGATACATGAAATCGAAATGGGTGAAGTGGCCCGTTGGCGGGCTGGTCACTTCCCAGTTGGAATAATGCAGGATACCGGGGACGCCGTTGAAGAACGGATTGTCTATGTCGCGTAGCCATTTGTGGTAGCCCCTTGCGGCTGAATCGGCGCGCGGGGTGTAGGGGAGGAACACCATGAGGTCAGTTGAAAATTTCATTTTTTCAGACCTTTATTTATCAATCTTTGCAAGAAAACTGAGGAGCTGTTGAGCGACGCCTTCCGGATCTCGGTCGGGCTGGAAGTCTGCGCCTTTAACGATAGAGGTGTGAGCGTCTGGGCGGAGCGCGGCGGCGCGTTCAAACAGCGGCCAGAGGACATCGTCTTTGGAACACATAAGGTGGAGCGGGATGGTCAGGCCTTTGAGCAGGGATTCAACGTCCTGGTTCCACACGCCGTTGAAGGCCATGGGCATGGTGCGTTGGCCGATCAGATGGTCGATCATTTCGCGCAGGTGCAGTTCAAGGCTGTGATTTGCGCCTAGCATGGCGAGATAGTCCCACGCGGTTTGCAAGAAAGCGCCGCTGGGTTCGGCAGCGAAGGGGCGGACGAAGGTTTTGCGGTATTCGGCATTTTCGGCCTCATTAACGAGGACGGGGCCGATGAGGGTGAGGGATTTTACACGGCCGGGATGGCGGGACGGCATTTCCAGCGCTGCGCAGCCGCCGGTATGGTGGCCGCAGGCGTGGAAGTGCCCAACGCCGAGGTCATCCATGGCTTCCATCAGACGGTCGGCGGCGTAGGCGAGGTTGGGGATGTCGGCGGGTTGATAGCTTTGGCCGAAGCCGGGGCTGTCAAAGGACAGGCAGCGGTATGTGGGCGCGAGGCGGACCATGACTTTATCGAACATGGCGCCCGATGAGGCAGTTTGGTGGTAAAAAGCTAGTACTGGAGCATCTGCTGGCCCGGCTTCGCGGAGGTGGATTTGGCCGTCTCGGCTGTTGGCGTAACGGCGGGTGATCATGCGTCGGTTTCCACGGCGGTTATCGCGTCTTCATAGGTGGTGGATTCGGCGGCTTTTCTGGCGAGCTCTTCCCGCTCCTGATGAACAATGCGGAGCACATTGGCGAGATATTGCTCGCGCCAGGCGTCGCGGTCCCTTCTGACCTTTGCATCGGGGACAAAGCCATCGAGGGCGGCGCGGGAGACGGGTTGCCCGGCCTCCATCAGGCGTTCCAGACTGTCCAGCCTGTCACGCAGAACGGCTACTTCGCCGGCGAGCGCGAGGGTTATGGAGAGTTGTTTGTCTATGGCTGGGTCAGCAAAATAGGCTGGACGCTCACCTTTGGCTTTTTGCTGAAGTGTAACACTCATTTTTGCACACCCCAGAGCCACCAGGCGCCGCCGCCGCCGAAATCACCGCCTTGGAAAACGTTGGTGCGCCGGGCCTGAGCGGCTTCATAGGCACTCGGCTGATAGGCCTCGAACGCTTTGGCCGGGTCGAAGCCGGTTTCGGCGGCGATGTCGGCGGCGACGATTTCGTGGGATGCGCCCCAATAGGGCTCGTTGTTGTTGCGGGTGTCCCAGTCCAGCATGAAAGCGTCATAGGCCGGGAGGTCGCGGTAGGGCGGGGTTTCGGTATGGACGGTGAGGCCGCCGTCTGCGAGCAGGCGGTGGCACTCTTTCATGATGCGGGCATGGCCCCGTTGCTGGTTTCATGGACGAGGATGTGGCTGACGATGAGATCGAAGCTGCCCGCCTCAAAGTCCATGGCTTCGGCGTTTTGCTGGCTGAAATGGACTTTTTTGCTGAGCGATTCCGCGCGGGCATGGGCATAGCGCAGCACCGGCGCGGCGACATCTACAGCATGGACTTCAGCATCCGGCCACGCCCCGCAATAGCCCAGCGTGGAATGGCCGACGGAGCAGCCAAGATCGAGGATGCGTTTGGGCTTGAAATCGGGGTGATTGGCCTTGATCCATGCGATGGTGGTATCGCCGATATCGGAATTATACGGCCCCATGCGGCCCATGGCATAGACATAGACACCGGCATCATAGAGCGCGCCGTTGGCGACATCATCCTGCGTGAACTCGGTGTGGTAGCCGCCGGGCATGCAATGGATATCGACCATGGCGTGATAGCGGGGGGTTTGCAGGTGTGGGTTTAGGCGGAGTGTGCCCCCAACAACTCCCTGTGTGGTGCGAGCGGTCTCTATGAGCGTGTCGAGCTGGCGTTCAATGGGGATTTGGACGGATTTCCACATCATTTCCTGGCTGTTGCGCAGCATGGCGCCCCAGAAATTGAAATAAGGCTCATCTTTCATGGCCTTGCGAATGTCCTGCCAGCTTTCCGGCGCTGTGCCATGTTGTTTTTGCCAGGCGGGTTTGGCGCGGGCTTCAAAGGCGTCCTTGTTGCCGGGGGAGATGCTGCTCGCGAGATGGAGCTTAAGGCTTTTCACAAACTCCTGCCGGGAGAATTCGTCGCTGGTAGTTTTTGGGAGAACGGCGTGTTGGAACTGGCCGTTGGTTTCTATCATATCTGACATGAGGCTCTCCTTATAAGAAATTGATTATTCAGCAGCTATGGGCGGACGGATAGGGCAGATTTCTTCGCGGTCCACCATGTCGAAAGTGAAGATCCATTTGGCGACGCCGGTGAGTACGGCAGCGATAAAGCCTAGCTCGATGATCTGACCATTGGTGAAATGGGCTTTCAGTTGCGCATAAAGCTCAGGGGAGAGATGACCTTCCATGTTTTGGAGCATCATCTCATGGCCCAGCGCGATGATGGCGCGGTCTTTGTCAGAGAACAGCGAGCTTTCGGGAGTAAAAATGGCGTCTACCTGCTCTTGGGTGACACCGGCTTTTGCCGCCTCAACAGTGTTGAAACGGTTGCAGAATTGACAGCCATGTTGCTTGGACAGCTTCAGGCGCAGCAGTTCTTTGGAGCGAACATCTACGGTCATGCCCTTGTTCTTGTTGTAGAACAGGCCGTCGTAGAATTCACCGAAATACCAGCGCAGGAGATCGGGCTGATGCGCCATGACGCCGATGATGGTGGCATCTTCGGTACGGGCCAGCGATAGATCGTAAAGGGGCTGAAAATCAGCCGGCAACTGGTCGCGTGAAAGCGGCGGAATGACAGGTGCCGGCATGATTTTTCTCCTTATTATAGAATGAGGTTCATTCGAACGTTAAGTCGCATTTGCAGGTCTTTCTTGTCCAGATCTTCGCTCTGGGCTTCGTCCTGAATGACATTATCACGCACCAAGCCATCGGTGGCCTGTTTGGTGAGGATGACCATCAGGCTGGTGTCATCAAGCAGCGCAAAGGGGAACTCATGCCAGGTGCCGATGTGCATCATGAAGCCGGCGGTGCCATCGAACAGGAATGCTTCGACATCTTCGATATCGGGGATTTCCTTGTCATTGGCCGGAGCGAAGCAGGCGACGAAGGGCTTTGAACCGAGCGAAATGAAGGCCTGTGTGTGATGAAAGTGCCGCTCCATCCAGCGTACTTCCAGCGGGCGGCGCTGGAGGGTTACGATGGGCATTTCTATGTCACCGGTGGCTTTAAACTCGGCAACGCGGCGGACCTTGGCGGCGCCATCGTAGAAATCGATGGGCATGGGGGCGATTTTGGGATCATAGCCCAGCACGGTGCCATATTTGGCCAGCTTTTCAGGCGTGGCGCGCTGGACCTTGATGGGGATGATAGTGGGTTCCGGATTTTTTGCGGCGGTGGCCATTTTCTTTCTCCTAAAAATTAGTGGTTTTCTGGTTATTGTTTGAGTTCATTTTGCTTGGCGGCTGCGACTTTGACAGCACGCACGATACTTCGGTATCCGGTGCAGCGGCAGAGATTGCCTGCCAAGCCTACATCTATCTCATCATCACTCGGGTTTGGGTTTTCGGCAAGCAGTTCCATAGTGGAAAGAAGCATGCCGGGCGCGCAATAGCCGCATTGGAAGCCAGCTTCGTCCCAAAACGCCTGTTGGACGGGGTTCAGGGTGCCGTCTTTGGCTTTCAGGCCCTCAATAGTGGTGATTACGGCGCGCGGCAGCGTTACCGCTTGCGTGAGACAGGATTTGACGATGCGGCCATCAACCATGACCGTGCAGGCCCCGCAATGGCCGGTTTGGCAGCCCATATGGGTGCCGGTGAGGTTTAGCTCATCGCGCAGCAGATCGAGCATGGAGACGCCGGGCAGGGCCTCAAGTTCATGCAGCTTGCCGTTGATGCGCCAGTTGATGAGGGCGCTTTGGGTGATAATATCGTCCATCAGGCTTGTCCTGCTATAGCGGCGGTGAGCGCCCGCCGTGCGACCAGGCCGGCCATGGCTTGTCGCCAGTCGCCGCTGCCTTGGGCATCGGAGAGCGGCTCTTTGACCAGTGTGGTGCAGCGAGCTTCGAATTGGGCGGCGAGGGCGGGCGTGAGTTTTTGGCCGATAAGCATTTGCACGGCCGCGTCGGCATCTATCGGCCTGTCTGCCACCGCGCCAATGATGAGCCGGGCGCTGGTGATAGTGCCGGCGTCTTGGGTGACGATGGCGGCGGCGTTGGCGGAACCATAGGCACCGCCGGAGGATTTCAGTTTTTCATAGGCCCAGCCTGCGCCTTTAGGCTGGGGCGGGATGTGGACGCGCACCAAAATGGCTTCGCTGCCGAGGCCGTGGCTGGTGTCTTTCATCATATCGGCCAGGGTGACGCGGCGGGTTTCCCCTTCGCGGGCGATCTCTATTTCTGCGCCGAGCGCCAATAGCGAAGGCACCATATCATAGAGCGGATGCTGGGCGACGATGTTGCCGCCCAAAGTCGCGCGGTTATGAACCTGACGGCCGCCGCCGGCGAGCGTGGCGGCAAAGGCGAGCAGCGGCGCGTGTTCGCGTACCATCGGATCGGTTTGCAGCTCACGGTGGACGGTGAGCGCGCCGAGGCTAAGCCAGCCTTCAGCGGCGCTGATGCCGCGAAGCTCTTTGAGGCCGCCGATATCGACATAGACATCGGGCATTAGCGCGCCATGGTTGATGAAGGGCATGATCTCCTGCCCGCCGGCGATGATGACCGTGCCGCTGGACAAGCCAGCCAGGAGGGTGCCCGCCTGCGCCAGCGACTGGGGGCGGGCGTAGCTTGGATAAAGGCTCATTCGGCGGCTTCTTTCTGGCGCTGGGTGCCGGCTTGTTGGAGCGCGCGCCAAACATTTGAGGGGCTGAGCGGCAGCGAATTAATAGATGTGCCGAACGGTATCAGCGCATTGTTGATGGCGTTGGCCATCGCCGCAGCCGAACCGCCAACGCCGGCCTCCCCTGCCCCTTTCAGGCCCAGATAGGTATCGGGATTGGGGCAATCATGATGGACCATCTTCACCGGCGGCAGATCTTCGGCGCGCGGCATCACATAATCCATGAACGAGCGGGTGAGCTGGCGGCCTGAGCTATCAAAGCGGATATCTTCAAACAGCGCGCCGCCGACGCCGAAGGAAATCGCGCCGCACGCCTGACCTTCCACTAGCACCGGGTTGATAACCCGGCCGCAATCATGCGCGGCAGCGAAGTGCAGCAGCTTGGTTTTACCGGTTTCCATGTCCACTTCACAGATGGCGATATAGGCGGCATTAGAATAGCTGGGATAAGGGTTGATCCGTCCATTTTCGTCGGGCGAATGGCGGATGTTGGGCGGGCGGAATGTGGCTGTCGCTTCCAGCGGCGGGGTGATGCACAAGCCGACGTCATAGGCGCGGGTGTAACAAGCATAGGCCACTTCTTTGACCGTCATGGTGCGCGCCGGATCGCTTTTCAGGCTAAAGATGCCGCGATGCACGTTCACATCTTCAACATCAGTCCCGAACAGCGCGGCGGCGACTTTGACCATTTTCTCGCGAACTTCGCGCGCCGCCAGCGCGGCTGAGCCGCCGCCGACAATAGTGCTGCGCCCGGAATAATTGCCAAAGCCATAGGGGCTGGTGGTGGTATCGCCTTGGATGACTTCGATGTTGGCCATGTCTACGCCCAGCTCATCGGCGACGATTTGGGCGATGCCGGTGGGGTTGCCGGTGCCGGGGGTGGTGACGCCGGTGAGGATGCGGACGCTGCCATCCGGCGCCACACGGACCGAGCTGCTGTCATAGCCGGAGACCATGGTGCCAGGTAGCGCGCCGCCTTCCGGGGTAAGCTCGAAAGCCACGCCGATGCCGATGTGTTTACCGTCCTTGGGGCCTTCTGCTTGCTTGGCCAACCAGCCATCATAATCAATGGCTTCCATAGCTTTCTTCACAGCGCCGACATAATCCCCGCTGTCATAAATCAGCCCCGTGGGGCTGTTATACGGAAAAGCCGTGCTGGGGATGAAGTTCTTGATCCGAAGTTCGGCAGGATCCCAGCCCAATTGCCGGGCAGCTTCATCAATCGCCAGTTCGAGCGCCAGCGCGGTGGATTCCTTGCCATAGCCGCGCGCCGCGTTCCAAGCTGGCTTGTTGGTGACGACGATGTTCATGTTGATATCGATATCGCGCACCGCATAGGGCCCGGGCATCGTAAGGCCGGTGAGAAAGGCCATGCCCCAGCCAGGGCAGGCCGACGGCGCGCCGACATTGGCATAATAGGTATCACGCAGCCCCAGAATGAGGCCATCTTTATCAAAGGCCAATTCCATATAGTGGCGCTGTTCGCGCGCGCCGATAAGCAGGCACTCTTCGCGGGTTTCGGTCCATTTAACAGGCAGGCCGGTCAACTTGGCCAGCAGACACATCAGCGACTCTTCCGGATGGCCGTGCATCTTCATGCCAAAGGCCCCGCCGATTACCGGCGCATGCACGCGGATTTTTGATTCCGGCATCCCCAATGTTTCCGAAAGCACATGGCGCAGCGGATGAGGATTTTGCGCGGTAGCATAAAGCGTCACGCTTTCAGTATCATGCTCCCACACGGCATTGTAGCAGCGGGTTTCAATGGGCTGGGTGGAAAAGCGATGGATGTTCACTTCGGTTTTCACCACATGCGCGGCGCGGGCAAACGCCCCTTCCGGATCGCCATTGCGGAACGGCATCTGCATCAACACATTATCGTCCCAGCCCGTCACAACCGGGCGTGCGTCTGGCGCGATCGCGTCCTCCACGGAAATCACCGGCTCGATGAGATCATACAAAACCTGAATGCGCTGAGCCGCATAGCGCGCCGTGCGCTTATCCTCAGCCACAACCACGGCGACGGGCTGGCCATAACACCAGACTTCATCCACCGCGACCACCGGCACCTTCGCGTGCTTGCCGCCAAAAACCGCGGGATCAATATAATGGGTGATCGGCAACAGATGTTCAGCGACCTCGCGGCCATCAAGGATGCGCACCACGCCGGGCAGCTTGAGCGCGGCTGACGTATCAACCTTCAGGATGCGGGCGCTGGCATGGGGGCTGCGCAGGATGAAGGCGTAAAGCTGGCCGGGGAACTTGAAATCATTGGTATAACGCGCCGCGCCTACGATAGGCGCCCTGCCCTCCAGCGTGCGCACCGGCTGGCCCACATATTTGCTGTCATCTATCTCGGCATGGTCGGACATTTCTGGCGCCTTTCAAGTGTTTCGGGGCGGGCAAGTGTTCATTACGCGGCTTTAATATCAACGCCGGCGAGGAAATCGGCAAGGCCCGCGGCGAGGGTTTCGGGATCAAGATCAGGCTCAAAATTAGCGCCTGAGAGCGGCAGAACGCGGGCATCGGTGCGCATTTTGGCAGCGCGGTCCAGATAAGGATGCAGCACATCATCGGCGGCGGCAGCGATCATCATCGGGCAGCTCACCTGCTTGTAATAATGCGGCCAATCCTGCCCCCATACGGCGCTATAGCTTTGTACCCTGCCCTGCCAGGCGCGCAGCTGATCGGCCATTTCCCGGTGCAACAGCAGCGGATCGGCGTGGCCAGCGCCCAAGGCGCGGAGATATTCCCAATTTTCCAGCAAATAACTGCCGCTGATGACCGGCGTGAACGGCGTGCCGAAATGCTTGGAAAACTCTACGCGCTCGGCATCAGTTAGCGGCACCGGGCCGACCATGGTAAGCGAGCGGACAAGCGCGGGATGGCGGGCCGCGAGCTCTACGCCGATGCAAGCGCCGGTGTGATGGCCGACGACATGGCAGCTGGTGATGCCCAGGCTATCAAGGGCTTCCTTCATCCACCCGACATAATCTGTCATCGATGGGTTGCTATCATGAGGCGCATCGAAAGAACCGCCGAAGCCGGGCGTATCCAGCGCGTGCAGCGGCCAGCGGCCGGCAAGTTTAGCCATGGTTTTCAGCCACATTTGGCCGGAGCTGGCGGTTTGATGAAAAAACACCACCGGAACGCCCTCGCCTGCATGGCTGCGGACGTGAATCTGGCCTCCGCTGGTGTCGGCGTAAGACTTTCGGATACCCATCACACTCCCCAACATTGAATGGCTATTTTGCATACAATCCTTGGCGTGCGGGAGCAAGCCGCGAACAGGGTCAAGCCAAACACTTCAAGCGGGGCATCACCTTCTCGCCAAAATCACGGATGCCGCCGACGAAATCCGGCCAGCTGAACAGCAGCCCATCGGCGCCGGTTTCGGCCGCTATTTCATCGATTTTGGTTGCCACGGTTTCGGGGCTGCCATGAATGAGCGGGATGCCCATAAACGCCATATTGCCTTGCTCTAGTGTGAGCGACAGCCCGGCCTTCATCCGGTCTGAGGTGCCGCCGACATTGGTATCCATAGCGGCGCTGGCGAGGATATTTGCGATGGCACCCTTGTCGGCTTTGGCGAGAATGTCTTCGGCATGGGCTTTCGCTTCGGCATCGGTGCGGGCGGTGATCATATGAAACAAGCCATAGGTGCCGACTTTTCGGCTGTTTTTGGCTGATTCTGCCCGAACTTTTGCCACGATCGGTTTAAGCGCGTCGGCATGGGCGATCACGAAATTATGGTCACCCATGCGCGCAGTGAATTCTATGCCTTTGGGGCTTTGGCCGGCGCAGACAATCGGGATATCGTGCGTTGGTTTGGGCAACATGCTGCAATTGTTGAGCTGAAAAAACTCGCCGTTGAAGGTGATTTCGCCGTCCCGCCACAAGCTTTTGACGATGCTGAGATATTCGGCGGCGTAATCATAACGCCGGTCATAATATTCATCGCCGCGCCAGAGGCCCATCTGGGTGTATTCCGGCTTGTTCCAACCTGTTACTATATTAAGACCACAGCGGCCTTCGCTTACATCATCGATGGTGGCGATCATCCGCGCCGCGACGGCCGGATGCGTGCTGAGCAAGGTGACGCTGGGGAACAGGCCTATGCGGCTGGTGCCCGCGGCCAGCGCAGACATCAGGGTGAACGAGTCCATACAGCCGTCCCAATAGCCGGTCTCGCCGCCAAAGCCTTTGAACTTCATCATGGAGAGCACAAAATCCAGCCCCTGCCGCTCGGCTTCCAGCGTGGTTTCAAGATTGTGTTTATAGCTCGGCATGTACACCGGGCTCCCGGCAGACGGGATGTAGCCATTGCTGCCATTGGGGAGAAAAACGCCGAATTTCATGTGTCTGCTTCCCTTATTTTGCGACCAAGGCCACCACAGCCTTGCCGAAGTTTTTGCCCTGCATCAAGCGCACGAACGCCGCTGGGGCGTTCTCCAAACCAGGGGTTACATCTTCCCGAAAGGCGAACCTGCCCTGCCTTATCAGCGTGGAAATGGTCTGGGTCATGGGGCCGCGCAGATGCTCATAATCATAAACCACCAGCCCCATCAGCGTGGCGCGCGCGCCGATGATTTCCATCGGCAAGGGGCCGGGGCTGCGGCTCTCTGAATTATAATCCTCCATGGTGCCGCACAGCGCGATGCGGCCATGCGGCTTCAGGGCGCGCAAGATCGTGCGGAGAAGCTCGCCGCCAACATTGTCAAAATAATGGCTGGGGCCGTCCGGGGCGAGGGTTTTTAGCCGCGCGGCCAGATCTTCGCGCTTGTAATTGATGCAGGCGGAAAAGCCCGCTTCTTCCACCACCCAGCGGCATTTCTCCTCGCTGCCGGCAATGCCAATGGCGGCCGCGCCCGCTGCGATAGACAGTTGGCCCACGGTGCTGCCCACCGGCCCGGCGGCGGCAGACACCAGGACCACATCCCCGGGGCCGGGACGCAGCAGTTCGGTAACGCCGGCAAAAGCGGTAAGGCCGGGCATGCCCAACACACCCAGCGCCAGGGAGGGCGGCAGGTCGCCGAAATCCACCTGACGTAAGCCCTTGGCTTCAATGATGGTCTTGTCCTGCCAGGCGCCAAAGCCGGCGACAATATCACCGGGGCGAAACGGTTCGGACCGGCTTTCGATCACCTTGCCGACAAGCTCAGAGACCACCGGCTGACCGGGCAGGAGATTGCCGGAAAGATGGCGCTTGCCCATTTGCAGGCGCAAATAAGGATCAAGCGAGAGATGGGACGGGGCCACCAGCACTTCGCCGGGCTGTAGTATTGGTAATGATACCTCTGTCAAGCCGAAATCACTCAGCACCGGAATGGCGACCGGCGTGCGTTCGAGGCGGATTTGGCGGGTGGTGAGTGTCATGGAATTAGCCCTTCTTCCAGCACGGTGAGCGCTTCATCAAAAGCGCTGAGGCCCATGTCGATTTCACTGTCTGTAATGATGAACGGCGGGCCGACCTTCACGGTATTGGGCACAAAGCCGCCCAGAAACACCCCGCGCGCCGCACATTCGCGGGCGATGATGGCGTTAGGGTTTTTGGAGAGGTCGCCGGTGAAGCCGGTATAACGGTCTTCGGCAATAATCGGCTGGCCATCTGGGCCGACCAGATCAACCGCATGGTAAAGCCCCGCCCCGCCGATGCGGCCAATGCTGGGGTGCTTGGCTTTGAGCTTTTCCAGCCCGGCGCGAAGCGTGCGGCCTTTGCGTTGGACCTGCCCGATCATGTCGTCGGCGAGCATAGCTTCCAGGCAGCCGACGATAGAGGCTGCAATCAACGGGTGCCCGTCCCAAGTGGTGCCGCTCCACCAGCGGGCGTCTTCAAAAAACTGAGCTATGGGCTTGGAGGAAATAACAGCGCCCGCCGGCAGGCTGGAGCCGTTGATGGATTTGCCGGTGGCCATAATATCGGGATGAATGCCAGGATACATTTGATAGCCAAACCAATGGCCTAGCCGGCCAAAGCCGCACAGCACTTCATCATCTATCCAGAGCAGCTTATGCTCGCGGATGAGGGCGTAAAGCGCGGGCATATAGTCCGGATGCGCGAACAACCCCCCTGCCCCCAGCATCGGCTCGGTGATGATAGCCGCCACATTCTCCGGCCCCGCGGCGCGCAGAATGGCGCGGGTGGCGGTGATGGACGGCAGTTCGCCATTGGTCTGGAAGTCATCAGCTTCAGGCGGCGGGATCGGGATGAAGCCTTGGCTGCCAAAGCCCGGCACATCTTGCACCGGGCCGCCGGGCAGCGGGCTGGAGATATTGTTGCGGTAACCGCGGAGCATCGTGGCGCCCACGGAGAGGCCGTGAAAGCTGTGGGTTTGGCTCAGCACAATCTGTTTGCCGGTATAAAGCCGTGCCATGGTGATGGCATTGTCTACAGCCTCACCGCCAGAGGCGAGGATACGCACCCGGCCCGCCCAGCTGTCGGTGCCAAGAATGTCCTCTATAATCAGCTTAGCCGCGCGGGCACGATATTCATTGGCCATGCCGAAGAACACATGGCCATAACGGTCCATAGCGCGGGTTATTTCCGCATGAATGGCCGGATTCCTATGACCCATGGAATCGGAAATAAGCTGGCTCTGAAAGTCCAGCAGCCGGCTGCCATCGGCCATGGTCAGCCACGCACCGTCCTGCCGGTCCACCGCCCAGAAGCTGTATTCGCCCTTGCCGGCGGTGTTGTGCAGATAATAGTCCCGGTCCCAGCGCTCGATGGCGGCCCAATCGGTAGGTGCTGTCACGACAGGCCGAGCGCACCGGGGTTCATCAGCCGGTCTGGATCCACCACCGACTTCACCCCCTCGACCACCCGCCCTAGCGCTTCATTGTTCATAATCTCCTTGTAGGGGTAATATTTGCCTATCTGCAAATGCAGTCCCCCCAGACCATCGAAAAGATCGCGCAGTTCATCGCGCAATTGCAGCGCCACCGTCCGGCGGGCCTCATTGGCGGGGATGGATTTCCACTTCTCCGCAAACTCCGGCTCTATAAGCGACAGGCGGAAGTCGCCCAGCTCATCATGCCAGTAAAAGCTTGGTTCAATGACGAACTCCGGCCCGGAAAAGCAGGTGAGATAGCTGGTTTTGATGCCCCATTGGTCCATGAGCGCTTTGCGATCAGCGAGAAACTTTTCGGTCGCTTGGCCCGCAGGCACGGCGCGAGACAGCGGAAAATAGCCATGCACCGGAATCCATATCTCGCCTTCAGAGCCAAGCAGCACCGTGCGCACCCCGCCAAAAGGCGCATTGCGAAACACGGTAGGGATGGAATTGGCCATCTCGGTGCCGCCTTCCTCGGTGCAAATATCCGCAGCCAGATCAGTATGTTCCGCCGCTACGATCTCGGTATGGGCATCCAGCGTCATGTGCAGCGAATACGGCACATTCTGCAGGATTTTCTTGCCGCCCAACGCCACCCGCGCGGCATTTTTCAGCCCCTTAAGGCCGCCTTTACGGGCAATCTTGCCGACCATGGCAAGCCCTTCTTCAAAGGTGATGCCCTGCTTTTCAAAGCCATTATTGTAGTAAGGATCAAAGCCATAGCATTCCGAGCTAATACCTAAGCGCGCAATCCGCACCTGCGCCGATAGCATCGCTTCAAGCGTATCAAACTTATAGGAGAGATAGCCGGTGTGCTTGTGCGCGGTGACAAGCCGCAGCGCCGCGACAGCCTTCACGCCCATAGCACCCGTATCAGCGGTAAAAAGCCCGGTGATATCCGGGCCAAAGTGCCGCCAAAACGGCTTGCTATGCTTATGCGCCCAGCTTCCCGTGGTGATGACAGACCCATCGGCCAGCACCACTTTCAGCCCCACCACAGTCTCCGCCGCCGTGCCGCCCGTGCCCGACCCATGAAACAAGCTGTTCTGCGAAAGCGCCCCGCCCACGGTCGCATAAGCCCCAGATAAAGGCCCCCAATAAGGCGTCCGCACCCCATGCGGGGCCAGCGCCTCATAAAGGTCTTTCCAGGTGCAGCCGGTCTCCACGATCACATACATATCGTCCTTGTTGATCTCGACGATCCTGTTCATGCGCCGCATATCAATCAACACGCTGCGCGCTTTTGCGGGCGTATAGCCGCTGGTGTAGCTCATGCCGCCGCCGCGCGGCACCACGGCAAAGCCGGCCCGCGTCGCCATGCCCACCGCGTCCGCCAATTCTTCCGTCGTGCCTGGCTGCAGCACCATCGCCGCCGTCTCGCTCGGCCTGAAGCTCAGATCCGTGGAGTAAAACGCCCGCTCATCCTCATCAAGCAGCACATGATCATTACCGAGCAGCTGCTGAAGCGCGCGGACCATAGCCGCATCAGGTGCCGTATCAGGATCGGATAATACGCTGGCCATGAGTGTCTCCAAAGACTGAGTCGGTATTTTTTGTATGCAAAATAGTCTGCGATGCCAAGAGCGCTTGGCGAGGCCGCGTGAATACGCTAGCCAAAGCCATGGTTTCATCCGTTCAAACAGCAGCTGTCCCCGAGGCCTCATCCCCCGAAGACTCCCCAGTCTCGCTGGTTAATTTCGTCGTCGATGCCATTGTCGATGGCGTGATGACCGGCCGCTATGTGCAAGGCCAGCGCCTCATCGCCGCCGATCTGGCAGCGGAATATAACGTGAGCCGCGCGCCGGTGCGCGAAGCCCTGCATATGCTGGCGGGCGAAGGCGTGGTGGAACTGCTCGCCAATCGCGGCGCCCGCATCCGCCGGCTAAGCGCCCAGGAACGCATAGACTTTCTGGAGTTCACCGAGGCAGTCTGCGTGCTAGGCGTCCGCCTCGCCGCCGCCCGCATGCGCGAACCTGATTGCCGCGCCCAGGTGGAAGCCGCCTTCGCCGCCATAAACGCCGCCGCCGACCGCCATCATGACCGGGATTTCGTGGATGCGCTCTATCGCTATCACATCGTCCTGAACGAACTCTCCGGCAATGCATTCGTCGCCTTCTTCTACAAACGCCCGCACATCCGCTTTTACACAACAATCCTCGCGGACATGGCCCCCGGCGGCCATTGGGACCAATATATCGCCAATTACCGGCTCATCCATGAGCTCATCATATCAGGCGACGCCCATTCCGCCGTCGTATCTTTCTCCAGCCATATCCGCTGGGTGCTGCGCAATATGCGGCTGGCCAGCAGCCTGAGTGTCTGACCCAAAACTAAGTTGTTTGATATCAGTCGGTTGCGCTTGACGCGCTGATACATGTCTGATTCTGCGGGTTTTGCAAAGAACTCGAAGGACGAAC
>Ga0105050_10003289_pt1 | contig 22520 bp, 22 predicted proteins | sample FRY01_FD_78088 | JGI IMG/M metagenome (GOLD analysis project Ga0105050, IMG submission 78088) | Freshwater microbial communities from Lake Fryxell liftoff mats and glacier meltwater in Antarctica - FRY-01 | ecosystem: Environmental > Aquatic > Freshwater > Ice > Glacier meltwater ...
CAATGTCATGCTCCAACGCAACCAAATGTGGCACCCAACCACCCTCGAAGCATGAATCATGGCGAAACAAACAAGACAGTTGCTGGACCCGCTGGGGCGTCGCCCCAGACCCCTTGACTTAAGTATTGAGGGTCCAGGGGGCTCGGCCCCCTGGCCGGCGGAGCCCCTTACGTGCCGATGCCCCCAATCGCGAGGTATTTGATTTCGAGGTATTCGTCGATGCCTTGGTGCGAGCCTTCGCGGCCGAGGCCGGAGGATTTTACGCCGCCGAAGGGGGCTACTTCGGTGGAGATGATGCCTTCGTTGATGCCGATCATCCCGTATTCGAGGGCTTCGGCGACGCGGAAGATGCGGCCGATGTCACGGGCGTAGAAGTAGGAGGCGAGGCCGAATTCGGTGTCGTTGGCGAGTTTGATGGCTTCGGCTTCGGTTTTGAAGCGGAACAGGGGGGCGACGGGGCCGAAGGTTTCTTCGCGGAAGATGAGGGCGTCGTGGGGGACGTCGGCGAGCAGGGTTGGTTGGAAGAAGGTGCCGCCGCGTTCGTGGCGTTTGCCGCCGGTGATGATGCGGGCGCCGCGCTGGAGGGCATCGGCGATGTGTTCTTCGACCTTGGTGACGGCGTCGGGGTTGATGAGGGGGCCTTGGGTGACGCCGGCTTCCATGCCGTTGCCGACTTTCAGGGCTTCGACGGCGGTTTGCAGTTTGGCGGCGAAGGCGTCGTAGACGGCGTCTTGGACCAGGATGCGGTTGGCGCAGACGCAGGTTTGGCCGGAGTTGCGGTATTTGCTGGCCATGGCGCCGAGGACGGCGGCGTCGAGGTCGGCGTCGTCGAAGACGATGAAGGGGGCGTTGCCGCCGAGTTCCATCGACGTTTTCTTGATGGTTGGGGCGCACATGGCCAGGAGTTTGGCGCCGACTTCGGTGGAGCCGGTGAAGGTGAGTTTGCGCACCAGGGGGTTGGCGGTGAGTTCCTGGCCGACGGGGCCGGAGGGGCCGGTGATGACGTTGCAGACGCCTGGGGGCATGCCGGCGCGTTCGGCGAGGGCGGCGATGGCCAGGGCGGAGAACGGGGTTTGGCTGGCGGGGCGGATCACGCCGGTGCATCCGGCGGCCCAGCCGGGGCCGGTTTTGCGGGTGATCATGGCGGCGGGGAAGTTCCAGGGGGTGATGGCGGCGAAGACGCCGATTGGTTCTTTGGTGACGACGATGCGGCGGCCTTTGGCGTTTTGCGGGATGGTGTCGCCGTAGATGCGTTTGGCTTCCTCGGCGAACCATTCGATGAAGCTGGCGGCGTAGGCGATTTCGCCTTTTGATTCGGCCAGGGGCTTGCCTTGTTCGGCGGTCATGATGATGGCGAGGTCGTCGGTGTTGGCGAGCATGAGGTCGAAGAGGCGGCGCAGGATGGCGGCGCGGTCTTTGGCGAGCATGGCGCGCCAGGCGGGTTGGGCGGCGTGGGCGGCTTCGATGGCGCGGCGGGTTTCTTCGGCGCCCATGGCGGGGACGGTGCCGACGATGTCGCCGGTGGCGGGGTTGCGGACGGTCAGCGTGGCGGCGTTGTCGGCGTGGACCCACTTGCCGTCGATGTAGTTGGCTTGGCGGAAGAGGGAGGGGTCTTTCAGGGGCAGGGTGGCGACCTGGTTGAGCATGGGGGGTTCCTCGGCCGAATTGGGGTGGGACAGAGATAGGGGTGAATGGGGCTAGTGCCAAACGCCGTCACGAGGAACTGGTTCAAGGCACGGGAAGTGCGGGCGGCGTCGAGGGCGGCGCAGGGGCTGGCAACACGAAGCGGCAGTCGGCCACTGCGTTGGACGCGGGTGGCTTGGGCGCGGGGGGCGGGGTGGCGTAGGCTGGCGGCAAATACGCATTCGAGGGAACCGCCATGTCCGACCTGCCGACTGCCTCGCGCGTCGCCGACCCGGGGCTGCGCGCGCTGTATACGCTGGAGAACCGCTGGCAGGCCTGGCTGGATGTCGAGGCAGCGCTGGCGGTGGCGCAGGCGGAGCTGGGGATCATTCCGGCGGCGGCGGCAGCGGCGATCGTGCCACGGGCGAAGCTTTCGCTGATGGACCGGGCGCGGATCGACGAGGGGTTCGTGCGGACGGGGCATACGCTGGTGCCGTTGGTGTGGGAGCTGGGGCGCATCGTCGGCGAGGCGCATGGCGGTTGGGTGCATTGGGGGGCGACGACGCAGAACATCACCCAGACCGGGGATTTACTGGTGCTGCGCCAGGCGCATGGGATTTTCCGGCGCCAGATCGGCGCGGTGCTGGGGGCGATGGCGGATCTGGCGGAGCGCGGGGCGGAGATGCCGATCGCCGGGCGCACGCATGGGCAGCATGCGGTGCCGGCGACCTTTGGGTTCAAGGTGGCGGTGTGGATCGACGAGCTGATCCGCCATGCCGAGCGGTTGGAGCAGGCGGCGCCAAGGCTGTTCGTGGCGATGCTGGGGGGTGCTGCGGGGACCTATGCCTCGCTGGGGGAGCAGGGGCCGGCGGTGCAGGCGGGCGTCGCGAAATATCTCGGCATGGGCGACATGGCGGTGCCGGCGCGGTCGATCGGCGATCATCTGGCGGAGAATGTGTGCCTGTTGGGGCTTCTGGCGGCGACGTGCGGGAAGATCGGGCGGGAGATCTACACGCTGATGAAGACCGAGTACGGCGAGGTGGAGGAGCCGGTGCCGGCGGGGACGGTGGGCAGCTCGACGATGCCGCAGAAGCGCAATCCGAAGCTGTGCCAGGATATTATCGCCGCCGGGGCGGAGGTTCGTTCGCAGGTGCCGCTGGCGCTGGAGGCGATGATGACGGAGCACGAGGCCGACCGGACGAGCACGCTCATGATGGGGGTGGCCGAGCAACGGGCCTGCATCGCGACGGGGGACATGCTGGCGCGGCTGGCCGAGGTGTGCCGGGGGCTGAAGCTGGACCCGGCGCGGATGCGGGCCAACCTGGACCTGGGCGGCGGGTTGATCATGGCCGAGGCGGTGATGCTGGACCTCGGGCTGGCGATCGGGCGGCAGCATGCACATGACGCGGTGTACGATGCGGCGCAGGAGGCGTTCGTGAAGGGGGTGCCGTTTGCTGAGCTGCTGGCGGGGGATCCCAGGGTGAGCGCGCATATGGATGGCGCCGCGATTGCTCGGCTGCTGCAGCCCTCGGCGTATACCGGGCTGTGCGCGGCGATTGCGCGGGAGGCGGCGGGGCGGGCGCGGGAGGTGGCCAGCGCGGCGGACCGCTGATACCGTCGCCGCCGACCAGAGGGGAAACGACGATGCGCGCCAACCAGCTCCGCGAAAAACTGAAGGCCAACCAGCCGACGCTGGGGACCCACATCCTTTCGGTGTGGCCTACGCTGGTGGAGCTGGTGGGGGCGACGGGGCAGTTCGACTACATCGAGTTCACCGCCGAATATGCGCCGTTCACCATGCACGACCTGGACAACCTCGGCCGGGCCTTCGAGCTGTCGGGCGTGGCGGGGATGATCAAGATCGAGCAGGGCGAATACACCCACCAGGCGATGCGGGCGATCGGCAGTGGATTCCAGTCGGTGCTGTTCGCCGATATCCGCACGGTGGAGGATGCGCGCGGGGCGGTGACGGCGGTGCGGGCGGAATCGCCCGGGCGGCGCGGGCTGATGGGCGTCGGGATGCGGCGTGACGTGGGCACCAACCGTGACGTGGGCAACCCGAACTACATCCAGGCGCTGGATGACGTGGTGGTCGCCATCATGGTCGAGAAGCGGCAGTGCGTGGAGGACCTGGAGAACATTCTGTCGGTGCCCGGGATCGACATGGTGCAGTTCGGTGCGGCCGACTATGCGATGAGCATCGGCCAACCGCATAATCGCGCGCACCCCGATGTGAAGGCGGCGGAGCGCAGGACGATTGAGACGGCGCTGAAGAAGGGGCTGCACCCGCGTATCGAGTTGGGCGACATCTCGATGGCGGAGTCGTATCTGGAGATGGGCGTGAAGCATTTCTGCATCGGCTGGGATGCGACCATCCTGGCGACCTGGTGGCGGGAGAACGGCATGGCGATGCGCAAGACGCTGGCCACGACGTTCGGAGGGTAGGCGCCGGGACCGCCAGGCTTCCGACGCGCGGTCCCTAATTCTTTGGCAGGGTGTGTGAAATAGGGTATCCGCGTGGCGCCCGATGCCCGGGCGCGCGTTCGGTGCCGCGTTGCCACCGCCATCGAGGTGCGACCCAGTCCGGATGAGTTCGGTTCGCCGCAACATGATGTGGATGGCGGTGTCCCAAGCGGGCATCTTCGTCACGCAATTCACCGCGACTGTGATCATCGCGCGGCTGTTGAACCCCTATGAGATGGGGGTTTTCGCGGCCGGGCTGGCGGTGGTGGGGCTGCTGGCCGTGGTGCGCAACCTGGGCCTGGGCAGCTACGTGATCCGCGCGCCGGCGCTGACGCCCGCGTTGATGGAGACAACCTTCACCATCAATGCGCTGTTGGCGTTGCTGATCGCGGCGATGGTGGCGGGGCTCAGCGTGCTGGGCGGCGCATTGCTGGGCGAGCCCGGGGTGCGAACAGTGATGCTGGCGATCGCGCCGGTGCCGCTGCTGAGCATACTGGAGTTCCGGCCGGCAACGGTGATGGAGCGGCAAGGGAAGTTCGGTGGCATCGCGGCGGTGAACGTGCTGCGTGCGGGCACCGCCGCAGTGTTATCGGTGGGGATGGCGCTGGAGGGGCACAGCTACATGAGCCTGGCCTATGGCCAGTTGGCGGGCGCGGCGGTTGGCGCGGTGGGTTTCAACGTGATCGGGTGGCGGCATGCGAGCCTGAGGGTGGGGTTGGCGAACTGGCGCGACGTGGTCCGCTACGGCCTGCACATGCTGGCGATCTCCGGCATCTCGGCGGCGGCGGTGCGGCTGGCGGAGCTGGCGTTGGCGCGGCTGCTGGGGCTGGTTGCGCTGGGCATCTATTCGCGCGCCGGAGGTGTCGCGAACATGGTGTGGGAGAACGTCCACCTGATTGTGTCCCGCGCGCTGTTCGTGGACCTGGCGGAGCAGCAGCGGCGAGGGATTTCGCTGCGCGACACCTACCTGAGGGTGACGGCACTGGCCACCGCGGTGCTGTGGCCCGCCTTTGCGGGGCTTGCGGTGTTGTCGGGCCCGATCATTCTGTTGCTGTACGGCCCGCAATGGGTGGAAGCGCAGGTGACGCTGAGCCTACTGGCATTGTCGTCGATGACATCGGCGGCCATGATCGCGGCGGGGGCGGTGCTTGTGGTGACGGGCCGTACTGGCGAGCAGGCACGGTTCGAGGCGATGCGGTCGGCGGCGGGGCTGGCGATGTTCCTGAGCGGCTGCATGTTCGGGCTGGAATGGGCAGCGGCGGCGCGTATCGTGGATGGGCTCCTGACCTATGCCATCTATCGCCGGCTCGTGCAGCAGATGAGCGGCACGCGCGGGAGCGACTTCACGCCGATCTTCCTGCGCAGCGCGGTGCTGACGGGGGTGGCGGTGGGGCCGGCCTTTGCCGTGATGGCTTGGCATGGATGGGCCCCAGAGGCACCGCCCGGTGCATTGGGCCTGGCGGTGTTGGCGGGGGTTCTGGCTTGGGCGGGATTGCTGTACCGGATGCGCCATCCACTGCTGGCGGAGGCGATATGGTGGCTACGGCGCGTCCGCGCCCGGTTGGTGGCGCGGCACGCCCGATAGGCGTGTCGCCGTGCGCAGTCGGTGGCGGCGGTCGGTCAGGGCGCGCGCCCGCGCAGGATGGCTTCGGTGGCGGGGTCGGCAGGGTAGAACGCTTCGATGGCCAGTTCGGCGAGCGTGATGTCGATCGGGGTGCCGAACACCGTGACGGTGCCGAAGAGGGAGAGAATGGCGTCGCCGTGGTGCAGCTGGAGCGGCAAGACGAGTCCCGTCTCGCTGGGGTCGGGATGTTCGGTGCCGCCAGGGTAGGCCGCAAGCTCAGCGGCAAGTTCGATCAGCACAGGATCGGCGGTGGCAGCAATCTGCTGGCGGAGGCGGGCGAGGATGTGGCCGCGCCAGACGGGCAGGTTGACGATGGTGCGGGCAATGCCGTTGGGGTGGAGGCTGGCGCGCAGTACGTTGATGGGCGGGGCTAGCAGTGCCGGGTCTACTGACGCGGCGAGCAGATGTTGGGTGGCCTGGTTGGCGGCAACCAGGTCCCAGTGACGGTCTACGGCAAGGGCTGGGTAGGGGTCGTGGGCTGCCAGGACTGCATCGACCGCGGCACGCGCGGCCTGCATTGGGGGGTCGGAAAGGGCATGCTGGGGATAGATGGCGGCAAAGCCTGCGGCGTGGAGGAGGGCATTGCGTTCGCGGTGGGGGACGTTGAGCAGGTCGGCGAGGTGGAGGAGCATCTCGCGGCTGGGGCGGGAGCGGCCGGTCTCGAGGAAGCTCAGCTGTTTCGTTGAGATATCGGCGTCCAGGGCGAGGGCCAACTGACTGAGGCGGCGATGCTGGCGCCATTCGCGCAGGAGGTCACCGACGGGGCGCGAGGCAGGGTGCATGAGGATCATGCCGCAAACCTACTGCGACGGGATGGGGTGTTTCCATTACCTCGCGGTTAATCGACGCGTGGCATGAATGGCGGCGAGGGTGGCGGGTGCGCATCGGCTGGATGTGCGACCTTTTGGAGGGCCCTCACATGCAAAGCTTTCGATCAGTGCGTTTTTTGTTGGCGGTGGATGCCGCCTTCTGCCTAGCGGGCGGCATTGTCTTGGTTGTGGCGGCCGGGGCTCTGGCGCCGGCGATGAACCTGCCTGACGCGCTGCTGCGCGGTGCGGGGTTGGTGGTGTAGCCGTGGGCGGCGTTCGTCGGGTGGTTGGCCAGCCGAAAGCCGCCGGCGCGATTGTCTGTCCTCGTGGTGGTGGTGCTGAACGGCTTGTGGGTTGTGGACAGCCTTTTGCGCCTTGCAAGCGGCTGGGTGACACCGAACGGGCTGGGTGCGGCGTTCGTGTTGACGCAGGCGGCCGCAGGGGGCGGGATCGCCGTGCTGCAGGCGCTGGCCCTGCCACCTGCGGCAAAGTTGCAGCGAGCGTGATGGTCCGGTGGTCGGCGCTGACTGGGCGCCGGCCATTCGGGACTTGCAGACATAACGATATCCTTATACCTGAGTGCCTTCAGCACAGGAGCCCACCCATGCCCGACTACAAGGTGAAGGACATCTCTCTGGCCGAATGGGGCCGGAAGGAGATCTCTATGGCCGAGGACGAGATGCCAGGCCTGATGGCCATTCGCGCCGAATACGGGACTTCCAAGCCGCTATCCGGCGCACGCATCGTTGGATGCCTGCACATGACCATCCAGACCGCGGTGCTGATCCAGACGCTGGAGCACCTGGGTGCGACCGTGCGGTGGTCGTCGTGCAACATCTTCTCGACGCAGGACCACGCCGCGGCCGCCATGGCCGCCGCCGGGACGCCGGTTTTTGCCTGGAAGGGCATGGACGATGAGGAGTTCTGGTGGTGCATCGAGCAGACCCTGGTCGGGCCTGGCGGGTGGAAGCCGAACATGATCCTGGACGACGGGGGCGATGCCACGCAGATCATGCACGAGAAGTATCCGCATCTGCTGGACGACGTTCGCGGGATCTCCGAGGAGACGACGACGGGCGTGCACCGGCTGTGGGAGATGGCCAAGGCCGGCACCCTGCGCGTTCCGGCGATCAACGTGAACGATAGCGTGACGAAGTCAAAGTTCGATAACCTGTACGGCTGCCGCGAGAGTCTCGTGGATGCGATCCGCCGCGGGACCGACGTGATGATGGCCGGCAAGGTGGCCGTCGTGAACGGCTTCGGCGATGTCGGCAAGGGCTCGGCGGCAAGCCTGCGCAATGCGGGTTGCCGCGTGATGGTGACCGAGGTTGATCCGATCTGCGCGCTGCAGGCGGCAATGGAGGGGTATGAGGTCACGACGATGGAAGATTCTGCCCCGCTGGGCGATATCTTCGTGACGGCGACCGGCAATATCGACGTGATCACGCTGGACCACATGCGGCGCATGAAGCACCGGGCGATTGTGTGCAACATCGGGCACTTCGACAGCGAGATCCAGATCGGGGCGCTGCGCAACTATATTTGGGACAATGTGAAGCCACAGGTGGACGAGGTGGTGTTTCCGGACGGCAAGCGCCTGATAGTGCTGTCCGAAGGCCGGCTGGTGAACCTGGGCAACGCGACCGGGCATCCGAGCTTCGTGATGTCGGCGAGTTTCACCAACCAGGTGCTGGCGCAGCTCGAGCTGTGGACGGCCCCGGCCGGGAAGTATGAGAAGCAGGTCTACACGCTGCCGAAGCATCTGGACGAGAAGGTCGCGGCGCTGCATTTGGCCAAGGTTGGCGCGAAGCTGACGAAGATGACCCCGGCGCAGGCCCAGTATATCGGCGTGACCCTGAACGGGCCGTTCAAGCACGACCTGTACCGCTACTAATGGCCAGCCGCGGCGGCCCCGGTGCGGGCCGCCGCCGGCACCATGTAGGTGCGGCGCGTGGGGTTGCGGAGCTGGCGCGACCGTGATGCGTGGGCGGTGCCCGTTGTGCCGGGATCATTGTTCTTTAACTGACGCATGTTCTGCTGCGGATCGACGTTGCATTCGCGGGAACGAACAGAGCCGTCGCGTCTTCTCCCTGCCGTCCGGGGTTTGCCCCGCTGGGAGTTGTGCCTGAGATGCCTATGACAGCCGCGTTGACCGTTGCGATCCTTGATCCCTCTGGCCCTTTCACCTCTGTGCTCCAGGATGTGCTTCCGCGCATTCGGGACCGCAGCGCGCAGGCCGACCTGCTGTTTCTGGAACAATGGGAAATCGCCCCGCAGTCGGGCGGTGGCCAAGCACTTCGAGTGCAACAGATCCGCCGCGCCAACCCCGAGCTTGCCGAGGCGATCCGCACCGAGATTGCCGGTTTGCGGGCGGGGCAGTCGCCGCTGCGCTGAGGCTTCGCGCGACCGAGGTTTTCCGCCGCGGGGGACTTTTCAAGCCACGGCGGGAGGACGAAGCTGGCGACATGAGCGAACCTGCCGCTTCGGGTGCTGGCCAGACGCGGGGCACCTCCACCGATCCTGTGCCCGCGCCTACGCCAGCAGTGGATCTGGTGCGGGTGGGACGTACCAGCCGCCGATCCCGGCTCACGGCGTTGATCGTCGCGTGTGCGCTGTTCATGCAGAACCTGGACAGCACGGTCATCGCCACGGCGCTCCCGACCATCGCCCGGGCGTTTGGTGCAGAGCCGGTACACATGAACGTGGCTCTCACCGCCTACATGCTGTCGCTGGCCGTGTTCATCCCCGCGAGCGGGTGGGTTGCCGACCGGTTTGGTGCGAAGCACGTGTTCCGCGTGGCGATTGTCATATTCACCATCGGGTCGGTGCTGTGTGGACAGTCGGACTCGCTGGGCGAACTGGTTGCCGCGCGCGTGTTCCAGGGCATGGGGGGCGCGATGATGGTGCCCGTGGGGCGGTTGGTGCTGTTGCGGACGGTGCCGAAGCATGAGCTGGTGGCGGCGATGGCGTGGCTCTCGACGCCCGCATTACTCGGCCCAGTGCTGGGACCGCCGATTGGCGGGTTCATTGTGGACTATTTTTCGTGGCGGACGATCTTCGCGATCAATATTCCCATCGGCATCCTGGGGGTGGTGCTCGTGACGCTGTTTGTGGACGATGTGCGCGAACCCGTCGGCAACCCGTTCGACTGGCGTGGCTTCCTGCTGTCGGGCACGGCGCTGGCAAGCCTGATGTTGGGGCTCGAGACCGTTGGACGGGACATTTTCGCGGCCTGGGTAAGCTGGACCGCGATGGGAGTGGGGTTTGCGGCTGGGCTTTTGTACGGCTGGCATGCTCGGCGGCACGCGGCACCGCTGATCGACTTCACGCTGCTGCGGTATCGCACGTTCCTTGTGGCGGCCGCCGGCGGGACGCTGTTCCGCATTGGGATCGGGGCCATTCCGTTTCTGCTGCCGATGATGCTGCAGATGGCCTTCGGAAAATCGGCGGCGGAAAGCGGGCTGATCACCTTCGCAAGCTCATTGGGTGCGCTGGCGATGAAGCCGGCGGCGACCGGGGCGTTGCGGTGGCTGGGGTTCCGCGACACGTTGCTGGTGAACTGCGTGGTTTCGTCGGTGTTGCTGGGGATGGTGGCGTTCTTCCAACCGGCCTGGCCGATGGCGTTGATCTACGTGATCCTGCTTGTCGGAGGATTCTTCCGATCACTGCAGTTCACTGCCTACAACGCGCTGGCCTATGCCGATATTCCCCGGCCGCGGATGGGCTTCGCGACAGGGTTCTATGCGACCGTGCAGCAGGTCTCGATGACGCTCGGTGTGTCGGTGGCGGCTGCTTCGCTGACGGTGACGATGGCCGTGGCCGGCGTGCAGGAGCCACGGCTTTCGGATTTTGCGACCGCGTTCCTGGTGGTCGCCAGTCTCTCCTTGTGTTCGCTGTCGGTGTCGTTGTTGTTGCCGCGCGATGCCGGCCAGGACTTGAGCGGCCATTCGCGGCGGGGATGACCCGCTATGGCCAATCGGATATACCGGACACCACCGCTTCGGCAGCATGATCGAGCACGACCATCGGCGAGCTTCTGACCCCTGACGAATGGACCGCCGTCGCGCTCTCGCTGGGGGTCGCCGCGCGCAGCGTGGTGTTCGGCCTGCCGGTGGCGATAGGGCTGGCGTGGGTGCTGGCGCGATGCCGATTTCCCGGGCGCGCGGTGCTGGATGCGTTGGTGCACCTGCCGATGGTTCTGCCGCCAGTGGTGGTGGGGTGGCTGCTGCTCCTGCTGCTGGGCGTGCGGGGCCCGGTGGGGGCGTGGTTGCATGACTGGTTCGGGATTCGCCTGGTTTTCACGACGCAGGGGGCGGCGATCGCCTGTGCGGTGATGTCGCTGCCGCTGATGGTGCGGGCGGTGCGACTGTCGATCGAAGCGATCAACCCGGGGCTGGAAGCGGCGGCGCGAACGCTGGGGGCGGGGCGGCTGGACCGGTTCCTGACCATCACCCTGCCGTTGTCATTGCCAGGGGTGCTCTCTGCGGCGATCGTGGGCTACGTGGCCTCGCTGGGCGAGTTCGGAGCAGTGATCACGTTTGCCGCCAACATTCCTGGCGAGACGCAGACGCTGCCGCTGGCAATCTACAGTGCGTTGCAGACACCGGATGGAGAGGCGACGGCAGCGAAGCTGGCGTTGGTGTCGATCCTGTTGGCTGTCGTGGGGCTGGCAGTGGCGGAGTGGATCGGGCGGCGTGCACGCGCGGCCATTGGGCACCGGGTGTGATCGAGTTCTCTCTGCGCCATCAATGGCGGGGAGGCCCGGCATTGGCGATCGACTTCGTGGCGGCGGCGGGGGCGACGGCGTTGTTCGGGCCTTCGGGCGCCGGTAAATCCAGCGTGGTGGGGGTGATTGCTGGGCTCGTGCCGGTGGGCGCGGCACGCGTTGTCGTGGATGGTACGGTGCTGACCGACACCGAGCGCGGTATTCATGTGCCGACCGAACAGCGGCGCCTGGGGCTGGTGTTCCAGGATGCCAGACTGTTTCCGCACATGACGGTGCGTTCCAACCTCAACTACGGGCTAAAGCGGGCGCAGGGAGCCGGGATTCGGTTCGACGACGTCGTGGAACTCCTGGGCGTCGCAGCGTTGCTCGACCGGCGGCCGCATACGCTGTCCGGTGGAGAGACGCAGCGCGTGGCGATTGGGCGGGCCTTGCTGGCGCAGCCGCGGCTGTTGCTGATGGACGAGCCGCTGGCCAGCCTCGACGCGGAGCGGAAGGCCGAGATCCTGCCTTATCTGGTGCGGCTGAAGCAGGCCCTGGCATTGCCGATCGTCTATGTGACGCACGCACTGGATGAGGTTCTTGCCATCGCCGACACGCTGGTGCTGCTGGAGCACGGCCAAGTCCGAGCCGTGGGATCGGTGGCAGACATGACGGCGCGGGGCGATGTGCCGCTGGCAGCGCGGGACGATGCGGGTGCGGTGCTGGAGGCACGCGTGGCCGAGCATCATCCGGCGCGGCAGCTCTCGCTGTTGCGGGCAGGGCCGCTGCCGCTGTGGGTGCCGCTGGTCACCGGTGCCTTGGGGACGCGGCTGCGGGTGCGAATCCCTGCGCGGGAGATCATCCTGGCGACCGAGGCCCCGATCGGGATCAGCCTGCACAACATCCTGCCGGTACTCGTGGTGCAGATCACCGAGGACGCGGTACGGCATACGGCGATGGTGGAGTTGGGAACCGGAGAGTTGCGGTTGCTGGCGCGGATCACGCCTGACGCCGTCGCGCGGCTGGGTTTGCAGCCCGGCAAGCCTGTGCTGGCGCTGGTAAAGGCGATGTCGGTGGACGTGCTGAGGTAGGATCGACGGGTTCGGGGCCGGACGCCCCGGGCGCCCCGGTCGGTCGGGCGCAGGGCGCTTACCTTTCTCCGTCAGGTGTTCATCGCGTCGAAGAAATCTTGGTTGGTCTTGCTGTATTTCAGCTTGTCCAGGAGGAAGTCCATCGCGTCCATGGTGCCCATCGGGTTCAGGATGCGCCGCAGGACCCACATCTTGGACAGGGTGCCGCGTTCCACCAGCAATTCTTCCTTGCGGGTACCGGACTTGGTGATGTCGATCGCGGGGAAGGTGCGCTTGTCGGAGAGCTTGCGGTCCAGGATGATCTCGGAGTTGCCGGTGCCCTTGAACTCCTCGAAGATCACCTCGTCCATGCGGCTACCGGTGTCGATCAGGGCGGTGGCGATGATGGTGAGGCTGCCGCCCTCCTCGATATTGCGGGCGGCGCCGAAGAAGCGCTTCGGGCGCTGCAGCGCGTTGGCGTCCACGCCGCCAGTGAGCACCTTGCCGGATGAGGGTACGACAGTGTTGTACGCGCGCGCGAGGCGGGTGATGCTGTCGAGGAGGATCACGACATCCCGCTTGTGCTCGACCAGGCGCTTGGCCTTTTCGAGAACCATCTCGGTGACCTGGACGTGGCGAGTGGCCGGCTCGTCGAAGGTGGAGGCGACGACCTCGCCCTTTACGGTGCGGGTCATGTCGGTGACTTCCTCGGGCCGCTCGTCGATCAGCAGGACCATGAGAAAGACATTGGGGTGGTTCTGGGAGATCGCCTTGGCGATGCTTTGCAGCATCACGGTCTTGCCGGTGCGGGGCGGGGCGACGATGAGGGCGCGCTGGCCCATGCCGATGGGAGTGATCAGGTCGATCACACGGGGCGTGTAGTCTTTGGCGGTACCCTTGATGGCGGGTTCGGCGGTTTCGAACTCCATCTTCAGGCGCCGCTCGGGGTAGAGGGGCGTCAGGTTGTCGAAGTTGATGCGGTGGCGGACGGCTTCTGGCGGCTCGAAGTTGATGGTGTTGACCTTGAGCAGCGCGAAGTAGCGCTCGCCGTCCTTGGGCGCGCGGATCTGGCCTTCGACGGTGTCGCCGGTGCGCAGGCCGAAGCGGCGTACCTGGGTTGGGCTCACGTAGATGTCATCGGGACCGGGAAGGTAGTTGCTCTCGGCGCTGCGGAGGTAGCCGAAGCCATCGGGCAGGATTTCGAGGGTGCCTTCGCCGTGGATGGCCTGGTCGTTCTCGGCGAGGTTCTTGAGGATCGCGAACATCATATCCTGCTTGCGCAGGGAGGATGCGTTCTCGATCTGCAGCGACTCCGCGAAGCTGAGCAGGTCGGCAGGGGATTTTGCCTTGAGTTCGGCAAGATGCATCGCTGGTGGCCTCGTGCGGTGCCGCAGAGCGCGGCAGGAGAGGAGCTGTGGGAGGACAGTTCTGTCGTCAAACCGGTCGGGGCATTGAAAGCCACCGGGCGGTCGGGACTGCCGTGAGGAGGGACGGTATCGTACGAGAGGCGGCGCGCCTGGACGGCTGCGTGGCTTGCTTGATAGGCGCGGATTCCGGCCGCGTCAAGCTGGGTGGCGCGTCATACCTATCGTCGAAATGGATGACCGCTCGAAGAAAGACAAGGCCAGGGCTCTGCCCTGGACCCGCCAAAGGCCGAGGGCCTTTGGAAACCCATCCATTTCAATGATATGAGGTCCAGGGACTCGGCCCGTCGCGCGAAGGCGCGCGCCGGACCAGGCGGGGTCCGGAGCAGCGCCCCGCGCTTGCTTCGCAGCGGTCATTGTGCTTGGGAGTTGTGAAGCCGAACCTGGCGTAGAGGGAATGGGCGTTGTCGGTGTTGAGCGTCCACGCCCTCACGGTGGTCATCGAGGGATGGTCCAGTACTGCGCGCACCAAGCCGGTAGCGAGGGCCTTTCCCCGATGCTGCGGGAGGATGAAGACATCGGTGAGACGCGCGTTCAGGGTGTAGTCGGTCACAGCACGTGCGAAGCCGGCCTGGGCGCCGTCGAAGGTGTAGAGGCCGATGGCGAGGGCATGGGCAATGCTGGGTTCGACGATGTCGCGGGTGCGGCCGCGGGCCCATGCGGATTCTTCGGTGAGCCACTGATGGATCGTATCGATCTCTATCCGTAGCTTGTCATCGGAGGTGAAGTAGCCGTGGGCGAGCAAGGTGCGGATTTCGGGCATGGGCGGCTCAGAATGGCTTCACAATGACCATGATGACGATGGCTACCATCAGGACGGTGGGAACCTCGTTGGCAAGCCGGTAGAATTTATGGCTGCGCCGATTGCGGTCCTCCAGGAACTCGCGGCGCCATTTGGACATCGCACCGTGGAAGCCACTCAAGAGCAGGACCATGGCGAGCTTTACATGCCACCAGCCGTCCTGCCCCCAGTCGATCACGCCGGGGGTGAGCACCAGGAGAAGGCCGAAGAGCCAGGTGGCGATCATCGCGGGGTTGATGATCTGCTTCAGCAGGCGGCGCTCCATCACCTTGAAGCGTTCGCTCTCGGCCGTCCCGTGAGCGACCATGGTGTGATAGACGTAGAGCCGCGGAAGATAGAACACGCCGGCCATCCAGGCGATCAGGCTGATGACGTGGAGGGCCTTGGTCCAGGGGTAGATGGAGGCCAGGAACTCAATCGTCACGTGGCCTCCTTGCCGGCCGCGAGATAGGCCGGCAGGTCGAACATTGAGCGGAAGGGCATGGCGCCGACGGCACGCAGGCGCGAACCGTCATGATGGGGCGCGTAGCCGAGGCAGGGCATGCCGGCCGCAGCCGCCGCCGTGGCGCCGGGCACGGAATCCTCGATCACCACGCATTCCTCGGGCGATACACCCTGGGCAGCGGCGGCGGCCAGAAAGAGGTCGGGGGCGGGCTTGCCACGGGCGACATCGCGGTGGGAATGGACGCGCCCCACGACGAGATCGCGGATGCCGAGGCGGCCAAACTTCACATGCATCTCCTCGTGCGAGGAATTGGAGGCGATGCGCCAGGGCAGTCCGAGGGAGGCTGTGGCGTGCAATGCCTCGACGGCCCCGGGGATGGGGCCAACTCCTTCGGCCATTGCCTCCATCACCTTCTGCACTAGGGCCTGTTTCCAATCCGGGGTCAGAGGACGGCCAAGGCGGCGTTCAATGATTGGCTGCATGTCGGTGAAGGTGAGACCGAGGAAATGACCATCGGCCTCATGCGGGGTTATGGCCCAGCCGAGAGCGGTCAACTCTTCGGCGACCACGCGGTTCGCGACCGGCTCGCTGTCGACCAGCACGCCGTCGCAGTCGAAAATCACCAAGCGGAGCGGAGCGCGGCGGCGGCGCATGAAATCGGTTGGCATCAGGCTTCTGACGGAGCAGGCCGCCCGGCGCGAGCGTGGGGGCAGTCGCCAAAGGGGGCGGGACAGGTGCGCCCCCCGACGAAGCTGCACAAGCCGGGGGGGCGGCCGAGCGTGGTGCGCACCAGACCGGCCAGGGCCGCGATGAAGCCAGGATCGGTGTTCTGCACAGGTGCGCGGAAGTAGCCGGGCACGCCCTCCTTGTGGGCCAATTCCTTGTACTCGATGTCGAGTTCGACCAGGGTCTCCGAATGGTCGGAGACGAAGGCGATCGGCACGATCAGGATGGCGACCTTGTCGTGAGCGGCGCGCTCGATCTCCTCCTCCGTGGAGGGGCCGATCCATTTTTGCGGGGTCGCGCGGGATTGGTAGCAGATGGTCCAGTCGAGGTCGTTGACGGCGAGTGCGCGGGCGACGGCGGCGGAGGTTTTTTCAACCTGATTCTGATAGGGATCGCCCTTCTTGACGATCACTTCGGGTAGGCCATGAGCGGAGAACAGGACGCGCAGGGGGATTGCCGAGCCAAGTTCCGCGCGGGCCTGGTCATAGCTGTCGCGCACCAGGGCGGCAGTGGCGCGGATAAAGGCGGGCTCACTGTGGTAGCAGCAAACGGCTCGTACGGGAGCGACCAGGCCGAGCTGGGCCGAGGCCTCCCGCCAGGCGGTCAGTGAGCTGCCGGTCGTCGTGGTCGAATATTGTGGATAGAGCGGCAGCAGAAGGACTTCATCCGGGGCGAAATCGCGGACCAGGCGCGCTGTTTCCAGGCTGAACGGGTGCCAATAGCGCATGGCGATGAAGCAGCGGGTCTCGAACTCGGGGAGTTCGGCCTCAAGAGCGTCGGCCTGGGCCTGGGTGAGTTCCAGGAGGGGAGATTTGCCGCCGAGCAGGGCGTAGATCTCGGTGGCCGGCTTGACACGGGCGCGGGCGATGATGCGTGCGAGCAATGGGCGCACGAAGGGGGGCACACGCAGGATCGCCGGGTCGGTGAACAGGTTCACCAGGAAGGGCTTGATCGCCTCTGGCCGGTCTGGCCCGCCGAGGTTGAACAAGACGATGGCGAGGCGCTGCTTTCTGGAAGTGGCGTCAGGCGGCACGGATTTGCTCCACGAGGGCTCCCACGTTTTCGGGTGGGGTTTGCGGCACGACGCCGTGGCCCAGATTGAAGATGTGGGGACGGCCACGCAGGGCGTCCAGGATGCGTCGCGCTGAGGTATGCATCGGCTCGCCGCCGGCGACCAGGGCCAGCGGATCGAGGTTGCCTTGCAGCGCGATGTGGGGCCGAACCATGTCGGCGGCGGATTCCGGCTTCATTGACGTGTCAATCGCCACGCCCTGGACGCGGGCGTTGAGGGCGTAGTCGCCAAGCATGGCGCCTGCGAGGCGGGGAAAGCCGATGATCGGTATGTGTGGGTGGGTAGCGTGCAGGGCTGCGACGATGCGGGCGGTGGGTTCGATGACCCAGCGGCGGAATTCGTTGGGTGGGAGCATGCCGGCCCAGGAATCGAACAACATGAGCACCTCGGCGCCGGCATCGGCCTGCCCGCGTAGGTAGATGAGGTTGCCCGCCACGATGAGGTCGATGAGGCGGGCGAAGAGCGCTGGTTCGCGATAGGCCATCAGGCGAGCAGAGGCGAAGTCGCGTGAGCCATGGCCTTCGACCATATAGCAGGCAACCGTGAAGGGAGCGCCAGAGAAGCCGATGAGGGTTGCATCCCCGATATCGGCCGCGATGCGGCGCACGGTCTCCCAGACCGGAGCAACGGTCGCGGCGACCTTATCGAGGCTGAGGGCATCGAGGTCGGCCTCGGTGCGGATGGGTGGGAGGACGGGACCTTCACCCTCGGCGTAGCGCAGGTTCTGGCCGAGCCCGAGGCTGACGATGGGCAGATCGCTGAAAAGGATCGCCGCATCCATCCCAAAGCGGCGCAGCGGTTGGAGCGTTATCTCGGCGGCGAGCTCCGGTGTCAGGCACAGCTTCAGGAAATCGCCGGCCTGGGCGCGCATGGCGCGGTACTCCGGCAGGTAGCGTCCTGCCTGGCGCATCAGCCACACCGGAGGCGGCCATACCGCCTCACCGCCCAATACGCGCAGCACCGTCTTCGTCATCCAGCCCACCCCATTCGTTCAACGTCCCTCTATCAGAAAAGACTTCTTATGACTTGATGGATGAGTCAGATGGGCCTGTGGTACCTGGGGTACCCCAGCCACGCGCGGCACGTGCGACCGTGGTCCACATTCAGGAGGGCGCATAGTCCGCTGGGTTTGCAATTGGAATCCGCACCATCCCCAGAAAGCTCACCGGAGGTGGGGAAACACGCGACCGTCACCCGCGCCGGCGCAGTTATCCCCATGTTTACGACCTTCTATAGCCGGTGGGGGTGGCGGGCACGGTTATCCCCGTTATCCTCAGTCCCATGCCGATGAAAGCTGGACCGAACCGAATGAACCTTCACCTCGTGTCGGATGCGACTGGGGAGACGCTGAACTCCATCGCACGGGCGACCGTGGTGCAGTTTGAGCATGCGCAGATCGTGTACCACCGCTGGAGCCTGATCCGGTCGAGGCTGAAGCTGCAGAGCGTGATCGATGGGATCGAGGCGGAGCCAGGGCCGGTGTTGTCGACACTGGTGGAAAAGAGCCTGCGCGCCGAGCTGGAGACAGCATGCCAGCGACTGGGTGTGCCGGTGGTGCATGTGCTGGACCCGGTGTTGACGATGCTCGCCGACCAGTTTGGAGAGAAGGCGTCCTCGCGGCCGGGGCGACAGTACGTGCTGGACGACGCGTATTTCAAGCGGATTGATGCCATTCACTACGTGCTGGCGCATGACGACGGGCAGGGGCATGTCGGGATTGGCGAGGCCGATGTGGTGCTGGTGGGCGTTTCGCGCAGTTCGAAGACGCCGACGTCGTTCTATCTGGCCAATCGCGGCATCAAATGTGCCAATGTGCCGTTGGTGCCGGGCATCGCAGAACCGCCGGAGCTGGACAATCCGCATTGCCCGGTGATCGGGCTGACGCTGGAAGCGACCGCTTTGATTGAGATCCGCCGACATCGGTTGCGCATGATCGGCGCGGCGGCGACCGCTGCGGCGGCCCGGCAGAACAGCGGTGATTACGTGGACGCGGAGGCGGTCAAGGCAGAGCTGTTGTGGGCGCGCCGGTTGTGCACCCGGCGAGGCTGGCCCGTGATCGACGTGACACGGCGTTCGATCGAGGAGACGGCGGCGACGGTGCTGCAGTTGATGGATGCCTGGCATGAGCATGGGCGCCGGATGAGAGGAGTTCCTTCGTGACCTGAGGGCCGGCTGATGCCGGGACGCCAGCGGTTCGTGGTCACGAGCGGATGATGTAGTCCGTGCGGGACCGATGTGACGGCGGGCGATGAGCGGCTGCTGGCATACCTGGGGCTGGAAACGCACGCGCTGGTATTGGCGGTGGGGCTGGCGTCGCGGGAGGAGTGCCGCGACTTCAATCGGAAGATCGCCTGGTTCCTTCTTGCTGGCATGGGCCTGGCGGTGCTGGTGGTGGCGGGTTGGGTATTGATCAGGTCTGGCCAGAGGGTTGGCGGAAATTGCAGCGGGCGTTGAGTGCCGGTGCGGGTAATACCAATCGGCCTAACGATTCACCTATGAGAGAAGGCAAGGCCAGGGCTTCGCTGTCGCGCCGCGAAGGCGCGCCGTGAGGGACCCACCAAAGGCCGGCGGCCTTTGGAAACCCATTTATTATCATATATTTAAGGTCCAGAGGCTTGGCCCCTGGTGGGTCCAGGGCGAAGCCATGGTCTTGCCTAACGAAGGGTTATTCTTTATGGCGTTTGGTATAAGATGCTGCATTTCCCCTTCGACAACGCGAAGGTGACTGCGCGCTGCCGGGGCATGGCGCAGCGGGCGCGGGGGTTCAGCTGGCGCAAGCCGGCGGACAGGGCGCTGTCGCTGGACCGCGAGGCACGGGTGTTTGGTCGCAGCCTGAACCTGACCGGGAAGGCGTTCGCGGTGCTCGAGCCTTTGACGCTGCGGCGGTGTTCGGTGGCGCGCAAGGACGAAATGTTGAGCCAGCAGTACTCGATTGACGAGCCGGAGCCTGACCCGGAGATCATCGAGGTGTTCATCAGCGAGTGCGCCGAACTTGATCTCGACGGTGTGGGGCGTGGGCGACCGGCTGGAGGAGTTGGCCGAGGGCGACGACCGGCGAGGCCCAGGGCCGCACGATGCGGCTGATGTCCTGACAAGATGGGCATGGAGGCGGTGTGGCGGCTGACGGACCTGTTGTATGAGGTGCCTGCCGAGATTGCCTCCCTGCCGGGCGGCGGTGTGGACCCGGTCGGCGGTGCGAGGGCCGGCTGCACGAATACCGGGTCTACATTGTCTTCCTCCTGCGGGATGGTTCGGGGAGGATGGAGGAGGGGTGCATGCGTCTGATCCTGGCGAGCCAATCGCGCTATCGCCTGGCGCTTCTGCACCAGGCAGGGATCGCGGCAGAGGCGGTGCCGGCCCATGTGGATGAGGCCGAGATCAAAGCTGGCGCGCGCGCCGACGGGTTGGCGGCCGACGAGACTGCGCTGCTGCTGGCGAGCCTCAAGGCGGAGCGGGTCGCGCGCCGGCATCCCGACGACCTGGTGATCGGGGCGGACCAGTTGCTCGTATGTGATGGGGAGTGGTTCGACAAACCGGCCGATCTCGATGCGGCACGGGCGCAGCTGAAGGCATTGCGGGGGCGAACCCATGTGCTGGTCACCGCAGTGCTGTGCCAGAAGGGCGGGCAGCGCGTGTGGCAGCATGTGGCACGCCCGCGCTTGACGATGCGCGATTTCTCCGACGCGTTCCTGGAGCACTACGTGGCGCTGGAGGGTGACGCGTTGACAACGACGGTGGGCGCTTATCGGGTGGAAGGGCCTGGGGTGCAGCTTTTCGACGCGATCGAGGGCGAGCATGCGGCGATCGTCGGCCTGCCGCTGCTGCCGCTACTGGGGTTTCTGCGCCAGCATGGTGTGCTGCTCCGTTGAATGCCTGGCAGGATCGACACTGTCAGGATCGACCGTGTGTCGCAGCGACTCCGCGACGATGCCGTTGCGCTTGCAAGTGGCGATGGGCGGTGGCACTTCCGCCTTTGCCTGATCATGGCGGGAGTAAGCGATGGCGATCAACAAGGTTTTCCCGAACGCTGCGGCGGCATTGGCCGACGTGGTCCGCGATGGCATGACGATCATGGCCGGCGGATTCGGTCTGTGTGGCATTCCCTCGGCGTTGATCGAGGCGACCCGTGCTTCTGGTGCGAAGGAGTTAACCTTCGTGTCGAACAATGCCGGCGTGGATGATGGCGGGCTGGGGCTGCTGCTGCAAACGCGGCAGGTGCGCAAGATGATCAGCAGCTACGTGGGGGAGAACAAGACCTTCGCCGAGCAGTACCTGGCCGGGGAACTGGAGATCGAGTTCAATCCGCAGGGGACGTTGGCCGAGCGTATTCGTGCCGGCGGGGCCGGTATTCCGGCCTTCTTCACCAAGACCGGCGTCGGGACTGTGATTGCCGAGGGCAAGGAAGTGCGCGAGTTCGACGGGCAGCGCTATGTCATGGAACGGGGTATCCGGGCCGACCTGGCACTCATCCATGCGTGGAAGGCCGATCCGGAGGGAAACCTCGTGTATCGAAAAACTGCGCGCAACTTCAATCCGATCATGGCAACCGCCGCCGAGGTGACGGTGGTGGAGGTGGAGGAACTGGTGGGATCCGGCAGCTTTGACCCGGATCATATCGTGACACCAGGCATCTTCGTGAACCGGATCGTGAAACTTGACCATGTCGTGAAGCGCATCGAGCAACGGACGGTACGCAAGCAGCAAGTAGCATAGGGAGGATCAGTTCATGCCTTGGACTCGTGACCAGATGGCGGCGCGTGCCGCCCGCGAACTGAAGGATGGGTTCTACGTGAACCTTGGCATCGGCATCCCAACGCTGGTGGCCAACTACATACCCGACGGGCTTTCGGTGCAGCTGCATAGCGAGAACGGGATGCTGGGCACCGGCCCCTTTCCCTTCGAGGGCGAGGAGGATGCCGACGTGATCAATGCCGGCAAGCAGACCGTGACGGAACTTGCGACCACCAGCTACGTGGACAGCGCCGCCAGTTTCGCCATGGTGCGCGGTGGCCATATCGACCTGACTATCCTGGGAGCGCTGCAGGTGGCGGAGAACGGCGACCTGGCGAACTGGATGATCCCAGGCAAGATGGTGAAGGGGATGGGTGGTGCCATGGACCTTGTGGCAGGGGTGCGTCGCGTGGTGGTGCTGATGGAGCACAGCGCGGGTGGCAAACCGAAGCTGCTGCATCGCTGCACGCTGCCGCTGACCGGGGCGGGGGTGGTGGACATGGTGATCACCGACCTTGCGGTGTTCGACGTGGACCGAGGTGGCAGCGGCATGACGCTGCTGGAGCTGGCACCGGGTGTGACGCTGGATGGGCTGCGAGCTGCGACGGAGGCAAGTTTTGCGGTGGCACCATCGCTCCAGGCGGCGTAGCGCGCGCCGCAACCCTGCCGGCTGCTGGAAAGCGACCGTTCGCCGTCGCGGGCACTTGATCGGTTCTGGCAAGGGGGATATATGCGCGCCTCCGGTGTCGGGGCCATAGCTCAGCTGGGAGAGCGCCTGAATGGCATTCAGGAGGTCAGCGGTTCGATCCCGCTTGGCTCCACCACCGCACCGGGGGGCGCGCGCGGTCGTTCCTGCGAAACTTCCATTGTTTTTCCTCGGCTTCCTGGTTCAACTCCTGCTTGTCGTGGGGTTGGCTATCGGCATAGCGCCACCGGCGACGGCGCGTGGCGATCCGGCGCCTGTCTGGGCGCGATTGGCGGGCGCGCCGTGCCTGGTCGACGGCCCGGCGGGGATGCCGGTCGAGC
>Ga0105050_10003293_pt1 | contig 22508 bp, 22 predicted proteins | sample FRY01_FD_78088 | JGI IMG/M metagenome (GOLD analysis project Ga0105050, IMG submission 78088) | Freshwater microbial communities from Lake Fryxell liftoff mats and glacier meltwater in Antarctica - FRY-01 | ecosystem: Environmental > Aquatic > Freshwater > Ice > Glacier meltwater ...
CTTTGTGGTGATCTCTGGCGACATGATCGAAGGAACAGTGACCGCTACGCTACTCAACCGCGCGAACCCGGGCGTGATTGATCAGCGCAAAGAACAAGTGGGGAAGCTCTACAACGTCGCTGAATTTGCCGCGGAAATTGCGCTCGCCGCCGTGGAGGACATTCCCCACGACCACACGCGCCTGGTTGGCGACACCAGCACATTCACTACAGCCTCCTAAGCCAGCACGATGGCACCCGTGGATCGTTTGCGGCTCACCAGTCGCATTGTCGTCATGGACCCCGAGGGCTCCATTTTGCTGTTTCGCACAACAGCACCGGATTCCTCGGGCTTTTCCCGCTGGATTACCCCTGGTGGCGGTGTTGACCCGGGAGAATCTCACCTGGTGGCTGCTGAACGCGAGTTATTTGAAGAAACCGGCCAAACCCGGACCCTTAACACAACACCAATCTGGACGTATGACTTTGAGGTCACTTTTGACGAAGCCGATCATAATCGCGGGCACGCCGAATATTTCTTCCTCAAAACCGAATGTTTTGAACCCGTGTCGAGTTTTTGGACCCCCAAGGAATACGTTCTAGCTTGGGGACCCTTGGCCCAGCCGATGGCGCTAAGCGCGTGACCGTGGTCGCTATCGCTAGGGGATCAAAGTTGCGCAGAGGTTCGTGGGAGGATACTCGATTATCGGCGGGGCGGATATTGTCCGTTCATACCGGTGGAACTTCTGAGACATGAGCAGGCTGAGGTGTGCGGAAAGTTCGACGAGCAGCCGAGTTGGCCGGAGTTGGGGCGCTTTTTCTTCTTCGGCGACGAGTACGGGAATTTAGACGCGAATTGGCGGGGTGACGACCATGTTCGCCTACCTGATAAGACCAAGGTTATGTGAGGAATTCTTTACTGGTGCGCAGGAACTCATGACCACCAAATCGGACACGGATTTCGGCTTCCACTTCTGTATCCTGACTCCGAACCAAGTGAAGAAAATGGGCGTCTTAAGCTTCAAAGTCTTTGCCAACTTCCGCGGCAACGACGTTGCATTTCTGGGCCTGCCGGGGAACGACGATTCCTTTCTCTTTGATGCCCTCGAGGCAGCCACCCAGTCCGGAACGATGATTGCTCAGCACGCGGAGAAGATCGAGTTGGTCTGGCCCTTCGGGAGGCAACGGCACAATCAAGACTGCGATGCACGCTGCAGGGTGACGTCGACCGCCCGGTGAGCCCGTAGACGATGTCGATGCCACCGGCTTCCATCTCACCGACCGCGCAAGAATATGCACCCATCGCGAAGGGCGTCAGCGGAAACAGGTTGGCCACCGTTTCCGCACCCCGCATCCCAATCACATGGGATGGGGGTGTTCCCGTTCCCAATCATCGGTATCGATTCGGATACCCCCGTCCCCGAGTTAATCAACCACCACCTGTTCGACTAATGCGTGGCGAATGAGATCACCTTCACCAGATCCACGGCAGGCCACAGTAATGACGGTGCTCATGTGGAGCAGAAGAACTGGACTCACGTAGGTGAGCTGGTGGGTTACCTCCGCTACGACACCCCGACCGAGTCGGAGAAAATCAACGAAATCTGGGACCTCGACCGGGTATTCACGAACTACCTCTTGCCGCAGCAGAAGCTCGTCTTCAAGCAGCGCAACGGCGCGAAAGTGACCAAAAAGTATGACACCGCGACCACCCCTCATCAGCGTGCGGTCGCCCGAGAAGACATGCACAAAAGGCCGATCATCCAGATGAATGCGGAGTTCACACGGCTCAAGCCCGCGGCCCTGTCTCGGAACATCCTTGCGCTGACCGGTGAGCTTGAAAGCCTCGCCCCGGCTAAGAAACCCGCCAAGGTGAAACCAGCGATCAACCGGGCTTTCAACCAGTGAACCCCCGGAAGTTCTCAGTTGAGGCAACGAATCATCTTCCCGGAGGTATCGACATGAAGCAGTGGGCTGTGCCTAGCGAGGCCTAAACTGACTAGATGATTCCTCCCAGCGTGGCGCAAACCATTTCACCCCGCAGCTACCTGTACGTGCCGGGGGACCGAGACGACCGAATCAAGAAGGTGCTCAAGCGAGGAGCCGATGCAATCATCCTTGATCTTGATGATTCTGTCATTGCCGAGAACAAATCTATGGCTCGTGAAATCGTCTCGGACTGGCTCGAAGGTCACGTGGGCCATCTTCCTAACATTTGGCTAAGGATCACCGTCGATAACCCGGCCGACGATATTCAGGCCATCTCAGCGCCGATTGCGGGTCTCATCGTGCCAAGAGCTGAAACACCTCTGCTCGCGGAGGTCGACCAGCTTTTGTCGGCGAAAGAGCGGGCCCTCAGGTGCAAAGTGGGGGACATCAATGTCATCCCCTTGGTCGAGTCAGCGCGGGGTTTGTTAAGCGCAGAAGAGCTTGCAAGCGCACCGCGAACGCTCCGCCTGGGCATCGGCCGAGCCGATCTCGCCGGCGAGCTGGGCCTTGCGGTCGACCCGGAAGGCCCAGAATTCCAAAGCATTCTGCTTCAGCTGGTGATCGCTAGTTCCGCGGCGGGCATCGCTGCGCCCGTCGCGCCCGCATCGACCGATTTTCGGAACCTGGACGCACTTCGTGCCAGCACAAAACAGCTCATGCGACTCGGCTTCCGCGGGCGCACCGCAGTGCACCCGGCCCAGCTGGCCGTAATCAACGCGGTTTTCACGCCTACTCCGGGAGAGATTGAGCGTGCTAGCCGACTTGTGTCCGCTCTCGATGCAGCAAGGCGAGACGGGTCCGGTGTCACGACCGACGAGAACGGCGGAATGGTGGATGCCGCCATCGTTCGATCTGCTCGTGAAGTGCTCGCCCGCGCAGGAGATACCAATCTAAATCGCTAGCCGCGCGGTCCTCGCGGGACGTATTTTCCATGAGCCACGCCCGTAATCGCACCGTCGGTCAGCACCTGGTTCCCGCGCACGAAGGTGTCAGTGACGGTAGCTCCGAGGGTGAATCCCTCGAATGGGGTGTACTCCTGGGTCGATTCTGAGGTAACCGCTCGGATGACTTGCGATTTGTTCGGGTCAATGAGCGCGATGTCTGCGTCGAATCCGACTGCTAGGTCGCCTTTGCTGTGCAAACCAAAACGTTGGGCTGGGTTCCACGAGGTAAGTTGCGCGATACGAGGGAGGCTAAGTCCCCGATTCGTGCCAGTTCCGACCAGACCAGGGAGTAGATACTCTGCTCCACCAAAACCTGACTTTGCGGCGAAGATATTGTCATGGTCGGGGTGACTGAACTTCATCTCCTCCCTACAGCACGCGTGATCACTGACCACCCAGTCGATATCACCCGCCAGCAGATGACCCCACAACGCTTCGACATCCTCTGCAGAGCGCAAAGGAGGATTCACTTTCCCACCCAGGTTCGCCGCGCTGCGGAAGTCGGCTAGGAGGTGCCCGATGGTGACCTCGCGACGGAACTTAATGTGAGGAAACGCCTTGGCCATGGTCATGGCAGCTTCCAGAGCCTTGGCGCTCGAAAGATGTAAAAGGTTGATGGTCGGCAGCTCGGTTTCATGGGCCAAGTAGGACGCGATCGAAATTGCAAGGCCCTCCGAGTGGGGCGGCCGCGATGCACTATACGCCTCGAGACCCGAGAGTTTGCCCTCCTTCTCAACTATTTCGGTGTACGCGCGCATGATTTCCGCGGTCTCGCAGTGCAACGATAGCGAGATTTCATCGGCGAATTGGGGAAGTTCCTCTCGCAGTTTCTGCACACCGCGCATCACGAATTCAAAGTGCGCAATGTCGTAGGACTCGCTATCTGGGATCATCAGAAACTCACGTTGGTTCGACGACGCACCGTGAAGGCCGAAGCCGCCGTAGAACATAAAAATTTTGAACGAGGTGATGCCAAACTCGCGCGCGATGAGCGGAAGTTCGTCGATGTGTTTTTTCATCATCGGGGCAAGATGGAAGGCGTAGTCGATGTAGGACTGACCCTCGCAGGCAGCAAGAACCTTGGGGAGAAACTCTGAGTACGGCCCTCCCTGGTTCAAGTAATACTGACCGGTGCGCATGTAGGTGATTCCTGTTGTAACCCCGCCTTGAGCGGAAGCCCGCGATTCGCTCGAGGCATCCTCATTGAGCGGGTTGTAAATCCCCCAGTGCTGGTGGGCATCGACGGCGCCCGGGAACGCGAGTTTGCCACCGCCTTCGAATACTTGGGTTGCACGTTCCGCTTCTATGCCCGGCTCGATTGCTGCGATGGTGCCGCCAGCAACGGCAATGTCCGCGTTGATGGTGTCAGTGCTGTTTGGGCTGACTACAACCACGTTCTTGACTATGAGATCGAATTCAGGCATCGTGCGGCTCCTTCAATATGGACTCGTTTGCAGGTGTGGGGGATTGAATAAGGTTCCGGTCAAGTAGTGGGGACATGTCTGTCAGCTCTTGCAGCCTTGCGACAGCCTCTTGCACGTGCGTGACGGCTGAGCGTTTCAGTACCCGGGACGCATTGTTACTGAATTTTACTGAAAGGTCTTTTATGCTTAGGGGTCGTTCCGTGCCTCCGCGGTTCGTGAGGACTTTCGTGACCAGTTCGCGTCCATCCGTCGTGCGGACACGAACCACTGCCGGGAACTGGTGAGGGAAGATAATGTCGCACTCTGCGTTGGCGCTCACTGTAATTCTGTTCATGAACTTGCGCAGGGTGGGATCATTCGCACGTTCCTCACTGAAGTCGTCTAGCGAGAGGCCAAGCCCGCCTCCGCCGTGCAGCGCCGCGGCAAACGTGAACGGTGCGCTAAACTGGGCCATGTATCCGGTTTGAGGCGTGCGCTTCACCTCGATTGGTTCGCCGATTGTGCGCACCGTTGGTGTGGCGACTCCGATATCGACGGCTTCGATGTCTTCCGGTCTCATGCCATCTGAGCGTAGCTTTAGTGCTGCATCGATTCCGGAATGAGTAAAGTGGTTCGAGGGGTACGGCTTGAAGAAAATCCCGGGAACCGACCAAGCACTACCGAGGCCATCTGACACTTCGTTGGGGTTGAAATTTCCGTGTAGCCAAGCCTGGAAAAAGCCAAAGCGCCCTTCGAGCACAGTGGGAGGCCCTGTGATGCCACGTTGTGCCAGCTGCGCTGCAATGACACCCGAGTGAGCCGCCCAGCCGCAGTGGATGCGTTTGACCGTGCCTCCGGTGCGGTTGGATTCGATGATGCCTGAGGACAGCGATGCAGCCACTCCGAGCGCGTCAACTAGTTGCGCCTCCTTGAGCCCAAGAATTAGGCCGGCGGCCACGGCGGAGCCCAGTGCTCCGCAGATGGAGGTCGCGTGCTGGCCGTGTTCGAAGTAGGTGGAGTTGCCTGTGGCCCGGTCGAAGCCAGCCATGCCAATTCTCACACACACTTCAATACCGACCGCAATCGCGGCGATGGTTTCTCGCCCGCTGGCGCCTGTCGATTGGGCGGCTGCCAGAGCGGCCGGTATCACCGAAGCGCTGGGGTGCAGCACCGACGGCAGATGGGTGTCGTCGTAGTCGAGCGAGTGGGCGAGAGTGCCGTTGATGAATGCAGCCTGTGCTGCGGGAACTTTTTGCACCAACCCGATGCCATTGGCTTGCTGCGCACCACCCTGTGATTTCACCCAGTCAGTCGCGGCTTTGCTGGTGTCGAGCGCGGTTGCCGCGTAGCAGATTCCCAAAATGTCGAGGACACGAGCGCGCACGCTCCCCACGACATCTGGAGGAAGCGCGTTAAAGTTGCTTGCGATTGCGAACGCCGCGAGTTTTTGGGACAGCGTGCGCTCATGCATATGAGACCAAAGCGAGCGGGCGAACTGGGGAACCGGTCGCACCGACGAGTTTCAGGGGTGCGAGAATAAAGGTGAACTCGCCGGCCCCCGAGTCGGCGAGAGCCTCAAGGTCCATTGCTTCGATGATATAAATGCCGCGTTCGACCAGTAGGACTCGGTGTGCTGGAAGAAGAGAGTGGCTGAGTCCGGGAGACAGCCACTCGAAAGCTATGGTGTCGGCTCCAGCGGCGGTGATTCCGAGGTCGCCGAGCCAGTGAGCACCGGCTTCGCTGATTCCGGGGACACCAGACTGTGTTCCCAGGTAGGATTCCGTTCCCTCAGCGAACCTTCTGCCCCATCCAGTGCGAATGAGCACAACGTCATCCGGTCCGATTGAGACATCCTGCCGGCGCTGGGCAGCTTCGAGGCATGCAGGTGTTATTTCATAAGCGGCCTCGCAAACCTCGACGCCAAGCGCGCGCGGAATATCAAGCAACACACCCCGGGTGACGATTGGAGCAATGGTATGAACGCCGATGGTCTGGTAGCCGCCACCGACACACTCCTCAATGGCGTCCAAATCGCCATAGAGTCGGCCGTCCTGTGACACGTGCGCGAGCGCATCGATGTGGGTGCCGACGTGGGTTCCGGTGACTAGAAGATCGTTGGCTGAGGACCCTCCATCTGGACGAACAATATCTCCATGCCGTCTCGGCAGATTGTGAGTGTACCTCGGGTGGTTGACTGACTGTGGCATGCCAGGGAACATGGGTCGGCCGAGGTCGAAGACTGTAACCCCTTTCATTACGGTGTCCAACAGGGAATCGGTCATGCCACAACTCCATCTCTGCGCAAGGCATCGAGTGATTCGGCGCTGTAGCCGAGTTCGTTAATCAAAATGTGGTCGGTATCGGCGCCGAGCGATCTTCCGGTGAAGCGGATCTGGCCAGGGGTTTTGGACATTCTCCACATCACATTGTGCTGCAACACTGTGTCGAGATCCGAGTCATCCACATCAATCAGCATCTGAGTTTCACGAATGTGGGGATCGTTTACGATGTCTTTTGCGCTGTAAACCGGAGCGACGGCTGCGTCGACCTTGTCAAACTCGCGAATGACTTCTGCTCTGTCGCGCTTGCCGATCCAGGCGGCAACGGCGTCGTCGATGATTTCCGCGTGTGCGGCGCGACCACGTCCCGAGGCGAACCACGGTTCTTTAGCTAACTCAGGATGGCCGACAAGTATCACGATGCGTTCGGCGATGGTCTGGGCGCTGCTGGATACCGCGACCCAATGGCCGTCGAGGGTGCGGTAGGTGTTCCGAGGGGCATTGTTGGTGGAGCTGTTCCCGTGACGTTCCTCCACGACTCCCGTCTGCTCATAGACAGTCGGCCCTGGACCGACGGCGGTCATAATGGGCTCAAGAATGTTGAGGTCTATCACTTGCCCTGTCCCTCCGTTTGTATCTCGGTGCCGAAGGGCCATCATTACTGCTGAGGATGCGGCGATACCGCAGATGCTGTCAGCCAAGCCAAATGCAGGAAGGGTTGGCGGCCCATTCGGGTCACCAGTGAGGTGAGCGAACCCGCTCATCGCTTCAGCAAGTGTGCCGAAGCCTGGGCGAGACGAGTACGGGCCTGTTTGGCCGAAGCCGGTGAGTCTCAGCAGAATGAGGCCAGGGTTGGCAGCGTGGAGTTGCTTTGGGCCGATACCCCAGCGCTCCAGAGTGCCCGGTCTAAAGTTCTCGACGACGACATCGGTGGTCGCTGCGAGCTTGAGGAACACCTCGGCACCCCGCGAAGAGCTCAGGTTGAGACCGATCCCGCGCTTATTGCGACTGATTTCTTTCCACCATAGCGAGATGCCGTTTTTCTGCGCACCATGCCCGCGCATGCTGTCCCCGAAAACCGGGTGCTCAATCTTGATGACGTCAGCGCCAAAGTCACCAAGAATCTGGCAGCAGAGTGGGCCGGCAAGAATCGTCGAAGCGTCGATGACTTTTAATCCCTCTAAAGCCATCATACCGTGATTCCCCCACATTCATGTTCCGTTCAAAGAAACAGTTTATCAGTAACACCCTATGTCAAAAACTGAAGTAGTCCAAAATAGGGCAAGATATAGGACCTTAGCACGCTATGGCCCCCTTCTCATTGCAATTGCTGTTCCGCTAGAAGGAATAGAAATTGCAAACAGGCGCTATGCGACCGACGTAAGGAGAAATCATCAATTCGGCAAGTGATGAAAATTTACCTTTTGGCAAACTCGCTGGATGACTTCAAAGCAATGGGGTGCGCAGCTGTGAGGAGATTCGCGCTGCGGCTGCAACGACCAGTGGCACGTAGCGTGCTATCGCGTCGGAGTTGAATCGGTCGGCTGGGCCACACAAACTAATGGACCCAATAACCTGCTCATCCGTGCCGAAGACCGCTGCGGCCACGGAGCCGGCACCCGACTGTCTTTCACCTGTGGATATTGCGTATCCATCAAAACGAATCTGCTCAAGCCGTTGCCTGAGATCGGCGACTTCGCTAATCGTGTTCGCTGTAAGAGGAGCGAGGTCATTCGACAGGACGCGTTCGATTTCAACTTCGGGCAGAAACGCCAAGATTACGCGGCTAGAGGCACCCGCGTGCAGCGGATACAGACGGCCAAGCTCGACCTTCATCTTGATTTCTTTTCTACTTTCATACTGGTCGATGTAAGTCCGCATATCAATGACGAGCAGAGAAAGAGTAGTGGTTTCTTCGGTGGCATCTCGTAGCTGGGCCAAGTCATTTTGGGCGACGACTCGCAGGTCCAATTGACGCAAGGCGCGCGCTCCCAGCGCTGTTGCGCTCGGCCCAAGGCTGTAGGTGCGCCTCCTGGCATCAAAGCTCACGAGGCCGCGAGAAACCAGCGACTGGAGAATCCGGTGGATGACTGCCTTGCTCAGGGACAACTCACGAGCGATCACACTAACGCCCAGAGAGTCACTGCTTCGGGAAAACGCTAGTAGGACATCCGCCACCCGCTCCGCAGCCTCCGTGCCGGTCGGGGGGTGTTTCCCATTCAACGTTGTCTCCAACTTCGATTTTTCACTGGGTCCGACTTCCTAACTGGCCGGTATGGCCGCCAACAAAAAACCAAGGTGACAATCCATTCGCTAGATATGCCAGCTACGACGTGACGCCATTGGATACTCTAAGTGTTGATGTTACCGGCCTTTTTTCACCAAGGACTGACGGAGCACGTCAGAAAAGTCAAAATGGCGGTCGCTGGGCAGACGAGAGTTCCTTATAAGTGTGACAACTTCCGGGACCGTTGCAAAGCCGAAGAAATGGCCGGATTAGAGATTCTTATCGGGTTCGGCCCGCGCAACTCGGGCCTGGGACTGCGGAAAGCTCGTCGATTCCGTACTTTTGTGCCAATGCGTCAGGTCGAACACCTCGAACCCCTTCCAGCATGGAAGCTGAGTCCTGGTCGCGACCTTAAGGCCGCACGCTTAGAGCCAAGAATGAGCGGATTAGGCACCTTAGGTGAAGGAAGCTGCTTGGTGAAGCGTTCGACAACGCTTGCCACCGATGGACTCATCTGGCGCGCAATCTATTCCCCCATAAAACCATTTTCCGCCTTGAAGGGCGGGGATTGCTCGGCCTGAGGTTTTTTTGTGACTGGCTATTAACTTTCGGTATTCCCGGACTTCATTTTGGTTGTTCAAAAAGACAATAATGTTCCGTTCGACGGAACATAAAACTGTACTCGTTCTCTGTTCTGGGCGACAAAATATTCCGCAAGAAGACCAAGGCAAAGGCGCGATCTGGAATTACAAAATCAGGGTTGTTGCGAGTCACCTACCGCTGTGCTATCGTCAGAAATCCGCTCGCAAACGAATGAACTTACGTACCCTAGCAAACCTGTGGTTCAGATATGGCTCGCTGAGAGGAACAAAGTGCCGGTGGCAGAAAAGTTTGACGCAGGCCAAAAGTTGCATCAGCATGTCATCGATATCTGGGCAAACTAGCGGCCCGCGGGGGCTGTGTTTCATGGGATCTACGCTCGTACGCGTCAGAGAAAGGATCATGTTTACTGTAAATGTTCACTGGAGAACGGTAAGCGGCGAATCTTGTCCACGCCACCTCCTGTTCTGGACACCAATTGCACTAATTATAAGAAGGAGGAAATCATGGATTCACCAAATAAATGGGGGTTCTCGTCGCGAGGCCACTTCGCCAAATCTGCGATAGCACTTGCGTCTATTGTGGCGCTTGCGGGGTGCGCAGGTGGGGGAACCGCGACCCCAGGCAGCGATAACGACAGTACAAATGAAGAAACCGTTATTGAAACAAATGAAGAAATCGTTATTGGAGCTCTCCTCGGGATGACGGGTATCGCTCCGATTATCGGAGAAGCTGCACGCATTGCGACCGCCCTCGCGGTCGACGAAATCAACGCAGACGGTGGCATTGACGGTCGGCAAATCAAACTAGTCATCGCCGACACAGAAAGCGACCCGACAACCGCGACGTTGGAATTTGAACGGCTCGTGAATAGCGCTGGCGCAGAAGTCGTCATAGGCCCGATGTTCAGCTCGGAGTCTTTCGCAGTGCTCCCGGAAATAGGCGCTGCTGGTATTTTCAACATCCACATGACTGCGACCAACGACATCACTCCAGAATTCGCGCCGACGTCGTTCGGAGCTTTGATGAGCGCTCAGGACCAGGCAAGCAAGATGGCCCAGTACGCTTTATCCGAATACCAGCCAAAGACGGTGGCCATCCTTCATGACCCGGGTGCGCAGACCATTGCCGCCGTTGAGACTCTGAAGGAAGAATTGGCGGCAGTTTCGAATGTTGTGACAGTCGAAACCGTTTTCGGCGCAACAGACATGACTCCATTCATGCTCCAAGCAACACGGGACAATCCAGATGTGATTATCCTGTTCGCGAGCACGGGGGGAGACTTGGGGCGCGTTCTTGAGGCTAGAGACGCACTCGGTTTCCACAGTATTCCTGTGGTTGCAAGTAATGTTGCTGGGTCCCAAATGGGAGCCGCGCTCGACGCAGTCGGCGGCGACGAGTCGCTATTCGAAGGCGTGACCGGGCTCGCTGTATCGGGATTCGCGACGTGTGATGACGTAGCAAGTGGCCCACCCATCGAGTTCCAAAACGCTCTTCAGGAGAGCATCGGCACGGATTCCACCGCGAAACTTGGACTCCCATATGCAAGCCTTTACTACGACGCGGTATACATAATGAAAGCCGCGATCGAAGGAAGCGGCGGTTCCACGGACGGCGCGACACTGATGGAATGGATGTACACGGATCTCGGTGGGTTCAATGGAATCGCTTCAGGGCTGTCTGTAAGTCCCGACAGCCACTTCATGGTTGGACCAGATGCTATGAGGGTCGTCGAAGCACTACCGTTGCTAGACGGTGGAATGCAGCGACAGGCCGACTGCAAGTAATTGGAGACCAAGCAAGGTGCGCGGCGTCCGCGACTTGCACCTTGCTTGGTCTGCCTCAAGGGAATGGACCGTTCCCAATACTCCAGAAACATTAACAACGTAAATACATCGAAGGACTTCAACTAGATGGATGACATCGTAATCATCGCCCTCCGGGGAATAGGCTTGGGGGCGGTCCTCGCTTTCATAGCCCTAGGATTCAATGTCACCTTTAACTCGAGTGGCGTCTTGAACTTTGCTTTCGGCGGCTGGGTCACTCTGGCTGGAATCGGCGGGTTCTTGCTTTTACCGGCAGATCCGAGTTTTCCCGAGTGGATGATGGTTGGTCTGTTAGTGACGGCGGCGACCGCGTTCTTGGTGGTTATCCAGGGATACTTCACGCTTCTCCCGTTAGAGTCGTCGACGGATCAGCACTCATGGCTCGTCAGCACTCTCGCGATCTCTGTGGTGTTGAGCGCGGCCATCCTCATTATCTTGGGCCCGAACCTGATGCGCGTGCCAACGCCTTTCGGCGTAGCAGAGATAGCGGGCGCGCGGGTCCCTGGAGCATATGTCGTCATAGTGGTGCTCCTAGCACTGTGGATGATTGGACTCTCGCTTTTCCACAAATACACAACGACTGGCCTTGCGATGAGGGCGATCGCACAGGATCTCGGTGCCGCCAAGGCAGCAGGGCTCAGGGTGCGTCGGCTCCAGCTTGTTGCCTTTGCAATTAGCGGAGCGCTTGCCGCGACAATCGGTTTTGCGGCTGGACCGGTTTTGAACATTTCAGCCTACGGAGTATTTCCGCTGCTGGTTGATGGTTTTTTGGCCGCGGTCGTTGGCGGTCTCGGGAACAATGTTGGGTCAGTCGCTGGCGGAATTTCGGTCGGGCTATTCACGATATTCGTTAGTACGTACTTCGGGGGTGAGGCCCACGCAATCATCACGGTTCTGGTCCTCGCCTTAGTACTCTGGTTGCGCCCGCGGGGAATCTTTGGCCGTCCAGCGATGCGGAGAGTTTGAGGAGATGACGAATAGAATTTGCCAGTTTCGTAATGGCCTTTCCCGGAGCAAACCAGAAAGGAATCGCGCTTGGAGTTGGAATCTTGGCTGGGATGCGTGGACGTCGATTGCCCTGATTGTCGGCAGCATCGCAGTAGCTGGCGCCTCAGGGTCATCATATTGGACACGAGTGTTCATGATCACTGGAATTTTAGTGATCGCGACGGTTTGGAACAACGTGTTGATGGGCGACGCGGGAATGATCTCGTTCGGTCAAGCTGCAGTCATGGGCGCAGGGGCTTATGGCACTGCCATCGCAATCACCAGGTGGGACACTCCCTTTGTGCTCGCACTGGGCGTTGGGGTTCTCTGCGGCGCAGCGGTGGGAGCGATTTTTGCCATACCGGCACAGAAGGTCGAAAGTTACTACCTCGGTTTCGTCACGTTGGCTGCCGGATTGGCATTTGAGCCACTTGTCCGCGAATTGTCGTGGATAACTGGGGGAGTTCGCGGGATTAATCTCATGCTTCCAAGTCTGAAGATTCCACTTTTTCAGAGCCTGACACCTCTCGCCTTGATTATCGCAGCGTTTGGGGTATTCGCTGTCGTCGCTCAAGTCAGGCTAAAGAGGTCCTCCCTCGGCCGGCAGATGCTCGTTGCGAAGACTAGCCCAGAGGCCGCCATGACGCTGGGCGTAAACCCCGGAAAGATGCGTGCCGTGGCGTTCATCTTGACTGGTGCGATGACGGGTCTTGCGGGGGGCCTATACGCTATACTTGTGGGCTATGTTGGCGCGGACGCTTTCGATATGGATCTATCGTTCTTGTTTTTCTTCGCGGTCATTGCGGGCGGAACCGGTTACGCACTCGGATCAGTCCTAGGCATTGGGTTGCTTTACATCGTTCCAAACGTCTTGTTTGCGAGTTTGGTTGAGTACCGACTTCTTGCGTATGGAGTTGTCATCTTCTTGATCATGCTGTTGATCCCAGATGGCATCGTAGGGCGGCTTGTCAGTATTGGCAGATTCCTCCGTGGTCATCGTGACGACCCGAAGAAAACGTCTCGCGTTGGGAGTGAGGTCAAGTCGATGCTTGTTGATCAAGGGGAAAGGAGTTGAGGCCCCAAATGAATCAGAGCGACCCCTCTTCTATTGAGCTCGACCGTCCCGCGGACGATGTTGCTATGGCTGTTGTGATCCGAAATGTTTCGAAGAAGTATGGGGCTGTTGTTGCGCTTGATGACGTCAACATCGATGTCCCTGAAGCCTCAATCCATGGCCTTGTTGGACCGAACGGTTCTGGGAAGACGACTTTGCTGAACGCCATGAATGCGCTGGTAAAACCGGATCACGGTTCCGTGCAGCTTCTAGGCGTGGATACTCACCGGATGAAACCGTACGCAGTCGCTCGGATCGGCGTTGCCAGAACATTTCAAACGCCCCGCGTGTTCAATGAGTTGAGTGTGTGGGACCAGGTGCAAGTCGGAATGGACACGGCAGTCGACACCGCTCTAGGACATTTTTGGTTGTTTGAGCAACTAGAGAAAGTCAAGAGCTCTTGGTCTAAGAGTGACGTGAGTATTTTACCGCACGGTTCGCAGCGTCTTCTTGAGATTATTCGTGTGGTAGCGCGCGCGCCGCGTCTGTTGTTAATGGATGAGCCTGCGGCCGGTTTGAGCGCAGATGAGCGAGAAGGATTAGGGCTACTGTGCCGTCGGCTCAGGGATGACTTGGAAATGACGATAGTCATCGTTGAGCATGACCTTGGTCTGATTTGGAGGTTGGCCGATCGGATCAGCGTTATGGATCAAGGTCGCGTCGTAGAATCCGGCACGCCTCTTGAGCTCAAGGGTCGGGCGTCGGTGGAGAATCTATTTACTGGGGAGACCAATGCTTGAAGTAGTGAACCTCCACGCGGGTTATGGAAAAGTTCCTGTGCTCAACGGAATCGACCTGAAAGTTGGCGCCGGCGAAGTGGTTTTGGTCCTCGGACCAAACGGTGCAGGCAAAACGACGTTCTTAAAGACCGTCTCTGGGTTCATCACTGCACGTTCGGGATCGGTCACATTGGATGGCACCGTGGTGACCAAAGTGGATCCGGCGACGAACGCGAGGAACGGCCTTCGCCTGGTTCTCGAAGAACATCGAGTCTTTGCTGACCTCACAGTTGAAGATAACTTGCGTATAGCTAGCCCGGCCGGCATGCGTTGGAGCGAAAGGAAAGAGAGGATGGCAGAAGTCACGGAACCCTTCACTATACTCAGCGAGAAGATGCAAGATTTCGCTCGAAGCTTGAGTGGGGGGCAGCAGCAAATGTTGGCCCTCTCTCAAGCTTTGATGAGGCGACCTAAGGTCCTCATGTGCGATGAGCCATCCCGCGGATTGGCCCAAGCGTTGATGCCGGCCGTCCTCGAGTTCTTAAAGCAACGGGCGAGAGAAGGGACCGCGGTAATTATTGCCGAGCAGATGTTGGATGTGGCGGTCTCCATTGCGGACCGTGCAGTGGTTCTTGATCACGGCGAAATCGCATTTGAGGGCACGGCGGAGTCCACGGTTAGGGATGAACGTGTTCGCAAGAGCTATCTCGGGCACGATTAACGTTTCAACCCCAAAAGTTGATTTCTACCACCAACGTTGGTGCGGTCGAATCGCGTCGTCGTATTCGCCGGTGAACGAGAAAAGAGATGGATAAATAATGGCGTTGAAATCGCCAGTGGTGGAAAGCCTAGTTTCGCCGCAGCAGCCCGAACCCCATATTCACCCTTTAATAAGTTTTCGAGCTACCACAAAAAATTACGTGCTGAAGCAGCGCGGGAGCAAGAAGACCAGCTTCAACGCGGTAGATGGGGTCAATACCGATATTTATCCCAGGCAGGCTGTTTCAATCCTGGGAGAATCGGGGTCTGAGGAATCGACCACTGCCAAAATGATTCTTGATCTGGAGTCACTGTCCGGCCGGGAAGTGTCGTATCTCGGCAAGGAGCTTCGAAGCCTAACCCGGGCCAAGTATCGAGACTATCGAACTAGCGTGCAGGCAGTGTTTCAAAACCCCTACCCTTCGGTGGATGCCCGATTCACCGTGGCGCGAGCCCTTACGGAGCCCATTGAAACTAACCGAATCGGTTCAGTTCTCTCGCGCAAAGCCAGAGTGGAGGAGCTACTGGACCATGTGGCACCTCCACTAGAGGTCCTTCGAGCGAGACCCGCCGAGCTGTCGGGCGGACAGCTTCAGCGGGTTGCGACTGCTCGCGCTCTGGCCCTTCAGTCCAAGGTGCTCGTGCTCGACGAAGCTGTTTCCGCTCTCGATGTTCTGGTGCAAAAACAGATTCTCGACCTGCTTGTTGATCTTCCACATCGACTCGGTCTCAGCTATCTGTTCGTCAGCCATGACCATGGTGTGGTGCAGCTTATCTCTCACTATGTTCACATAATACAGTCGGGCAAAGTGGTGGAATCAGGGCCGCTGGAGCAGGTCTTTGATTCGCCACGCCACGACTACACCCGACGATTGCTGGCGCAATTCCCCAACCGCCCACCCTGCGCGCATAACGAAGGTGTGTGAAACATGCTTCTTGCTGATTCCCTGAGATATCAAGCCTCGCTTCGCGGGGCGCAGACCGCAATTGTTGACGAGAGCCGGGACTGGACATTTACCACCCTGCTCGCTGACGCGACCCGCGTGATGTCGCGTCTCAACACGTGGAGCCCGACAAAACGGCGGATTGCGCTACTGTGTTCTAATAAGGGCGAACACCTGGTGGCACTCTTTGGTGTTGCGGCAACATTGCACGAAGTCGTGATGTTAGACCCAAAGTGGTCGCAAACGGAGCTGAAAAAGGCCATTGAAATCTTCTCGCCCGATCTTTTGCTTATTGACGGCGACGATGCGCGAGTAGACGAACTGAGCGAGCACCTTGAGACCATGGTCTTGCAGTCCGCCTTAGAAACTGAAGGCGGTGTTGCTGGCGAATCCGACCGGTCTAAAGTCGTTGTCGGTGAAGGCTTTCGCGCTCGCGCGGCGCGGGACGATGTCTTTGCGATTGCTCCTTCAGGCGGGACCAGCGGCAAGCTCAAGGGTGCTGCTATTAGCCACGGCGCGACCGTCAGTCGTTTTCTCACCCAGCTGGTGGAATTTGGCATTGAGCCCGGTGACCGCTTTTTGGTATGTACTCCTCTTTTTCACGGCAGTGCACGGTCGCATGCGCTCTCGCACCTTTATTTCGGGGCCTCAGTGCGTATCCTTGATAAATTCGACCCGATCAAGTTTCAGCAGTATGCGGGCGAGACGACGGCCACTTTTTGCGTGCCCACCATGTTGAATCAGATAGCCAAGCTTGAGAGTGTTAAGAATCCTAATCTCGCGGTTATCGCCGGGGGGGCGGCTATCTCTTCCGTCCTGGAAAACCTAATAGCCGATCGCGTCACTCCCCGTTTCTACAACTACTACGCCGCGGTCGAGTCGGGCCCAATAGCTATCAAGCGCCCTCAGGACAACGGTGCCGACGAGAGCGCGCCTGCCGGTTTCGTCGGTCGGGCTGTCTTTGGTGCTCACGTGACCATCGTTGACGCAGATGAACACGGTGTCGGCAAGGTCCAAATCCAAGCTGATTTTCTCTCGAGTGCAATTGAAGGTGATGTCGACGAAGAAGTGGCTCGTCAACTCGCCGACGAGGGCGTTTATCAAACCGGAGACCTTGGTTCATTAGACGACTCCGGTCGACTTTACCTGCACGGTCGCGCCGACGACGTTGTTATTAGTGGCGGAATCAATATCCATCCGAGAGAGGTTGAGGCGGTGATCCGCGGGACGTTTGATGTGGACGAAGTGGTTGTGCTGGGCATACCTGACTTGCGCTGGGGCGAAAAACTCGTCGCCATTATTGCGGCACCAACAAAACACCGAATGACCTATGACCTTGCCAAGTCAATGCTGGTCGATCACCTCTCGCGAGTGAAAATTCCTAAAGAAATTTACTGGATCGACGAGATGCCCATTACCTCTATGGGAAAGATTAATACTCATCAGCTCAGAACCCACGCTCAGAATCAGGTTAAAAAATGAAAGCAATTGACATTGTCGTCGGGCTCCAAACAGAGGAAACAACAGCCCTGCGCCCCGAGTGGGCCGCTCAGTTTTTTGCAAGTAAGTTCGGCGCAAAAGACGAGTCCGTCAGCGGTTATACGCTCGACTCCTACATCGATGTAATGGACCGAAACAACGTGGAACGATCTCTTCTCTTCTCTCCCAAGGCGGGCCCTGCAGAAGAATCGACAAGCTATCGACCAGACCCTATGATCGTGGCGCGTGCGGTGGAGCAGTACCCGGATCGCTTCTCGGGTCTTATTGGCGTCGATCCTACCGACCCGATGACGGCGGTGCGAGAGATTGAGTGGGCGGTAGAAGAGCTCGGCTTTATCGGTGTGCACGCATACCCGCACTGGTTTGGCCTCGCTCCGGACCATGCCCTGTGGTATCCCATTTATGCAAAGTGCGTTGAGTTGAACGTACCGATCCAGCTGCAGGTAGGTCACTGCCTGCTATACACCCCGAAGAAACCGTTACCGAGCGTCGGGCGGCCCATCACGCTGGATACGGTTGCCTGTGATTTTCCAGATTTGAAGATTATCGGTATCCATACGGGGTGGCCGTGGACGGAAGAAATGATTTCGGTGGCTTGGAAGCATCCGAATGTGTACATCGGTACCGATGCTTACGCGCCCAAATACTGGTCCAAAGAGCTGGTGCGCTTCATAGATTCCTGGGGTTCCGACAAGGTCATGTTCGGCACCGACTTTCCCGTGATCCATCCCGAAGCCGCTATGGAACAAATTGCAGAACTGGGGTTGCGGGAGCGATCACTTGAAAAATTCCTGCACGGCAACGCAGCACGGGTATATGGGCTGGACTAAGAAGAGAATGAGGGAGACGAGGGCTGTCCAGCAGACTTCAGCAAACCAGGCTCAAAGAAACGCAAATGTTGACGTTGTTGTTGTCGGGGCCGGTATTGCGGGGGTGTCCACCGCGGTCGCGTCGGCCAAAGCGAGCTGCGCACCGTGCTGATTGCTAAGGAGTCCGAGGTGGGAGGTGTGCTGCATATTTCTTGGGGCCAGTTGAGCGCCGGGGGCACCGAAATCCAGAAAAACTGGGAATTGTGGACTCCCCCCAAGCGAGGATCTCGCCGAACTTACCAAGCGCTTCACGACCGAGAAGCCTGTGCTTTCGGACGGTTTGCCGTCCAGCGACGGCAAAGTGCTTGCGCTATTAGCTGGTAAGGGCTTTGCGCTCGCCGGTCTAGGGGATTAGGTGCCCACTTTTGGTGGTAAGGAAGAACAGGCGGGGGTCCGGCAAATCCGCGCATGGTCGAATTCCAACCTTTGTTACTCAGGATCGCCAGCCCTGGGCCATATGTGTTGACGCCGAAGGCAGGCGTTTCTTGCGTGAAGACTCGGAACGCATTGACTACTGAGAAAAGGCATACCGTGGCCAGCAGAACACAAAACGAGGATTCACCCTCCCGGCCGGCAGCGCCTACTCGCACCCGTCAACCAGGGCCTGTTAACGGCCATGTCAAACTGCCCACTGGTGGGCATTTCGGCTGGCCGCCCGTGGGCAGTTTGGATTGGCCATTGACACCGCAAGTCTTCTGCTTGTTCTTTAGTTACCCCGTCACGGACACCGTCTTCAATGTCTGCCTGTCGGATCCAGTTGGACAAGGTTGCCGGGGAAACCCCGTAATCGGCAGTGATGTTGTTTCTTGATTCTTTGCTATTCCGGGCGACTTTTACTACGTCGCGGCGGAACTCTTCAGGGAATGCTCTCATGACAACATCCTTTCAGGAACGCCTCCCGGTGTTCACATGTTAGATGTCACCAAACCCTGCATCACTCCCTTACGTTTTCTCCTCATGGTTCAGCATCGTGAGGAACGTACCGCATATGGGTATCGGGGTATATGGGTTTATGTACCCATTTGAGGTGCACTGCCCGAAGTGGAATCGGCCCTCAACAGCACTGTTGGGAGGCTTCGAAACTGCGTGCGGTGGTCGACGGCTATGTGGGGGACTGTCAAGTCCCGAGCGGGTCTCTGTCTGCGAGGCTATGAATTTGCGCAAGTAGTGCCACTTTTGCCGGAAACAAGATGACATGGCACCGCGCCAAACTGCCTCACTTGTAGCGGCCGAGTTTGTCGCACCATGTCGGGCTGAGAATCACTACATGAGGACACATGCCAACATTCCCGGTGATCACGAGCGTTCCAATCCAGCAGCGATATTTGCAAAGACTTGTTCAGTTTGTCCAGAGATGTCGCCCTCGCCCACAAAAATCCCGTGAGAATCGATAGCTACCTGACCAGCGACAAAGGCTTGCCCCGAGGCTTGTGCAACGAAATCTGGCTGCATTATCCATGTGGCGGCCCCATCTGATCAGGGCTAATTCTCTGAATCGCAGGCATATTCAGAATCCTCTATCTACGATTGAGGCATCGATTGAACAGAAGCCACGATGTCTTCGATGCTGTACAAGTACGCCTGCTCTAACGAAGCCGCAAATGGTACTGGAGTGTCTTTCGATGCGACCCGGAGAACGGGGCCCGACAAATCGGCGAAAAGCTCCTCGTGGATTCTCGACGAAATTTCTGCTCCTGTGCCGAATCCACGGACCGCTTCGTGGACCACCACTGCGCGCGAAGTGCGCGCAACTGACTCGAGTACTGTTTTTTCATCCCACGGGGCAATCGTGCGTAAATCAATGACTTCCGCGCTGATTCCGTCACTCGAAAGCTGCTCGGCCGCGGCGACACAGTCCGACACTGCCCCACCATACCCAATCAACGTTACATCGGCTCCGGCTCGAGCAATATTTGCCTTACCCAAAGGAATCCTCGTATTGACGTCTACCGGTGCCGGACCGCGCAAGCTATAACGTTCCTTCTTCTCGATGAATATGCATGGGTCATCGTCGAAGATGCAGGATTGAAGAAGCCCTACGGTCTCGGCGGGGCTGGATGCCATCACAACCTTCAGACCCGGAGTATGGGCGAACCAAGCTTCGAGCATGTCTGAGTGTTGCGCACCTGTTCCCCTGCCGGCCCCCGTCGCTGTGCGGATTGTAATGGGCACATTTGTCTGCCCCCCGGACATGTAGCGCAACTTTGCAGCATGATTCACGATTTGGTCCATGGCAACTGCGAAAAAATTCATGAGCATGAGCTCGGCAACTGGTCGCATACCCACGAGGGACGCTCCGATTGCGGCGCCGATGATTGCCTGCTCCGCAATCGGCGTCGTGCGGACTCGCGCATCCCCGAACTCCGTGGAGAGACCCTTGGTGACTTTGAATACTCCCCCTCCTTGTTCGTCGCCAATATCTTCACCTAAGCAAAAAACGCTTTCGTCAAGCGACATCGCGTTGCGGAGCGCCATTCGACTTGCTTCCATCATCGTGATATTTGAACTCTTGGTACCGTCGTTAGTCATGCGAACACCTCACTTGAATAGACATCTGTGCGAAGCTCGCTGATGTCTGGCTCTTCCGAATCAATGGCAAATTGGAGCGCATCATTCACTACTCGATCCACTTCACTTTCCAAGTCAACGATGTCGGCCTCGGATAGACCCTCACGCAGTAAGCGCGCACGCAGCCCAGGAACGGGGTCTGCTTCCACAGCATCCGCCATCTGATTCTTCGGAATGTACGAGCCACCATCCCCATACGTGTGGCCCCTCAAGCGGAACGTCATCGCCTCGAGAAGAGTCGGCCCACCACCTTCGCGAGCATGGCGAATAGCCTCATCGGCGGCCGCCCACATTTCGTCCGGGTCGTTACCATTTACAGTGACAGAACGCATCGCGTATGCAGCACCGCGAGATGCGACGGAATCCACCGGCGAGTGAAGCTCATACGCAGTGTGCTCACTGTAAAGATTGTTTTGGCAGAGGAAGACAATGGGCAGTTTCCACAACGATGCCAGCGTCAACGCCTCGTGGAAAGCACCGATATTGGATGCGCCATCTCCGAAGTTGCAGACAGTCACGCGATCTTCTCCGCGCATCTGAGCAGCGAGTGCCAGACCATTCGCAATGGGAAGGCCTGACCCAACTATTCCTGTAGTGACCATCATGCCCGCTTCAGGGTAGGTCACATGCATCGGACCGCCTTTTCCGCTACACGTTCCTGATGCTTTGCCAAGGAATTCCGCAACGAGTGGGCCTAACGGCGTACCCGCCGAAATGTGGTCGTGTAGGCCTCGGTAAATGGTCACCACATAGTCATCGTCGCTCAGCAGCGCACCCACCGTTGCAGAGATTACCTCCTGCCCCCTTGGAGAGTAGTAGGTCATGCGAGCTTGTCCCGCCGCAAGCATACTGAGCAGTCGCTCATCGGTTCTGCGGATGATCATTGACGTTTGGTAGATGCCCTTGAGCGCATCAGTTGTAGGGAGCGTCATTTCTTTTCATCCTCACTAATCTCGGCGATGATCGCGCCTACCTCGTAATTCACTCCGACATCGCCGATGATCTTGATAACCCCCGACGCTGGACATTCAATATCTGAGTCCACCTTGTCTGTCGCCAGCGAGTAGATAATCTGGCCAGCTTCCACATGATCTCCGTCGGCGACCGACCATTCAACGATCTCGCCATCAGTCATCGACATTCCGAGCTTTGGTACTCGCACTTCAGCCACTTCAGCCCATCCCCTTCATTGGATAATAAAAATCCTGCTTAGAATCAAAGACCATCGCAAGTCGTTCTGCGTTCTAGCCTGTTTCGATGACAGCCATGGCGCGAAAATTCACGCCACGAAGTGAAAACTAGACGTTTCGCTCATCGGTACGATTATAATTCTCGTTGGGGAGCATAGTCAAGCGGGCGGGGCGGTTTGGAGAAGTTTTTAGCGAGATCCTCGAGATCTAAACCCTTCAATTCTCCAGTTCACTCGATTGCGCTCTCGAATTTGGTTCTGCTCAGCGGAACGCTGGGAAATGCAGTTATCAGTCGACGGACACCCTCAGGCAAATTGCCGGCATAACGTGTTCCATGCACGCACTGGCCACGCTCCTCGCACAGATGGAGTTCCGTTGCTCGCCCCCCATCAGCAACGTCCAGCGTCACTGTTTCATCGATGAGGTCACCGTAGACCCTTGAACCCCAGTCATCGTTGCAACAGCGGATTCTTAGCTGGCTGGGAGTGGTGCAGGGTTTGGTGACATCTAACATGTGAACACCGGAAGGTGTTCCTGGAAGGATGTTGTCATGAGAGCATTCCCTGAAGAGTTCCGCCGTGACGTAGTAAAAGTTGCCCGGAATAGCAAAGA
>Ga0105050_10003301_pt1 | contig 22468 bp, 18 predicted proteins | sample FRY01_FD_78088 | JGI IMG/M metagenome (GOLD analysis project Ga0105050, IMG submission 78088) | Freshwater microbial communities from Lake Fryxell liftoff mats and glacier meltwater in Antarctica - FRY-01 | ecosystem: Environmental > Aquatic > Freshwater > Ice > Glacier meltwater ...
ATCGCTGCATCAGGTACCAGCGCTGCTTCCGCCGCATTTGCGCGCGGCAAGATAAATCCTCGCTCTGTACCGCCGGTACTGCCGGCAAGATGCATGGCATACGTCATCGCCAATGCAGCACGGATGGGCCGCAGTGCGCCCGACAAGGAAAGCTCGCCCGCGAACTCATAGCCGTCCAGCTCAGCGGTCGGGATTTGGGACGATGCCGCCAGGATGCCCAGCGCAATAGGCAAATCAAAGCGGCCGGATTCTTTGGGCAAATCAGCGGGGGCGAGGTTGACGGTGATGCGGCGGGCAGGAAAATCAAAGCCGGCATTTTGCAGCGCAGCGCGCACCCGGTCTTTAGATTCGCGGACTTCGGCGTCGGGGAGTCCGACTATCGTAAAAGAGGGCAGCCCGTTTGCCAAATGGACTTCGACCGTCACCGCTGGCGCGGCCAATCCCGCCAGTGCCCGGCTTCGCAATACGGCCAGGCTCATGCCTACCGGCTCAGGACTGGAGCCGGGCTTCCAGCGCGGCTACCCGCGCTTCCAGCGCTTCGACGCGCTCGCGCGTGCGGGCCAGCACTTGCGCTTGAATATCGAATTCTTCACGCGTGAGCAGATCTAGTTTGCCAAAACCCTGATTGAGCAGGGCTTTGGCGTTTTTTTCCAGATCTTTAGCCGGTGACTGCTGCAGCATGTCGCTAAAGCGCGCCTGCATGTCATGCAGAAAATTTGATTTGTCGGTCATGGTCGTTTATGGAATTTGAAAGTGCACTTTTTTGATGCGTCTGCGCGTTGGTGGTGCGCGACCCTGTAATGTTGCTTGGCGTAGTCGGGCTTGATTCAGCCTTAATTAAACAAAATGATAATGCAACTCCCCCTTGTTGGCTGGCATGGCTTCTGCTTAGATTGCTGCCAGCACACGAAGCTTTAGTGGGCATTCTTTACTCATACCAGGACCATTCAAGGGAAAGTCATGAAAAAATTAATACTTGCCGCTTCGATTGTTGCCGCCTTTACTGGCAACGCTGCCCACGCTGAAGAGGCTGCTACGCCTGAACATTCACTCACTTACAACGTGGGTCTGACTTCAGATTACCGCTATCGTGGCATTTCGCAATCTCGCCTGGGCCCTGCTGCAAGCCTGGGGATTGATTATGCAAACGCGCCGACCGGGCTGTATATTGGCGCCTGGGCTTCGACCATTCGGTGGATTGAAGATGCCGGCGCAAGCAAAGGTTCGGCAGAAGTGGATATTTATGCGGGCAAGAGCGGCGAGCTGGCCACAGACATTACCTACGATGCGGGGTTTTTGTACTACTACTATCCACAAAACAAGTACGCTGAAATCGGCGCCAATGCCAACACCACGGAAGCGTATCTGCAACTCGGCTTTGGTCCGGCCTATGTCAAGTACTCGCATTCCCTGACCAATTTATTCGGTAACGTCGATAGCAAAAACAGTTCGTACTATGACATCGGTGCCGACCTGGACGTGGCAGAAGGCACGCAGCTGAATTTGCATGTTGGACATCAGTCCATCAAAAACAATGCTACGGGTGATTACACCGACTGGAAAATTGGGGTAACGAGAGATTTTGGCATCGCGGCTGTCAGCCTCGCCTATATCGGCACCAATGCGGATAAAGGTTTTTATGTCACCCCGTCTGGCAAATTCACGGGCAAAAACGCTGCGGTCTTGTCCGTCACCAAATCCTTCTAACCATCGAGGCCACCATGAAACTGATCACTGCCATCATCAAGCCCTTTAAGCTTGATGAAGTGCGCGAGGCGCTGTCGACCATCGGGGTGCAAGGCATTACCGTGACCGAGGTCAAAGGCTTTGGACGCCAAAAGGGGCACACCGAGCTGTATCGCGGTGCCGAGTATGTTGTCGATTTCCTGCCTAAGACCAAAATCGAAGCCGCCGTCGATGATGACATCGTCGAGCGGGCAATCGAAGCCATTGAAGCCGCAGCGCGCACGGGCAAGATTGGGGACGGGAAGATCTTCGTCTACGATCTGCAGCAAGTGGTGCGGATTCGGACTGGCGAAACTGGCAAAGAAGCTCTTTAAGGGGAAATACATGAAAAAAAGTTTTGTACGCCTTTTGAGCGCCGGCCTGTTGCTGTTTGCGGTAGGCATGACGCACATGGCGATCGCTGAGGATGCCGCTGCGCCCGCCGTGGCAGAAGTCACCGTGACACCGGAAGCTGCCGCCGCACCAGCCGCTGCCGAAGCGGCAACGCCTGCAGAAGAGGCAGTCGCCGCGACCGTCGATAAGGGCGACGTTGCCTGGATGATCGTAGCAACCATTCTTGTTGTGATGATGGCCGTACCGGGCCTGGCCTTGTTCTATGGCGGACTAGTCCGTAAGAAAAACATGCTCTCAGTCCTGATGCAAGTTTTTACGGTGTTCTCGCTGATTTCGATCTTATGGGCTGTCTATGGTTACTCGCTGGCTTTCGGCGCCGCAGGCACGATCATCGGAGATTTCAGTAAGGTCTTTTTGTCTGGCGTCGATAGCAGCTCGCTATCTGATACGTTCACACCAGGCGCGAAGCTGCCGGAATTTATCTTTATCGCTTTCCAGGCGACCTTTGCTGGTATCACCTGCGCACTGATCGTTGGCTCCTTCGCCGAACGGATCAAGTTCGCTGCGGTGCTGGCTTTCTCAGTCCTGTGGTTCACCTTTGCTTACTTGCCGATCGCGCATATGGTGTGGGGTGAGGGGGGTTATCTGCTGAGCAAAGGTGCACTGGACTTCGCGGGTGGAACGGTGGTGCATATCAACGCCGGTGTTGCCGGACTGGTGGGGGCCTATGTGTTGGGCAAGCGTACCGGATACGGCCGTGAATCGATGGCGCCGCATAGTCTGACACTCACCATGGTCGGTGCGTCCCTGTTGTGGGCGGGCTGGTTTGGATTCAATGCCGGCTCCAACCTGGAAGCGACATCGGGTGCCACGCTGGCTTTCATTAACACCTTGCTGGCACCGGCTGCGGCGGTCTTGGCCTGGTGCCTGGGTGAAGCGCTGCTCAAAGGTAAAGCGTCGATGCTGGGTGCTGCTTCCGGTGCGATCGCAGGTTTGGTCGGTATTACGCCAGCTTGTGGTTCCGTCGGCCCCATGGGCGCGATCCTGATTGGTCTGGTTTGCGGCTTTGTCTGCCTGTGGGCTGTGAATGGCCTCAAGCGCATGCTGGGTGCGGATGATTCGCTGGACGTGTTCGGCGTGCACGGTGTCGGCGGTATCGTGGGTGCGCTCCTGACCGGGGTGTTTACTGCGCCAGGCTGGGGCGGTACCGGCGCAGCAGACTTCTCCATCGTTCAGCAGGTCGTCATTCAGGCTGAAGGCGTGCTGATCACGGTCGTCTGGTCGGGCGTTGTGGCCTACCTCGCCTGCAAACTGGTCGATATGGTGATCGGTATGCGTGTCAGCGAAGAAGACGAGCTCGAAGGACTGGATATTTCCAGCCACGGCGAAACGGCGTACTACAGTTGAACTAACAGCGGATTTTCTTTCCGCGCTAGCGGACTGGAGATCGGCTTTGTTTTCATTGCTTTATCAAAACGCCTCCCTTGTGGAGGCGTTTTTTTATCGTGCGCCCTTTAAAAATCAGCACAATAGCCCAACTTCCCCTATTCGGCGCTTCTGTCAGCCGGTCTGGTCTGGTCCCGTTTAGACCAGAAATGCGGGATTCCCGTTAGAATCTGCCCCTGTCATCCGCGATGCAATACCGATATTTCCGATAAGGTTTTCCCATGGTTCCTCATTTGGTTACGGCCTTGAACGGCCCTTTGCTTGAGCTTGAAAAAAAAATCCTGGCGGCCACGCCTGCTATTGAGCGCTGGTTTCGGCTTGAATGGCAGGAGCACACGCCGCCGTTTTACTGCTCAGTGGATCTGCGCAACTCCGGTTTCAAGCTCGCCCCCGTCGACACCAACCTGTATCCCGGCGGCTTTAATAATCTGGCGCCTGAAATGTTGCCACTGGCCGTGCAAGCGGCGATGGCCGCGATTGAAAAATACTGTCCTGACGCCAAAAATCTGCTGATGATTCCCGAGCGGCATACCCGCAATACGTTTTACTTGCAAAACGTCGCGCGGCTCATGCAGATTTTTCGCCAGACCGGGCTTAACGTGCGGCTTGGCAGCTTGTCTGATGAAGTCAAAGAGCCTACGGCCATCGAGCTGCCTGACGGCACGAGCATCACGCTTGAGCCGCTGGAGCGTTCGCCAAATGGCCGTCGTCTGGGTCTGAAAAATTTTGATCCCTGTACGATTTTGCTCAACAACGATTTGTCCTCCGGCATACCTGCAATACTGGAAAACCTGCAAGAGCAAACCTTGCTGCCGCCTTTGCATGCCGGCTGGGCCGTGCGGCGCAAGACCAATCATTTTTCTGCTTACGATGACTGCGCTAAAAAATTCGCCAAGCTCATCGACGTCGATCCCTGGATGCTCAATCCCTACTTTGCAAAATGTACGGGGATCAATTTTCATGAGCGCACCGGTGAAGATTGCATGGCCAATCATGTTGACGCGCTGTTGACCAAAATTCGAAAAAAATACAAGGAATACGGCATCAAAGAAACGCCCTTCGTCATCGTTAAGGCCGATGCCGGGACCTATGGCATGGGCATCATGACTGTGCGTGACGCCAGCGAAATGCGCGACCTTAATCGTAAGCAGCGCAATAAAATGTCTGTCGTCAAAGACGGCCTTGAAGTCTCCGATGTCATTTTGCAAGAAGGTGTCCACACCTTTGAGCACATCAATGATGCCGTTGCCGAGCCTGTGGTCTACATGATGGACCGCTATGTCGTTGGCGGGTTTTATCGGGTGCACGCTGAGCGCGGTGTCGATGAAAACCTCAATGCCCCGGGAGCGCATTTTGTGCCCCTGGCCTTCGCCCAGCAGCATGCCTTACCAGATCTGGCCGCCAAACCCGGTACGGCCGCCCCCAATCGTTTTTATATGTATGGTGTCGTGGCGCGGCTGGCCTTGCTGGCCGCATCGCTGGAACTGGAAAAAACCGATCCGAATCCGGAAGCGTATTAATTCATGCACATCGTGTTCGCCACCGACCCACTGGTCAGCTTCAAGCCCTACAAAGACTCTACCTACGCCATGATGGTGGAGGCGGCCAGCCGCGGCCATACGCTCTATGCGTTTGGCCATGGCGATCTGATTTTTGATGGCAAAGAGGTGTTGGCCAATGTCGCGCAGCTCACGATCACGGGTCAGCCCGATGACTGGTTTCGCCTGGCCTTGCCGGTGCTGCAGCCGCTCACCGGGTTTGATGTGGTCATTGAGCGCACTGATCCCCCTTTTAATATGGAGTACATCTACGCGACCTATCTGCTGGAGCTGGCAGAGTCGCATGGGGCGCGGATTGTGAACCGGCCAGAAGCCATTCGCAACCACAACGAAAAAATTGCCATTACGGGTTTCCCGCAATTTATTGCGCCTACGCTGATCACCAGTGATTTGGCGCGGCTGCGTGATTTTCATTTGCAGCACAAAGACATTATCTTAAAACCACTCGACGGCATGGGCGGTGCGGGTATTTTTCGTGTCACCAGCGAGGGCATGAATCTGGGTTCTATCATCGAGGCGCTCACCAATAACGGCCGCGCTAGCATCATGGCGCAGCGCTACATTCCCGAAATCGCCCAGGGTGACCGGCGTGTGCTGCTCATTGGCGGCGAGGTCGTGCCCTATTGTCTGGCGCGCATACCGCAAGGCGGCGAAGTGCGCGGCAATCTGGCGGCGGGCGGGCTTGGTGTGGCCATGCCGGTTTCCGCGCGCGAGCGTGAAATTGGTGAAGCACTGGCGCCCGTTTTGCTCAAGCGTGGGCTTCTGCTGGTAGGATTAGATGTGATCGGCGAGTGCTTAACTGAGATCAATGTCACAAGCCCGACCTGCTTTCAGGAAATTGTGCAGCAGACAGGCTTTAATGTTGCCAAAATGTTTATTGACGCGGTCGAGAAAACAAACTGAATCCGGCATCATCGTAATTTTTTAGCGAGAGCGGCGACCCTGGCCATGATTGGCATATTGCTTTTGACTCATGCTCCGTTGGGGCGCGCCTTTATCGAGGCGGCAAGCCATGTGTTTCGCAGCCCGCCGGCCAACATTGAAGCGATTGATGTGCTGGCCGATCAAGACCCGGAAGAAGTGCGCAAACTGGCCATGGACGCCATGGCCCGCATCGATACCGGAGAGGGCGTGCTGGTCATTACCGATGTCATGGGCGGCACGCCTTCTAATTGCACATTGCCATTGTGTCAGCCGGGCCAGGTCGAAGTCATTGCCGGCATCAGCCTGCCGATGCTGCTGCGTGCCATCACCTATCGTCATAATTCGCTGGACATCGCTGTGGAGATGGCGCTGGCTGGCGGTCAAAGTGGAGCCTGCAGAGTAGATAATCGGGTGCGCCTGTCACCACACTAAAAGGTTCAATAAACATGTCGCTGACTGGGTTGCGCCGCTGTGTCTGCATCGGTATGTTGATCCAACCGCACAACCCATAACCATAAAAATATGATCAGCCAGGACATCGAAATCATTAACAAGCTCGGCCTGCATGCACGAGCTTCGGCCAAACTGACGCAGCTGGCCACAAAATTCCAAAGCGAAGTCTGGATGAGCCGCAATCAGCGGCGCGTCAACGCCAAATCCATCATGGGCGTCATGATGCTGGCCGCCGGCAAAGGCGCCGTCATCACCCTGGAAACTGAGGGTCCCGACGAGCAGGCCTGTATGGCCGCGCTCAATGACCTCATCGTCGCGCGCTTCGGCGAGAGCGAATAAGCCGGCACGACGAGAACAGCATGGCTTCCTTCACCCTGCACGGCATACCGGTCTCGCGTGGCATCGCAATCGGGCGCGCCCATCTTCTCAGGCCGGCAGCGCTCGACGTGAAACATTATCTGGTCTCGGAAGAACGGGTTGAAGCCGAAGTACTGCGTCTTTCCAGCGCCATTGCGACCGTCCATCGGGAGTTGCAGGCTATTTGGAAAGACCTGCCGCCGGATGCGCCCTCGGAGCTTGGCGCTTTCATCGACGTGCACGCCTTGATTTTGTCCGACCCTATCATCTCTGAGCAGCCCCTGGAAATCATCCGCAGCCGCCATTACAACGCCGAGTGGGCACTGCTTACGCAGATTGACGAACTCTCGGCGCAGTTCGACGAAATTGAAGACGCTTATCTGCGCGAGCGCAGCAATGATATTCGCCAGGTTGGCGACCGTATTCTCAAAGTACTCACCGGCAGCGCCACCGTACTGCCCAAAAGTGACGAGCCTGAAGAAGCCGTTAACCATGTCATCGTCGTCGCGCATGATATTTCCCCGGCCGACATGCTGCAGTTTCGCGATCGCGCCTTTGTCGGCTTTGTCACCGATCTGGGCGGGCAGAATTCCCACACCGCCATCGTCGCCCGCAGCCTCGATATACCGGCCGCCGTCGGCATGTCTAACGCATCAAGCCTGATTAGTCAGGACGACTGGGTCATCATCGATGGCGACGCGGGTATCGTCATCGTTGATCCTTCACCCATCGTGCTGGACCAATATCGCGCCGTGCAAGTACGTCTCTTGCGTGAGCGCAAAAAACTCGGCAAGCTTAAAAAAACCCCGGCTATCACCAAAGATGGCATGGCCATCTCCCTCCTGGCCAATATCGAGCTGCCAGAAGACTGCGTCGGCGCCCTCGAAGCGGGTGCCGCCGGCGTGGGGCTGTTTCGCTCTGAATTTTTGTTCATGGGCCGCACGGGCGTTGCCAACAAACTGCCTTCCGAAGACGAACAGTTCGAGTCGTATCGCAAAGCGGTGTTGGCCATGAAAGGGCGGCCGGTCACGATCAGAACGCTGGATGTCGGTGCCGACAAACCGCTGGATAAAGCCGAAGAGACCGCCTTAAACCCCGCGCTTGGTTTGCGCGCCATTCGCTACTGCCTGGCTGAGCCGCAGATGTTCCTCACCCAGCTGCGGGCAATATTGCGCGCCTCGGCCTATGGCCCGATCAATCTGCTTATCCCTATGCTGTCGCACGCGTTTGAGATCGAGCAGTCACTGGCTATGATTGAGCAAGCCAAGGGTCAACTGCGTGACGCAAAAAAGAAATTTAACGCCAACATTCCCGTGGGCGCGATGATCGAGATACCCGCCGCTGCGCTGACCCTGCCCCTGTTCATCAAGCGCATGGATTTTCTGTCGATCGGCACCAACGATCTGATCCAGTACACCCTGGCCATTGATCGCGTCGATCATGAAGTCGCCCATCTGTACAACCCGCTGCATCCGGCAATTTTGTACCTGCTCTCTACGACCATCACCGCAGGCGCGAAGGCCGGTGTGCCTGTCGCGGTATGCGGCGAGATCGCTGGCGATATCAAGTTAACGCGCCTCTTGCTTGGTATGGGCCTGCGCGAATTTTCCATGCATCCGGCGCAGCTGTTGGCAGTCAAGCAGGAAATCATCAACAGCGACATCGGTTTACTCGGACCGCCCGCGAAAAGAATCCTGCGCGCCTATGACCCGCTGGTCATTGCGACCGCTGTTGAGCGCCTGCGTGCGCTGGAGTGTTGAGTGGTGTGTGTGATTGACGCTGTCGTCTTCGCTGTCGTTTGACGCTCTGCACCGAGTTCGCTATCCTTAGCGCATTGCGCCGATTTGATCGGTTGCCGGCAAAGCCTTCAGGGCCGCGTCGTCAGCCCCAGCTTGCGGGCGCAAGGGAAAAATCCCGCACAAATACGGCTAAAGCGAGCTTGAATCGATGCCTCGAATCCAGCCCGACAAGCCCCTTGCTGTCGGGTTTTTTGTTGTTATTTTTTGATGTATCCGCGTAAGCGGCCCCCAGCAGGACAGGTATGAAACCGATCGGTGTCGTCTCGCCCAAATCCATGCATTTTTCTCAAGCGCTGCCCCTGCAAAGTGGGGCCTCGCTGGCCGATTACACCTTAGTCTATGAGACCTACGGCCAACTCAATGCCGATCATTCCAATGCGGTGCTGGTCTGTCACGCCCTCAACGCCTCCCATCATGTCGCCGGTTACTACGAAGGCCAGCCCAAGAGTCTGGGCTGGTGGGATAACATGGTCGGCCCCGGCAAAGCCCTTGATACGGATCGTTTCTTCGTCATTGGCGTCAACAACCTGGGTTCCTGCTTTGGCTCAACCGGGCCTATGCACACCAACCCTGCAACCGGCAAACCCTACGGTGCGGATTTTCCGGTCGTGACCGTCGAAGACTGGGTGCATGCCCAGGCCCGGCTGGCCGACGCATTGGGCATCTCCCGGTTTGCTGCCATCATGGGCGGCTCGCTCGGCGGCATGCAGGCTATGGCATGGAGCATGCTGTACCCAACCAGGGTCGGGCACTGCCTCGTGATTGCCTCGACCCCCAAACTCTCGGCCCAAAATATCGCCTTCAATGATGTGGCGCGACAGGCTATCCTGACCGACCCCGATTACCATGCCGGCGACTTTTATGCCCATGGTGTGGTGCCGCGCAATGGCCTGCGGGTGGCGCGCATGATTGGTCACATCACGTATTTGTCGGATGACGACATGGCGGAAAAATTTGGCCGTGACTTGCGCACAGGTGAATATCAGTTTGGCTACGGCATCGACTTTGAAATTGAATCGTATCTGCGCTACCAGGGCGATAAATTTTCCGAATATTTTGACGCCAATACTTATTTGTTGATTACCAAAGCCCTCGACTATTTTGATCCGGCACGTCAATTCAATGGCGACCTTGCTCTGGCATTAGCCGGCACGCAAGCGCAATTCCTGGTGGTGTCTTTTTCGACCGACTGGCGTTTTGCGCCCGAGCGCAGCCGCGAGATCGTGCAGGCGCTGGTGCAAAACAATCGCAAAATCAGCTACGCCGAAATCGACGCGCCGCACGGCCATGACGCTTTTTTACTCGAAGATCCGCGCTACATGGCCGTGGTGCGCACTTACTACGAAAAGGTCTGGCAACACATCGATGGCAGTCTCACCACCGAGCGTAAGGCGGCCGCATGAGCGCGGACCATTTCGCCGGTTTGCGTGCCGACCTGGCCTTCATCGCCCATTGGGTGGCACCCGGCTCGCGCGTGCTGGATCTGGGTTGTGGCGACGGTGCCATGCTCGACTATTTGCAAGTCGACAAGCATTGCACCGGCTATGGGGTAGAGATAGATGACGCAAAAATACCGCGTTGCATACAGCGCGGTGTCTCCGTGATCCAGCAAGACCTCGAAGCCGGTCTGGCCATGTTTGTCGATGGCGCATTTGACAGCGTGCTGTGCTTGTCTGCGTTGCAGATGATGAGAAATGTCGAAGGCATTTTGCGCGACATTAGCCGGGTAGGTGCTGAGGCCATCGTATCGTTTCCGAACTTTGCGCACTGGCCGCATCGGGTCGCCCTTTTGCGCGGCCGTATGCCTGTCTCTGAGAGTTTGCCCTATGACTGGTATGACACGCCCAATCTGCGCTGCGCCACAATTCGTGATTTTGAGGAACTCGCGCAAGAAGTCGGACTCGAAGTGCTCGAATGCGTGGCCCTCAAAGATGACGGTACGCCGGTCACTTTCCTGCCGAACTGGCGCGGCAGCCTTGCTGTTTTTCGCCTTCGTAAAAAGACCCCTGCATGACTGTGCCGTCCAGCCCGGCTTTTGCCGCGCCTTCTTTATTACGCTCCAAATTATTTTGGGTCAGCCTTTTGTATTTTTCCGAAGGTTTCCCGCTCGGGATTTTCTTCGACCTGTTTCCCGTCTACTTTCGTCAACAAGGCGTTGAGCTCAACAAGATTGGGCTGTTGAGTTTGCTCGGTCTGTCGTGGACGCTGAAATTTTTATGGGCACCGCTCATTGATTTCACCCGGCGCCATCGCTGGTGGATGGCCGCCGCTGATATCGGCATGGGGCTGGTCATGATCGTGTGCGCGCGCGAGGCCGGCTTTGGTCCGTGGGTGTGGCTGGCCATTGGCTTATTTACGGCCATGTCGGCGACCAATGACATTGCCATCGACGGCTATACGATTGAGCGCCTGAACAAACAAGAGCTGGGCCTGGCCAATGGGTTTCGCATCGGCTTTTATCGTGTGGGTATGCTGGCTGCCGGTGTGCTGCTCTGGTTGTCTGACCATGTCGGCTGGAGCATGACGTATGGTGTCGCGGCCGTGGCGTTTTTCGTCATTGCCATCGTGAGCCTTTTGGCCCCGCGGGAGTCGGCGCGACCGCCGCGGGATGCGCCCTCCAGCCTCAAAAATGAAGTTGCCGCCTTAGCGCAGCAGCCCTTGCTGGTTGCAGCCCTTGCGCTGTTTTTGCTCGGCTTGTTGTCGCCTGCGCTGTTTGCGCTGGATCCGCTCTGGATTGCGCCTGTCAAGTCGGCCTGGTGGTTTAAGTCAGTGCCGGTGGCCTTGATCCTGGTGGCTGCATGGCTGTTTTCACGCGCGCTGCGTGGCCGCTCCACCCAAATGACCCAGGCCGCTGCGCAAGGCCCGATGTTTGGTGCGATCGTATCGCTGTTAAACCGCAAGCATGCGCTGATTTTGATCGGCTTTATTTTGATCTTTAAGCTCGCCGACTCTTCCATTGGTTTCATGATCAAGCCGTTTTGGGTAGATAGCGGTTTTACCAATACCCAGATCGGCCTGGTATCGGTCAACCTTGGTCTGGGCCTATCCATCGCCGGTGGCGTGCTGGGTGGCTGGTACACCGACCGCGTCGGTATTTTTCGCGCACTCTGGGTGCTGGGTCTGTGGCAAGCCCTGTCTAATCTCGGCTATGTTGCCGCCGCCTTCATGCTGCCCGCCGCCGCCCAAGGCACGGATATCGCGCCATTGCATCAAGCCGTCATGTACGCCGCCAGCGGCATTGAATCTTTCACCGGTGGTCTGGGTACTGCAGCTTTTCTGGCCTTTTTGATGGCCATCGTGGACAAATCCAGAGCGACAACCGAGTACGCGATCTTGTCCTCTATCTTTGCGTTTTCACGGTCAATAGCAGGCTGGGCGGGCGGTGTGGGCGCCTATGAGCTGGGCTATGCCCACTACTTCTTGCTGACCTTTTTTCTGGCTTTTCCCGCTTACGCGCTCCTGCCATGGATGCGCTCGGTACTGGCCGAATCCGACGCCAAAGACGCAAAGGCGTAGGGCCTTAGCGCCGCAGGCTTTGTTTCACCCGCACGAGCAGTCCCTCAAAGTCATCGACAAAAGTAAAGACGGCAGGCACCACCAGCAGTGACAGCAGAGTCGACGTAATCAGCCCGCCGATGACCGCGACGGCCATGGGTGAGCGAAAGCTCGGGTCTGCCCCCCAGCCCATTGCCAGCGGCATCATGCCGGCGCCCATGGCAATCGTGGTCATCACAATCGGGCGGCTGCGTTTGTGGCAGGCGTCGACGAGCGCATCAAAGCGCGCTAAGCCGGCGCGGCGCGCCAGGATCACATAGTCCACCAGCAAAATAGAATTTTTGGTCACGATACCCATCAACATGATCAGGCCAATCATCGACGGCATCGACAGCGCCTTGCCAGTGACGAGCAGACCCAGCACGGCGCCACCGATCGACAGCGGAAGCGCAGCGAGAATCGTCACCGGCTGCATGAAATCGCGGAACAGCAGCACCAGTACACCGTAAATACACAGCACCCCAATCAACATCGCTAGTCCAAAGCTGGCAAACAAGGCTTGCATCTCTTGCGCGTCGCCCAGCTCCGCAATCTGCACCGTAGGCGGCAGGTTTTTCAAAGCGGGTAGCGCACGCGCCTCGGCATTGACTTCACCCAGTGTTCTGCCACCCAGCTCGACGTCTAGCGTGATGTTGCGACTGCGGTTTAAACGATCAATCTGCGCCGGTCCGCTCGCCATGGTGACACTAGCGACATTGCCCAGCATGACCGGCCCGTTTTTGCCCGGCACGGTCAGACGCGCGATGGCGGCTAAGTCAGCGCGCACGGCATCGGGCAGTTTTACGCGAATAGGTACCTGCCGTTCAGATACATTCAGTTTGGGCAGGCTGGTGTCGTAGTCGCCGGCCGTTGCCACCCTTACCGTCTCGCCAATGCTGGCAGCGGTGACACCCAGATCGGCGGCGCGGGCAAAATCCGGACGCACGATGATCTCGGGCCGCACCAGCGAAGCACTGGAATTGACATTGCCAATACCCGAGAGCGTGCGCAGCTCGCGCTCAACCTGGCGTGCCGCCGCATTGAGGGCCAGCGGATCTTCACTCTTTAAGACCAGCTGCATTTTGACGCCGGTGTCGGGTGGGCCGACCGTAAAGCGGGCGCCCGGAATCGAAGAGAGTTGGGCGCGAATTTGCGATTCAAGCTGGGCTAATGATGCTTTGCGCTCGGTACGATGGATGACAGACAGCGTGAGCACGGCGCGGCGCGCTTCGGCGGCCGCGCCCGGCGCAAAGGCGTCGCCGCTGGAGCCACCGCCAATGGAGCTAAATATCCGCTGCACGCCTTTGACCTGCATGGCTGCAAGGCGTGCCGCCTCCGCGACGACCCGGGTCTGCGCCAGCGTGCTGCCGGGCGGCAGCTCCACGGTAATCTGGGTCTGGCTGCGATCTGCTGCGGGCACAAAACCGGTTGGCAAAAGCGGCACCAGCGCAATGGAGCCGATAAAGAACAGTGCTGAGACAATCGCTGTCACGACGCGATGACGCAGACACCAGCGCATGGTGTCGAGATAGCGCCGCATTAGCCAGCCGTCTGTGTGGGTCAGCGTGTTGGCCGGCTTCATCAGATAAGCCGCCATCATCGGTGTCAGTAAGCGCGCCACCATCAGTGAGGCCACAATGGCCAGCACCGCCGTCCAGCCGAACTGCTTGAAAAATAAGCCTGGCACACCGCCCATAAACGCCGTGGGCAAAAACACCGCGACCAGCGCAAAGGTCGTCGCAATGACGGCCAGACCGATTTCATCGGCCGCTTCCAGCGCTGCCTGCATGGGAGTTTTGCCCATTTTCAGATGCCGGGCGATATTTTCAATCTCGACAATCGCATCATCCACCAGCACGCCCACCACCAGCGCTAAGGCCAGCAGCGTGACGGTATTAATCGTGTAGCCGAAATAGTGCAAGCCAAGGAAAGTCGGTATCACCGACAGCGGCAAGGCAGCAGCGGCCACGAGCGTGGCGCGCCAGTCGCGCAAAAACCACCACACCACCAACACAGCGAGTAGCGCGCCTTCGTACAGCAGATGCATGGAGCCTTCGAAGTTTTCCTGAATGGACGCAGCGTTATCGATGACCTGGGTGATGGTGATGTTCGGGTGCGCCTGGCGCAAAGGTGCTATGGCGTTGCGCACGCCCTCTGCAACAGCCAGTTCGCTTGCGCCTTTGGTGCGGAATACTTCAAAGCCCACTACCTTGTTGCCGTCTTGCGTTGCTTCCGCGCGCGGCTCAGCCACGGTGTCGGTGACGGTGGCGAGTTGGTCAAGGCGCACGCGCCGACCGTTGGAGAGGGGAATCTCGATCCTGGCCAGCTCGGCGGCGGTACCGACTGTGGCAATGGTGCGCACGGATTGCTCGGCACCCGATACATCGCCGCGCCCGCCAGGCGCTTCTTGTTGTACCAGACGTAGCTGGCGCGAGATGTCGACTGCCGTCACTTGTAAAGCACGCATGCGGGCGGCATCAAGCTCGACCCGCACTTCGCGCGTGACGCCACCGACACGTTTGACGGCGCCGACGCCCGGCACGGACAACAGCCGCTTGGTGACGGCGTTATCAACAAACCACGACAGTTCTTGTAAATCCGGTTTGCTGCCGGCCGCATCCGGTGCAGCCGTTGCGGTAAAGGTGAGCACCACCCGGCCTGCGGTTGAGACCTTGCTCACCGACGGGTCGCGTAATTCAGCCGGCAGGTCGGCGCGGACCCGGGCGACGGCATCTCTGACGTCATTGACCGCGTCCGACAAGGGTTTTTCCAGGACGAATTCGACTGTGACGGTGACCTGACCGTCTAGCACTTTGGTATAAATATTTTTGATGCCTTGCAGCGACGCGACACCGTCTTCGAGCTTGCGGGCGACTTCGGTTTCGAGTTGCGCTGGCGCTGCACCTGGCAAGGCGGCGCTGATGGTGACGATGGGCAGTTCAATATCTGGAAAATCCTGCACCGCATTGGCGCGATACGACAGCAGACCGGCCAGGGTCAGCAAGGCAAACAGCATGATGGCCGGAATAGGATTGCGAATCGACAGGGCAGAGAAGTTCACGCGGCCTATCCTTTTATTGCGCCGCTGACGCGGATTGCGGCACCACGCGCACCAGGTCGCCGTCATTTAAAAAGCCGGCACCGGCCACGACCAGAGTAGTTTCAGGCTGGATGCCATCAACGACCTCGACGCGATCTTGCACGCGGCGTCCAGTGACTATTTTCAGTTGACTCACGCGGGAATCCGGATTGACGCGAAACACATAGCTAAAACCATCGCGCACGACTACGGCTTGCTGCGACACAGTCAGCGCCGTCGTTTTGCCCAATTCAAATTCACCCGTGGCAAACATGCCGGCGCGTGCAGGGGCATGGCTTGCCGCGCCTGCTGCCAGGTCGACATACACCAGTGCCGCGCGGGTTTGTGGGTCTACCGTTGGTGCAATCATGCGTACCCGGCCAGTCAGCTCGGTGCCATTGGCAGCTGTGACAGTCACATTGATGCCCTGCTGTAGCCGGCCTAATTCAGTGGCGGTGACTTCGGCGCGCCATTCGAGACGGCCTTTGCGGATCATGCGAAATAACTCTGTGCCGCTGGCCACGACGGCCCCCACCGTGGCGGTACGCGCAGAAATGACGCCGTCGTCAGGCGCGAGCAATTGGGTGAACTCTAGCCGTAGCTGCTGCGCGTCGAGCTGGGCGCGTGCTGCTTCAACCCGCGCTTTTGCGGTTTGCTCAGCAGTCTGGAACTGACTAATTTGTTGCGTGCTTAACGCCCCGCTGGCCGACAGCGTGCGCGCCCGCTCTGCATTGGCGCTGGCGTCCTGGGCGGTGGCCTGCGCTTCCACCAGGCTAGCACGCGACAAAGCGAGATCTGCTTGCACCGTATCCGCAGAAAAGCGCGCCAGCAATTGGCCCGCACTGACTTTGTCGCCCACATTCACCAGCACATCAACGAGCCGCAGACCATGGGCTTGACTGCCTATGCTGGCCTCTTGCCAGGCAGCGATGTTACCGTTGGCGACCAGCGTTTGGGACAGGCTTTGTGCCAGCGGCTTTTCTGTCGTGACCGTCATGGCGGGTGTAGCGGCACTGTCTGGCTGTCTGGTCTGGCTTTTGTCGGTGGCCGGGGGCGCGGATGTTGGCGCGAAGAAGATCGCTGCACCAAGCAATAACAGCAGCGCGATGGCAATGAGCAAAATGAATCGTTTTTTAGTCATGGTGATCTGGGCAGTCTTGTAGGTATCGATGATTGTCGAGACATCGCTATTTATTTTTTGCCCGGCGGCGACCAGCCGCCGCCGGCTGCGCGGTAGAGCGTGATCCAGGCGGCGATACGGTCGTGTTCAAGTGCGACCAGCGTGGTTTCTGCAGCGAGCCGGCTGCGGCGTGCTTCTTCCAGCTCGAACACACTCGTCATGCCGCTCTTAAAACGATGGTGGGTAGCGTCAAATGCGGTGAAAAAGCCTGCGACTGCAATGCGGGCATCGTTGCGACGCGCGGCTGTGCTCTCCAGTGTCACCAGCGCTTCTTCCACTTCGCGCACTGCCCGGCGCACGGTAGCCCGATAGTTTATCGCCGCTTCGTCATAGCGGGCATGCGCGGCCTTCATGTTGGCCGCGCGCTTGCCTGCGTCGTAAATGGGCAGACTTAAAGCAAGCGGGCCGATTGACCAGGTTGTCAGGTCAACGCTCACCCCATTGCCTTGCAAACGCGCCGCGCCAATCGAGCCGCTCAAAGACAGGCGCGCATAGCGCTGTGCCTCGGTGCTGCCGACATCCTGACTGGCTGCTGCCACTTCGCGTGCTGCGGCAAAGACATCCGGTCGTTGCGCCAGCGTGGCTGCCGGCAAGCTGGCGATGACCAAGGCTGTCGATTGTGGCAAGGCTGGTTCAGCGGTGGTCAGTGTGTCGCGCAGCGCGGGTTCAGCCATGCCGGTCAACATCACGAGTGCTTTGATATGGCTATCGCATTGCGCCTTTTGCTGGCGCGCACGACTACGGCCTTCCGCAGCGCTTGCTCGCGCAAGCGCCGCATTGGCCGGCGCCTGAAAGCCAGCGTCAGTCAATAGGCCACTCAGCCGGGCAGTCTCGGCACGAGAGCGCGCGTCCTCTTGCGTCATAGCCAGCAGTTTTTCACAAGCGCGCAAACTAAGGTATTGACTGGCCACTTCAGCGGCCACGGATACGCGGGCCTGATGCCAGCCAGCCTCTGCGCCGTCAAGGCGCTGTTGTGCGGCGTCTCTGGCACGCGCATTGGCGCCAAAGAGATCGATCTCCCAAGCCGATTGCAATGCACCCTGATAAATCCTGCCGCCGGGTGTCGGTGGAAAAGCGGAACGCTGTGTCGCACTCACGCTGCCATCCAGCGTTGGCTGCAATGCGGCACCCGCTGCTACGCGCACCGCATTGGCCTGGGCGATGCGGGTCCGGGCGGCTGAAACAGAAGGGCTGACGGATTGGGCCGCGTCAATCAGCGCCACCAATAGCGGGTCCTGAAATTGTGCCCACCAGTCTGATAAGCCCGACAGCGTGCCGGCATGCGCCAGCGAGGCTTCGCCCGGCAGGGGCGCTTGCCAGGCAGCCGGTGCCGCTGAGGGCACACTGGCTGGCGGTGTCGTGATGATGGCGCAGGCGGCCAGCCAAAATGAAAGGCTACTGATAAAAATGGATCGGCCTGAGCGCTTCATTTGTTTGCCTAAGTGTTTTCTGCGTCGTTTTACTTTTATGCCGGGTATGGCGTGTGCATCGTCGGCCAACCAACTGCAACAGCGGTAGATTCCCGTCTGGCCAGAGAGAAGGCATGGCCGGTGCAAGTCGTCGTCGGTACGGCTTGTCAATACCGTGTCTGGCGAACAGACGGCGTGCGAAGCGGTATCGGGTATCGGGTAACGGGGGTTACCGCGGCTGTATTTTGTAGCAAGGCCCAACCATGTGGCCAGAGGATTGGGCGGGTTGATTAAAGCACAAAATCCCCTCTCGGGTTTCCTGTTTACCCAATAGGACGCAGGGGCGTGTGTCCTCTTTGCCTGTTAGTGTGTGCCGGCTTATGGCAAGCTGTTGCCCGGCGCACAGGGTTGTGCGAGAGGAATGCGATGTTGAATGGTCTTTGGTTAAGTTTTTTTGTGGTGGCTGCGGTGAGTGCCTTGCAGCGCTGGCTGGTGCACGCCGATGCAGCGGTGTTTCAGGCCATGGTCGAGAGTTTGTTTGTCATGGCGCGCTTGTCCGTTGAGGTGATGGTGCTGTTATTTGGCACGCTGACTTTATGGCTGGGTGTGCTGCGCATCGCTGAAAAAGCGGGTCTGGTCGAGTCGCTGGCGCGATTGTGCGCACCGCTGTTTCGCCGGCTGATGCCGGAGATACCGGCGGGTCATCCGGCGCTCGGTTTGATCACCCTGAATTTCACGGCCAATGCACTCGGGCTGGACAATGCAGCCACCCCGATTGGCTTAAAGGCGATGCGCGCGCTGCAAGAGTGCAATCCGCTGCCGGGTGTTGCCAGTAATGCCCAGATTTTGTTTTTGGTGTTGAATGCGTCGTCGCTGACGCTCTTGCCCGTGACGATTTTTATGTACCGCGCCCAGCAAGGTGCAGCCGACCCGACACTGGTGTTTTTGCCGATTTTGCTGGCCACTTCCGCCTCAACGATGGCCGGCTTGCTATCGGTCGCGCTGGTGCAGCGCATCAAGTTGTGGGACCCGGTACTCATGGCATGGCTGGGGAGTATCGCTTTGCTGCTCGGCGGTCTGATTGCTGTGCTCGCTACGCTGTCTGCCGCGGCGCTGGCGGCTTTGTCGTCCCTGATGGGTAATCTGGTTTTGTTTGGCTTGATTGTGGTGTTCTTGCTGGTTGGCGCAGTCCGGCGCGTGCCTGTCTATGAGGCGTTCATTGAGGGGGCCAAAGAGGGGTTTGAGGTGGCTAAAAATTTGCTGCCTTATCTGGTGGCGATGCTGTGCGCAGTCGGTGTGTTGCGCGCCTCGGGCGCGCTGGACGCCTTGCTGGCCGGGGTGCGCTGGGTGGTGGAGTCTGGCGGCTGGGATACGCGCTTCATCGAGGCCTTGCCCACGGCGCTGGTCAAGCCGTTTTCAGGCAGTGCCGCGCGTGCGATGTTGATTGAGACCATGAGCACCCAGGGGGTCGACAGTTTCCCGGCATTGGTTGCAGCGACCGTTCAGGGGAGTACCGAGACGACTTTCTACGTGCTCGCGGTGTATTTTGGCGCCGTGGGCATACAGCGCGCACGCCATGCGGTGGCGTGTGCGCTGGTGGCTGACCTGGCGGGTGTGGTGGCGGCCATTAGTGTGTGCTACTGGTTTTTTGGTTAGACCCCATCGTATTGAATGATGAGGGGCGCGTGGTCGGAAAAGCGCGCGTCTTTATAGATGGCGGCTGACCGTGCCCGGGCGGCGATGCCGGCAGTGGCGATCTGGTAGTCAATGCGCCAACCGACGTTGTTAGCCCAGGCCTGACCACGATTACTCCACCAGGTATAGGCCTGGTCCGTGGTGTCCGGATGCAGCAAGCGGTACACATCACGCCAGCCCAGCTCGTCGATGACTTGCGTAAGCCAGGCCCGTTCTTCTGGCAGGAAGCCAGAGTTTTTCTGGTTGCTCTTCCAGTTTTTCAGATCGATTTCTTGATGCGCGATATTCCAGTCGCCGCAGATGACGACTTCGCGTCCGCATTTGACGAGTTGCGCTAAGTGCGGCAAAAAATCCGCCATAAAACGAAACTTCGCCTGCTGGCGCTCGTCGCTGGACGAGCCAGACGGGCAATAGACTGAGACCACGGAGAGATGGTCAAAATCGCATTGCACGTAGCGGCCTTCGGCATCGAATTCGACGTTGCCAAATCCAATCTGCACGTTGCCGGGCGTCTGGCGGCAATACACGCCGGCGCCCGCGTACCCTTTTTTCTCGGCATAGTGAAAATAGCCCTGGTAGCCGGGCGGCGCGAGAAAGTCTGGCGTCATGTCGGCAGCCTGCGCCTTAAGCTCTTGAACACAGACGAAGTCGGCCTCTTGCGCAGCCATCCAGTCGAAGAAGTTTTTGCGGCTGGCCGAACGGATGCCGTTAAGATTGGCAGAGATGATTTTCATAATAGACACAGAGCGATTGCGACGGGCCACAGCATAACCCGTTCTCATTATTTTTCCTGTCTGTGCCGCGCGCGATAAAATGCGGGCTGCCCAAACTTTATTTTATGGTCGCCCCTTGAAGCCTCTACGTCAGCAATTCATTGAATTTTCCGTCGCCGCCGGCGTCTTGCGTTTTGGTGAATTTGTCATCAAAGCCGGTCGTACTTCGCCTTATTTTTTTAACGCCGGTTTGTTTAATGATGGCGCCACACTCGGCACGCTGGCAGATTTTTATGCGCAGACCTTGCTTGCGTCCGGGGTCGGTTTCGACATGTTGTTTGGGCCCGCTTATAAAGGCATTACCCTGGCCTCGGCTACTGCTGTCGCGCTGGCGGCACAGGGGCGCAATACGCCCTTTGCGTACAACCGCAAGGAAGCCAAGACGCACGGCGAAGGCGGCAGCATGGTGGGCGCACGGCTGGCCGGGCGGGTGGTGATTATTGATGATGTGATTTCGGCGGGCACTTCGGTGCGCGAATCGGTTGCGATGATACGCGCAGAGGGCGCGACGCCTTGCGCGGTACTAATTGCGCTAGACCGGATGGAAAAAAGTGGCGCCGAGGGCGCCTTAGCGCAGCTGTCGGCCGTGCAGGAGGTCGAACAATCGTGCAGCATACCGGTCATACCGATTGCGAATTTGAATGATTTATTTGCTTACCTGTCCGGCCCGGCTGCCGACACGGAACTGGCCCGGCATCGTGACGCCGTGGCGGCGTACCGGCAGCGCTATGGCGTAGCCTGAGACGGAGAAGGCGGCCGCAAGCGACCGGTTCGTTAGCCTAGTTTGTGTTTCAACATCTCCGTTAATTGTGCCGGGTTGGCCTTGCCTTTGCTGGCTTTCATGGCCTGCCCGATCAGGGCATTGAAGGCTTTCTCTTTGCCGGCCCTGAATTCTTCGACGGATTTGGCGTTGGCCACCAGTACGTCGTCAATAATTTTTTCCAACGCGCCGGCATCCGAAATTTGTTTCAGTCCTTTGGACTCGATGAGCTCATCGGCCAGGGCGGGGGAAGCGGACTGCGCCTCCCACATCGCGGCAAACACTTCTTTGGCAATTTTGTTGGAAATCGTGCCGTCGGCAATCCGCGTGAGCAGCAGAGCCAGCTGGGCTGCGGCGACCGGGGTCTGACTGATGTCCATGCTTTCGCGATTGAGCGTGGAGGCCACGTCCCCCATTAACCAGTTGGCAGCAGGCTTGGCTTGTTCGCTGCCAGTCGCACTTACCACGGCTTCGAAATACGCGGCCATGGCTTTGGATTGCGTGAGCACCATGGCATCGTATTCTGACAATGCATAGTCGCGCACAAAACGCTCGCGCATCGCGCCGGGCAGTTCTGGCAGTGCGGCTCTGACGCGGTCTATCCATGTCTGCCCGATCACCAGCGGCGGTAAGTCAGGGTCGGGAAAGTAACGATAATCTTGCGCGTCTTCTTTGCTGCGCATGGAGCGGGTTTCTCTTTTGTCCGGGTCGTACAGGCGGGTTTCCTGCACGATGCGTCCACCGTCTTCAATCCGCTCGATCTGGCGCCGCACTTCATAGTTGATCGCTTCTTCAAGAAAGCGGAATGAATTGAGGTTTTTGATTTCGCAACGGGTGCCGTATTCTTTTTGCCCGGCTGGCCGCACCGATACGTTGGCATCGCAGCGAAATGAGCCTTCTTGCATGTTGCCATCACAAACGCCCAGCCAGACCACCAGCGAATGCAGGGCCTTGGCATAGGCCACCGCTTCGGCGGCGCTGCGCATGTCCGGCTCGGTGACGATTTCCAGCAAGGGGGTGCCGGCGCGGTTTAAATCGATGCCAGTCATGCCCTGATAATCTTCGTGCAGGGATTTGCCGGCGTCTTCTTCGAGGTGGGCGCGCGTGAGTTGCACGGTCTTTAGTTCGGCCTTGCCGTCTTTCTCCATGACGAAAGAGACGGTGCCGCCCTGCACCACCGGGATTTCGTATTGGCTGATCTGATAGCCTTTTGGCAGGTCGGGGTAAAAATAATTTTTACGCGCAAAGACGGACAGCGGTGCAATGGTGGCGCCCACTGCCAGGCCGAATTGGATCGCCCGCTCGACGGCACCTTTGTTTAATACGGGCAGCACGCCAGGCAGTGCCAGATCAACCGGGCAGGCCTGGGTATTAGCCTCGGCACCAAACCGTGTCGGTGCACCGCTGAAAATTTTGGAGGC
>Ga0105050_10003304_pt1 | contig 22462 bp, 24 predicted proteins | sample FRY01_FD_78088 | JGI IMG/M metagenome (GOLD analysis project Ga0105050, IMG submission 78088) | Freshwater microbial communities from Lake Fryxell liftoff mats and glacier meltwater in Antarctica - FRY-01 | ecosystem: Environmental > Aquatic > Freshwater > Ice > Glacier meltwater ...
ACAAAAAAAGATAATTTTCTTGAAGTGAGTAATGTTTTTGATGAAGAAGGGGTGTCGTGCTATAGAATTTCATACACACTTTTCCTGAAGGTTCTTGATGAGTGGGAACAAGCCCGTTCAGAAGCTAGAGAATACATTGTTATTGAAATCTCTGATAACAATAACGTACATATTTATGCAACTGACGAACCAGAATTAGCTCAAAAAATGGAGACGGGCTCTTGGTGGCGGAGAAAATATGATAACTGCATATCCAGAGCTGAGATACTATGGAAAAAACTATTTTAAAAAAAGACGACTTTCAAGGGCCGGTAGGTGGCCGTTATTTTTTTCTTTCGTCAACCTCCTCCCGGGCTGGCCTTATTAGTATTTTTTTAACAGATTCGTATTATGGGACCCGTACAAGAGAATGGCTTCAGGATGAAACTCGTAAGGAAACTGGAAGCGAAATGGTTGACCTTGATAAAAAAGGTGACTTTATAGTTTTTAGTAGTCCTTATGATGAAAGTGAACCAAAATTTGAATTTTCAGTTACCCATGAAACATTTTCAAAAATACTCGATGAGTGGGAACAAGTCATCTCAGAAGCTAAAGAATACATCGTTATTGAAGTTTCTGATAACAACGATGTACATATTTATGCAACTGATCAAATGGAAGACTAAGCTTAAATACGGCAGTTAGACATACTGGACTTCTAAAAAAGCAGAAAGTATGCTAATTTACGATGAAATTCTTCTTTTATAAGGACATATCTATGGCCAGCTCGTCGTTTCGTGTTCGTTTTGCGCCAGCTCCCACTGGCATGATGCACCTTGGAAATATCAGAACAGCACTCATGAATTATTTAATAGCAAAACAAAAAGGTGGCACCTTCGTTCTACGCATAGAAGACACCGATACGGAACGCAACTTTGATCCACAGGCAGAAAAAATTATAGAAGATCTTGCGTGGCTTGGGCTTATCCATGACGAAGGTCCTCAAAAAGAAGGAACCTGCGGGCCTTATTTTCAATCACAGCGTGGGGCCTTATATGAAACAAAACTGCAAGAACTCGTACAACGGGGCAATGCATACCGTTGTTTTTGTAGCCAAGAAGAATTAGAAAAACGAAGATTAAGGCAAATTGCTTTAAAACAACCACCTCGTTACGACAAAACCTGCTTTAAATTATCGCTTGAAGAATCTACAACCCGGGCACAATCAGAACTGTTTATTTGGCGCATGCACCTTGATCAATCAAAAACAGTAACCATTCAAGATTTATCTCATGGTCCTGTTACATTTGATTTTAAACATTTTTCTGACTTTCCACTCACCAGACAAGATGGCACCGTTACCTTTATGTTTGCCAACTTTATAGATGACGTGACTATGGAGATTTCTTGCGTCATTCGTGGGGAAGATCATTTAAGCAATACTGCGGGGCAAGCAGCACTTTACTTAGCGTTTGAACGCACCTTACCGCTCTTTTGGCATATGCCAATTTTGTGCAACATTGATGGGAAAAAATTATCAAAACGTGATTTTGGATTTTCATTACGCGATTTAAGACACTCAGGATTTTTGCCTGAAGCAATCTTAAACTATCTGGCAATCATTGGTGGTTCGTTTACTCAAGAAATTATGTCTATCGATACGCTTGTTGAATCATTTAATTTTGAAACTCCTTCAAGCGCTGGTCAAATAAAATACGATGTCGAAAAGCTACGCTGGGTAAACCACAAGTGGATCTGCAATCTTGCAACTGCGCACATTGCACGCCTTGCACGTCCGTACGTAGAATCTGTTTATGAAGAATCAAAACAGCTTTCTGATCAAACATTTACAACACTTATTGGGCACGTACAAAAAGAAATGATAACTCTTGAAGACGCCATTCGCGTACTTGCGTTTTATTTTAGAGACCCGATTTACGAACCGCATATAGCTACCACTCTAGTGTCCACTGACAAACGTGAGCAAGCAAAAACTATTTTAGAAAAAAACAGCTCATTTGCGTCCGCTGATGAACTCATGCAAACGGCAAAGGCAGATTGCTCTGCTGCAGAAATAACACCCAAAGAAATGTACTCACTCTTACGCTATGCATTTATGGGATTGCCACATGGTCCTGGCATTAAAGAACTGATTGAGATTTTGGGTGTTGCAGTCTGTCAGCAACGGCTGAAGAAATTTACTACAATCTTATAAGACCAAAAAAAATGGGGAAGCCCTTAAAAGTCTTCTCCATTTTCTAATCTATTGGGGCGTTTTTCGCACGACAAAACAACCCCCTCCTTGCGCAGATATTCTATAACTTCAAGAAAAACAGACTCTGTATCCTGAGGCACAAAAAATTCAAATATACTTTGCTGTTTATCAAGCGCTCTATCAAAGGCGATATGTTCGGTGCCCCGCATAACAGAGGCCATCAGCCAGGCACGGGCCCGTTCGATATGTGCAATATAATAAGAACAGAGGCGACGATTGTTGTCCATACTCAAAACCCTTTGTAACGCTCTTATGAGACTACTTTCAAAAAGAGTGGTTTTTAATTATACTAGTTGCTTTGCTATTGTCTAACCTTCTTGATTTAAAGGGTCATTAATGTCTACGAGCAACTCAGATAAAATTGGAGTCTCTACTGCCACCATTATAGGCATGAATGCGATGATTGGTGCAGGAATCTTTGCCATCCCAAGTGCTTTGGCCGGCGAAGTAGGACCAGCAGGAATTCTTTCCTTTGTATTTATGGCAATCTCTATTTGGTTTATGGCACAATCAGTTGCCCGTGTTGCTCAGTTGTTCCCTCAAGAAGGATCTTTTTATACCTACGCTCGTCAATGGGGTGGCCACTCTACAGGGCTTATTGCAAGCGGCTGTTACCTTATTGGTCTTTTTATTGCAATGGGGCTTTTAACTCATGGAGCAGGAGAACACCTCGTGCGCTATTTCCCAGGCACTTCTACGCATACACTGGGACTTGCCACGCTTATATTCCTTACCGGCCTTAATATGATTGGAGTTTCCCTTTCATCATTAGGCCAACAAATCTTGATTGTTTTAACGGTTATTCCTTTACTCCTGACAACAGCGCTTTGTATTACCAAAGCAGACATCTCAAACCTTACTCCCTTTATGCCCGCAGGCCCTTTGAGTATTTTTAAAGCAACCCGTATTGTTGCTTTTTCATTCTTTGGATTTGAAGCTTCTGCCTCCCTTTTTGATATCATTAAAGACCCAGAAAAAAACGTCCCTCGCGCACTTACGTATTCACTTATCCTTGTGTCAATTCTCTATTTTGCTTTTATAGGATCTCTTATTCTTGCGGTGCCTTTGTCGCTTTTTAGAGCAAATCCAGGACCAGCTTCTCTTACACTCTCTCTCATTTTCCCACAATATCCATGGGCAGTAGAATGCATCCACATTGCAAGCATTTCTGCAATCTTGGGAACGCTACATTCCATGATTTGGTCCGCAGGAGCACTCTTTCTTTCGTTTATTAAAAAAATACACAGCAGGCCATCGCAATTTATACTTGCGCACGGATTTATGAATCAAGCAACATCCATACTGTGTATAGGACTTGCAATTTTTATAAGCTATTCAATTTTCTCAAACGATATGTTTTTTAATTTTACAGCGCTCTTTCTTTTAATCGCCTACAGCTTCTCTATGATTACTTTGCTTACGATTCAAAACGAGTGGAAATCTGGACAAAATTACATTACAGTCGCCGGACTAGCAACTGCAGGGGTTGTATTTTACTTTGCGATTTCAGAGATTGTTGCAGCTTTTGTTTTTAAGTCTGTTATTTGACGTCAACAAAAACAAGGTGCTATAACTTTAAAATCCACACACACCAGAAGAAAGGATTTGTATGAACAGAAGGATACTCTGTGCAGCACTGGCTCTGTTTAGTACAAGAGCAATGATTGTTGCAATTTCGCCCTCCGCTGTAAACCATGATTTTTATCCGCTTTATTCGACACGTTATCCTTTTGGATTTTTAAACGAAAATCAAAAAGAAGTTCAAAAAGGAATGGCTAAGCAATCCATTAAAGAACGTGTGGGGCTTTCTGCTTCGCTCTTTGGACAAGTAGCAACAACAGGCCGCAATCAAAACAAGGAATCAGTTAACCTTGGCGATGTACAAGGCCGGTTTAACATGTTAGGACTTCTTTACGGCAGCGTACCTACAGGTCAAACACTTCCTGCACTTCTTACCGCAGCAGCTGCTCAAACATACCACAACGGGAAACTACTAAGTTATGAAAATTATTCAGATACTCAGGACTGGGTAGGACATTTTAGCGTTCCCCTTAATTATCGCAAAGTAGGCGCGCGCATGGAATTTTCTGCGCGTGTGTTTAATGATATTGTTATTAAAATTGAAGGCGGCGTTTCTGATTTACGTCAGACCTATACAAAGTTTGACAATATCGCCAGAACAAATGTTACTACCGTCACTACAAAGCCCGAAACTGTCTATGGAACAGACGCTGCAATAGTTACTCCAACAAATATTCTAGCTGACTTAACTACCATTGATACGTATTTAATGGAACCAAGCGAACAAATATTTACTCAAATGGGACTCAACGTTCAAGACTTCCATGAAACAGGACCTGAGGATGTATTTGTCTCACTCATTTGGCGACACAATAAGCTCATTAACGGTCAAGACAATTCAGAAACACACGACTATGAATATTACGATGATGAAGAATGGGAAAAGTTTATTTTGATTCCGTTTGTAAAACTTACAACAGGTATTGGAATGGGTAAAAAAAGAGACAATTCACTTGCGTTCTCTCTTCCTTTTAGCAACAACGGACACCATTCGCTCAACATTACAACCGGCTTTAGCATGGACTTTTTTAATGATGTTGAAATTACTTTTGATGCCGGTGCAACGCATTTCTTCAAACGAGAAATCCACGGAATGTATATTCCAAATAACGAACGTCAAACAGGAATTTATCCTTTTAAAACAGATGTAAACTATGAGCCAGGCAAAACATGGCACATGGGCGTTGCAATAAATGCTTACCACTTTATTGATAAAGTATCATGCTATGCGCAATACCTTTTAGTGAACCACTCAAAAGACTCTATTGAGCTTATTGCAGCTGATAGCGCCTTTAAACCCTGGGTTCTAGAAGATCAAACAAAATGGACTGTACACGCTGCTAATGTTGGTTTTAACTTTGATTTATCTCCACATATGACTGTCGGATGCGCCTGGCAGGCTCCTCTTGCAGGGCGTGGTGCATACAAAACTCATACGATTATGCTCAACCTTACAGGCACATTTTAAGCTTGCACAAAAAAAGTCTGGTTCCTTATGGCAGTATTGACTCTAAGGGACTAGACTTTCCGAGCTCAAACAGCTATTATTAGGTCACATGAAAGTCTTTATTCAAAGAGTAAGCACATAAATTCTTACTTATAAGCCTGACTTGAAAGGAAGTTGAAACTGCTATGGCAAAAAAATCCAACATCGAAATCGACGTTATTGGAAACGTAGAACGCTCACTTCGTCAATTAAAGAAAAAAATTGAACGAGAAGGTGTTGTCCGTGATATGAAACGTTGTGTGTATTTTGAATCTCCAACACAAAAACGTCGTAAAAGACTTATGCGCGCAATCAAACAAAACTTTATGCGCATGGTTACCCAACGTCTTATTTAAATCAATTTTTAGTGGATATATATGAACAACAATAGACGTGTATCAGATATTAAACGAGCTCAAAAAACGTCTTTGTTGTTTAGAACAATCACAAAACTTTTTTCAGAAACTTTGTTTGACAACAAAGATCTGACAGGGTTTTACGTCAATAGAGTAGAACTTTCCCCCGATAAGGGAATTTGCTATGTCTACTTCTACGCTCCCGGTGGCGAAGCTGACTTTAAAGAAAAACTCCACCTTCTTAAACTCTACAAGCCTTCTACCCGTGCAGCAATCGCACGAGAAGTGCAGGGAAGATACGCACCGGATATCGTCTTTAAATTCGACAAAATTGAAGTAAAAGCGCGTCATATTGACGATCTTCTTAATAAAATAAAATTCGAAGATACTCCTAGCAATGACGATTTTGACACTGAATAGTATAACGACTCTTAAGCTTATTATAAGCTCTTTCTTGCTAAGTATTGCTGCTTTTGGAGTTGCTTTTTTTCTCGTCAAAGATCATCTTGAAATTAAAAAAATAAACCTTCCTGTCACATACGCTATTTTTTGCGCGAGCTCTCTTTTTTTAACACTCTTTCTTTCTTCATTTCCTTTGTTACATCCAACAACGCTCTTACTACTTCTCTTTTCTTTCTCTCTTATGGTGACTGCGCATACTGATGCACAAACACTGCTTATCTCACCTCTATGTACTGTCTATCTTATTCCTTGCGCTTTTCTTGGTTCATACCTTGAATGGCTTCCTTCTTCCTTACCGTATAGTGTTCTTGGTGCAACTGTTGGCACACTTACATTATGGACGACAGCATACTGCGCACGACGCTATTACGGCACCGATGCACTGGGGCAAGGCGATATAGATTTACTTGCCTGCATTGGCGCATTTCTTGGCTCAATAAAATGTTTACGCATATTATTTTTGGGATCTTTAGTAGGATCTCTCTGGGGAATCGTACTTTTGCTTAAGCAAGGAAAAAATGCTAGAAGTACACAACTCCCCTTTGGAACGTTTCTTGCACTCGCAGGACTTATTGAGATTCTTACAACCTACAAGGTAATCCCTCAACTTTTCTAATGAAAGATGCTATAATTTCCTACTCAGCATTTTTTAATAAAATAAAAACACTCTTAACAATATATTTCCTTAAAAAACTTCAAAGGATTTCAATGACAATTAACACTAAAAATCCCTCATACACTCTCCTTATAATTGCACTATTTTTTTTAAGCAGTTCCCAAATATATTCAACACACCCTTTACTAAAAACAGCTAGTGTTCCCTTAAGAGCTGCGTTTCACACCTGTACAAAAAATTATGTTAATACAGTGAGAGCTTTAAAAAAAAGATATGCCCTTGTACTAGAAGAATACAAAAAGAAAATTTCGAAAATTGATTCTGATGTTAAAAAATTTGAAATTGGATTAATAGGTAGTGATATTCAAAGTCGCCCTCTTTACCTTGAAATTGCTCATCAAAACGCAAAGTTTGCAAAGCAAATCGCTTTAAAAGAATTTAAAGAAAACTATGAAAAAATATCAGGAAAAATTAGATTATAAAATAAACTTTATAAAAGAATGAATAATGAAAAAACAAAATTTTTTATTAACGCTTTTAACATTCACATTTACTGCTGAGGCAGTACATCTTCGCCCTCTAAATAGAGCATTAAGAGTAGTTAAAAGAGCATTTATTCACAGCTCTGCAAGAGCAGCAACGTGCCCATATTTAGAAGAATTCAACCAGATCAAACAAAAAAAAGAAAAAGAACTAGAAGAAATTCTTGATCGCTATGAAAAAGTATACCTAAGTATAGAAACAGAATGTCTTAAAACGAATCCCATCCAATCCCAAGTTGTTTTGGATGTTTTACGAAAAAATACAAACTTTTTAAAAGCACATTTTACCAGCGACTTTCAAAAAGACATTGACCTACAAAGAAAAATTCTTCTTAAAAAACACCAGTTAAAGCTGTCTTGGAAATAGAACCTTCTCTAACCATAACGAGTTTACCCGAAGAACAGTCAACGATGGTTGAAGGATCTAAATTTACTTCTTGATTAGTTCCTACAAAACATTCAACTGCTTGTAAAATTGCTCCAGAGATATTTTCAAATGTATGCGGAACTGATTTCTGGAATAAATTCGCACTTGTTGAAAACAAAGGGCCGGTTTTAGCGACCAAAGACCGTATTTTTTCATGGTTAGGGATTCTGAATGCAATGGTGCCATCAGGGCCCTTCATATATTCAGGAACCCAAGCCTGTGCTTTGAAAATAATTGTCAAAGGACCTGGCCAGTATCGTTTCATGATATTTTTTACAAACATGCAATTTTTTACATCAACATACCCATCAAGCGCCAAGGGGTCTGAAAGCAGCAGTAAGTAAGGTTTTTCGGAGCGTTTTTTTAATGTATTTAAAGCAAAAAAACCAGAAGAGTCCGCACAGGAAAATAAGCCTAAAACAGTATCAGTTGTCGCCAAAACTATCTTTCCACTCTTTAAAACATCCACCAAAACCTGTTCTGTGCGCGCATCTTGCCAGCTTAAAACCATTTTTTTCATTATTTTCACTTTTGCAATTAAATTACATTTAAAAAGACTATTAATAATACTAGTTTGACAAATTGTCAATAATGAATACACTAAGGACGGCATTTAACCTTATACTATCACCAGAGTATTTACATGACTAGAGGGGAAGGTTATCTAGAAGTGGTCTAGAAAATGCTCCCGACGGAGCACACAAGAAAAAAGGAAGGACTATGAGCACTATCAAACAAGTGACCCCTACAAAAGAATCTGTATCTATTGGAAAACAACGAAATTATAATGAAGTTGTAGAGTTTTTTGAAAAACACTGGTCTCTTGCGCAAGACGGCAAAAATCTAGACCGTATGCAAAAGCTCAATAAACTTTTTAATAACTCTGCACAAAAATTAAAAACGATCTTAATTGCTGGAACAAACGGTAAATCACTTACGGCCCACTTTACAGGAAAGCTTCTCAAGAGAGAAGGTCTTGTAGTTGGTATGCTCGTATCTCCCCATATCCTTACTTACAACGAACGTTTTATGTGCGACAATGAAGCAATTCCTAACCGCACGTTTACAGAACTTGCAAATGAAGTTATTAATATGGCAGAAAATGCGGGCATTGAAGCCTCTACCCAAGAGCTCTTAACGCAGTTAGCACTCAATTATTTCGTTTCACAAAATGTTGACGTTGCTATTCTTGAAGTAGAAAGATCTGCACTCACCGATCCAGCAGCCCTGTGTAATCCAAGTGTTCTTGGTATCACTCGTCTTGTTGACTCTCATTCAGACAGCAATGGAACATTGTCAGCGGTAGTACTTAAAACCTACGCTGACCTCGCAAAAAAAGACACTATGGTTGTTTCTGCAGATCAAAACAAATCAAATCTTAAACTCCTGAGTGAGCTGGTTGAAACAACTGGCGGAAAATGGAGTATGCCTATTAGAAAGCTTGTTCCTCTTACTTATCCCTTTGAACAACTCCATGGACGTTGCGCAGCTCTTGCTGAACGCATTGCAACACTGTTTATGAATAAAATTGCCAATAAAGAAACTCTTTTGGTCGCCGAAAGTTTACTCACGAAGGAAAAAGGTAAGCGTGGGCGCCCTACTCTTGAAGCAAAACGCGAATTAGAACTCAATCCAAAAAAGACTATTGAACAATTTTGGAAAGAAGTTTTAAGCGATCTTCCGGGAAGGTTCCAACTCCTTGAAAAAGAAAAACCAACCATTTTGTTAGATACCGCTTCTAATATTGATGCCTTTGAAAACTTCTTATTGGGCATTCGTTTGATGCACTATCAGCGACCACTTAAAGGTCTTGCATTAATTATCTCTTGCGAAGAAGGTAGTGTTGATCCTGAACTTTTTGCAAAACAGATCCGTTACTTTTTCAAAAAAACTGCAGGCCACATAATTCTTTGTCCTCTGGGTAAAACTGCTGGGTGGCAAAAAGCATCATGGAATTTAGAAACGATTAACAACGCCTTAAAATCAGTAAAAATAAAATCTCGCACTACCGGAAGCTTTAAAGAAGCATTTGATACGGCTAAAAAACTGGTTAATGACCGTCATGGTTTAATTGGTATTGCCGGATCTACTGGGGTATTGCATGAATACTGGATTTATAAAGGAATTAAAAAAGTATCATAACTATGCCAAGCAACCCACTTCTATCCATTTTTATCGGTTCATCTTTGGGGTTACTGTATAGTTTTTTACTGACACTCAGTAGCAAATATCTCTGCTCAGGGGTAAAAAATGTCGGGGCCAACCCAAAACATGTTTTCCTCCTGAGCTTTCTTTTTGCCCTTGCAAGAAGTCTGATTATTATAATTCTTGTATTATTTATATTGCACACGATCAGAATGAATATTATACTCTTTCTAATATCCTTCTTGGCGAGTTTCTGGATACTTATAATCGGAAAGAAAGCGCGCAAGTATGAGTGACTTTAATTTTCTTAGTGTTCAAACACAATGGCCTCTTTTGAGTTGGATGGGTATTAACCATCCATTTTTCTCTGTAGTCCAATCAACAGTGATTGCCACATGGGCAGTTATTGCATGCATTTGCATTACTCTCTTTTTTGCAAAACGTTCTTTTAATGATAAAGGCAGCATTGGCCATTTTGTAGTGGTGAGCATTGTCAAATTCTTCATGAATTTGACTCAACAAACCCTTGGCTCCTTTCAATACAACCATTTTAGTTTTATTACCACTATCTTCTTTTTTATTTTATACTGTAACATAATAAGTCTTGTACCCTTTCTTGAAGAGCCAACGGCTGACCTTAATACAACACTTGCGCTTGGAATAATTTCTTTCTTCTACATCAACATTTACAGCATTAAAAAACGCGGGTTTAAGCATTACATTGCTGAATTTTTCCAACCGTTCTTTTTGATGTTTCCTCTTCATGTTGTTGGAAAACTAGCAAGTATTATTTCTATTTCTTTCCGCTTATATGGAAATCTTTTTGGTGGAGCTGTTATTACAAAAATTTTCATGGGTGTCACTGGACAAACACCAACAGCCTGGTATTTATATGCAATTCCGCTTATTGGATCATTTGCAAGTATTGTAATTTCAGTTTTCTTTTGCCTCTTTGAAGGGTTCATTCAGGCTTTTGTATTTGCAATGCTCTCACTCACCTATCTTTCAACAGAACTTGCAAGCGAGGAATAAAGAATGGATTATACAACTGAGTTATTTCATTATGGAACCATTGCTCTCACCGTTTCAGTAAACGCTCTGAGTGTTGGAATAGGTGACGGAATAGTAAGTCTCGCTGCACTTAAAGCAATGAATACTCAACCGAGTGCTCAATCAGAAATTTTTAAAACAATGCTTCTTGGTATGGCCCTTATAGAAACAACTGCAGTCATTGGTCTTATCGTCAGCTTAATGCTTCTGCCGCCACTTCCTATCGGCACGTCAGAGTATGCGTACTACGCAGAATTAGGCATAGCCTTTGCAATTTGCATTGCTGGAGGGGTCGTAGGATATGTCTCAGCACTCCCGGCGCAAGATGCGTGTCATTCTGTAGCCCGTCAGCCATTCTTTAGCAGAAACATTCAACTTCTTATGCTTCTTACCCAATCACTTATGCAAACTCCTATCATCTTTGCATTTATAATCGCGCTACTTATTAAAGGGCAACTTGCACAAGTAACAACCCTTGCAGAAAGTTTACGACTTATTGGAAGTGGTCTTTGCATAGGAGTCGGCAGCATTGGGCCTTCAATAGGACTCGCATTATTTTCTCGTGAAGTATGTAAAAGTGTCGGCATAAACAGACAATCATATTCACAACTGTTTCAGTTTACCTTGTTTAGCGAAGCACTGATTGAATCTCCAGTGATCTTTTCTCTTCTTGTTTCTTTGATGGTGCTGACTATGCGAACACAAGAACCTTTCCCTTTCATTGATGGAATTGGATTTCTTGCAGCTTCTTTAGCAATGGGCTTGGGTACATTAGGACCTGCGATAAGTTCAGGACAAGTTGCAGCGCGTGCATGCAAGCAAATTGCACTCACTCCGCAGCATTACGGGGCAATTGCAAAAACAAGCTTCTTTGCACAAGCGCTTATTGAAACCAGCGCAATTTATGCATTGATCGTTGCCTTTGCTATCCTTTTTATGTAATACACCATTATGCACAATAAACAGGCTCCATCCATACTTTATATCATCACAAAATTAGAACTGGGCGGTGCTCAAAAAATATGCCTCTCTCTTTTTAAAAATAATAAAAAAAACTATCTTTTTACCGGCGCAGAAGGAATATTACTCGGTAAAGTAATTCAAAATCCTCATGTGACTGTTTTTCAACATTTTGTAAGAGAAGTTTGTTTTACAAGTTTTTTTAAAGAACTCAAAAACTTTAAAGACCTTGTTATAAAAATCAAAACGCTCAAAAAATTACACCCCGATTTAATTGTGCACACACACAGCACTAAAGCAGGCATTATTGGACGCTGGGCAGCCTTTTATGCAGGGGTAAAAAATAAAGTACATACTGTGCACGGATTTGGTTTTCACGACTATCAGCCGCGTAGTTCGTGGTTACTACATTTTACGCTTGAATGGCTTACTGCACTTATTACCACGCGTTACATTTGTGTTTCTCAAAAGGATGCACACTATGGATCGACACACCTACCATTCTTTAGAAAAAACCACACACTTATACGTGCCGCTGTTGATGATACGTTCTTTATTCCTTCTGCAAAAAGAGATTATTCAACCCAACCGTTTATCATTGGGACCATCTCTTGTTTTAAACCACAAAAAAATCTATTTGATTTATTAAATGCATTTTTGCAAACACATCAACAGTACCCACACACACATTTAATGATTATTGGCGATGGATACCAAAGACTAGAAATCGAAACATGGATTGTAAAAAATAATCTTACCTCAGCAATTACCCTTTTAGGATGGCAGTCAGATGTTAAAAGACACATGCTTGGCTGGAATACTTTTGCACTTTCAAGCCTCTGGGAAGGATTGCCCTGCGCAATTATTGAAGCAAGACTTATGAAGCTCCCTGTTGTAAGTTACGACGTAGGTGGGATATCTGAAATTATCCATCATGAAATAAATGGACTAGTGTGCCCTGCAAAAAATATACAAATATTAAAAAATGCTTTTATACGCCTTATCCAAAACAAATCTTTCTATAAAAAACTCTCCGAACACAATGAAGACCTGTCTGCCTTCGCTCAAGCTTCCATGCTCAAACAACACAAACATCTTTATAAAAGCTTGCACAAAACCTCTTAAAATAAAATTTAAAACTAAAACTTTCATTATGAAATACATTCACATTATAGTGATGCAATGTTACGATAGTATCGTAAAAATCATAAAAATTTAGCAGTAAAAAGGAATTGTTTATGTCGTACCCATCTCTTCTGGGAGCGATTGGAAACACACCTCTTATACAGGTCCCTTTCAATAGTCCCGCAACAATTTTAGCAAAATTAGAATATTTAAATCCCGGTGGGAGCGTTAAAGATCGTTCTGCACTATATATGATTGAGTATGCAGAAAAAAATGGCATCTTAAAATCGGGCGGTACACTTGTTGATGCATCATCAGGAAACCATGGTATTGCACTTGCAATGATTGGTGCAGCAAAAGGCTACCGTGTTGTTATTATTGTTTCTGAAAAAATCAGTAAAGAAAAACAGCAAACTATCAAAGCATACGGCGCAGAAATTGTTGTATGCAAGCCTACGGAATTTATCGACGATCCTAATAGCTATCACGCTATTGCCAAAAGAATTGCTTCAGAAACTCCTAATTCATTCATGCCCAATCAGTATTACAATATTGTTAATCGCGACGCACACCAAGCACTTTTGGGACCAGAAATTTGGGAACAAACAAAAGGTACTATTACCCATTTCTTTGCAGGCGCAGGAACAGGCGGCACTGTCAGTGGTGTAGGTCGTTATCTTAAATCAAAGAATCCTTCTATTAAAGTTTATGGCATTGATTCTATTAACTCATTTAGAGCAACAGGCGGACACCCAAAGCCATACGCTATTGAAGGAATTGGAATAGATTTTACTTCAGAAGTTATGGACTACAACGTTATTGATAAAGTGGTTCCTGTATCGGACCAAGAATCTGTTGCCTGCCTCAAGCAACTTGCTAAAAACTTTGGCATGCTTGTAGGACCCAGCAGTGGAGCTGTTTTTGCAGGATTCATACAAGAACGTCATAGCTTTAAAAAAGATGATGTTATTGTGGTAATGTTTAGCGATTCTGGTCGTGCATATTTAAGTAAAGGTTTTTATGATATGCAAGATGAAATTGTTGACCCACTTTATTCAAACACAGTGAATGTGGCGGAAGTACAGTTTGATTCTGTTGCCACCACGAAATAAGACGCTCAACAGGTGTTTTAAAAAAATCTGTTCCAAAAGAAAACGTTCCCCAATGCATAGGAATAAAATAACGGGCCCGGCAATCAATAAATGCCTGGCCTGCTTCCTGTGCGTTCATATGTGACTTACGCATTGACTCGTCAGGATCACAAGGACCTATAGGCATAATAGCAACGTCAATAGTGGGGAATAGCTCACCAATGGCTGTAAAATAGTGCTGAGAATAGGCTGAATCTCCCCCAAAAAGCACAGTGTCTTTTTTACTTTGAATAACCCATCCACACCACAAAGTTTTATTCCGATCAAAAAATTCTCGCTGAGACCAATGCCATACAGGAACAGAGGTAAAATCAATTCCCTCAAACTCAAACGTTTCCCACCAAGTTAGCTCTTCTACTTTGTCCATACCGCGCTTAACAAACCACGGCTTATTACCTTCAGGGACCAAAAATAGGGGATTGTGGTTCTTATGCAAAAAATGCAGGGTAGACTCATCCATATGATCAAAATGATTATGAGAAATAACTACCGCATCAATGGCAGGCAATAAAGCTGGACTTATACCCAAAGGAAGCATACGAGGGAAAAAAAAAGAAGGACTTTCAAAAATGGGGTCTGCTAAAATATTAACACCTCCCATTTGAATGAGCATTGTTGCGTGGCCAAGCCAAGTAATAAGCAGCTCTTTAGAACGGTCAACTCCCTGATATTCCTGCACCCATGCTTGAAGATCAGAACTTTTTATCCGTTTTTTATTATTAAATAATCCTTCAAAATACATCTTTAAAGAAGGAATTAACCACTGGTGTGATTCAAACGAATTTTGTGAGTGATAGTTGTAATATTTTCCATGGCGTTTTATGGGGAGAAAAGGTGGACTGATGAGATGCTTTTTCATGGCAAAAAACCCTCTTATAAAAATTTCCCCCACCCGGCAGAACGTCGGATAGGGGAAATGGAGGTTATCAAAGCAAAAGTCTTCCGAAAGACAGGGTAATTCTACTCCATAAAAAAATAAAATGCAACTCTTTTTTACCTAAAGAAAAAGCCTTCCTGCTCGCTTCTTGCGCAAACACTGTCATAGACAAAGAGTTGTCTGTACTGTCTATTTTTAAAAGCAGAACCAAACCTCTCTCTCATAGCTTTTTTTGCCTCCCTTTCAAAACGGCTTTTAAGCGATTTTTCTTTCATACAACGCTCCAACGCATATGAAAAATTTTTAGGACAGTTTTCTCTCACTAAAAGACCATTATTTTCATTCTCTATAGCATCATGCACAGAACCCGCATGGCTTACTACGCAGGCAATACCACATCCCATCGCCTCTAAAAGAGCCACAGAGAGGCCTTCGGTATATGACGATAAAGCAAAACAATCAAAAAGAGGATAGTACCCGTATGCCGGCTGGTTTATTACAAATATTACGTAATCTCTCACCTTAAGCTTAAATGCCAGTTTTTTTAAAGAGCTTTCTAAGCTTCCACTTCCCACCAACACTAATCGAGCAAAAGGGTATTTGCGATAAAGCAAAGCAAAACTCTGCACCAAAAGATCATAATTTTTTACATGCTCAAACCGGCCAACTGATCCAATCACAAAATGCTCTGGTAATAAGCCTAGCTCTTGACGTGTCCTTTGGCCATTTTTAACACGATACTCAAGCTCACTACTATCGATACCATTTTGGACAACCACCACCTCTTTATAAAAAACTTTCGCGCGATCAAGTGACAAGGCCACCGAATGGGATACGGCAATGGTGGTAACCTGTGCCATCCCTACAAATGCATTTAAAATATTACGTAGACGACCATTATGCTCAAAAGAATTATGGAGTGCATGCACCTGCCTTATGCCTAGTAACCTTGCAACGATACGGCCGCAAAACCCTGCTGACCACAAAACCGTATGAAGACACGTCGGATTAAGACGATGCATTAACTTATACAAGCGATACCAAAAAAATGGGTCGTAAGAGCAAAGAAACCCCTTAACCTGGTACACAGAAACTCCTAGCACAAGAAACTCTGGGCGTGCGTCGCCATCATGAATAAAAATCACAGATTGCTTGATACCTTCTTTTTGAAGATATCTCACTACATCAAGAAGCACCGCTTGCGCACCCGCTCGTTCCGTACTCGTGATAAAATGAATAATCATTGTACTTTTATTTTCCACACCTCATCCCTCAATACCGCCTGTAACACCGTCGTTTACTCGACTCTTTTCTTATGATCTATATAGTGATACTATGCTCAACAATTCTTACTATGCTGATTATATACCACGGAGCGAAAGTACGTAACGCATGAAAACATTAAAAAATGGCTTACTTATTGCGGTTGAAGGGATCGACGGCGCGGGTAAATCAGTTCTATGCACACATCTTAAAGATCGTCTTGCATCCTCCTATGAAATTGTCATGACCAAAGAACCAGGCGGAACAGTGCTTGGAAAGGGTCTGCGAGAAACTTTATTGGCAAAAGATGTTCCCGTGTGTGAGAAAGCAGAGTTTCTCCTTTTTGCTACCGATCGTGCTCAGCATTTTGAACAAGTAGTACTACCCGCTTTAAAAGAAGGCAAAGTCGTTATTTCTGATCGCATGGCAGATTCCTCATTGGTATACCAAGCATACGGTAGGGGCCTTGATGCTGGAATTATTAATACGGTCAACAATTGGGTGATGAATAACAGGCAACCTGACCTGGTTTTTTATCTCAAAATTACTCCCGAAGAAGCATACAAAAGAATACACCGAAGAAATATGCCACTGACTTCTTTTGAAAGAGAAATAACTTTTATGCACAAAATTGCAAATGGATTTGATGCGCTCGTTGCTCCACGAAAAAATGTTGTTACGCTTGATGCGCTTCTTTCTCCTGACGTTATTATTAACACCGCCCTTGAAGCAATTGATACTTTAGTTAAAACACTATGAGCACGAAGCTCCATGCACATTTGCTAAGTGCCCCCCACAGCTCTTTAGAAAAAGAAGCAATTGCTTTTTTGCAACAATCGCTTTGCGCACAAAAAGGATGTGGCACCTGTTTAGAATGTCGTCAGATTTCTGAAAAAACTCATCATTCTGTCATCTGGATTGCACCAGAAAAGCGTTATTCTGTCGACGACCTTGCTATTATTTTTGAAAAAACACAGTTCGGTTTAAATGATGATGAATTATTTTTTTTCGTTATTACTCAAGCAGATTTTTTAAACACTTTCTGCGCAAATAGTTTATTAAAAATTGTTGAGGAACCGCCGGCAGGCTATAACTTTCTTTTTCTCGCAGAACGCCCCGAGTCAGTACTTCCTACCATTCGTTCTCGCTGCGTCTTTACAAGATCAACCACTGTAGGCATAGAACGAGAACTTCCAAGTTTAGTCCATCATTTTAAAAGCTTTCAAAGTGATCCTGTTTCATTTACAAAAGAAGTAGGACAGTGTTCTATGACAGAACTTGAATGCATCACATATGTAGATGATTTATTGCGTTACTGGATAGATATTTATAAACGCGCTCTTGAACAACAACAAACACCACAAGCTGCAAAAGCACATGCAATGGTGACGCTTATGAAAAATGCACTCAAAAAACCCCCTGCTCCTGGAAGTAGTAAAATTTTCTGGAAACATCTCTTTTTAGAACGAGAACAGCTTTTCTCCTAAAAACATTATAATAAGCCTGATCCGAAACAATTTATTTTCTTATACAAACAATTGATTTCAAAAAAAATATTTCTCAAGCAGTAAGTCCCTCTATCAAAAACTCATCCAAAGAAATTTCTGCCTACATTTTATCAATCAAAGAAAAACTTACTATGAAACAAAAGACTACACTTCAATCGCTCGCTAAAAAAGCTGCTAAAAATAGAGAAACCATTCTTAAGGGCTCCCGCGTTAAGGGACAACAGATATTCGATGCAGTCCCTGAAGAGTTTCATGCAAGATAATGTATTAGATGATAAATAATTACAAAAAACATGCGTATGAATTTTGTATAACAAACTATGTTCTGTTATGGTAGAAATACAGTATTAATGTGGAGATACACGTGGCAGTAAGAGTACAAGAACTTTTAAATGGAATTTTTAAAAACGAACAATGGAAATTCCAATTACTTTCTGAGTGGGGAAATATTGTAGGCAATCTTGCAGACAAAATGCGTCTTGAAAAAATAGATGGCGACACACTTATTATTGGGGTCTATCAAGCAAGTTGGCTCCAAGAATTGTATCTTCTTTCTCATGTTCTTCTACAATCAATTAATACACAACTTAAACATCCACATGTGCGCAACTTACGATTTAAACATGCCTCTCTTACAGTGAAAAATATACACCACGAACCAGCTGTTGAAAAACCAGTGGTCAAATGCACACCACCTATTCTTTCTTACGAAGAACGCAGAGCACTTAATGCAATTAAAGATGAAGAACTTAAGAATGCTTTGCATGGCTTTCTTACCCGATGTCACACTCAAAGGAAACGTACATGAAACGCACCATCTGTGGGGTTGCAGGCCGTTCGGGCGGACATATCATTCCTTGCCTTAATCACATACAAGTTCTTTTAGAACACGACCTAGAACAACAAGTACTTTTTTTTAGCACAGATACGACCCTAGATAAAAACATCGTAAGCAAAGCATCATTTGTTACGAAACATGTTGCACTTCCTCTTGAAAATGTTCCTTACAAGAAATGGTGGCGTTTACCATTTCTTATCTCCGGACTTTTTATTTCTCTTATTAAAACCACCTATTTTTTGATAAAATATAGACCTGACCTCATCATTAGCACTGGTGGCTACGTGTCTTTACCGGTTTGTTTAATCGCACGGCTCCTTGGCATTAGAGTAGAACTTTTTGAACTTAATGTTATTCCAGGACAAGCAACAAAAGCACTCGCACCTTTTGCTTCCACCGTGCGCATATGTTTCCCTGAAACTAAAAAATATCTAAAAACAGATAATTGTCTCATAAGCCCCTACCCTCTTCGGGCCGCCTATAAAAAAGCTTTACCAACCAAAGATCTCGCACTCAAGTTCCTGGATCTTTCTGCACACAAAAAAACAATTTTGGTTTTGGGAGGCTCTCAAGGATCGCATAGTTTAAACAGACTTATTCCTCGCGCACTCAAAGAATATCCTTCTGCTACTAGAGAGCTTCAAATTATTCACCAAGCAGGAAATGACAATCTTGAAGAAATCATTTCCCTCTACCAACAGCTTGGCATCAAAGCAAAAGTTTTTTCTTTTCATGATCATATTCAACAACTGTATGCAGCAACAGACGTTGTCATCTGTCGGTCTGGCGCAGGAACCTTGTTTGAAACACTTCATTTTAAAAAAAGATGCATCACCATTCCTTTAAAAGCGGATACTACAACTCATCAAATTGATAATGCATATTCATTTACGCAGCAGTATCCAGACCTTTTTAGCATGATTGAGCAGCATGAACTTGAAACTCATCCAAATCTTTTAGTTGCCCAACTCAAAACTTCTTCTAATCAACCTAATGCACAGTTGGCACCGGTGGCCCGCTAACTACCTTACCTGCTAAATCAACTGTTGCTGACGGCTTCCATACCACAACCTGCTTTCCTGTTACAGCATCTTTATGCGCCGGCATAGCACCGTAGGTATAGACGTAATGATTAGTCCCAGGAAATCTCACAACAGGGGCTCTTGTAACACTGTTAGGACCAGTCAATATTGTTCCGAGTGCCTGAATTCCTAAACTCGAAAATTGTGTTTTATCAACAACTCTGCCGGAAGACATCTTAAAAAGGGCATCGATCCCTTTTTCTTGTAAAAATTTTTCAACCTGTGGTTTAAGCGCAGTCACTTTTTCATCAAAAGATGTGTACCAAAAGCCTTCAGAAATCCACTGTGCAAGCCCTCTGTACGCAGCAATTTGATCTTCTTGCGCTATCAACATATTTCCAGACTGATCTTTTTCTGTTCTTCGCAAATAACTGCCCAAAGAATGTGTGTACACATTGGTAACTGTCGCTTTTGCCGGGTAGACGGTGTAATAATAAGGGCCTTGTGATCCACCATAGGGGGTAAAAATATCGCGATTAAGAATGTAACCACTTACACCTGACTGCGCGTCAATAAGCTTTCCCTGGCCCTCAGCTAATTTATCAAAAAATAAACTACTTTTTACTTCATCAGTAAGTTGCCCACTTGTCTTAAAAGAATCAAGCGACGGCGCAGGTGGAATGACTATTTTACCTGCAATAAGATTCTGTAAAAATTGCTGTGCTTTTTTAGAGTCTTGCGTATCAAGTGAAACAATATAAAAAACCGCTTTATTAGTTTGAGGTCCTTTTTTCTGTACGGTTTCGTATAAATCTAAAGATGGAAGTTGAAAATCTTTTGGATTGCCATCACTTTTTTTGAGAGGGCTTGCATCGATTGCGGTTTCTGAGGGATCCAATTTTATGGCTGTAGTTGCCAACAACTCTTGCGCTTCAAGATGCTGTGTACCATCAATCAAAGGACGCATTACATAGAATTCAAGTGCTTTACCCAATGGCACTTGTGCCATGCATACATCGGCAACTCCCGCTGTTTTATTTGACCATCCTGGAGTAGAATATACTACCCAAACTGACCTGCCTGCTTCATCCACTGATAGCTCTGTGAGAACTTTTCCCGTATTAAAGTTTAAAGGACCGCCCATTGCTTGTTCCGCCGAACTATTCCATACAAGACAACGCAGAGGAGTAACGCTTCGCAACCGCTGGTTGGTTGGCTGAGAATAATTTCCAGGATTTAATCCTGCAGTAACAACGCGTGGAACAGCAACGGCCCCCTTAGATTCTGCTGCTTGAACAATTTCAAAATGATATTGCACAGGCATAACATCAGTCCATTGACCTTTATCTTCTTTACCCGTTGCAAGCCCCTGACTAAAAAGAGGAATAGTTCCCGCTTTACCAAAATCCAAAACAACTTTTTCTGTTGCTGGACGAATACAATTGGGAATATCTCTGTCTGACTGGAGTATGTTGTACGATTGCGGTTCAAGAAAAGTAGTAAACGTTTGTCCCGCGTAAGTAAAAGTAACCGTTTGAGTGATGTCTAAACTATTATATAAAGATGCCAAAAATTGATCTGTGGTGGTATATCCTTTTCCCAAAATCTCACCCAGAATACCTGCCTGAGTTTCAAACACATTATAGTGGTACAAAGTCTTATCGCGCTGCGCAGCAAGCTTGGTGATACTATTGACGTACTCTCCATCAGCCCATTTCAAAACAACATCTAAGTACAAACCAACCCCACTAAAACCAGTTTCACCAGTATCTTGACACGGTTTTAAAGTTACTTCTTTGCCAATGGTACCCTGACGAACTTTGATTCCTTGGTAAGTCTTTACTCGACGCGCTTCAACACGAATATCTTGAGATGCATTATTAAAAACACGAAATGAATACTCATAACCGGGCGGATTCATGCCAAAGCTTTCAGCCATCCCTTTACCAAAACTTTTAAAACCATCCCCGATTCCCACAACGGTATCTTTAAAACTTCCCCACTGACTCTTAAGGTCTGCATGTACCGGCGCAAACGCCAATAAACTACAAAACAATACTACTCGTTCAAGGGCTTGACGCGCCATACACAACTCCTTTTTCTCATTTAGTATTTAATAAAGAAGATGTATCTGACGATGCAAACACCTGTCAACAAAGAGCTAGACCAGCAACTCAAATACATGCGAACCAGATCCCTTAGGAGCAATTTTACCTGTTTTGATGTCGGCATAAAGAGAAATAAGTGAAGAATCGTGCGAAAAGCTTTTACGTTTAGTTCTTATATCTTTATGGTATGCAAGCCATAAGGGATACGCTGTATAAAGAGGGAATACATTCTGTCCCATAGAATGATTGTCATCAAAACCAATATAGGTCACCGTAGTAAGTTCGGGGGTAGACCCAGCAAACCAGCACGTACGCGAATCATTGGTGGTTCCTGTTTTGCTAATTGCATCAGAATCAATCCATTCAGTAACTCTTTTTCTCTGTTTTTCAAGACCATAACTTAAAACTTGCATAACTTGATGTGCTATACGCGGCGCAATAACAGCTTCCTTTTCTAGCTGTACGCGATAAATTTTCTTTCCCCACTTGTCTTTTACCCAGTCAAGAATATGAGGAGTAATGTAAACACCGTCATTTGCAAATATATTAAACATTCCAGCCACTTCAGAAACAGTGCTATCAACACACCCTAAGGCAAGTGAAGGATAAGGCTTTAAAGACCCTTTTACTCGACATCGCTTGGCAAGATCCACAACTTTTTGAGGCCCCACAGCAAGAATGGTTTTAATGG
>Ga0105050_10003306_pt1 | contig 22460 bp, 28 predicted proteins | sample FRY01_FD_78088 | JGI IMG/M metagenome (GOLD analysis project Ga0105050, IMG submission 78088) | Freshwater microbial communities from Lake Fryxell liftoff mats and glacier meltwater in Antarctica - FRY-01 | ecosystem: Environmental > Aquatic > Freshwater > Ice > Glacier meltwater ...
TATTCATCGTCCTGCCGTTCCATTTCGGTATGGATATCCGGGGGCTCCTGTGGGTTATGCAGCCCATACTCACCGCGATCCTGCTGCTCGATTTCGCCTTGCGCCTGCACCAGTCGCGCCCCCGGCGGTGGCATTACATGAACAAGAACGGTGGCTGGTTTGACCTGATCGGAAGCCTTCCACTATGCGGCATTCTCAGGCTCTTCCGCCTCGTCCGAGCTGCTCAGGCCTTTCGGGAGTACGGAACCCGGACCACGGTCGCCTGGTTCGTCGGGAACCGCGCGCGCGGCGCGTTGTTCCTGGTGCTCTCTCTGCTCCTCATCATTCTCGAGGTCGGCGGCCTACTTATGCTGCACTTCGAGGTCGGTGCCCCCGGCGCCAACATCGAAACGGGGGGCGACGCGCTCTGGTTCGGCATTGTCACCATCTCCACCGTGGGATATGGCGAGATCTTCCCGGTGACCACCGGCGGGAGGATCACCGCAACCGTGATGATCTTCGCCGGCGTTGCAATCATCGGCATCTTCACCGCGTGGGCAGCGTCCGCATTCCTCGCACCCGGCCAGTCACCGGACGGTAACGACCCCGCAATACTGGTGCCGGATACGCCTCCCGCACTGTCCTCGGCACAGTCCACCCAGAGGCTCATCGCCGATCTCCGTCAGCGGCTCGACGAACTCGAAGCCGCCGTGCGACGCGAGGGTTCCTAGCCGATTCGGCGTCCCTAGGAGATCGCGGCGGGGCCCAGCGCCTGCCGCCCATGCGGCACAGTGAGGTCCGGCCCGTTGGACACCGGCACGATTCCACCGGGGTTCAGCACCCCATGCGTGAGGTAATAGTGCCGCTTGATGTGGTTCATCTGAATCGTGTCCATGACGCCCGGCGTCTGCGCCACGTCCCGCACAAAGCCCAGCAGCGCAGGTGCATCGCTGATGAGCCTGCGGTTGCACTTGAAGTGTGTGTGGTACACGGGGTCGAACCGCACGAGGGTCGTGAAGAGGCGGATATCCGCCTCCGTGAAGCGATTCGCCACGAGCCAGCGCTGGTGGCTGAGGATCTGCTCCACGATCTCGAGTCCACGCTCTAGGTCGGCCACCGCTTCGTCGTATGCGCTCTGGGAGGTGGCGAACCCCGCCCGGTACACGCCGTTGTTGATGAGGGGGTAGACGATTTCGTTGATGTCGTCAATGGCGGCCCGAAGGGCAGCCGGACGCAGCACCGGAATATCCCGGGCGAGGCCGGTGAATGAGCTATCGAGCATCCGCAGAATGTCCTCGGACTCGTTATTCACGATCCGGCCTGCAACACGATCCCACAGCACTGGCACGGTCACCCGGCCCCGCCATGCCGGATCTGTTGCGGCATAGCCCTCTGCCAAGAAGGCCCACCCGTTGACCGGATCGTCGTCGTCCGTGAACGCCCAGCCCTGCTCGTCGCGCAGAGGGTCAACCACCGTCATTCCGACCACGCCGTCAAGCCCCTTCAGGGCTCGGGTAATGATCGTGCGATGTGCCCACGGGCATGCAAACGATACGTACAGGTGATACCGCCCGGCGATCGGCGGATGCGGCCCGTCGGGGTCAATCCACCCGCGCCAAGCAGATGTCTGCCGCACGAAGCGGCCGGCGGAGTCTGTCTCCGCCGCGAACTGAGGGCTAATGTCCCGAGTCATAAATTACGTGGCAGTTCCCGGCTGTATCCCCCGCGATGCGGCGTCCTTTAGCAGCCCCAATATGCCCGGTATTGGGGCTGATCTGCGTCCTTACCTCGCAGGGGATTCGCTTTAGGAACTGCATACGAATTTACGACTCGGGACACTAGAACGCCAGGGCGTCTGCGCGGTCCTTCCGAAGTTCGCCGACGGCGCGGTGCGACGGACAAAAGTCCGACCCGGTGACCGGCACGCGCTGACACGCCTTGCCCTTGCGGTTGGACGCTCGGCACCGCAGCAGGTCGGCGCTACCGCGCTCAGCGATCTCATGATCGAGATACTCGAGTGCGGACGTGGTGTGCGCATCAATGATGTCGAACACCAAGAGCTGACGGCCAACGGGGAAGAGGCCGCGAACGCCATGAAAGAGGTTGGCCGCGGGACGTGGGAACCGGCGATGATCACGGGCCATACGCTCAACCGCTCGCTCGCAGGCATTCAGGAGAAGGCGCTGACCGAGCTCCGGGCGGATCTGGTTCTGAAGCAGATACCGCTGCAGATCGCGATACAGAGCACGGGAATACTGGTACATCACGTTCCCTCAGGGTCGGATATCAATAGGCTACGATGATAGCCCATAGAATCCAATCGTCTAAGTCCTGCCAATGTCCCGATGTATCAAAAACGTCGCTGCAAGCGAAAAAAGAGCCCCAACCGTAGGGAGCCCGAAGAATGAGTGCTAGGGACCCTCGTCGGACTCGAGCGGGGGAGCGGCCGCGGCGTCCGTGGTCGCGCCGACTGCATCCACCGGCAGCGGCTCGGAGCCGCACAGCCGGCAGTACCGGCGTCCGGTGACACCATCGACGCGGACCTGCGGGCAGTGATCGGGATCATCCCACAGGCACGAGAGCGCGCTCATTACCATGGGCCGATTCTTGCACGGTCAGAGGTACCGCGTGAGGCCCGCCGGTGGGATGATGTCCGCATGGCGGATACTGGCGCCAAGGTGCGCATTGACAAGTGGCTCTGGGCCGCGCGGTTCCACAAGACCCGTGCGCTCGCAACCGCGGCCGTTTCGGGCGGCCGCGTACACGTCAACGGGCAGCGGGTGAAACCCGCTCGGGACGTGCGCCTTGACGACATCGTGGAGATCACGCGCCCAGGGCACGCGCCGCTGACGATCGTCGTGCGCGCCGTGAGCGATCACCGCGGGCCCGCCACGGCGGCGCAGTTGCTGTATGTGGAGACGCCCGAGAGCGTGGAATTGCGCGAGCGCGACCGGCTCATGCGCAAGATGGCGCCACAACCTGCAGGCCCGGTACTGGGTGCCCGGCCCACGAAGCGAGACCGGCGCCGGTTCGATCAGGCGCGGCGAGGCGATCGGTAGGCCCACCAGCCCGCGACCGCGCGGCCCATTCCGGCGGAAATCATTGTTATGCACTTGATTACTGGTCTGTTCACCATTGGGCCTACCGGTGTGTCCCCCTCACTCGCCCCTGTCTGACGGGGACATGAGCGCCTCGGGAGGCAATCCCGCAGTGGCGGCCTCACGGTTCAACATGAACCCGCCGGCCTCCTCGAGCGCCGCAATACGCAGGTCCAATGCCGGATGCGTCTGAAACAGGCCACCGAGGTTGCCGAATAGCCCGCGGCCCTTCACCAACGGGGACTCGATATACAGGTGCGCGGTCGCGCGTGCCACGTGGTGGATCTGTCGCTTGTCCGCGTCCAGAACGGCGAGCGCCATCGCCATGCCCTCCGCATCGCCGGTGATCTCCGCTGCCGTCGCGTCGGCCTGATATTCACGGCGGCGCGACAGAGCCATTTGCATCATCATGGCGCCGATGGGCGCAAGGATGAGCGCGACGATCAGTCCAATGATCGCAAATGGGTTGCTGTCCCTCCCCCCTCCAAAGAGGGTGACCCGCAGCAGGATGTCCGAGACGATGAGCAGCACCCCCACCAGCACCGCAGCCAGCGCCATGGTGCGCACGTCGCGGTTGCGCACGTGCGCGATCTCATGGGCCATGACCGCGCGCAGCTCGCGCGGGTTCATCACCGCAAGCAACCCCGTGGTCGCTGCCACGTAGGCGTGCTTCGGGTTCCGCCCTGCCGCGAAGGCATTCGGCGCCGGATCGTTAATCACATAGACCGCGGGAGTGCTGGGGAGACCCGCGCCAATCGCGGCGGCCTCCACGGCCTGCCACAACTCGGGGTACGAGTCGCGCCCGACGGGGTGTGCTCCCGCGAGAGCCGCCACCATGGTGCCCGAGGCATACCAAGTGACCACGCCGTAGACGATCATCCCGACGCCGATGACGATGAGAAGTGGCAGGTCCACTGCAAATGACGCAGCCCCCAGCACCATGGCGATGAGCACTCCGAACAGGATGAACAAGAGGCCGGTCCGCCAGCGGTTCCCACGAATCTGCTGCTGCAGCGTCACCTACTGATCGAACGAGACCTGCGGTGCACTCCGCACGGCCTGGTCCTCTTCCTCGAAGAACTCAGCCGGGCCAAAGTCGCCGAAACGAGCGACGAAGATCGTTGGCACGGTCACTTGGGTGGCGTTGTAGCGGCCCACCGTCGAGTTGTAGTACCGCCGCGACGCCGCCAAGATCTCCTCCACGTTGGCCAACTCGGTCTGCAATTGCAGGAAGTTGCTGGAGGCCTTCAAGTCCGGGTAGTTCTCCGCCACCACGAACAATCCGCCGAGTGCGCTGGCCAAGGCCCCGTTGGCGGTACCGGTCTGCGCGGGCCCTCTCGCGCTCATGGCGCCGGTACGGGCCTCGGTGACGGCCTCGAGGACGCCCTTCTCGTGCGCGACGTACCCCTTGACCGCCTCAATGAGATTGGGAATCAGGTCATAGCGACGACGCAGCTGCACGTCAATGTTGGCCCAGCCGGTCTGCACCTCCACCCGCAGGCGAATGAGGCGGTTGTAGAGCGCGACCAGCCATACGGCCAGCAGTATGATGACGACAGCGAGAACAACAATGATCCAAATCATGCATCCATCATCGCACGAAACGGGTCGGCGAAACAGTCACTGCGTCAGGTACGAACGACCCTGACGCGGCTTTGGTCTCCGCTCACGCATGCCTCGTGCAAAGCGTGGGCGATCTCGACCACACGGGCACATTCGATGTCGTACGTGACCACACCCTGCACCTCGCGCACCCTTCGACTCTCCGCCACGGTCGAGATGACAAGCGCGCCGTCAGCATCCGCAAGGTCATCGAGCGTGCGCTCGACGATCCGCAACTCGGTGACCTCAGACAGCACGCGGCGTGTGATGGAGTCGAGCACGCCCGTGGCCAAGGGCGGCACGCACACATCGGTGCCCTCGAACCACACGAAACTGGCAACCGGGCACTCCAGCACGATGCGTCGGTCGGCCTCGACGAACAGTGCCGTGCTGGCGCCGGCGGCGGTCGCAATGCGTGCCGCCTGCATATTGGCCCCGTAGCTCAGGGTCTTGGCACCGATCAAAAGGGGCGTCACACGGTGGTCTACCGGCAGCACGGACCATCCCTCAGGCGGATCCGGCAGAAGGGGCTCCTCGCGGTGCACCCGCAGGCCGCTGCGACTGAGCATCGAGCGCAGCGCCGAGTTCCCGTCGGTGGCCGCAGCGGAGATCTCCATGATCTCGGCACGCATGACATCGCGGTCGAATGGCAGCGACACGCCCGCGGCAGATCGTTCCATGCGATCCAGATGCGCGTCAAGGGTGCGTGGCATGTGATCGTAGAGGCGCATTCCCTCGAAGACCCCATCCCCGCGCACGAAGCCGTCATCCAACGGAATCATGGGCACCGTGCCCTCGGGGAGCATCGCGCCGTCAATCATCAATCGCAGTTCAGCCATAGCAGTGAGTGTGCCCCATCCCACAGAAACGGGGTGAAATCGCCATTCCCTGTCGCCCGCTCAGGTGCGCAGCGAGTCGGTGGTGGCGTTGGGCAGCACGATGCCGAGGGTCAACCACTCGGCCCGGGCGCCGCCGGTGCGGAAGTCCCTCAGGCCCGCAATACGCGACTCCTCGTCTGGGTACATCATGACCATGGCCGACGGGCGCCGTTCCATCCCCGCCGCTTTCTCGGGCGGCAACCCGAGCACCACGTGCAGCTCGATCGCGATTGGCTCGGTGATGTTGGCGATGACCACATCGCCGTCTGGGCCACGCTCCAACCGCGCTGTTCCCCTGAGCAGCTCGCCGTGGTCCCAGAGCGGGTCCAGCCGTTGGTCTGCGTCGCGCGGGATCTCGCCATGGACCAGCGCGGGCGACTCGGGCCGACTCATCAGGATGATGTCGGGGTTCCGGAGGTTCAGGATGACGGGATTACTCATGGCCGGGCACCCTACTGACCACCCGGGCGTATCGTGGCGCCGGAATGTCGGTTCCCTATCCAGATATCGAGGGCATCGTCGGGCATCCCGTGCCGATGGTGCTGGCCCCCGACGACGACCACCCGGCGACGGTGGCAGTGTCGCTCGTGGGAGCGCCGCCCCGCATACGCGCCGCGTGGATCGGGTCCGACGGGGCCGTCGTGGCACGGGTCGGATGCCCGCCGGGGGTACCCAGTGCGGTGCGCCCGGCGATCGCTGCCATCGTGCAAGTGGATGCCGAGGGAGTGTCTGATCGCGTGATCCTCGGGCGCGTGGCGTCGGGAATCACCGGAGTGCGCCTGCTCATTGCCGCGCCCGACCCCATTGACCTGCCCGTGGGGCCAGACGGCATGCTGGCTGTGCGCGTGCCACCAGGCGTCGAGGTGGTGGCTCTCGACGTGCTGGGGTCCGCGGGCGAATCGCTGGGGCGTCTCACCCGCACGGGTATGACCGACTTGCACTCGGTCGCCGGTCGCCTGGAGGGCCATCTGGGCGCCACCCATGGCATCGCAGCCGGGTTCGGTGCTGGGGACACCGTTCCGGACCTGGTCACCGCCGAGATGGAGGCGGGCTTCACTGCCCTCCTCCCCACTTGGATCCCCGATGGCCTGACCCGCTCAACAGTGCGCGTCGAGCCCGAGGCCGCGTACCCCTTCGCCCCGCCGTCCATCGCCATCGCATGGACTGGTAGGGACGATGCCTTGCTACTGATCCGTCAGGCACCTGGTCCCCTGGCCGTGCCGGAACTTCCCGATGCCCGTGGTCGCGCGATAGACGTGGCGGGCGTCACCGGGGTGTTGCGAGGTCGCGGGCACGGCATGTCGTTTCTCGTATGGGAGCGTGGCGACCGGGCATTCGGGCTGCAGGCGCGCGGGCTGCCCAATAGTGATGATGTTGCGTTACGCGTGGCCCGGTCAATCGGTCCGGCAGCGGGCGAGGGGATGGCATAGCCTGCGGTCATGGCCAACGGATACCGGCACATCGCATGCTGCCTTGACGGATGCGCCGTGGGTGACGCCGCCCTCGCCGCCGCCATTCGTATGCACGCCCTTGGAGATGGACGTCTCACCCTCGTCCACGTGATGGAACCGGACCTTGCGTACGCCGGGTTCTCGACGGACGTTGGTATCAAGGACCCCGACCAGTGCCGCACCTGGATGGAATCAGTCCTCGCCCTCGCCCCGGGCGCCGAGGGCGTGCTGCTTGAGGGCAGTGCACCGAGCGCCACATGCGAGTGGGCCGCGTCCAATGACGTTGACCTCATGGTGGCCGTGCGCCATCGTGGCCGTGCGGAGCGGATTCTGCTCGGCAGTTTCGCCCAGCACCTGGCGCACCACGCACCGTGTGAGGTGCTTCTTGTGAATTCGCCCACCCGCGCGGGGTAGGAGCCTCTCCCTTCACGTCGAACGCAAAGACCGGGACACCACTACCCGGAGGCCACATGCCCGTTCACGCCCTTCCCGCCCCGGTGCGGGTGCACATGCTCACCCCACTGAGTTTCAACGACGCCCAGGAGATTGGCGACCGCATCAAGTCGGGCTCGTCCGTCTTCATGGACCTGCAGAACGCCGATCAACATCTTGAAGAACGCCTGCGCGACTTCGTGGGTGGCCTCGTATCTGCCCTCGACGGCTCCGTCACCGATGTTGCCCACGGCATCCTGCTGGTGGCGCCGGCCGGTGTGAATGTCTCCGGCGCCTCTGGCGAGCAGTCGAGCACCTCCCACCAGTCGTGGGACGACCACCGTGAGCAGGACATCACCCCACTCTTCGCGCGGCGCTCCGCCTGACCGACGGCTCGACTCCCCTGGTCGTCATCTATGACGGCGATTGCCGGTTTTGCCGGGCATTTGTGCATCTCGCACGCCGGGCGGCACGTCCGCCCGGCTTGCGGCTTCTGCCCTTTGATCATCCCGCCGCAGCCGCGGTGCTCGCGTCGGTTGCGCCGGATGCCCGTCACTCGTCGGTACACGCGCTGGATGGAAACCGCCTTTTCTCTGCGACGGAGGGCTTCGCCGTGACTCTGACCCGCCTCAAGGGGGGGCGCGTGCTGCTCGCAACGGGGGCATATCGCGCGTATCCGTGGGTCGTACGCCACCGCACCACCCTCGGGCGATTCGTGCCCGACCTGCCGCGCCCTTCGATCGACTGACCAAGGGTGGTGGCTCTACCCGCGAGGCGGCTGCTCGCGCTGCTGATCGGCCCGATGCCGCCGACCCCGCTCGGTGCGCGTGGCGATCATGATCACCACCGTGGCGATCACACCCCAGAAGAGGCCATACGAAAGACTCCGCCCCACCGGCTGGTTGAGGAATGCCCAATGAACGAACGTGAGCACAATGAGTGAGGCCGCGAACGAGACCGCTACCTGCACGCCCACGTGCAGCTCCTCCCAGCGGATGATTATCGAGGGGTGGCCGTTCACGTGCACGAGCATACCGAGCCTGGGTACCGTGCTCGCATGGACGAAATGACCGCATGGGACACCGCCAGCGCGTGGATGGGCACGCTCGCCGACCTCGACGGGGCCGCGGCGGTGCTCGAGTGGGACCGGGAGACGATCATGCCCCGCGGTGCGGCCGAAACCCGAGGCGCGCAACTCGCCACGCTGGCTGGCCTGCGTCACCGCACCCTCCTCGACCCGTCCTTAAGCGATGCCATCGCCCAACTGGGAGCATCGGATGACCCGGTGCGTGCGGCCTGTGCGCGGCATGCCACCACCGAGCGCGAGCGGGCGTCGCGCGTGCCCGAGGACCTGGTGCGCGCGCTCACCGAAGTGTCGTCACGGTCTGTGGCCATTTGGGGCGAGGCGCGCCCGTCGGGCGACGTGGCGGCCTTCATCGCGGGTATCCGACCGTTGGTCGCACTCACACGTGAGCACGCGGTGTGTCTGGCCGACGGCGGCGACCCATACGACGCCCTGATTGATCTGTACGAGCCCGGCACCACTTATGCCGATCTCGCCCCGGTCCTCGACGACCTCGCGGACCGCATCTCTCCACTCGTGGATCGCCTCGCGGGCGCGGGCGGGCCGCCATTGCCTGCCGCCCACTGGGATGAGGCCACGCAGATGGTGGTCGGCACCCGTCTCGCCGAGGACATCGGGTTCGACCTGCAGCGCGGTCTGGTCGGTCGGACCGCCCACCCCGTGACCATGGGACTCGGCGGCGGGGACACCCGCCTGTCCACGCGGGTTGATCCCGCCGATCCTCTGTCGTCAATCATGGCGGTGATGCACGAGGGCGGGCACGCACTCTACGAGCAGGGAATCCCTGAGGTGTGGCGGCGTACCCTCGTCGCAGATGCTCCGTCCCTCGGGGCCCACGAATCCCAATCCCGCTTCTGGGAGAACCACGTCGGACGGTCCGCCGCCTTCTGGGATCGCATGGCTCCAGTGCTCCACGCGGCCTTTCCGGATGCCGCATCACACCTTGGTGCGTCCGACTACCTGCGGGCGTTGAATCAGGTGCAGCGCGGTCCAATCCGTGTGGAGAGCGACGAGGTCACCTACGACCTGCACATCGTGCTGCGCACCAGACTTGAGCGGGCGATGGTGCTGGGCGACCTCGAGGTGGGCGACCTGCCAGAGGCATTCGACGCCGGGCTGGTCGAACTGCTCGGCATCTCCCCCACCTCCCCGGCCGAGGGCGCGATGCAGGACATCCACTGGGCGGCGGGGATCATGGGGTACTTCCCCACCTACACGCTCGGAAATCTGTACGCAGCCGCGCTGGCCGAGACCGTAGAGCGCGAAGTCGGACCCATCAACATCGTGGTGCGGGATGAGGGATTTGGGCCCATCCTCACCTTCCTTCGCGAGCGCATCCATCGCCATGGCCGCACACTGACGACGTCGGAACTGATGCGCCGTGCCACGGGCGCCGAGTTGAGCGCGGACCCCTTCCTGCGCCACCTCGCGCGCACCTACGACCCCACGGACAACTAGGCCGCGCCCACGTCCTCGCTGTCGTACTGCACGAGCGACATCACCTCATGCTCGGGAAGGCGAGCGCGGCCGGGCAGGAAGGTGAGTTCTACGACGACGGCAACGCCCGCGACCACGCCGCCCAGTTCCTCGACCAGCGCGCACTTCGCGGCGATCGTGCCGCCGGTGGCCAGCAGGTCATCGTGCACCAACACCCGCTGCCCGGGGCGGATGGCGTCACGGTGCAGCTCGAGCACGTCGGTGCCGTACTCGAGGTCGTACTCGCGGCGGATAGTCTCGTACGGCAGCTTGCCGGGCTTACGGGCGCACGCGAACCCGGCATCCAGTTCGCGCGCGACTGCGCCGCCCAAGATGAAGGCGCGCGCCTCGGCGCCCAGCACCATGTCTATCTGGCGCGGACGCGCCCACTCGGCGATGGTGTCAATACATGCCGCGAGTCCAGAAGGATCCTGGAACAGCGGCATCAGGTCGTAGAACAGGATTCCCGGCTTCGGGTGGTGCGGGATGCGGCGGATCGCCCCATCAATGTCGTACCTCACGCGTTCTCCTGCGATGTGGGGGCGAGTGAGCGCACCACGGTGCGCAACTCTTGGACGAGCATGAGATGCCGCACATGCGACGCCAGGGCGGCGAGTGACTCCAGTGACTCCAGTGACTCCTGCCGGCGCTCGGGATTCGACGACTTCAGGCCAGTGGCCAGCACCTGTTCCAATAGCCCGGCCTCGCGCTCTGCCGCCACCTTGAGCGTGCGCAGATGGCGCGGCTCCAGCCCGTACGCCCGCAACTCGACGGCCGTCTTGATGACCTCGCGCTCTCCGTCGTCAAATCCGTCATCGCCCCGAATGAGCCCGTACTGCGCGAGGCTGCGTAGCAACGCCCGGTCGGCACCGGTCATGGACAGGATCTCTTCCACGCCGTAGGTGCGCCCAACCTCGACTCGGGTGAGGTTTTCCCGCTTGATTCGTCGGGACTGCTTGGCCGCCCCCACCGGTCCGGTATGCATGGCATCGAGCTCCTCCCGGATCACCTTCAGGGGCAGGAACTCGTCACGCTGCAGCGTGAGGATGGTGCGTAGGCGCTCGATGTCACGAGGCCCGTACAGCCGGTACCCGCCACTAGTGCGTCGTGGGGTCACCAACTCTTGGTCCTCGAGATACCGAAGTTTGGAGATGGAGAGATCCGGGAACTCCGGCTGCAAGAGCTCGCAAACGGCGCCGATGGTTTGCCCAGCCGCCGTCTCGTCACTGTCCGAGTTGAGAAGCTCAGTCTGGATGCCCAGATCCCTCACGCCATGAACACGAGCCGGAACTTGCCGATTTGCAGTTCGTCGCCATCGGCCAATATCTCATCGGCATCAATCAGCCGGTGGTTCACGTAGCTGCCGTTGGTGCTGCCGAGGTCAATCAGCACATGCCCGCGCGGACCCTCCACAACCTCCGCATGGTTGCGCGACACAGTGATGTCGTCGAGAAACACGTCACAGGCGGGCGACCGTCCGATGGTCGTTGCGGCACCCGCGAGCGAGAAGAACTCGCCAGTACGTCCGCCCGGCAGACGCACCGCGAGCGCAGGCCTCGGGTTCGGGAGCGCTTCAAGGGGCATCATCCCGGGATCGGTGAGCGTGTCAATTGGAGCCGTGGCCTGGGAGGCGGCCTGCCGGATGGGGGCGCCACACGCCCCACAGAAATGATCGGCGTCGGGACGCTCGGCACCGCAGGACGGGCAGATCATGGGTCCCACTCCTGAGCTTCGATGGCTGCGAGCACACGCGCGAACCGGGTGACGACAACGGGGCGCTGGGGCACTCCGGGTCGAGGGCGCTCCATCGTAGTCCCGCACGCGCTAACCCTCAAGTCAGGCTTGAGGGCTGCTCTCCTTGACGCCTGTCCCCCGCAGCCGCTGCACTGCGATGCGCATGTAATTCCCGAAGGTCAACAGCGACAGGATGACGGCACCCAAAAAGACCCAGTTGATCCAGCCGGCAGCAAAGCCCAGTGCCACGGCCACCGTGCCCATGTTGAGGCCGGAACTCACCTTGCCGGGGAAGTCAACGCGCAGATGCAGACCTCGACGTGCGAGGAAGAGGAACCCGAGCATGGCCGCTGCGTCGCGCACCAAGATGACAACGGGTCCGGGCCACGCGAATCGCGCCATGACCAGCACACCGATGAGGCCAACCAGCATCAGGAGACGGTCGGCGAGGGGGTCGGCGATACGCCCGAAGGTGGTGCGTGCGTTCAACACGCGCGCGAGGAACCCATCGAGCAGGTCGCTGAACGCCAAAATCCCAAGGAAGATGGCTGGCGGCATATACGTGGGCCCATCAGCGGTGAGCACCATCACCAGCAGTACCGGCAGGCACGCGAGGCGGGTGACCGTGATCGCGTTGGGCAACCAATGAAGGCGGGCACGCATGTCGCTCACCATTGCTCCAGAAAATCGGGGCGAGAGGATTTGAACCTCCGACCGCCCGGCCCCCAGCCGGGTGCGCTACCAGACTGCGCCACACCCCGAAGCGGTGCCGAGACTAGCACGAGCGCCCGCCCCCTCAGCCGCGCGGGAGACCCTGCCAGAGGGCGTGGATCGCCCTCGCGGCACCATTGATCGCGACCTCAGTCTTCACGCTGTCGGCACGCAGCAGCACCTCGACCGGACCCTCCGGCAGCGTGCGCTTGCCAACGGTGATCCTGATCGGGCAGCCGAGGAGGTCGGCCTCGGCAAACTTCTCGCCAGGGCGGAGACCAGGGCGATCGTCCAGAAGTACGTCGAGCCCCAGATTCGACAACTCGGCCCACAGCCCCACGGCGTACTCGCCCTGCAGATCGCTCACGTCGCCGATGAGCACCATGTGCACGTCGAACGGCGCGATTCCCGCGGGCCACACGATGCCCTTCTCATCGTGCCCCTGCTCGATGGCAGCCATCGCAACCCGCGCAGGTCCGATGCCGTACGAACCCATCACGATCACCTGCTCTGCACCGGTCTCGTCCAGGTAGGTGGCGCCGAGGGGCTCGGAATACTTTGTGCCGAGCTTGAAGATGTTGCCGATCTCGATGACCGGCACGAGTTCAACCGGCCCATCTCCGATCACCGACCCCTCGCCCTCGATCACGGTACGGATGTCGGCGGCCTCGGCGGTGAAGTCACGCCCGAGCACAACGCCACGCAGGTGAACACCGTCGCGATTGGCGCCGGTGACGTAGTGCCCGATGGCGAGGGTGCTGTCGGCGATAATCCGCACGTCGTCGCGCACCCCAATGGGGCCGAGCGATCCCGGGTCGGCGCCGAACCACTCACGAATCTCGTCGGGACGTGCGGCACGGTGCGCGCCGATGAGGTGGGCGATCTTCTTCTCGTGCACCTGATGCTCGCCACGCACGATCGCGAGAACCGGCCCGGCATCGCCCACCAACACCACACTCTTGGCGAGGCGCGATCGGGGCAACGACGTGAACTCGGCCAGTTCCTCGATACTCCCGATTCCAGGGGTTGCGAACTCCTCCGGAGTGGTCGGCGTCTCCCCGAAATCCGGGTCGCGGGCGACCGACACCGCCAACTCCACGTTCGCGGCGTACGCGCCGTTGGGCGTACGTGCCACCACATCCTCGCCGGACGGACTCGGCGCCATGTATTCATGCGCGCCACTTCCGCCCATCATCCCCACGTCGCTTTCCACCCGATACCAGGTGAGCCCGCAGCGGTCGAAGATGCGCGCGTAGGCATCGGAGTGCGCCTCGTACGAGCGCTCGAGGCCCGCTTCGTCAGCATCGAACGAGTACGAGTCCTTCATGGTGAACTCGCGTACGCGCAGCATGCCGCTCTTGGGGCGGGGCTCATCACGCAACTTCGTCTGAATCTGGTACCACGATTGCGGCAGGTCCCGATACGAGCGCAATTCGCGTGCCGCGTGCCACGTCACGATCTCTTCGTGCGTCATCGCGAGCACCATCTTTCGACCGCCGCGGTCCTCGAGGCGGAACTGCTCCGACAGGCCGTACCGACCAGTGGTCTCCCAGATCTCCGCGGGGTGCAGCACCGGCATCAGGATCTCCTGGGCGCCGATACGGTTCATCTCCTCGCGGATGATCCCCTCCACCTTCTGGATGACCCGCAGGCCGATGGGCGTCACCGTGTAGAGGCCGGCCGCCAATTGCCGCACGAGGCCTGCGCGCACCGAGAGCTTGTGGCTGATCGCCTCCGCGTCGGCAGGATCGTCGCGCACGGTTGGCCAGAAGCGACCCTGCAGGCGCCACGACCCCCCACGCGGCGGAGCCGGCATGTGCCAGGCGTCGTCAGTACTCATCACGTCTCTTTCACGGGCGGGTACTTGTCATCCACGTACTTGTCCACCATCGCAATAAAGTCGTGCGCGAGGGCCGGCCCCTCAAGGGTGATCACCTTCTCGCCGTCCACATACACGGGCGCGCGTGGCTCCTCACCGGTCCCCGGCAGGCTGATACCGATGTCCGCCGCCCGACTCTCGCCCGGCCCGTTCACAATGCACCCCATCACGGCCACGTGCAGGCCCTCAACCCCGGGGCGCTCGGTGCGCCACACGGCCATCCTGGCATCGAGGTGACCCTGGATCGACTGCGCCAGCTCCTGGAACACACTCGACGTCGTGCGCCCACACCCAGGGCACGCCGTGACCTCGGGACGGAATGACCGAAGGCCAAGGCTCTGCAGGATGTCAAGACACACGCGCACCTCGAGGGTGCGGTCCCCTCCGGGCTCGGGCGTGAGGCTGGCCCGGATCGTGTCGCCGATCCCCTGCTCCAGCAGCACCGAGAGCGCCGCGGTCGTGGCGATGATTCCTTTCGCGCCCATCCCGGCCTCGGTCAGCCCAAGATGCAGCGGATAGTCGCAACGCTCAGCGAGGTCACGATAGACGGCAACCATGTCGGGCAGACGGCTCACCTTGCACGACACCACGATGTGATCGTGTGGAAGCCCGATCTCCTCCGCTGCCGCGGCGGAGTCAAGCGTGCTTTGCACCATTGCCTCGCGCAGTACTGCGCTGCTAGAACGCGGCTCCGCAAGAGATGCGTTTTGCTCCATCAGTACGTCCATCAACTCGGGGTCGAGCGACCCGGCGTTCACGCCGATGCGCACCGGTTTGCCGTGCTCAATGGCGGCCTCCACCATCGTCGCGAAGTTGCGATCGTGGCGGGCGCCGCGGCCCACGTTGCCGGGGTTGATACGAAACTTGGCCAACGCGTCGGCGGTCGCGGGAAACTCCCGCAGCAGCGTGTGCCCGTTGTAGTGGAAGTCACCGACGATCGGCACATCCACCCCATAGTCATCCCGAAGCCGCGCGACGACCTCGGGTACCATCGCCGCGGCATCGCGGTTATTCACCGTGATGCGCACGATCTCGGATCCCGCGGCCACAAGGTCCGCCACCTGACGCGCCGTGCCGACGGCGTCCGCGGTGTCGGTGTTGGTCATTGACTGCACCGCCACCGGGGCCCCACCACCGATGGGGATGTGGCCCACCATGCAGCGCGCGCTCATGCGTCTCGGGATCTCCACGGGGCGGGAGTCTATCCCGCCTACTGAAAGGTGAAGCCGCTACCGATGATCTTGCCGATGTCGTTCTGAAGCGCGAAGACGAATACGACAAGAATCACCGCCCATCCCGCCATGCCCGCACGTTCGTACACCTTGATGCCGAGCGGCCGCCCGCGCACCTTTTCAATCAGTGCAAAGAGAATGTGCCCGCCATCCAGCGGGAAGATGGGAAGCAGGTTGAAGATGGCCAGTACTAGGCTGATGAGCCCGATGAAGCGGAGCACCTCCATTAGCCCGTTGGACGCGATCTGGTTATAGGCCGCCCCGATCGCAACCACCGATCCCACCTGCTCGCGGGCTTGCGAACTGGTGAATAACTGCCCAATGCCCTTCGCATTGGCCTCGATGAGAAACCACGAGTAGCGCCCGGCGCTGGTGACGCCCCCGATCGGACCGGCCGACACGCGCGGCCCGGGAATCTGCTGGAGTTCCACGCCGATGCGGCCGATTGTCGCCCCATCAACCGTCGCAGATCGGGGGACGACCGTACGCGTGACCGTGAGGTCTGTGCCGGGGCGCTGATAGCTCACACGCACCGGTGTCCCAGGGTGGGCACGAACGGCGTCGAGCGCCCGCACGGCGGACGCATCATCGCTGGCATTGATGCCGTTGACCGCCATGATGCGATCGCCCGCAACCATGCCGATGGACGCGGCAGGGCTCGCGGGCTTGACGTCCTGCACGCCGATTCCACCAAAGCCCGGCATCCCCACCCAGAAGTAGATCGCAAAGCACAGGAACGCCACCAGCAGGTTCACCGCCGGCCCGGCGGCGATCACCACCACCTTCTTCCACGTCTTCGCCGCGTAATAGGCGAACGGCACCGCCTCAGGTGGCAATTCTTCCTCACGATTCATGCCCGTGATGCGGACGTAGCCGCCCAATGGCAACCAGCCGATGCCGTACTCGGTGCCACCGCGCGTGAACTTCACCCAGGGCTTTCCGAAGAAGATCGAGAACCGCTCCACCCGCATGCCGCACCACTTGGCCGCGACCATGTGTCCGGCCTCATGCACGAGCACGAGGAACATGAGCACCACGACGAACTCGACGATGTTGACCGCAAGCATCAGCGCACTCCGGCCGCGCGCGCGGCCTCGCGGCCCCGCGCATCGGCCTCGCGCACGGCATCCAGCGAATCCGCCGCGGTGACGGGCACAGCCTGAAGCGCCCACGCCACCGCCGCAGCGATATCCAGAAAGCCAATCCGGCCCTCAAGGAACGCCGCCACGGCCTCCTCGTTTGCCGCGTTCAGGATGGTCGGCGCGGTGCCGCCCTCCTCCCCCGCCTCCCGGGCGAGGCGCAGGCACGGGAACGCCTCCTCGTCGGGCTGCTCGAATGTGAGCGTCGTCCCGGTCAGCGCCATCTCGGCCCGGGCGTGAGGCGGCTCCGGCCAGCGCAGCGCATAGCCAATGGGAACCCGCATATCCGGTGGTCCCATGTGCGCGATGAGACTTCCGTCATCCAGACGAATCATCGCGTGGATGGTTGATTGAGGATGCACGACGACCTCGATGCGATCGTACGGCAACCCGAACAGATGGTGCGCCTCGATCACCTCGAGGCCCTTGTTCATCATCGTGGCCGAGTCAATAGTGACCTTGGCGCCCATCTTCCATGTGGGGTGCGCCAGCGCATCGGCCACCGTCACCTTCCCGAGGTCCCTGGCCGAGCGCCCGCGGAAGGGCCCACCCGATGCCGTGAGCACCCCCCGAACCACCCGTGTGGGGTCAACGCCCTCCATCAACTGGAACAGGGCCGAGTGCTCACTGTCAACGGGCACCAGCATTGCCCCGCTGCGGGCCCGCGCGGCCGCCACGAGGTCGCCCCCGGCCACGAGACTCTCCTTGTTGGCGAGCGCAACGGGGATACCCCGCTCGATGGCCGCAAGCGTGGGTGGCAGACCAGCGGCCCCGACGAGGGCGTTCAGCACGATGTCGGGCGCAGTGGCGTCCATCAGGTCGCCGAGGTCATCGGTGTGGGCGATGCTTCCGCCCCCGACCGCGGCTGATGTATGCGCGACTCCCCGGCTGGACGCCTGAGCACGCATCGCGTCCACCCGAGTGCCACATGCCAGACCTACGCACGCCATGTCCTCAGCACCGTCAATCACGTCCAGCGCCTGCACCCCGATGGACCCAGTGCAACCGAGGATGAGGATGCGCTTCACACGGTCGAAGGTATCACCGCCCCCGCCGGCGTCCACGGGACAAGGTCTTGTGCCGTCTCGCAGAACGCCACGACAAGATCAACGGACGCGTCGATGTCTGCGGGGTGGCAGGTCTCCACCACCTGATGCACATAGCGCGTGGGAATTGACACGCACCCCGCGAGGGCGCCTTCGCCCGACAACTGCAGTTCGCGAGTGTCGGTGCCGCCTCGCGACATGACCTCCATCTGGAAAGGAATCTCGCGGGCCTCAGCCACCGCAATGAGATGGTCCACCACCACTCGGGGCACGATCACGCCCGAGTCGTACACCTTGATCGCGGTGCCCTCCCCCACCTTCGTGATGCGCTCGTGGGGCTTTGCCCCAGGGCCGTCGTTGGCGAGTGTGATGTCAATCGCCAGACCGATGTCCGGCCTCACCCGAGCGGCGGCAACCCGAGCGCCCCGCAGCCCGACCTCCTCCTGCACCGTGGCCACGGCAATAACCTCGCAGGCATGATCGCCAAGCCGACGCACGGACTCGATCATCACGTACAGACCCGCGCGGTTGTCGAGGCTCTTGCACGTGATCAGATCACCGAGCGGGGCCAGCGTGCGCTCGCGGGTCACCGGGTCACCCTGGCGCACCAACTCACGCACGCGGTCGGCGGGCAGGCCAACATCCACGTAGAAGTCGTCTGCCTTCGGCAGCCGCTTTCGCTCCTCGTCGCTCATGATGTGGATCGGCTTGCTCCCCATGACACCGAGCAGGTCCTCGCGGCCGTGCACGACCACCCGCTGCGCGACGAGGGTCTTCGGATCGAAGCCGCCGAGCATCACGACGCGGATGAATCCCGCGTCGTCCACGTGACTCACCAGAAAGCCGAGTTCATCCATGTGGGCGGCCAACATCACGCGTGGCCCACCCCCGCCCGTGCGCGTCGCGATCACGCTGCCCAGCGGGTCAACGAGAATTGTGTCCACGTGCGGGGTGAGTTCCGCGATGACCAACTCGCGGATGCGGTCCTCCCGCCCGGGCGCACCGGGCGTCTCGCACAAACGCGTGAGCAGGTCCAGATCCATGAGTCAGTCCCCCCGAGGGTTGGTCAGAAGATCAGCCACGTCGTAGCGAGGTAGGCGCCCAGAGACGCGAAGAGCAGCGAGTCGAACCGGTCCAGCACGCCACCATGGCTCATCAGGATACGTCCGGAGTCCTTCACCCCGGCATCACGCTTGATCATTGACTCAAACAGATCACCGATGTATGCACTGAGACAGATGACCACGCCCACCACGATGGACTGCCACCAGTTGATCCAGTCCATGTAGAGCCCCGCGACGAGCACCCCGAGCGTTCCCGCCACGACGCCGGTGAGAAACCCCTCCCACGTCTTGTTGGGAGAGGTGCGCGGGGCGATGGGCCGCGACCCCCAGAGCCTGCCGCCGACGTACGAGAACGTGTCGAACATCCACACACCCACCAGCAGGTTGACGATGGCGCCAGCCCCATTCGGCAGTTCACGGGTGAGCACCAGCACGCCCACCGCGAACGCGATGTAGACGCTGCCCATCAGCGTCATTCCCACCCGCAGCGTAACCTCGTCGCGGTTGGGCAGCGAGAGCGCGGTCAGCGCGGCAAATAGCAGGCCCAGAGCGAGCGCCAAGATGAGGGCACGCTCCGGCGGGGTGACCCACAGGCACAACGCCACAGCCGCCACCGCGGTGGCATACCCGGCCTTACGCAGCGGCATGAATGCCGCCGTCAGTGAGTAGAACTCGAACAGGGCACCAATGCCCACGGCCAGCGCGAAGAGCGCGAAGACCGGTCCGCCCACGGCGACGGCCAACAGGATGAGGGCGATCCCCGGAATCCCAATGACCAGGCGACTCATCATCGCGTTCCGAACCGCCGGTCGCGACCGGCGTAATCGCGAAACGCATCAGCCAGATCATCGGGCCCGAAGTCCGGCCACATCAGCTCCGAGAACACGAGCTCGGCGTACGCGCACTGCCACAGCAAGAAGTTGGACAGCCGCTGCTCACCCCCGGTGCGGATGATCAACTCGGGCTCCCGCAGGTCGGGCGCGTACATGAACTTGCCGAAGTCCTCATCTGCCGAATCGGGATCGGTCTCAGCGACGAATCGGCGCGCGGCGTCAACGATCTCGGCCCGGCCACCGTAGTTCATGGCGATAAACAGCCGCATCCGGGCGTGATCGGCCGTGCGGGCCTCTGCGTCGGCGATCTTGTCGAGCAGGGGCTGGTCCAGCGCGTCAAGGCGCCCGATAAACCGAATCCTGACCCCCTCGTCGTTGAGGTCGGGCACTTCGCGATCAATCAACTCGGAGAACAGGCCCATCAGGTCGTCCACCTCATCGGCTGGCCGTGACCAGTTCTCTGTTGAAAATGAGAAGACCGTGAGGTCCTTCACGCCAAGATCGCCGGCGGCCCGCACGACGCTGCGCAGGCTGCGCGCACCCGCACGGTGGCCCGCCGCAACGGGCAGGCCATGCTCCTTCGCCCACCGGCCGTTGCCGTCCATGATGATGGCAACCGACTCCGGCACGCGGCCGATCGGGGCAATGGGCCGGGCATCGTGCCGGCGGCCGAGCGCAGCCTGCGCCGCGCGAATGCGTGACAGAAGCGCCAAGCGCTCAGACCTCCAGAATCTCCGCTTCCTTGCGGGCGAGCATCTCATCCACGTTTTTCACCTCGGCATCGGTGAGCGTCTGCACCTCGTTCTGAGCGCGACCGAGCTCGTTCTTGGAGACCTCGCCGTCCTTCTCAGCCCGCTTGAACTCGTTGAGGACGTCACGGCGCACGTTGCGCACCGCCACGCGTGCCTCCTCGGCCATGCGGTGGGCCACCTTCACCAGCTCCTTGCGGCGCTCCGCTGTGGGCTGCGGCAGGGGCAGGCGAATCGTCGTGCCATCGTTGCTGGGGTTCAGGCCCAGGTCCGACTCCATCAGGGCGCGCTCGACGTCGCTGATCATCGTCTTGTCGAACGGCTGAACAGTGATCATTCGTGGCTCGGGCGCATGGATCTTCGCCAGCTGAGAAAGGGGTGTGAGCGAGCCGTAGCAATCCACTTGGATCCGGTCGAGCAGACCGGTACTGGCGCGGCCGGTCCGAAGTGCAAGGAACTCGTTGCTCAGATTCTTGGCGGCGCCGTCCATCCGGCGCTTGGCGTCCTCGATCCGCTCTCTCATGTCAGTCCCCCCGCCGGCTCATGCCGGTCCGCTCACCACGGTACCCACGTGTTCGCCGCTGAGGATTCGGGCGAGATTGCCCTCCTCCTGCATGTTGAACACAAGGAGTGGTAGGTCGTTGTCCATGCACAGCGTCAACGCCGTGGTATCCATCACCTTCAGACCCCGCTCGATCGCCTCCATGTGAGTAATCCTGGGGATCAGCGTCGCGGAGGGGTCATCTCGCGGGTCCGCGGTCATCACGCCCTCCACGTTGTTCTTGGCCATCAGGATGCACTCCGCACCGATCTCGAGAGCGCGCAGCGCGGCCGTGGTGTCGGTGGTGAAGAATGGGTTGCCAGTTCCGGCAGCGAAGATGACCACGCGCTTCTTCTCGAGGTGGCGGATCGCGCGCCGTCGGATATAGGGCTCCGCAACCTCCTGCATCGCGATGGCAGACTGGATACGCGTGGTGACGCCCAGCTTCTCGAGCGCATCCTGAATGGCGAGAGCGTTGAGCATCGTGGCGATCATGCCCATGTAGTCGGCGGTGGCGCGGTCCATACCGCGCGCGGCGCCCATGACACCCCGGAAGATATTCCCGGCACCAACCACGATGGCCACCTCGACGTTACGGTCGTGTGCGTCACGAACCACGCGGGCTACGCCGGCGATCTGATCCGGGTCGATCCCGTAGTCCTGATCGCCCATGAGGGCCTCGCCGGAGAGCTTCAGGACCACCCGGCCAAAGGCCGCCGAGCCCGGGCGCCCCGGCGTCACCGGGGCGCCCTCAGACTGTTCGCTACTCACCAAGCTGAAAGATCTCGAACCGGGAGATGGTGATGTTCTCGCCCAGCTCTGACGAGGTCTCCGCCCGGAGGTCTTCCATCGTTCGCTGTCGCTTCGCGGTGGCGTCGCGGAAGAAGGGCTGGTCGAGCAGGCAAATCTCACTGAGGTGCTTGGCGAGCTTGCCCTCCACGATCTTCTCGCGGGCGCTCTCCGGCTTGTCCTTTGCCTGGTCGGCGTATACCTCACGCTCCTTGGCCTTGTGCTCCTCGGGAACATCGTCCGACGACACATACGTCGGCTTCATCGCCGCGATGTTCAGGGCGACGTCGTGCACAAACGCCTGAAAGCGGTCGGTACGCGCGACGAAGTCGGTCTCGCAGTTCACCTCAACCAGCACGCCCAGACGACCGCCCTGGTGGATGTAGCTGGAGATCGTGCCCTCGTTGGCCTCCCGGCCCGCCCGCTTGGCGGCCGCCGCGTGCCCCTGCTTACGCAGCAGCGTTGTGGCCGCCTCGAGGTCGCCACCGGTCTCGGACAGCGCCCGCTTGCAGTCCATCATTCCCGCACCGGTCGTGTCGCGAAGTTCCTTGACCAGTGCGGCCGGGATCTGCGCAGTGCTCACGCGGGCGTCTCCTCGCCGGTCTCGGCCACGATGACCTCGGTAATAGCCTCGGTCTCAATCACGGCCACTGCCTCTGCGGCGGCCTCGATGATCTCGGCGACAACCTCGGTCTCAATCACGGCCACTGCCTCTGCGGCGGCCTCGATGATCTCGGCGACAA
>Ga0105050_10003309_pt1 | contig 22452 bp, 15 predicted proteins | sample FRY01_FD_78088 | JGI IMG/M metagenome (GOLD analysis project Ga0105050, IMG submission 78088) | Freshwater microbial communities from Lake Fryxell liftoff mats and glacier meltwater in Antarctica - FRY-01 | ecosystem: Environmental > Aquatic > Freshwater > Ice > Glacier meltwater ...
ACTAAGTTAAAGGTCCCCTTTCTCCACAAATCGAATGCCCAATGTTTCTAGTTCCTTCAATATAGGTTCGTATATATTCGCTTCAATTGGCAAGCAAACCCCTTTGGTTTTTATAGTACCGTTCAAGATGTTTTTTGCTGCTATTCCAATGGGGAAACCTACGGTTTTTGCCATCGCTGTATTGTACTCGTCATCACCGATAACCACCATAAAAGATTCTAATCTTTTATGGACACCCTTCTCTACATAATTTAATAAGTGCCACATCACAATCATGTCCTTATCTCCTTTATCTAAAGTCCATTTTTCTTCTAATATTTTTTGCAAAATTTGAGCAGGAGTGGCCTTTTTTAAACCGATAGGATTATTCTCAAATAAGCCTAACCACTTTAACAAACGCATCTCTTCGCCATCTACGTCCTTACCGAGGTAATATGCCAATTTCATTTCTACAGAATCCTTTTCTCGGTATTTTAAAAAAGTATTTATAAATTCTCTGTAGGTCATATTCTCACTATCTTCCATCACATAAGAGTCGTCTGTGGCGCCAATCTGAACTAAAACGTGCCAAGCTTTACAAAACGGCGACCTTCTAAAAGTTCCTCTATACATTGTTTTTATTCCCTGCAATCCATAGATATCAATATACTTCAAAGAATCTCTATTGGCTAAACCTTCAAAATCTCCATATCCTGGAATATTCACTATCTCTGTTCTGTCGAATAACTTGTTGTAAGGGATATATTTGTACTTGCCATTATGTAGAAATTTAACGGCAGGACCTTGCCCTGCTAAAACTACATTTCTAGGATTCCAAGTGAACTTATAATGCCAAGGATTGTTGTCACTTTCAGGGGCAATCAAGCCACCGGTGAAAGATTCAAATCCCTCTATAGTGCATCCTCTGTCTTTCAAATTATTGATGAGTTTCATGGCACTCATGTGATCAATTCCAGGATCTAAGCCCACCTCATTCAAAAACAACAATCCTTTTGACTTGGCTTCTTCATCAAAAGCCTTCATCTCCGGAGAGATGTAGGAAGGTGTAATTAAATTCTTTGCATAATTTAAGCATGACTCCGCAATTTGCGGATGAAAAAAAGCAGGCAACATAGATATAACCAAGTCCGCTTTCTGAATAAGCTTGTTTTTTAAAGCCTCATTTTCCAAGTTAAAGTCAACCAACTCCAATTGGTCGGACTTGTACAATTTCTTCCATGAAGAAGCATTTAAATCTGCAATTGTTACCGTCCATTTATTTTCAGCGGATTGCTCCACAAGATATTTTATAAGGGTAAAAGCGGATTTTCCAGCGCCAAACAACAAGATATTTTTCATAAAACTACATTTCGGGTAAAGATAGCATACTATAAGCGAGTACGATAAATAGTCACAAAAAATAATTAACTTGTGCTTCCATTTTAAATATCTCGAATGAAAAAAGTTGAGTTTAGTGCTGAAGTATTTGTTTATGACGATTTAAATGAATTACAGGATATAGAAGTAGTCTTATTGGAAAAGGCTCAAGAAGCCTTGGAAAAAGCTTATGCTCCTTATTCTAATTTTTTAGTTGGCTCAGCAGTTCTCCTAGAAAACGGTGAAATCCTAAGTGGTGCCAACCAAGAAAATGCAGCTTATTCCAGTTGTATTTGCGCAGAAAGAACTGTGCTAAGTGCTGCATCAAGCATGTATCCAAATGTGAAGCCTATCATGATTTCTGTGGTAATCAAAAATTTAAAAAAGGATACAACTGATCCCGCGGCTCCATGTGGTGAATGTCGCCAATATATTTTTGAGGTAGAGAGTCGCTTCCAAAGTGCAATTCCAATTTTAATGAAAGCACAATCCAATAAAATTTACAAAGTAAATAGTGCTTCACAATTATTACCCCTGGCCTTTACCAAAAGTGATTTATTGTAAGCCTTACTTTCGAATAATCAAACTATTCCTTCTTAAAGTTCCTAAAGTATTTTATCTTAGAACAAAATACGACGGTATCTTTCGAAATGTCTCCATACTAATTTTTTCTTGCCTCCTTTTTATTGGGAATGCGCAAACGGGTTTCATTGTCAACCAAGGCCAATGGGAAAAAACGATTTTATATAAAGCCGAATTTAGTGAAGGAAATTTTTATGTGGAGTCAAGTGGTTTCAATTACAACTTGAGCGACTTGGACGCTTTGCATGAATTGGTCGAAGCACATCACCAAGTAAGCTCGCCCTATCAAAAAGATGTCGATTGGACCATTGGTGGACATTGCCTAAAAATGAACTTTCTTGGAGCTGATTTAAATCATTCGCCTTGCGAAGAAAAGAAAGTGACTTCTACTTATTACAACTATTATTTGGGAAAAGATAAGAGCCATTGGAAAGGAAAAGTACCTGCTTATCAAGAGCTCTATTTTAGTGAAATATATCCACAAACAGATCTAATCGTTTACAATTCAGGCAATAATTTCAAGTACGATTTAATTTTAAAAGCTGGCTCGAATCCTTCCTTGGTTCAAATAGAATATGAAGGTGCTCAGCATCTTCAACTTAAAGAGGGAAATCTTTACATCAGTACCTCGGTCAATGAAATCATTGAACAAGCGCCTTTTGCTTATCAACTTAGTCATGGGGAAAAATTGAGCGTGCCGTGTTCCTTTGTTTTGAGTGCCAATCGCCTGAGTTATAAATTGGGTAATTACAATAAAGATCTCGATTTAATTATTGATCCATTTATCGTTTTTTCAAGATATTCTAGCTCTTCAGCCAATAATTTCGGGTATACTGCAACCTATGATGCTAATGGAAATGCCTACGGTGCAGGAAGTGTTTTTAATATAGGTTATGTCACCACACCCGGAGCTTTCGATATTAGTTTTAATGGGGCAAGCACCGATATCGGCATTACAAAATATACGCCGGATGGTTTGAATCGAATTTATGCAAGCTACCTAGGCGGAGCAGAAACAGAGCTCCCTCATAGCCTTGTGGTTAACTCAAGAGACGAATTGTTTGTTTTTGGAACAACGGGTTCACCTGATTTCCCTACAAGTGCAAATTGTTTTGATTCTACATTTGCCGGTGGTACATTAAGTAATTTGAGTCAAGGTTTAGGAGTCATCTACACAAATGGAACAGACCTTATCGTTAGCCGCTTTTCAGAAGATGGTGCAAGCTTATTGGCCTCCACTTATATTGGAGGTGCTTTAAACGATGGGCTTAATTTATCTCCTGCATTAAAATACAATTATGCAGATGAAGTGAGAGGTGAAATTTTTATTGATGCGAATGACAATTGCATCATTACCTCTTGTTCTTATTCTACCGATTTTCCCGTTGCCAATGCTTTTCAAAATGCGAATTCAGGCGGTTTAGATGGCGTTGTGTTTAAGCTTAATGAAAGTTTAAGCAACTTAGCTTGGAGTTCTTACCTTGGAGGAACGCTTGATGACGCCTCCTACGCTATTAGTTTAGACAACAACCAAAACATCATTTTAGCGGGAGGAACACAATCGCTTGACTTTCCAATTTCAAATGCCCTTCAAAGCACCTATAATGGAGGAATTGCAGATGGATTTATTATGAAACTGCATAGCTCTGGAGCAAATATCTTGCACAGCACGTATTACGGAACTCCCGATTATGATCAAATTTATTTTGTAGATAACAATGCAGATGAAGAAGTGTATGTTTTTGGTCAGACGAAAGGCCCATCGGGAAACTTGGTCCAAAATGCGCTATATAACTATCCGAATGGAGGACAATTCCTTTCTAAATTCAACAGCAGTGTTTCGACCATTACTTGGAGTACGCGATTTGGAGATGAAGCTGGATTACCAGATATTTCACCCACCGCTTTTTTAGTAGATGTTTGTAATCAAGTGTTTCTTTCTGGTTGGGGCGGACCGAACTTGGGCGGAAATACCAATTTGAGTGGTACTTCCGGATTGGATGTGACCATAGATGCCTTAGACCCTATTACGGATAATGCAGATTTCTATTTTATGGTGATGCGCGATGATGCTTCCGCCTTAATCTATGCTTCCTTTTTTGGTGGACAAACCAGCACCGAGCACGTAGATGGTGGCACAAGTAGATTTGATAAAAAAGGGGTAATCTATCAAGCTGTTTGCGCAGGTTGCGGTGGCAATCAAGATTTCCCCACAGTGCCTATTGACTCCGTTGGTTTTTGGAACAATAATAATTCTTGCAACTTAGGATTAGTAAAATACGCCTTTACTCCTCCATCTATTATCGCTGATTTTAATCTGCCTTTGGTGGATTGTTTACCACTCAATTTAGATTTCTTCAATTTAAGTCAGACCGCCTTCAACGATACCAGCGCCAGTTCATTCACTTGGCGGATAAATGACACCACCATTACTGCTTACGATTTAAATTATAATTTTACTGAAGCCGGTAACTACAGCATTACCTTAATTGCTATTGATTCGAATTCCTGTAATTTTATGGATTCCGTAACCAAGACGTTTACCATTATCGGTAATTCTCTTCAAACTTTAGGGACAATTTCTACTTGTCTAGGGACAATCGTTCAAATAGGCATCCCTCCTATTTCTGGAAATAACATTAGCTATTCCTGGACGCCTAGTATTGGTTTAAGCGCAACGAATATTTCTAATCCAAGCGTTGCGATTACGCAAGATGAAACGTATACTTTAATTGTAAGTAACGGTTTTTGTATTGACACTTTTGTTCAAACTGTTTTAGTAGAAGAATTAAGCATTGTATTAAATTATCGTGATAGCGTTTGTTTGAATGACACCTTTAGCGTTCAAGTCACCGCATTAAATAACGTGTTCTATCAATGGGAGCCTTCCAGCCTATTGCAAACAGCTCAAGGAAGTCCAAATGCAGTTTTCATTGCAACTAGTCCTATGACCGTAATTTGCACAGCGACGAGCCCTAATAACTGCTTAGCAGAAGCTAGCGCTACGATTATGGTGTTTGACCAGTTGCCCGATTTGATTGCTAGTGCAAATCCGGATACTATTGAACAAGGTGAAAGCAGTCAGCTAGAAGCTTTTTCTAGCGTAACCAGCAACTATGTTTGGAACCAAGATACTACTTTGAGTGCCTTGAATATTGCTGATCCACTTGCTAGCCCACAAGAAACAACCACTTATACCGTAAACATCACTGATGGTTTTTGTCCAAACAAAACTGAAGTTACCGTCTACGTTAAACTACCCGAGTGTATAGAAGGAAAGATTTATGTACCGAACGCTTTTAGTCCAAATAGTGATGCACATAATGATATATTCCGAGTTCGTTCTTCTGCGATGATAGACGACTTTTACTTTACTGTTTATGATCGCTGGGGGCAACAGGTTTTTGAAACTAGAGATCAAAATACGGGATGGGATGGCACTTTTAAAAATGGGAACTTAAGTCCAGCGGCCTACGCTTGGTATTGCAGTGGTTTTTGTGAAAATGGGGAAGCGTTTTTCTTGAAAGGGAATGTGACAATTTTGAAATAACGAAGTGAAGAGCAATGTAAACATATCAAAACTCATTCCTAGCCTCAATGCTTGTTGGCGATTGGTGACGCTATGTTTCTTCTTAACTATTGGATTCCTTTCAAATGCACAAGACATTCATTACACGCAGTTCACCTTGCAACCTTTACAACAATCTCCAGCGATGACGGGCGACTTTGATGGAAACTATCGTTTTGCCGCCTTGTATAGAAATCAATGGGCCACGGTTTCCGTCCCTTACAATACTATGGGATTCGCTTTTGACATGAAGGCTTTTGAGTCTAAAAAGTTTACCAGCTTTTTAGGTGTGGGAGGAAATGCTTTTTACGACCAAGCAGGCGATGGTAAATTGCAAAGTATTTATGTCCAAATTCCGGTTTCTTATAACCTCTATATTCCACTAGGTGAAAAGAACACCATGAAAATTGGCGCAGGTTTATATGCAGGTTTCTTGCACAAATCCTTGAACACCAGTAAACTTCAGTTCGATAATCAATACTCGGGGGATGTCTTTGATCCCAATATTCCAAATGCCGAAAATTTTGGCAGCTTGAATTTTATTAAACCAGATTTGGGTATGGGATATCAAGTAGCCTTTAACATCAATCAAAAAGCTTCTTTTGGCTTAGCTTTTGGAATACATCATTTAAACAAGATTCAAGAGCGCTTTATCGATGATGGAGTGCAAATCGCTTTACAAAAACGATATGCCCTTCCTGTTTTCATGCAGTTTGAATTGAACAAAAAATGGGACCTACGCTTCGATTACATTTTTCAAAAACAGGGCAAATTTTATGAGCACAATTTTGGAGCGATGACCTCCTACTATTTGAAGAAAGACGGTCCAGCAAAAACGGCCATAGAATTTGGTTCTTATTATAGATATAAAGATGCGCTAAGTGCCATTGTTCGTTACCGCAAAAACAACTTCTTAGCTGGCTTGAGCTACGATGTAAATTTGAGTCCCTTAAAAGCTGCAACAAATACCTACGGAGGTATTGAGATTGGTATCGTATACCTGATTAAAAAATTAAAAGAACCTGAAATTAAAAACAAACGCAAGTGCTTTGTCTTCTAGTATGAACTATTCTCTATCGCTATTTTTACTCCTCCTCTTTTCTTTGTCTTCTTTGCAAGCTCAAACGGAAAAACAATTTATCAAAGCGGGGAATGAAGCTTTTGTAAATCGCGAATATTATGAAGCTATTGCCTACCTAGAAGATGCGCTAAAGTTTAGTGAAAATTTAGATGCAACTTACCGGATAGCCATGAGTTATTACCACTTGAAAGATTATGACAATGCCACTCCTTATTTTGAAAAAATTGGGCCCAATACAAATTTTCCTTTGCTTCGTTTTTATCAAGGAAGCAATAATAAATTATTGGGCAACTATGATGCAGCGATACAAAATTATCAGGACTTTTTAGTTGCCTATCCGATCCCAGGATTTTATAGAGATAAAGCCAATCAAGAAATCGCTTCTTGTTATTGGGCAAAAGATCAAGTGACGAATACCGAATTGAAAATCAAGCATTTTGAAAAGCCTTTAAATACGGGCTACTCCGATTTTGCAGCAACTTATATTGACTCCAATGTGTTACAAGTTTCGAGTTTGCAAAGCATTACCAAAAACTTAAAAAGCGACTTCCAATCGAAGATTTATTTTTATCAGATTGATGCGAAAAAAGTAAGCGCTAGTGAAGACCTAAAATTCCCAATTGCTAGAGAAGATTCTTTCGATTATGCAAACGGGTTTTACCTTAAAGCAAAGAATGAATTTTACTATACGCAATGTTACACCGAACATGAATTAGGTGAAAAAAGTTGTGACCTCTACGTCCGTTCTTTTAAGGGAGCGGAATGGGGTGAAGCAAAGGCACTTAATTTAAATACCGCCGACTTCACAGAAACGCAACCAATGTTATTTGTAAACCAAGAAGGCGTAACAGAAATCTATTTTGTGAGTGACCGAAGCGGAGGTAAAGGAAAATTGGATCTTTGGCAAGCCAAAGAGTTATCCCCTGGGCAGTTTACAGAACCGCTTAATTTGCCCGCGTCAGTTAACACCATTGATAATGAATCCACACCGTATTTTGATCTAGAAAACCAACGTTTATATTTCAGTTCTGAATGGCATTATGGATTTGGGGGTTATGATATTTTTCAAAGTGATTTGAGCAATGCAACATGGACAGCGCCAAAGAATTTAGGAGCACCTATTAATTCATCCGCAAATGATCAGTATTATTATCCATTTACTCATGGGACAGCCTTGATAGCGAGCAACAGAAAAGGAGCATTACAATTGAAAGGATCGGCTTGTTGTTTTGATATCTATGAGCATGAATTGCTTCAAGAGGAAATTGATATTGACAGCAGTTTCATAGCGATTGAAGAATTGACCAGAAAAGGCGAAACCGGCAATAAAATTGAAACTGCTTTTAGAGAATTGCAAAAAACCATTCCCGTTGCTGTTTACTTTCACAATGACGAACCCAACCCCAAAACAACCAAAACGAAAACAAGTTTGACTTATCAAGATTGTTATGTCGATTATCAAAAAGTAAAACCACTTTATTTTGAAGCTTTTGAAAACGAAGCTATTATTACTAATTGGTTTGCCAAGGTAGATGAATCTTATGGGTATTTAAACCTCTTTTTAGGCATCCTAAGCAATGTTCTGCCAGAGAAGGCTGTGACGCTTAAAATTGAAGGCTACTGCAGTCCATTAGCTTTAAATGACTATAATATCAATTTAGCGAAACGGAGAATCGTCAACTTAGAAAATTACATCTTGTCTTGGAACGAAGGCGTCTTAAAAACTTTTTACAACAAAGGCCAACTCAAATTCATTAGCGATCCATTTGGTGAGGAGAAATCGAAATCGGATGTCAGCGACAGTTACGAAGATGTAAAGCAATCTATCTACAATCCAAATGCAGCTGTGGAGAGAAGAGTGGCTGTTATTGCGGTATTCTGAGTGGTTGGTAGTTGTTAGTCCTTAGAAAAAAATCATGCTAAAGGGTAAGACAGATTTGAATTTTGAATTTTGAATTTTGAATGATTGAATGATTGAATTTTGAATGATTGAATTTTGAATTTTGAATGATTGAATTTTGAATGATTGAATTTTGAATGATTTAATAAAGACGCTTTGTTTCTAGATTTTAAAACACCCAATTCTCGTCCCAAATTCTCAATACTCACTTCTCAATACTCACTTCTCAATACTCACCTCTCAATACTCACTTCTCAATACTCACTTCTCAATACTCACTTCTCAATACTCACTTCTCAATACTCAATACTCACCTCTCAATACTCAATTCTCAATACTCAATACTCAATACTCAATTCTCAATACTCAATACTCAATACTCAATACTCAATTCTCAATACTCAATACTCACCTCTCAATACTCAATACTCAATATAAATTCAAGTGAATCAAACTTTCCCCTATATCCTTTTTCTTTTTAGCATCTACTTTAGCTTCATTAGCGAATGAACTCCACTTTGAAACAGTCTCATTTACGTGTTTGATGATTTCTTTGGCGTGTTTGATGCTCATTGATTTTCCAACGATTAAGAGATCTTCGTAACGAATGTCTTTTCGTTTTCCATTAATGCTCAAGGCATGTTGACTGACCCAATAACTATCTGGTCGATAGGCGTGACAGATATCGTAAGCTGGAGCTAGGGACCACGTGCCTCCTTCCTTTAAAAGAAATGAAAAATTCTTGGTATGGTCGTCACAGTTTCTACTCAGCACATTGAACACCATTCTGCGATACATTTCTTCTGCTTCTGGATAAGAGAGCTTTAATTCTCGCATGGTTTGAAAGAGTTGCTCATAACTGTAACTCATGATTTCGTTATAGTCGAAATGTTTCAAAGCGCAAAAGGTTTGAATGTGGTGCTTTACGTTTCCTTCCTCACGATCAAATCGTTTGGTCATAAAGTGTGCTCTACCATTCTCTTCCAATAAGCGTGAGGGCATCATATGGATTCCTGCCGCTTTTGCCATGAGATAATAAGCCATTTCTACTTTTCCGTATCCTGTGGCTGCACCTAATTGAACGTCACTAACGCCATCTAACTTGATCAACCAATGTTCAAATCCTTTCGGGACTTTGGTTTGTCCTGAACGTACTTCACCTGTTTTATCGTTGTAGGCAATAACTGCTTTAGGTCGAGCTCCTCCGGCAGAAGTTCCGATGGTAATCATTTGTTTGATAGCTGCTTCTTCGTCAGCCTGAACATTAGTATAAAAATCTTCTCGTTGGTACAGCATTCTTCGCGCAATACCTACAAGACTATCCATTTCAATTTTAATCGTATTTTGTCTAGTATTCAAATCACTGGGTTCAAATTCCAGTGCCCCCATCCCTCTCGCCCCAATGAAACATAACTGCTCTACTGGGTTCATACTATTTTCAGCACGCCCTTGTTGAGCCAACCAAATATTCATTAATTCATTTCCGTATCTATCCGGGAGTACATCCGCGATCAATCCAGGCAAGCCTTTAAAAGTATCAAACTCACTGTTTCTTTGGGGACGCAATTCTGGAAAAGAAAAGAGGCTTTGTCTGCTGCTTACGGGCATTTTAAAAGGTGCTAATTCCCATTGCTTCGCTAAGAAGTTTTGATCATATTCGAAGATACCTAATTCTTGATTCGCATCCCAGGCAATCGCCCCAACTATTTCTCCCCAAATTTTAACAAAAGCTGTAGTGATCATTACCAATCCGTTTTAGGTGCTTCATCATTGTTCTTCCCACTAGCCCGTTTGCGCTTCTTTTGTTGCATTTTCGCTATGGCTATGGGACTCATTTGTTCTTGAATTTGAAATCCGTCCATGATGTGAAGCAGTTCAAGCGTGCGTAAAACTTGAATCAATGAAGCCAAAGTGACAGTCTCCCCTCTTTCCAATAAGCTCAAAGTAGACCTGCTAATATTTGCGGCATTTGCCACTTTTTCTTGAGACAAATTCCTTTGCATGCGCTGCTGTTTAATAAATGCGCCTATTGACTCCATTAAGGAAGCATCACTCATTCCATACCAATTTATGTGTGATTTATCATTCATTATACTCAAATATAGCATTTATTGCATGATTTACCATACAAAGATAAACAAAATTTAATAAAATAGCCTTAACATGTATGATAAATCATTCAAAACCTAAGGAATTAATTATTAGTGAATGAATAATCAGACGTATTTGTATATAATGTACAAACTTTAGTTGGTATGAGAAATATTGTTTCACTAGAGTTCGGAATCATTTTGAATTTTAAATAAGTGCCTAATCAAAAAAACACCCCATTGAAACCGTCATTCCAAAAAACGCAAAGCATGAGCTATTTATCAAGAATCTAAATCAAAATAAGAACTGCCCGAGCCCCGCCCTAATTCGTTGTTTCGACCAGCGGGAGAAGCGCAAGTTCATGAGTTCCTTTGAAGGAAAATAAAGAATGAATAAATCTTTCCTCTTACAAAGTCAAATTGTTTCAGAATAACACCATACTCCAATAGAAGGATTTTTTATGTTGGTATCGCTTTCTCCTGAATCCTCCTATTGGCTCTATTAAAACTGATTTTTTTCAATTTAATAAACTATTTAATAGAATCAAGGTTAAGCTAAAGATATGCTCATCCTAGCGAAAAGTGTTGGTCATAGATAATCCCTTAGGCAAAAGAAAAAAATGAACAGCCAAAATATTATAAAAGGAATATTCGAGAGTTTATTGTCGTCCAAAATAAAGGACCGCATAGAAAGGACTATACTCATTATTGCTATCCTTAGTTATCTGATCCATCTGCTATTAATCCTACTCAACGCTCAAGGAATTATACACTTAGAACAGAAATTTTTCAAAAATCCTATTGCAGCAATTTATACACCCTTTTCCTTTATATTAATTTATGAAGTCTATTTATTAATCTATTTCCTACCAAAATCAATTACGGTATATATTGGAAAACAATACGAAATAATAACCCTTATTGTAATCAGGCGAATTTTCAAAGATATCGCCTATGTAGAACTAAGCTCTACATGGTTTCAAGACAAAAATGATTTACAGTTCACCTTCGATGTTTTAACCTCATTAATTCTGTTTTTTCTAATCTTCTTGTTTTACCAAAACATTAAAAACAAAGATTATGACCAAATTGACCGGTCCAACAAAAAAGGTTTACCTATTGAGAAATTTATACTTCTAAAACAATCTTTAGCGGCCATCTTAGTTCCAACTTTAGCCATTTTAGCATTTTATACCTTGATACACTGGGGATCAATAATGCTTACCAATTATAACAATGGGCTCATGGAATTTAAGAAAATAAACAATATTTTCTTTGACGAATTCTTCTCTGTTCTTATCATTGTTGATGTTTTATTACTTCTCTTTTCTTTCTTTTACTCTGATCAATTTCATAAAATCATAAGAAACTCTGGGTTTGTAATATCAACAATCTTAATAAAAGTCTCTTTTTTATCTGAGGGAATTCTTAACAATGTTCTTATCCTTAGTGCTGTATTATTTGGATATATCATACTAATTATTCACAATTTATATGAAAACGATACCGAAGCTAAGAAAATACATGAAGGCAACAATGAATAGACTATTGCGTAAGTTTGCGATGGAGAAGCTAATGCTTCAATAAATTTAAACTACACGAATATGACCTTAAAAACATGCAAAACTACAGCAAAGTGGTTTCTTCTGCTCGTTATAATCGGTATCTTTATTGGCTGTACTGAAAAAAAATCAACGCAAGAAATTACTACGAAGTCCGGTTATTTTGATTATTCCAATAGGGCTAATCAAGCTACAGGCGGGATTGCGATGATTCCAATTAGCACTTCAAAAGGCACTTTTAAGGTTTGGACAAAACGCGTGGGCAACAATCCAACAATGAAGGTTTTACTGCTTCACGGCGGTCCAGGTGGGACACATGAATTTTTCGAGTGCTTTGATGGCTATTTACCCAATGAAGAAATTGAATACATCTATTACGACCAACTCGACTCCTATTACAGCGACCAACCTAACGACACTTCACTTTGGACCACTGCACATTTTGTAGAAGAAGTAGAGCAAGTGCGAAAAGCATTGAATTTAGATAAAGACAACTTCTATTTGTTAGGGCAATCTTGGGGTGGAATTTTAGCAATGGAGTATGCGCTTAAATATCAGGATAATTTGAAAGGCTTAATCATTTCAAACATGATGGCGAGTATTCCGGAATATGAAAAATTCGCCACAGAAGTATTGGGTCCACAAATGCCTGCCGAAGTATACGAAGAAATCAAGTCTTTAGAAGCTAACGAAGACTACACCAATCCAAGATATGTCGAATTGGTTCAAGCGTATTATTATACGGAGCACCTCTTGAGAAAGCCATTAAATGAGTGGCCCGAGTTTATAAACAGAGCCTTTGCTCACCTCAACCAAAATATCTATATCTACATGCAGGGTTATAGCGAATTTGGCATTACAGGAAATGCTACTTTAAAAGGCTGGGACGTCTCCGATAGACTAAAAGAAATAAGCGTTCCTACCCTAGTGATTGGTGGTAAATACGATACGATGGATCCCGAATATTTAGAATGGATGAGTACGCAAGTGCAGCACGGAAGAAGCGTAACCACCAATGGAAGTCATCTCTCACAATACGATGACCCAAAAACCTATTTCAATGGATTAATTCAGTTTATAAAAGACGTCGATAAGCAATCTTTTAAATAGACACAAAGCGATAACGAATGGCTCTTGTACATCCTTTCCATTTTGATCTTGACCATACTAAATTCCATGCACGCCCTATTGAGGCATCGGATAAAGAAAAGTTTATGCAAGCCTTTGATAAGCTTTCAACTCAATCTAATTATCTCCGTTTTTTTACTTCAAAGAAAAATTTATCAGAGGAACAACTCAAATACCTTACAGAATTAGACGGCGTCAATCATATTGCTTGGATTATCATCGATACTAAAGGAATTGAAGCTAAAGGTGTTGCTGTTGGCCGCATTATACGCATGAAGGGTGAACCCTCAACCGCTGAAGTTGCCATCACCGTAATAGATGAATACCAGCAAATGGGTATTGGAGCGATACTGCTCTGTATCTTAAACATTGTGGCTTCACAAAACGATATAAACGTATTTCGATATTATGTCTTGCATGAGAACAAATTTGTGATAGAAATCCTAAAAGAATTAGGCACTCTAAAACAGTCCTCTGAGACAAACGCTGTGCAGATTGACTCCTTCGTTAGAGCATCTAGCGCGAAAATCCCTAATATACCCTCCTTGGGGGCATTTAAAAAAACTATGAAAAGAATTGAAGCACTTATTTTTTGATTAAGTAAAAGGTTTGTTGGTCATAAAACCAACAATGGCGCGAAAAGATAAAAAACACAGGTTATATTGAATAGAATAAATTAGTTACTTTTATATTAATGCACGGGTTAAAATGTATCGAGATTAGCGCTATCCGTACCTTTCTAGGAAATTAAATTACAATGGAATTTATCACTAAAAATATTTGGTTTATACTTTTCTTAATTTGGGGTTTGCCCTTAAGTTATTATAGGAGTAAATTCCGTAAAATCGTTTACCAGACGGAGAGTTGGTTAATCAACATTAAACCTTTTTTTTGGAAAGAACTTAAAGGCCTTTTTGGAAATATCTATCCTGACAATCTCGAATATAAAAAGCTTAGAAATTTCTATCTATTCTACTTGACTATCTATTTATTATTATTTATCGCTTATTTAATTTTTGATACGAATTCGTAATATGGAAAAACTTGACAACACTTTAAAAATGTCTTAAAGAGCGGTTAAATCTAACAGAATAAGCTAAAAAGTGGTGATACTCATAAGCTTGAAAAGCAAGTGCTAATTATTAAGTGCAATTCTTTACCTTAATCCTAAAATACCAATCAGTCTTTTAGGCTATGAACAAAAAAAAAGCCTCGAATTACCGAGACTTTTTTTTGAGATAATAAATTACTAATTACTTAGGCATTACAACTGTGTTGATTACATGAATCACACCGTTACTACCCATCACATCGGTCGCCATGATTTCACTGTAATTTCCATTGGTATCTTTCAACCAAATTTTGTCATCTTTCGACACTATAGTGAGTATTTGACCATTCAAGGCCGTCAATTCTACCGAACCATTACCTTTTGCTAAGGCAGCTACAACAGCTGTCGCAACGAACTTGCCTGGCACTACGTGGTAAGTTAAAATATTACCCAAAGCTTCTTTATTCTTCTCTTCTAAAAGAGTGCCTAATGTAGCAGCATCAATTTTAGCGAAAGCAGCATTGGTTGGAGCAAAAACAGTAAAAGGTCCATCTCCTTGTAAAGCACTTACTAAATCAGCAGCGGTTAGTGCGGTTACCAAAGTTGAAAAATCTTCGTTGCCAACTGCAACGTCTACTATTGTTTCCTGAGCAAAAACACTTTTAGAAAATGTTAAAGCCATTGTCATTGTTAAAATAAGAATTAATTTCTTCATAATTTTTTTGTTTTGTAGATTTATAATTTGATTACGTAACACTACTTTATTTATATTGTTTAAGTTTTAAATCATTTATTAAAACAAAGAAAACAAAAGTATTTAAGGTATTAAGTACTTCCTAAAAGTCAAAGCCAAATATGTTCTTAGTGTATTATAGCTTGCAGCGCAAGTAAACCATGGACGCTAACAATCAAGTTAAAAAAATAGTGAAAAGATTAACACTAAAAACAAAGTTCGGGCTAACCCCGCCATTAAAGCTAAGACTGGGACAAGCTCGAACAGCTCTACTTGGGGAAGATGATGTGCCTGAAGCTAAAGCTGTCGACAAAATATTCCGACAACTTCACTTAATAAACTTCGTGACTTTTATGAGTAATCCTGTAAAATTAAAATGACGTTTTTTTACAATACAAACATTCTCTATTTGAAGGCAGCTTTATTCAATCCTAATTTTTCCTCAAAGAAATTTATATAACTTTTCTCTCTTTGGTCGAGATAACTATCGAGTTTGTTTTGCGTTTACATTTGGATTAGACGAAATGACTAAAAGAGAATACTTGGGGTCTGATACACGAACCCAAGGACCAAAGATTACCGACAAAAAAAAGCAGTAAGATTTCTCCCACTGCTTTACTTTTATTTTTACTGATTAACTAGTCTACTAGTCCGCTATAATTTGAATAGCATCCACTTCCCAAGTACTTCCATCTGAAGCTGATCCTGTATATTTAAATCCAATGTAGAAGGATCCTGTTTGGTATAAGCTCATGTCAATAGAACCAGAACTTACCCATCCCCAGCTCCCGGAACTTAATACTGGATTTAATGAATTCCATGTCGCTGAACTTGGATCGCTTGTTCCGTCATAATCTGTTGAGATTAAACACTGTAAAGGAGCGCCAGCATAATTGTATGCATTTAGAAATTTGAAGATTGGATTTGTTTCACTTGTCAAGTCAATTGCCGGTGAAATTAGCCAAGCTTCACTTGCGAAATTTCCACCTGAGAAATTTGACATTTTTACATACGTTGATCCTTGTTGACCACTCCCTTGCGTTCCAGTTGTCCAGTTAGCAGAACCTAATGGGTTTTGAATCGTCCAACCACCACTTGTAGCGCTGCCATCTTCAAAGTTTTTAGATAACACAATGTTTTGATTTGGATTGGAGCCATCACATCTTATATCCGGCATATTACAGTCAAACTGATCTCTAATTAATAATTGTGCAGTGCTACCAAATGGAGCCCAAATAGCCGTTATTGTACCATTACCAGAAGGTAATAACTCCGCCGAGAAATCGGAAAATCCACTATTCCTTACAATGATACTTCCGCCATTACAATCTTGTACAATTCTACTTTCGGATTGTTGTGTAATTGAATTAGCGAAAGTCACCCCATCTAATCCAGCAGAAAATTCTACTCCCGAAATTTTCACTAAAGTTCCCACTTCTACTCCAGAAATGTTCGCTAAAGTAACTTCTAAAGGTTCTAAAGGTGTTCCACAAGCTCCTCTAATAATGAAATCATCAATAAATAAGGCAGGGATTCTTGATACATAAGAACCATCTTGGCCATATCCGATATCGCCATTCATTAAGAACAAGCCTTTCAACTTAACGTAAACTGTGCGTCCTACAGGAAACTTCGTGTAAGCATTTGTAACATCAACACTCACCGCTAAAGCACCCGTAGTATCTTGGATGTAAAACTCTTTATAAATGTTACCACTTTTATCAGAAGCCATTACTTGAGCTTTCACATAATAGTCAATATCAATCGTTTCAAAGTTATATTCTGCTTTCAAATCTGATATTGTAATAATATTGGTGATTGATGCTCCTTGATCTAAACAATCCGTATCAGGTGCGTCGAAATTATCTTTTATACACCCACTAAGTAACAATATAAAAATGCAGGTGAAGCTTGCTAATTGTAATTTTCTCATGATAATTTATTTAAAATATATAGTTGTCTGTAAATAGTTAAACTTAAAATCTGTAGGTAATGTTCGCAAAATAATTAATACCATTACCATAAAAATATCTGTTTTGAAATTTCATTAGGTTTTTGTCTTCAAAATCAAAACGATTATTTTCAAAGCCTATTGCAATAAAGTTTCTATTGTTGGTCAAGTTACTCACGCCAACATTAAAAACCAAAGTGTGACTTCTTTTCATCTTATCAAATGTTTTTCCTAGTCTCCATGTGTAGCCAGCAAATAAATCAATTGAGAATTGATTGTCGTACATTTCTTGATCTAATATGCCATCTTTAAGATCTCCTTCTGGCACTAAATCTAAAGCCAATGCCGTTCTTCTCACTGGATTCACATCAATCCAGTTTCTAGCTGTATAATTGAAATTTGTATTCAAAAAGAAGTTGTCATAGTTTATCCCGAATCCACCAGTAAAGGCCAATTCAGGTGTATTTCCCAAATGGTAGTTCTTCCAATATACCGCTTCCTTACGGATAACTTCTGAATTATTGTCAAGAGTGACCGTAGCTTCAGGACGCGAAATATAGGTATATCTTCCGTATGCTGCGGCAGCATTTAAGCTTAACCATTTTGTTAGTTTATAGGCTGCAGCCAACTCTAAACCCATGTGTTGTCTGTCAATACCCGTCAAGGTGTAGTTCACAAAAGTTCTTTCCTCATCATGATAAAAAGGAGTCGTCTCCGTCAGATTTCTCATTTGCATGTAATAACCAACAAAATTCAATTTCAACTTATCCGATCTTAAAATATAACCCAATTCACCGCCAAAATGTTGCTCACTTTCCAGTTCACCAACCACTTGATTTCTTGTTCTAGCTGAAACAAAAGCATTAGCAAACAATGGTGCTCTAGTTTCGTAGATTCCGTTTGCAATAATAAAGTTTCTTCCATTAATTTTATAAGTAGCTCCAGCTTTGATACCATAGTTAAAGAAATTCTTTACTTCTGACTTTCCAAAAGAGTTATCAATAAACAAACCACTTTGATTATTTCCTTTTCTATAAAATGAAGAAATGGACCCTTTACCTTGAACAAAAACATCTACTTTTCTAAAATTGAAATCAGCGGTTGCCCATACATCCGCAAATTGTATTGAAGCATTGTAGTCATAGCCATAGCGATCCCCTTCGTAAACCACTCGATCTGGATTTTGAAGATCATGTTGTCTCACAGTATCTAAACCAGAAATTACTTGATTGGAAGTCGCTCGTTCTGCAAATTGATTGTAGTTCATATGATAATCTGCACCCAATAAATCTTTTGCAATTTGATAAAAGTTTTTATTCTGGTTAATATAATCAAAACCAAAACTCAAATCTACTTTCTTACTAATTACCGTATTAACAGAGGTAGAGAAGTTAAATTTCTTTTCATCTTCCCTTCTTTCGGTAACCAAATATTTCGCTCTGTTTCCTGTGATGTTTTGGATCTTCCCATTCACATTTACGTCCTCATAGGTACTTTCATTTAAAGGATTCATATTGGCTTCATACAAAGCATTCCAATTCAGCTGCAGCACCTCTGGATTATCCTTTACATACTGCGTCATTTCTTGATACAAAGCCGTATCGCCTAAATCCAATTGGTAAGTTGGCAAGTAACGATAATAATCAGGTCTTGGATCCGAGGCATTGTACCAATCTAAATCCGTTTCACCATAAACGCCCATTAGATAAGAAGTACTAAATAATATATTTGTTTTATCACTTACTTTCCATTCGTGGGTAAGCGCTGCCATAGGCAAATGTTGGTGCACCATCCTTCTGTTTCTAATCACCCCATCATACATTCCCCAGTTTGGATTGGCTAAATTATTTCCTGATAATTCGAAGTATTCCTTCGTTGCTGGAGATAATTTCCCTCTTTTGATATTCGAACCTACAATCGTTAAAGTAGTAGAGTGATTCAAACCCGTTTTTTTCTCTATAGCTCCGTAATAAGAATAGGCATCATAAGGTGTTCCTTCAACATATCCAGAATCAGCATAACGCTTTGAAGCGGAAACCGAAACTGCCCATCCTTTTTTAAAGAAACCTGAATTGTAAGAAGCCATTAATCTATGCTGATAGTTTCTATTTGAAGTAGCGTAACTCACATTGAAACCATCGTATTGAGTATGAGGTCTAGGATCAATTGCTTGACCGGCTGCTATCCCAGTATAACCAAAGGTGCTAGGACTCAAACCATTCGTTTGGTATCCTTTATTGTTAACCACTAAATTTAAACCTCCCCAAATGTTGTAGTTGATTTGTCCATTTTCCAAATCTTTGAAAGGCATACCTAGGAACCAAACATCATTGTATTCTCTACCAATTCCTCTTCTACTAAAGAAGGATTCGCCCCCTAAATTCCATTGCGCTTGATTACCGTAGATATCTCTGAAATCTAACAATAAGCTTCTAGAATAAGGCTTGTTATTATTACTAAAATCGCTCAACTCGTCGGCCGTCATTACTGGCACTTCATCTTCCTGTGCATGCACATAAGAAATGCAGAGAAAGAAACATAAAAAATAAATAAGTACGCTTTGCCTCATTGTATAAATTTACAACTTAAAAAAAATAACACACCAAAGGTATTAATTGATTTGACAATAAACCGATAAAGAATTCTTACTTCGTTAATAAATAGAACGAATAATAAATAAAGTAAGGCTTAACTTTGTCCAACTTAAAGTAAAGTAGATAAATAATGAAAAAATATACTCTTATATTGTTTATAGCAGCGTTTACTGCTGTTTTTGCACAAGAAAAGAAATATGAAGTTGCCGTAATTGGTTTTTATAATTTAGAAAACCTATTTGACACGGAGGGCTCTATGCAAACAATCAATGTTGATAAATTAAAGGCGGGTGAAACCGATTATGTTAAAGCAGAAGATTTCAACAGTGATATTTATTATGGTGCAGCATGGAATAGTCTCTATGAAAATGTAAGCATTTCAAAGAGTAAAACGAATTATAATGATTTGCCAAATGTGCCTACGAGAGCTTTGCGTTTCTATAAGCCGAAGAAACATGATTACGAATCTAGAAATAAAACGACAGTTTCTAAGACGGAGTTCAAAGAGATTGTTGCCAAAGATCCTTCTTGGTTAAGTAAGAAAGAGTTTCGTGACTTGATTAAAAATAACGAGCGTATTACCATAAATACCAACGAAGTCGTAGCAAGTGTAAATGATTTAGAAAATACCCCTACGGGACAAAGACAATATACGCAAGAATTGTATGAAGATAAATTAAGTAAGTTGGCAAGTGTAATCAATCAACTTGGAGCGAGTTACTCTAAAGATGGCGTGGCTTTAATGGGTCTTGCGGAGATAGAAAACAGGAAAGTTTTAGAAGACTTAGTGGCTACTAGTGAATTAAAGAAAAAAGGCTATAAAATTTTGCAGTATGATTGCATGTATTCAAGAGGAGTAGATGTTGCCTTGTTGTACCAAGAAAAGTATTTTGAAGTGATAAAATCGCATACTTTACAAATTGAAATCTTTAACGATAAGAATAAGACCGATCAATACTATACGAGAGATATTTTATGGGTAGAAGGTAAATTATTAGGAGAAACTGTTCACGTTTTTGTGAATCACTGGCCTTCTAGAAGCGGCGGTGAAGCGAAGTCAAGTAAAAATAGAGAATTGGGCGCTGCAGCTTGTAGAAAAGTTATTGATGAGCTAATGGCAAAAGACCCCAACACACAAATCATTTTAATGGGCGATTTAAATGATGACCCTAATAATAAAAGTGTAAAAAATGTAGTGGGCGCTGTTGGAGATATTGAAGACGTAAAAAAAGGTGGCATGTACAATCCACTGTATAAAGATTATAAAAAAGGTTATGGTTCCTTAGCATACAGGGGTTCTTGGAATTTGTTTGACCAAGTTTTAATTTCTTCTTCTTTTGTAGATAAAAAGATTGAGTCTTGGAAAATCCAAGACGCCGAAGTGGTCTACAATCAAGATTGGATTACTCGTTTCGGAGGCTACGAAGGTGGACCTAATCGTTCTTTCGGAGGAAATAATTATCAAGGGGGATATAGTGATCACTTGCCTTCAGTAGTTTATTTGAAGCGCTTAGCCATGGATGACAAGGACAAAGACGGGATAACAGATAAAGAAGATGATTGTCCAGATGTTGCAGGCTTAAAAGCCTTCAGTGGTTGCCCTGATACAGACGAAGATGGCATTATGGACAAAGAAGATTTGTGTCCTGAAGTAAAAGGACTAGCTGAATTTAAAGGTTGTCCAGATTCTGATGAGGATGGCGTAGAAGACAGTAAGGATGATTGTCCTCAAGAAAAAGGTGAACTTGAAAACAAAGGTTGTCCATGGGCTGATTCTGATGGAGATGGTGTTCTTGATAAAGATGACAAATGTCCTCAAACAAAAGGTTTGGCGTCTAACAAGGGATGTCCTGAAGTGAAACCCGAAGTTGAGTTAGCGATTAAAGCGGTATTTGAAAATTTAGTGTTTGACACAGATAAATCGACTATCAAAAAATCAAGTGATGACGAGTTGATTGCCTTAGCTAAAATATTGAAAGAGAATCCTGAATTGTTGCTGACCATTAGTGGGCATACAGACAACATAGGTGAGCCTGCGATGAATATGAATTTGTCTAAGGATAGAGGCTACGCTGCGAAGGACAGGTTAACAAGTTTAGGTATTGAAGCCGCTAGAATAGAAGTCTTCTATTTTGGAGAAACTCAACCTATTGCTAGCAATGAGACGCCCGAAGGGAAACAAGCGAATAGACGAGTTGTTTTTGAAGTAAGGTCAAAATAGTTGCTGAAAAAAGGGGAACTTGAGGAGTTCATTTGATTAAAATATCTTAGATTCATCGCGTTCCCATTCCAATTCACCCGACAAATGAGTCAACACTTCAATAATAAAAAAATGAATGTTCGATTACAAATAGAAGCTGTTTTATTTACGGCAGAACACGCAGTAAGTTTGGAAGACTTGCACCTTACCTTTGAGTCGAATGAGCAAGAACTAAGCTTGAAAGAAATAGAAGTACATCTAAAAGAAATTAAGAAAAAATTTGATTCTGAAGATTTTGCGTTTGAATTGGTTAATTCTGGAGGGGGATATCAATTTTTATCTAAGGCAGATTACCACGAATGGATTTCAAAATTCTTAAATCAAAAAGCCAATAAAAAATTATCGGCTGCTGCTATGGAGACTTTGTCTATCATCGCTTACAAGCAACCTGTAACAAAGAGTGAGATTGAACAAATCAGAGGTGTTAGTGCTGATTATACCGTTCATAAACTATTAGAGAAAGAATTAATTTCTATTGCGGGTAAGGCAGACACTCCGGGCAAACCTGTTTTATATAAGGTTAGTCCTTACTTCTTAGACTATTTCGGGATTAATTCAACAGAAGAATTACCCCAATTAAAAGAAATAATGCCGCA
>Ga0105050_10003310_pt1 | contig 22445 bp, 14 predicted proteins | sample FRY01_FD_78088 | JGI IMG/M metagenome (GOLD analysis project Ga0105050, IMG submission 78088) | Freshwater microbial communities from Lake Fryxell liftoff mats and glacier meltwater in Antarctica - FRY-01 | ecosystem: Environmental > Aquatic > Freshwater > Ice > Glacier meltwater ...
ACGAAGCCGTTCAGCGCCGCAGTGCCGTGCGGGCCGAGCAGGCGCAGCCGGCCGCCGAGCCAGCCGAGGCCGATCAGGGCGAAGATCGGGAAGGCGACGGTCAGGATGGCGTGCAAATGGGGGGCATCCGGCAGGAAGGAAGAAAAGAAGGTCTTCTTTTTCTGAAGAAAAAGAAGCAAAAAGACTTTTCGTCCATGACACCCCTTTGAACCATTTCAGGTGCGATACCAATGGATAGAAGTTTTTTGGTTCTTTTTTCAAAAAAGAACATCTTTCCTTCCTAGGTCTTCGGCATCACCAGCTGGGGAGGCAGACTGTGGTCAGCGGTGCGACATTTCGCCCTTTCCCTGGCTGGGGCGACGGCCTAGGGTTGGCGCAGATGCAGGTGGCCCGCAAGGGCTGAAACGGGAACGCGACCGGCGGGGGAACCCGTCGCAGCGCGGCTGCCCTCGCAACTGTCGGCGGCGAGCCGGGCCCAACGTGCCATTGCCCTTCCTCGGAGGGGCGAGAAGGCGGGCCAGGCGATGGAGGGGGTACCCTTCGGGAGCCGCGAGCCAGGAGACCGGCCGGCATCGAGACTGCGCGCGTGCGACGGGCGAGGTGCACCGGCGCAGCGGGAGAAAGACCCGTAGGCGGCAGCCGTCCCTGATCCTGGCATTCCCCATGGGGTGCCTCGCCTGGAGGCTTGTATGCGCCGACTTCTTCTGGCCACGGTGCTCAGCGCCGTGACCGTGCTTGGATTATTCCGACACGCAAACGCACAGACCGTACTACCCGAAAGCGTGGTCACGGCCACCCGTATCCCGACGCTGGTGGAACGGATTCCCGCCGGGGTCACGGTGATCGACCGCGCCACGATCGAGGCTCGCGGCTACACGACGCTGACGGAGGCGCTGTCGGCGGTGCCGGGGATGCGGTTGGTTCCCTCCGGCGGGTTCGGCGGCAATGCCAGCGCCTTCACCCGCGGCACAAATTCCAACCACACGCTGGTGCTGCGCGATGGCATTCCGCTGAACGATCCGGCGGACCCCGGCGGGCTGTTCAACTTCGGGGTGGACACGCTGGCGGACATCGAGCGCATCGAGGTGGTGCGCGGGCCGATGTCGGGCCTGTACGGTTCCGGCGCGATCGGGGGGGTGGTGAACCTGATCTCCCGCCGCGGCAAGGGGCCGGCGCAGGGCACCGCGAGCGTGGCGGTCGGGCTGCCGCTGGCGGCGCAGGGTTCGGCGGGGTTGTCGGGGCGCAGCGGGCGGTTCGACTACAACCTGCGGGCCGAGGCGCGGGCGGAGCGCGGCTTCGACAACACGCCGCGGCGCATGAGCGTGCATACCGGCGAGCGCGACGGCTACGAGGGGGCGCTGGGGGCGCTGGAGCTGGGCGTGGCGCCCACCGACACCACGCGGGTGTTCGGTGCCGTGCGTGTGCGGACGGCGCGGTTCGGGCTGGACGACACGGGGTTTCCGGCCTTCGACAGCCGACGCTATTTCGGGCGCGACCAGAACGCGCAGGGGCGGGTTGGCGCCTCCGGGTTGTTCCTCGACGGGGCGTGGGAGACGTCGGTGGTGTTGGCGCATACCCGCTCCTTCCGCCACTACACGCAGCATCTGGAGGCGGCCGATCCGAACCAGGCCAGCGCCAGTACGCGCTATCGCGGCGAGCGGACGGTGGCGCAGTGGAGCAACACCGTGCGCCTGCCGGAGTGGCGGGCGGCGGCGGACAGCGCGCTGCGCTTCGGGCTGGAGCATGTGCTGGATTCGGCACGCAACACGCTGGACCTCACCTCGTTCGGGTCGCCGTACCGCAACGCGGTGCAGGCCTCGGCGACCAGCACGGCGGGGCATGCCGGGGCGCAGACCACGCTGTTCGGGCGGCTGACGCTGACCGCCGATTTGCGCCACCAGGAGGCGCGCTACGGCGGCGGGGCGACGACCTGGCGCACCGGGGCGGTGCTGGCGGTGCCGGAGGCGTGGTCGCGGCTGAAGCTCGCCTATGGCACCGCGTTCAAGGCGCCGTCGCTGTTCGACCTGTTTGGGCTCGACAATTTCGGCTATCGCGGCAACCCCGCCCTGCGGCCGGAGCGCAGCCAGGGATGGGAGGCCGGGGTGGCAATCGACGTGCCCGGCGGCGGGCGGCGGGACCTCGCGACGCTGGAGGTGACGTATTTCGACAACCGCGTCAGCGACCTGATCAGCACGGTGTTCAACGCCAGCTTCACCGCCGCGACCACCCGCAATGTCAGCCGGGCGCGCAGCCATGGCGTGGAGACGAGCCTCACGCTGCGCCCGGCTCCCTGGGCGGAGGCGATCCTGACCTATACCTATACCGAGGCGCGCGACCTGCAGACCCGGGCCCGGCTGCTGCGGCGGCCGCAGAACCAAGGGACGGCCAGCCTGCGGTTGATGCCGCTGCCGGGGTTGGTGATTGCGCCGGAGCTGACCTGGTCTGGGCCGTTCCAAGATTTCCTGATCGACGACAACGGGTTTCCGGTGGGGACGGGAAGGGCCAGGCCGGGACTGGTGGCCAATCTCGGCGCCAGCTACGCGGTGGCGCCGGGGATGACGCTGTTCGTGGATGGGCGGAACCTCGGCGGGTCGCGATTCGAGCCGGCGAACGGGTTCCAGATGCCGGGGCCGCGGGTGCTGGCGGGGGTGAGGGCCAAGTTCTGAAGGGAAGGGTCTTCTTTTTGTGAACAAAAAGAAGGCCTCGCTTACCTGCCTCGTTGCACCAGTTCCGTTGCGAGGTCGATCGCGGCGATCAGGCTGGTCGCGTCGGCGATGCCACGGCCGGCGATGTTGAAGGCGGTGCCGTGGTCGGGCGAGGTGCGGATGATCGGCAGGCCGAGCGTGATGTTGACGCCGTGGTGCATGTCGAGCGTTTTCAGCGGGATCAGCGCCTGGTCGTGGTACATGCCCATCGCGACGTCGTAGCGGGCGCGCATCTCGGGGGTGAACATGCTGTCGGCGGCGAAGGGGCCGGTGACGTCGTGGCCCTCGGCGCGGAGCTGGGCGATGGCGGGGGCGATGATGGTGATTTCCTCCTCGCCCATGGTGCCGTCCTCGCCGGCGTGGGGGTTGAGGCCGGCGATGGCGACGCGGGGGTGGGCGATGCCCCAGTGGTGCTTGAGGGCCGCGATGGTGACGCGGGTGACGGCGACGATGCGCTCGGTGGTGATCATGTCCAGCATCCGGCGCAGGGAGGCGTGGACGGTGACCGGCACCACGCGAAGGCCGGGGCTGGCCAGCATCATCACCGGCAGGGTGGCGCCGGTGAGAGCGGCGAGGAATTCGGTGTGGCCGGGATGGGCGAAGCCGGTGTCGTAGAGGGTGGATTTGTGGATCGGGTTGGTCACCACGGCCGCTGCCTCGCCGGCCAGGGTGAGTTTCGTCGCCTGCTCGATGGAGGCGATCACGGCGGCGGCGTTGGCGGGGTTCGGGGTGCCGGGAACGGCGGGGGCGGCGAGGCGGATCGGCAGAACGGGCAGGGCGCTCCCGAAGGTTTCGGCGCCCTGCGACAGCGAGTTCACCGAGCGGATCTTCACGCCGAGCCCTAGCCGCTCGGCGATGCCGGCAAGCCTGTCGGGGTCGTCCAGCGCCACGAAGGGGTGGCCGCCGCGGCGGGCGAGCCAGGCCTTGAGGGACAGTTCGCCGCCGATGCCGGCCGGGTCGCCCATGGTGAGGGCAAGCGGGGATGCGTTCATCCCGCTAGATGTGCAGCGCCCGGCCCTGGACCGCAAGAGCCGCTTCCTTGACTGACTCGTTCAGCGTCGGGTGGGCGTGGCAGATGCGGCCGATATCCTCCGACGAGGCGCCGAACTCGATGGCCATCGCCACCTCCGCGATCAGCGTTCCGGCTTCCGGCCCGATGATGTGGCAGCCCAGCACGCGGTCGGATTTCTTGTCGGCCAGGATTTTCACGAAGCCGTCGGTCATGCCCAAGGCGCGGGCGCGGCCGTTGGCGGTGAAGGGGAATTTGCCGGTGTTGTAGTCGATGCCGGCTTCCTTGAGCTGTTCCTCGGTCTGGCCGACCGAGGCGACCTCGGGCCACGTGTAGATCACGCCGGGGATGGCGTTGTAGTTCACGTGGCCGTGCTGGCCGGCGAGGATCTCGGCCAGCGCCACGCCCTCCTCCTCGGCCTTGTGCGCCAGCATCGGGCCGGCGATCACGTCGCCGATGGCGTGGATGCCCGGCACGTTGGTGGCAAAATTGGCGTCGGTGACCACCCAACCCCTCTCGTCGAGCGCTACGCCCGCCTCGGCCAGGCCCAGGCCGTCGGTGTGGGGACGGCGGCCGACGGCCAGCAGCACGACATCGGCGGTGATGGTTTCGGTGGTGCCTTTCTGGAGGGATTCGACGGTCAGCGCGACCTGTTCGCCGTCGATCCTGGCGCCGGTGACCTTGGTGGACAGGCGGAACTTCATCCCCTGTTTGGTCAGGATGCGCTCGAACTGTTTGGCGATCTCGCCATCATTGCCGGGGATCAGGCGGTCGAGAAATTCCACCACCGTCACCTGCGCGCCGAGGCGCTTCCAGACGCTGCCGAGTTCGAGGCCGATCACCCCACCGCCGATCACCACCATGTGGCCGGGAACGCGGTCGAGCTCCAGCGCGCCGGTGGAGGTGACGATGCGCTTTTCGTCCACCGCGATGCCCGGCAGCGGGGAGGAATCGCTGCCGGTGGCGATGACGATATGCTTCGCCACGTATTCGGCGCCCGCAACATCAACCCGCCCCGCGCCGAGAATGCGGCCGGTGCCGCGGAGCCAGGTGATCTTGTTCTTCTTGAACAAGAATTCGACGCCCTTGGTGTTGGCGCCGACGACTTCGGCCTTGCGCGCTTGCATCCTGGCAAGGTCGAGCGTCAGGCCGCCGACCACAACGCCATGGTCCGCGAGCCCGTGGGCGGCTTCGTGGAACTTCTCCGACGAATGCAGCAACGCCTTCGAGGGGATGCAGCCGATATTAAGGCAGGTGCCGCCGAGGGTTTCCCGTCGCTCGACGCAGGCGACTTTCATGCCGAGCTGGGCCGCGCGGATGGCGCACACATAGCCGCCGGGGCCAGCGCCGATGACAATGAGGTCGAACGAGTCGGGCATTTTGGGCCATCCGATAGGGAAAGGAAGCAAGACTCTTCTTTTTGTGAACAAAAAGAAGCAAAAAAACTTTTTCCGATGACGCCCCGCCAAGGGCTGGCAGGGTGGTGCCGTTGGCTAATGGATGAAAGTCTTTTTGCTTCTTTTTCTACAGAAAAAGAAGATTCTTTTTGCTTTCAGATTTCGAGCAACAACCGCCGCGGGTCTTCGATGCTTTCCTTGACGCGCACCAGGAAGCTGACGGCTTCGCGGCCGTCGACGATGCGGTGGTCGTAGCTGACCGCCAGGTACATCATCGGCCGGATCTCGACCTTGCCGGCGATGGCGACCGGGCGGTCCTGGATTTTATGCATGCCCAGGATGCCGGATTGCGGCGGGTTCAGGATCGGGGTGGACATCAGCGAGCCATAGACGCCGCCGTTGGTGATGCTGAAGCTGCCGCCGGTGAGGTCATCCAGCTTCAGCGCGCCGTCGCGGGCGCGGCGGCCGAGGTCGGAGACCGACTTCTCGATCTGGGCGAGGCTCATCTGGTCGGCGTGGCGGATCACCGGCACCACCAGGCCGTTGGCGCCGCCGACGGCGATGCCCATGTGGACGAAGTTCTTGTAGACGATCTCGTCGCCGTCGATCTCGGCATTCACCGCCGGGAATTCCTTCAGCCCGGCCACGCAGGCTTTCACGAAGAAGCCCATGAAGCCGAGTCGGATTCCGCCGTGCTTCTTCTCGAAGGCGTCGCGATATTCGGCGCGCAGGGCCATCGCCGCGGACATGTCCACCTCGTTGAAGGTGGTCAGCATGGCGGCGTTATTCTGCGCCTCCTTCAGCCGGGCGGCGATGGTTTTGCGCAGGCGGGTCATCTTCACCCGCTCCTCACCGGCATCCGCGGCGCGGGGTGCCTTTGCGGCTGGGGCGGCGGCCGAGGTGGGAGCGGCGACGGGGCGGGCCAGGAAATCCAGCACGTCGCCCTTGGTGATGCGCCCGCCCTTGCCGGTGCCCATGCCGAGCGCCTCGGAGGTCACGCCGCGGTCGGCCATCATCTTGGCCGCCGCCGGCAGCGAGGCGGCCACATCGGCCGGCGGGGTGGCGGGGCGCGCCACCGGGCCGGAGGGGGTGGGCGGCGGGTTCACCCCGGGCGGCGGATTGGCGGCCGGGCGGGCATGCACGTTGGCGGGGGCGGGCTTCGTGGCGCCGCCCTCCGACACCAGGCCGAGCACCGCGCCCACGCCCACCTCGCCGCCGGCATCGACGATGATCTCGCTGAGCGTGCCGGCCACCGGCGCGCCGATCTCTACCGTGACCTTGTCGGTCTCCAGCTCCACCAGCGGCTCGTCGGCGGCCACCGCCTCGCCGGGCTTCTTCATCCAGCGCGCGACCGTGGCCGTGGTGACGCTTTCGCCCAGGGTGGGCACCTTGATCTCGGTCGCCATGCGAAGTGATCCAGTTCTTGGTCGTGCAGGGGGGTCTGGGAAATTCAGGAGACGGTCAGCGCTTCATCCACCAGGGCCGCCTGTTCGGCGGCGTGGACCTTCGCCTGGCCTGTGGCCGGGCTGGCGGCGGCCTTGCGGCTGATCAGGCGGGGGCGCTTCGCGGCGATGCCCAGCGGCTCCAGCACCTCCTCGATGCGGCGGTCGACATGGTGCCAGGCGCCGTTGTTCTTCGGCTCCTCCTGGCACCACACCACCTCGGCGCGGCGGTAGGGCGCCAGCGTCTTGGGCAGGGAGATGACGGGAAAGGGATAGAGCTGCTCGACGCGCACGAGCGCCACGTCCTTGATGCCGCGGGCGCGCCGGGCTTCCAGCAGGTCGTAGTAGACCTTGCCGGTGCACAGCACCACGCGCTTGATCTCCTCGGGGGCGGCGATCGCGTCGGTTTCGGGGATCACGTATTGGAAGCGGCTGCCCGGCGCGAAATCGGCGAGCGGCGAGACGGCGAGCTTGTGCCGCAGCAGCGATTTCGGCGTCATCACCACCAGCGGCTTGCGGTAGTTGCGCTTCAGCTGGCGGCGCAGGGCGTGGAAGTAGTTGGCCGGGGTGGTGATGTTGCACACCGCCATGTTGCGCTCGGCGCACAGCTGGAGATAGCGCTCCAGCCGCGCTGACGAGTGTTCCGGTCCCTGGCCTTCGTGGCCGTGCGGCAACAGCATCACCAGGCCCGACATGCGCAGCCACTTGGTTTCGCCGCTGGCGATGAACTGGTCGATGATCACTTGCGCGCCGTTGGCGAAGTCACCGAACTGGGCTTCCCAGAGGACGAGCGTGCGCGGGTCGGCCAGGGTGTAGCCGTATTCGAAGCCGAGCACGCCGACCTCGGACAGCAGCGAGTTATACACCTCGATGCGCGCCTGCTGGGGCTGGATGTTGTTCAGCGGGGTGTATTCGTTCTGGTTGGACTGGTCGATCAGCACGGCGTGGCGCTGGCTGAACGTGCCGCGCTGGGTGTCCTCGCCAGACAGGCGGACCCGGTGGCCTTCGACCAGCAAGGCGCCGAAGGCCAGCGCCTCGCCGGTGGCCCAGTCGATGCCCTGGCCGCCCTCGATGGCGGTGCGCTTGGCCTCCAGTTGGCGGGCGATCTTGCTGTTCAGGTCGAAATCGGCCGGCGGGGTGCTGATGGCGGCGCCGACCTTCTGCAGCACCTCGTCCGCGGCGGAGGTGTTGCCGTCGGACCACTCGGATTCCTTCTCCGGCGTGGACAGGCCGGACCAATGGCCCTCCAGCCAGTCGGCCTTGTTCGGCTTGTAGGTCTTGGCGGCCTGGTAGGCATCCTCCAGCTGGCCGGCGAACTCGTCCCACATCAACTTCGCGTCGTAGGGGGTCAGCGCGCCCTCGGCGATCAGGCGGTCGGCGTAGAGGGTGCGGGTGGTGCGGAGCTCCTTGATCGCCTTGTACATGATCGGCTGGGTGAAGGCGGGCTCGTCGGTTTCGTTGTGGCCGTGGCGGCGGTAGCAGACGATGTCGAGCACGAAGTCGCAGCCGAACTCCATGCGGAACTCGGTGGCCATCCGGGAAGCCCAGACGACGGCCTCCGGGTTATCGCCGTTCACGTGCAGGATCGGCGCCTGGATCGCCTTGGCGACGTCGGTGCAGTACAGGCCGGAATAGGCATGGGCGGGGACGGTGGTGAAGCCGATCTGGTTGTTCACGACCAGGTGCAGGGTGCCGCCGGTGCGGTAGCCGATGAGCTGGCTCATCGCCAGCGTCTCGTACACCAGGCCCTGGCCGGCGAAGGCGGCGTCGCCGTGCATCAGGATGCCCATGACGGAGCGGCGGGCATGGGTGTCGCCGGCCATGTCCTGGCGGGCGCGCACCTTGCCGACGACCACGGGATCGACCGCCTCCAGGTGCGAGGGGTTTGGCTGGAGCGAGAGATGCACCTTGTTGCCGTCGATCTCGATGTCGACCGAGGTGCCGAGATGGTACTTCACGTCGCCCGAGCCCTGCACGTCGTCGGGCTTGAAGCTCTCGCCGCCGAATTCGCTGAACAGTTGCGTGTAGGGCTTCTTGACCACGTTCACGAGCGTGTTCAGCCGGCCACGATGCGGCATGCCGATCGCCATCTCCTTCACCCCGGCGCGCGCCGCGGTTTCGATGATGGTCTGGAGCGCGGGGATGGTGACCTCGCCGCCCTCCAGGCCGAAGCGCTTGGTGCCGACGAAGCGGCGCTGGCAGAAGGATTCCAACCCCTCCGCCTCGGTGAGCTGGCGCAGGATGGTCTTTTTCTCCTCGGCGCCGAAGGCGGTGCGCCAGGGCGCGCCCTCCACCCGGCGCTGGATCCAGGCCTTCTGGTCGGGGTCCTGGATGTGCATGAACTCGACGCCGATCGGGCCGCAATAGGTCTCGCGCAGCACCTTGAGGATCTGGCGCGGGGTGGCGACCTCCAGGCCGAGCACATGGTCGATGAAGATCGGCCGGTCCATGTCGGCGTCGTTGAAGCCGTAGGTGGCGGGGTCGAGCTCCGGGTGCGGCTTGGGCACCTGCAGGCCGAGCGGGTCGAGCTGGGCTTCCAGGTGGCCGCGCACGCGATAGGTGCGGATCATCATCAGCGCGCGCAGGCTGTCCTTGGTGGCCGCGCGCAGCTCGTCGGGGGTCCGCGCGGGGAGCGTGGGCGCGGCGGGGCCGGCCTTGTCCTTGGCGTCGCGGCCCTTCGCGGCGGTGGGCGGCGCGGTTTCGGGCGATTCGCCCGACCAGGCGCGCGGTGCCCAGGACGCCCCCGAGGCATCGGCAAGGATGGCGCGGCTCTCGTCGTTCAGCGCTGCGAACAGCTCCGCAAAGCTCGCATCCACCTTGCCGGGATTGGCGACCCAACGGGCGTACAGCTCGGCGATGAATGCCGCGTTGGCACCGTTGAAGGCGGTAGCGAGAAGATCCACGCCGGCCATGACCCGTTCCTCGTAGCAGTTTGGTGCCCGGCGGCTGCCCGCCGAGGCCCGGGGAAGTCACTCTCCGTTTCCCACCGCGAAGCGGCGCCGGCACCTGGCCGTCTGCCCCGCTCCGCTGCGCGGCCCGGCGTCTGGCGCCGTGTTCCGCAGTCCAGCCCGGGCGGTCCCCGCCCTTGTTCGTCAGATCAGCCCCTGATCGCCTCAATCATCGTGCTGCCCAGCGCCGCTGGGCTTTCGGCGACGTGGATTCCGGCCTGGCGCATCGCCTCGAACTTGGCTGCCGCGGTATCGTTGCCGCCGCTGATCACGGCCCCCGCATGCCCCATGCGTCGGCCCGGCGGGGCGGTGGCGCCGGCGATGAAGCCGACGGTGGGCTTCTTCACCTTGTTCCGCGCCAGGAATTCCGCCGCGTTGATTTCGCTCTGGCCGCCGATCTCGCCGATCATGATGATCATCTCAGTCTCGGGGTCGGCCAGGAACATCTCCAATACTTCGATGAAGTCGGTGCCCTTCACCGGGTCGCCGCCGATGCCGACGCAGGTGCTCTGGCCGAGGCCGACGGCGGTGGTCTGGGCGACGGCCTCGTAGGTGAGGGTGCCGGAGCGCGAGACGATCCCGACCTTGCCGCGGCGGTGGATATGGCCCGGCATGATGCCGATCTTGCAGGCACCCGGCGTGATCACGCCCGGGCAGTTCGGGCCGATCAGGCGCGACCTGCTGCCCGACAGCGCGCGCTTCACCCGCACCATGTCCAGCACCGGGATGCCCTCGGTGATGCACACGATCAGCGGCAGCTCGGCGTCGATCGCCTCCAGGATGGCGTCGGCGGCAAACGGCGGCGGGACGTAGATGGCGGTGGCGGTGGCGCCGGTGGCGGCGACGGCCTGGGCCACCGTGTCGAACACCGGCAGGCCGATATGGATGGCGCCGCCCTTCCCGGGCGTGACCCCGCCCATCATCTTCGTGCCGTAGGCCAGGGCCTGCTCGGAATGGAAAGTGCCCTGGGCGCCGGTGAAGCCCTGGGTGATGACCTTGGTGTTCGCGTCGACCAGAACGGCCATCAGGCGGCTTCCTTCACGGCGCGGACCACCTTCTCGGCGGCGTCGGCCAGGTTGTCGGCGGAGATGATCGCCAGGCCGGAGCGGGCCATGATCTCGCGGCCCAACTCCACATTGGTGCCTTCCAGGCGCACCACCAGGGGCACGCTGAGCGATAGCTCCCGTGCAGCGGCCACAACGCCCTCGGCGATCACGTCGCAGCGCATGATGCCGCCGAAGATGTTGACCAGGATGCCCTCCACGTTCGGGTCGGACAGGATGATCTTGAACGCCGCCGTCACCCGCTCCTTCGTGGCGCCGCCGCCGACATCGAGGAAGTTGGCAGGTGCGGCGCCATACAGCTTGATGATGTCCATGGTGGCCATGGCCAGGCCGGCGCCGTTGACCATGCAGCCGATAGTGCCGTCCAGCGCCACGTAGTTCAGCGCATATTTGGCCGCCTCCAGCTCCTTGGGGTCCTCCTCCGACTCGTCGCGCAGCGTCTCGAGGTCGGGGTGGCGGTAGAGGGCGTTGTCGTCGAAGCTGACCTTGGCATCGAGCGCCACGACCTCGCCGGCGGCGGTGACCACCAGCGGGTTGACCTCCACGATGGCGCAGTCCAGCTCGATGAACGCCTGGTACAGCCCGTCGATGAAGCTGCCGAAGGACTTCACCTGCCCACCGGTCAGCCCCAGCGCATAGGCCAGCTTGCGCGCCTGGAACGGCCAGGCGCCGGCGGCCGGGTCGATCGCCACGCGCAGGATCTTCTCGGGCTGGTTGTGCGCCACCTCCTCGATCTCCATCCCGCCCTCGGTGGAGGCGATGATGGTAACGCGGGAGGTTTCGCGGTCGACCAGCAGCGATAGATAAAGCTCGCGGGCGATCTGGCAGCCCGCCTCCACATAGACGCGGTTCACGCGGCGGCCGGCCGGGCCGGTCTGCTTGGTGACGAGGGTGTGGCCGATCATCGCCGCCGCCGCCGCGCGCACCTCGTCGAGCGACGTGGCGATGCGCACGCCGCCTTTGCCGTTCGGGTCGTCGGCGAAGCGGCCGGCGCCGCGGCCGCCGGCATGGATCTGGGATTTCACCACGAAGACAGGGCCGGGAAGCTTCTTCGCCGCTTCCACCGCCTCCTCCGGCGTCCAGGCGACATGGCCATCAAGCACAGCCACGCCGTAGCGCCGGATCAGTTCCTTGGCCTGGTATTCGTGGATGTTCATCCGCCTCAGACCCCCAGTTTCTTGAAATCTTCGATCAGGCCCTTCACGGCGTCGCAGGACGTGTCGAACGCGGCCTTCTCGGCGGCGCTGAGCTCCACCTCGATGATCTTCTCGACACCGTTCTTGCCGATCACGACGGGTACGCCGACATAAAGGTCCTTCATTCCGTACTCGCCGTTCAGCTGCACGGCGCAGGGCAGAACCCGGCGCTTATCGTGCAGGTAGCTCTCGGCCATCGCGATCGCGCTCGCCGCCGGCGCATAGAACGCACTGCCCCTTTCCAAAAGCTTGACGATCTCGCCGCCGCCGTTCGCGGTGCGCGCGACGATGGCGTTGATCTTGTCCTGCGTGGTCCAGCCCATCTTGATCAGGTCGGGGATCGGGATGCCGGCCACGGTGGAATAGCGGGTCAGCGGCACCATGGTGTCGCCATGGCCGCCGAGCACGAAGGCGGTCACGTCCTCGACCGAGACGTTGAACTCGTGGGCCAGGAACAGGCGGAAGCGGCTGCTGTCGAGCACACCGGCCATGCCGACCACCTTGTTCGCCGGCAGGCCGGATTTCTGCTGCATCACCCACACCATCACGTCGAGCGGGTTGGTGATGACAATCACGAAGGCATCGGGGCAATGCGTTTTGATGCCCTCGGCCACCTGGGCGATCACGCCGGCGTTCTTGGTCAGCAGGTCGTCGCGCGTCATGCCCGGCATGCGCGGGAAGCCGGCGGTGACGATCACCACGTCGGCCCCGGCGATGGCGGCATAGTCGCTGCCGCCGGACATGGCGGAGTCGAACCCGTCCACCGGGCCGGACTGCATGATGTCCAGCGCCTTGCCGGCGGCCACACCGCCAAAAACGTCGAACATCACCACGTCGCCGAGCTCCTTCAGCCCGATCAAATGGGCCAGGGTGCCGCCGATATTGCCGGCGCCGACGAGAGCGATCTTGTTGCGAGCCATCCGGGAGATCCTTGCGCGGGATAGGAAGCGTGAACCAGCCAACACGCTGCGCGGCGCCAGAGGAGTCCGGCACCTCCGCGACGTCCAGGAAACCGAGCGTCACTAGCCCATCGGAACCGGACCGGCAAGCGCGGGGCGGAAGGCCGCAGCTTTGCTCCTGGACCGCACCGGGGACGCGGGGTCACTGCCCGACCGGCGTTCCACCTTCGGCGCGGCGGGCAGAGCCCTGGCCGTTACTCCTCCGCCGCCAGCCGGGCCGCCTGGTCTTCCGCGGTCAGGGCGTCGATGAAATCGTCCAGGTCGCCCTGCATCACGCGGTCGATCTTGTAGAGCGTCAGGTTGATGCGGTGGTCGCTGACGCGGCCCTGGGGGAAGTTGTAGGTGCGGATGCGCTCGCTGCGGTCGCCAGTGCCGACCTGGCTCTTGCGGTCCGCCGAGCGGGCGGCGTGCAGGCTGAGGCGCTGGGCCTCGTAGATCCGGGCGCGCAGGATCTTCATCGCCTTGGCCTTGTTCTTGTGCTGGCTCTTCTCCTCCTGCATCGCCACCACGGTGCCGGTCGGGAGGTGGGTGATGCGCACCGCGCTCTCGGTCTTGTTCACATGCTGGCCGCCGGCGCCCGACGCCCGGTAGACGTCGATGCGCAAATCCTCATCGTTGATCTGGACATCGACCTCCTCGGCTTCCGGGAGCACGGCGACGGTGACGGTGGAGGTGTGGATGCGGCCCTGGCTTTCGGTGGCGGGCACGCGCTGCACACGATGAACGCCGGATTCGTATTTCAGGCGGGCGAAGACGGATTTGCCGGTGATCTCGGCGGTGGCGGACTTGATGCCGCCCAGGCCGGAATCGTCGTAGTCCATCACCTCGAACCGCCAGCCGCGCTGGGCGGCGTATTTCTGGTACATGGCGAAGAGTTCGCCGGCAAACAGCCCGGCTTCGTCGCCGCCGGCGGCGGGGCGGATTTCCAGGATCGCCGAACGGTCGTCGGCCTCGTCGCGCGGCAGCAGGGCGATGCGGATTTCGTGCTCCAGCGCTGGAATGCGGTCCTTCAGGTCGAACAGCTCGGCCTCGGCCAGTTCCTTCACGTCGGCGTCGTCGAGCATCGCCTGGGCCTCATTGCGCGCCTGTTCGGCGGCGCGCAGATCGCCGACGCGGGCGACCACGGGCTCGATCTCCGACAGCTCGCGCGAGGCGCGGACGAACGCCTCGCCGTTGATGCCTTCGCTGAGCAGCGCGCGCAGTTCCTCGGCGCGGGCGACGATGCGGTCGAGTTTGAGGGCGAGGGACATGGGGTGATCCAAGGAGGAACGGCGAGGGCTCTGCAGTCGCGGCGCCAAGCCGCGCCACGGGACCCGCCGGGGCCTGAGGCCCCAGACCCCCAACAGTTAAGTGACGGTTTCCAAAGGCGTTGCCTTCGGCGGGGTCCACCGCGACGGGCAGACCCCCCTGGCCTTACTTCCTAACCCAGCTTCACCGCAAGGTCCGCGATCGCCACTTCCTGCTGCTCCCCGGTGCCGAGGTTCTTCACCTGGGCCACACCTCGGGACAATTCGCTCTCGCCGATGATCACCGCGGTGTGGGCGCCGGTCTTGTTGGCGCGCTCCATGCGGCGCTTGAGAGTGCCGCGATAGGCCATCTCGGCGCGGAGGCCGGCGGTGCGCAGGGATTGCACGATGTCCAGCGCCGCGCCTTCCTGGGCCTCGCCGGCGGGGATGACGGCGATGCCGGTGGGGGCGGCGGGGGGCTGGGCGAGCAGCATGGACAGGCGCTCCACGCCCGCGGCCCAGCCGACGCAGGGGGTGTGCGGGCCGCCCATTTCCTCCACCAGCCCGTCATAGCGCCCGCCGCCGAGAACGGTGCCTTGGGCGCCGAGCTGGGAGGTGACGAACTCGAAGGCGGTGTGGCTGTAGTAGTCCAGACCCCGGACGATCCGCGGGTTCTCCACCACGGGCACGCCGATGCGGGCCAGGTGCTCGCGCAGCTTGGCGTAGAAGGTGGCCGAGTGCTCGTTGAGGTAGGGGTGGATGGTCGGCGCGTCGGCGACGATGGCCTTGTCGCCTTGGTCCTTGCTGTCCACCACGCGGAGCGGATTGCGTTCCAGGCGAGCGCGGGAATCTTCTGACAGCTTGTCCTTGTGAGCGGAGAAATAGTCGATCAGGGCGGCTCGGTAGGCAATGCGGCTGTCGCGGTCGCCCAGCGTGTTCAGCTCGAGCACCACGTCGTTCGCCACGCCAAGCGCCCGGAGGATGGCCCAGCCGCAGGCGATCACCTCGGCGTCGGCCAGGGGTTCGGCGCTGCCCAGCACTTCCACGTCGATCTGGTGGAACTGGCGATAGCGGCCCTTCTGCGGGCGTTCGTAGCGGAACATCGGGCCGGTGTAGAATACCTTCTGCGGCAGCGACTGGGTGAGGCCGTTGGTCACCAGCGCGCGGCAGACCCCTGCGGTGGCCTCCGGGCGAAGGGTGAGGGATTCACCGCCGCGGTCGGTGAAGGAATACATCTCCTTCATCACGACGTCGGAGGTGTCGCCCAGGCCGCGGGCGAAGACGGCGGTTTCCTCGAAGATCGGCGTGGACCATTCGTCGAAGCCATAGGTGGCGGCGACGCGGCGGGCGGTGTCCACCACGTGGAAATGGCGCCGCGCGGCCTCGCCGATCAGGTCGTGGGTGCCGCGGACCGGCTGGACCTTCGTGGGGGCAGGCTTGCGGGGCTGGGTGTCGGTCACGCTGGCGTTTGTCCTTGAGTAGGGGACGCAAGGAAGAATGTTCTTTTTTACAAAAAAGAACCAAAAAACTTTCGTTCCTTCAGGAGAAAGTCTTTTTGCTTCTTTTTCTTCAGAAAAAGAAGGCCTTCCTTGCGTTACTCCGCTGCGTTGCGGGCGGCGGCCTTCTGGGCGTCGAGCTCGGCCTGGATGGTTTTGGCCTTCGCCTCCACCAATTCGATGATGTGCTCCACCATCGACTGGCCGTCGACGGTGTGGTCGGTCTTGCCGGCATTGTAGACCATGTGGCGGTGGTTGCCGCCGCCGGTCAGCCCGATATCGGTCATCAGCGCCTCGCCAGGGCCGTTCACCACGCAGCCGATGATCGACAGCGAAATCGGCGTTTCGATATAGGCCAGGCGCTCTTCCAGCATGGCCACCGTCTCGATCACGTTGAAGCCCTGGCGGGCACAGGACGGGCAGGAGATGATCTTGACCCCGCGATGGCGAATGCCGAGCGATTTCAGAATCTCCCAGCCGACATGCACCTCCTCCTCCGGCTCGGCGGAGAGCGAGACTCGCAGCGTGTCGCCGATGCCGGCCCAAAGTAGGTTGCCCATACCGATGGCGGATTTCACCGTGCCGGTCCGCTTGCCGCCGGCCTCGGTGATGCCGATGTGCAGCGGGTGGTCGCAAACCTCGGCCAGTTGCTGATAGGCGGCGACGGCCATGAACACGTCGGACGCCTTCACACTGATCTTGAATTCGTGGAAATCGTTGTCCTGCAAGATCTTGGCGTGCTCGAGCGCGGATTCGACCAGGGCCTCGGGGTTTGGTTCGCCGTATTTCTCAAGCAGGTGCTTCTCCAGGCTGCCGGCGTTGACGCCGATGCGCATGGAGCAGTTGTGGTCGCGGGCGGCCTTGATGACCTCGCGCACGCGCTCCTGGCTGCCGATGTTGCCGGGGTTGATGCGCAGGCAGGCGGCGCCGCTCTGGGCGGCCTCGATGGCGCGCTTGTAGTGGAAGTGGATGTCGGCGACGACCGGCACCTCCACCTGGCGGATGATGTCCTTGAGCGCGAGCGCGCTGTCCCGGTCGGGGCAGGAGACGCGGACGATGTCCACCCCGGCCCGCTCGGAGCGGCGGATCTGCGCCACCGTGGCGGCGACGTCGGTGGTGGGCGTGTTGGTCATGGTCTGCACGGTGATCGGGGCACCGCCGCCGACCGGAACGCGGCCCACGAAGATCTGGCGCGACTTGCGCCGCTCGATGTGCTGATATGGACGATAGCTCATGGCGCGGGCGTGCTCCGTTCTTGGGGCCTGATCCGGGGGCGCACCATGCCGTGCCTGGGTGCGCCGCGCAAACGCGCGATCAGCGCGGCTATGGCGAGCGGGTGGTAGGCGCGACGGGGCGGGGGGAAGCGGCCGGCGGGGTGCCGAGCTTGCCATCGCGGATCGCATCGGCATCCAGCGCCATGTCCCGGCGCACCGCGCCGTCGGCCCCCAGGGCCACGGTCGACGCGCCATCGACCAGCAATTCCGTCCCGCCGGCGTTGCCGGTGGTCAGCAGCAGCGACAGCTTGGGCGGCACCGGCCAGGTTTCGCCCTGGCGGAGCACGCGGTTGAGCAACACCTGGCCCTGGCGGTCGCGCACCTGGATCCACGCCTCGGCGCGGGCGCGCAGCACGATCCGGGTGCCGTCGGGCAATGCGCCCTGGGCGAAGGATGCGGGGGGCAGCGTGACGGGAAGGGCCGACGGCACGGCACCGGTCACCATGGCGGCGGCGGCCGAACTGGGCGGCACCACTGGCATCGGGGTGAGCGTGGGCACGCTCGCCCCCGTGACGTTCGGCGCCCCCGTGACGTTCGGCGCCCCCGTGATGTTCGGCGCCCCAGGCACGGGGGGGCGCCCCGGCAGCTGGGGGGAGGTTGCCTGGGGCGATGCATCCTGCGTCGTGGTGGGCGCGGACGGCATCGGCGGCGGAGCGACGAGTTCAGCCAGGCGCTCCGGCACCGCGCGCACCGGCTCCGCACCCGGCGTCTCGCCGCTGGCGCGGTACCAACCGATATACGCCCCGATCGCCAGGGTGGCGCCGAGCAGCACTACCGCGCCGGCGGGCACGCCGCGTTCGGGGACCGGCGCGGGGAAGGCCAGCTCGGGCTTCCTGGCTGCCTGCTTCACCTCGGGGCGGAAGCGCCTTGCGATGTCGTCGGGCTCCAGGCCCAGCGACTTGGCATAGCTGCGAACGAAGCCGATGGCATAGGCATTGCCTGGAAGCCGATCCAGCCGGCCCTGCTCTATCGCCTCCAGGAACGGCAGGCGGATGCGCAGATGGGCGGCGATGTCGGGCAGCGACCAGCCCAGGCGCTCGCGCGCCGCGGTCAGCTCAGCACCCACCAAGCGGGCTTCATCCAGCCCGTCAGTGCCCTGCGCCGTCAGGGCCTGCCGCTCGCCCCGTTTTGTTCCGCGATTGAACAGCACGACCCCACGCAACCAGTTTTGCTGCCAGAAATGTCCCCGATCCAGCGCCGGACCCCGCATGCAGGCTTCTAGACCGCCGGCCGTCCCTTGCCAACCATCTTGCGCAGGCTACGGTCCGCATCGGGTGAAAAAAACCGAATTTAGGCCTTCATGGTTACATGAGCGTTGCGTCGCAAATTCTGCCACATAGATTTCAGAAAACGGTCCAAACCATTTGAATCCGAAACATCGCAAGCAGTCGCGCGCAGCGGGCAGATGCCGCCTTCAGATTGGCAGCCCGTGTTCGCGTGCCCAGGCGGCAATCGGCTCGCGCACGCTGGCCGCCCCGTCGCCGGTGCGGCAAACGGCGGCCAGCAGGTCGCGGAAGGCCGGCAGGTCCAGCGCCGCCAGCATCCCCTTGACCGGCAGCACACCGGAGGCCGGCATCGACAGGGAGGTGATGCCGAGCCCGACCAGCGTCATCGCCTCCAACGGCCGCCCGGCATGCTCGCCGCAGACCGACAGTGGCACCCCGGCCCGCGCGCAGGCGGCGACCAGTTGCGCCAGCAGCGCCAACACCGGCGGCGACAGAATGTCGTAGCGCGCCGCCAACCCGGGCGAGCCGCGGTCGGCGGCGAACAGGAACTGCAGCAGGTCGTTGGTGCCGACCGAGATGAAATCGACCTCCGCAAGCAGCGCGTCGAGCTGCCACATCAGCGCCGGCACCTCCAGCATCGTGCCCACCGAAAGCCGTGCCGGCGCCGGGCGCACCCGTGCGGCCTCGGCGCGCAGCAGCGCGCGCGCGGCACGGAACTCGGCGACGGTCGCCACCATCGGGAACATCACCGACAGGTCCCGCCCGCCGGCGGCCAGCAGCAGGGCGCGCAGCTGCCGGCGCATCAGCGCGGGGCGGTCCAGCCCAATGCGGAGGGACCGCCAGCCCATCGCCGGGTTCTCCTCCACCGGGGCGCTGCCGGGCATCAACTTGTCGGCCCCCAGGTCCAGCGTGCGGAACAGCACCGGCCGGCCGGCGGCGGCATCCAGCACCCGGGCATAGACGGCGGCCTGCTCGGCGGTATCGACCACCGCGCCGCGCGCCAGCATGGCGATTTCGCTGCGGAACAGCCCGATGCCGTCCGCGCCGGTGGCGTCGAGTTGGGCCAGTTCGAGCGCGAGCCCCACGTTCAGCATCAGCCGCACGCGGGTCCCGTCGGCGGTGGCCGCCGGCCGGTCGCGCAGCGCCGCCCAGTTGGCCGCCCGCGCGTCACGCGCCTCCTGCGCCCGGCGGTAGGCGCGCAGCACCGCCTGCTCCGGGCGCAGGATCAGCTGGCCGTCATCGGCGTCGATCACCGCCTCGTCGCCGTTCTCGGCGGCTTCGAACAAGCCACGGGCGCCAGCCACCGCCGGCAGGCCCAGGGCACGAGCGAGGATGGCGGCATGGCCAGAAGGGCTCGCCTCCTCGATCACCACGCCGGCGATGCCGCGGGCGTGCCAGTCCAGCAGTTCCGCCGGGCCCAGCCTTCGCGCCAGCAGCAGCGTGCCGGGCGCCACCGGCCCCGCCCTGTCCGCGCCGTCCAGCGCGGCCAACAATCGGCCGACCATGTCCTCGATGTCGGCCAGGCGCTCGCGCAGATAGGGGTCGGTGACGCGGCGCATGCGGTCGCGCAGGTCGGCGGCGACGCGGTGCACCGCCGCCTCGGCCGAAAGCCCGCCGCGCACCGCCTCCGCGACGCGGCGCAGCCAGCCGGTGTCGGCGGCGACCAGCCGATAGGCGTCCAGGATTTCGCGTGAGGCGGCAGCCTCCGGCGCGGTGCCGTCCTGCGGCGGCAGGCCGGCGGCGATCAGGTCGTCCAGCCCCTGCTGCATGCGCACCACGGCCGCGTCGAGCCGCACCTGCTCCCGCGCCGGGTCGTCGGCGATCAGCCGGCGGGGGGCCGCGGCGGGGCCGCTGACCAGCACCGGGCCGATCGCGACGCCGGGCGCCAGCGGCACGGCCTCGAAGCGGCGCGGCAGGGTATTGGCCAGGGCCTGCTCGCTGGACTCGGCGCCGTGGGCGGCCAGAAGCTCGGCCAGCAGCATTGCCACCGTCTCCACCACGTCGACCTCGTCGGCGTCGTAGTTGCGCGGCGTGCGGTTCTGCACCGCCAGCACCCCCAGCGTGCGCCCGGCGCGGCGCACCGGCACGGCGAGCATGGAGGCGTAGGCGTCCTCCCCCGTCTCGGGCCGCCAGGCGAAGGCGGGATGGTTCTGCGCGTCGGCGAGGTTCTGCGGCGCATGGGTGGCGGCGGCGAGGCCGACGATGCCCTCGCCCACGCGCAGGCGGGTGACGCCCACCGCCTCCGGCCGCAGGCCCTCGGTCGCGGTCAGCTCCAGCACATCGCCGGGGCGCATGACGTAGATCGAGCACACCTCGCTGACCAGTTCGGCCGCCACCAGGCGAACGAGTTCCGGCATCGGGGCCGCACCGCGCGCCATGAGGTCGCGCAGCCGGGCCAGGAGGCGGCGCGGCGTGGACATGGTTCGGGCTTAGAGCAAAGCGTCGCGTGGGGGAATCACCGTGATGCGGGAAATTCGCGACTTATCGCGAAGATGATGCGATGTTCATGCCGCCTCGCGCGCCGCCAACGCCGTGACCGCCTGGTCCACCAGCTCGGCGATGACCGCGGCCGTGGTTTGCACCGACTTGACCATGCCGACCGACTGCCCGGCCATCACCGACCCGGTCTCCACGTCGCCATCGATCACCGCGCGGCGCAGGGCGCCGGCCCAGAAATGCTCGATCGCCAGCTGCGCGGCCTCCTTGGTCAGCTCGCCCGACTGGAAGCGCTTCAGGGTCACGGCCTGATGCTCCAGAAAATGCTTCGTCCCGGCATTGGCCAGGCCGCGTACCGGGATGACCGGGAAGCGCTCGTCCAGCTGAACGCTCGGCAGGGCGTCGCGCGCATTGGCACGGACGAAGGCGCGCTTGAAGTTCTCGTGCGCGATGCTCTCGACCGTCGCGGCGAAGCGGCTGCCGAGCTGGGCGCCGGACGCCCCCATCTCCAGGTAGGACAGGATCGCCTCGCCGCGGCCGATGCCGCCGGCCACGAACACCGGCACGTCGCGCAGGTGGGGCAGGATCTCCTGCGCCAGCACGGTGAGCGACACCGGGCCGATATGCCCGCCGGCCTCGCTGCCCTCGATGATGATGGCATCGGCCCCCGAGCGCACCAGGCGGCGGGCGAGCACCAGGGCGGGGGCGAAGGCGATCAGCTTGGCACCGCCGTCCTTCACCGCGCGCACGGCGGCGCCCGGCGGGATGCCGCCGGCCAGCACGACGTGGCTGACCTTCGCCTCCAGGCACACGCGCACGAGGTCGTCGAGCTGGGGGTGCATGGTGATCAGGTTCACGCCGAAGGGCTTCGCGGTCAGCGCCTGGGTGGCGGCGATTTCGCGGGCCAGCAGCTCCGGGCCCATCGAGCCGCAGGCGACCACCCCGAACCCGCCGGCATTGGAGATGGCGGAGACGAGGTTGCGCTCGCTCACCCAACTCATCGCGCCGGCCAGAATGGCCACCTCGGTGCCGAGGAACGCCCGCCCGCGTGCCCATAGCCGGTTCAGCCGCGCACCGGCGGCGGCCCGAGCCTCGGCCGGGATGCCCGCCTCGGCCGAGATGCCCACGTCGAGAGCACTATGTGTCATGCGCGGGCACTCCTCCACCCTGTCCCCTCCGGGGCGCGCGGAGGAAGAAACGAAATAGTAACGTTGTGCTCACGCCGCCGCAACGCCGCGGCGGCAGGTTCAGGCGGCGTCGAGCCCATAGGCCGTGTGCAGCGCGCGCACGGCAAGCTCCGTGTACTCCGCGCCGATCAGCACGGACACCTTGATCTCGCTGGTGGAAATCACCTGAATGTTGATCCCCTTGGCCGCCAGCGCCGAAAACATCGTCCGCGCCACGCCGGCATGGCTGCGCATGCCAACACCGACCACGCTGATTTTGGCCACCTCGGGGTCGCACAGCAGCTCGGAATAGCCGATCTCCGCCCGGTGTGCCGCCAGCACCGCCTGGGCCCGCGGCAGGTCGGTGCGGCCGATGGTGAAGGTGAGGTCGGTGGTGCCGTCGGCCGAGACGTTCTGGACGATCATGTCCACGTTCACGTTGGCATCCGACAGCGGGCCGAAGATCGCGGCTGCGATGCCGGGCCGGTCGGGCACCCGGCGCACCGTGATCTTGGCCTCGTCGCGCGAATAGGCGATGCCCGCCACCAGGGCCTTTTCCATGATCTCTTCCTCGTCCACCACCATTGTGCCCGGCAGGTTCGCACCTGTCTCCTCGCCAAAGCTCGACAGCACCTGCACCCGCACCCGCTCCTTCATGGCGAGCTCGACGGAGCGGGTGTGCAGCACCTTGGCCCCCACCGAGGCCAGCTCCAGCATCTCCTCATAGGCGATCTTGGCCAACTTGCGCGCCTTTGGCACGATGCGCGGGTCGGTCGTGTAGATGCCGTCCACGTCGGTGTATATGTCGCAGCGATCCGCCTTCAGCGCGGCGGCCAGCGCCACCGCCGACGTGTCCGAGCCGCCGCGGCCCAAAGTCGTGATGCGATCATCCGGGCCAATG
>Ga0105050_10003313_pt1 | contig 22429 bp, 25 predicted proteins | sample FRY01_FD_78088 | JGI IMG/M metagenome (GOLD analysis project Ga0105050, IMG submission 78088) | Freshwater microbial communities from Lake Fryxell liftoff mats and glacier meltwater in Antarctica - FRY-01 | ecosystem: Environmental > Aquatic > Freshwater > Ice > Glacier meltwater ...
CTCGATATAGTTGTCGGGGTGGCCAAGGAAGTTAGGCATGAAGCCGACAATGGCAAAGAACACCGCAAGAATGACCGCCAGCGCGAACAGGTCTTTCATCACGAAGTAGGGCCAGAACGGAACCGTGTCTTTCTCGGCTTCTTCCTTGGACCCGCGGCGCACTTCAACACCCGTGGGGTTGTTGTTGCCGGTGGTATGGAACGCCCAGATATGCACCGCAACCAGCGCCGCAATCACGAAGGGCAACAGATAATGCAGGCTGAAGAACCGGTTCAGCGTCGCGTTATCCACTGCGGGCCCGCCCAACAGCCATTCCTGAATCGTCGGGCCAACGCCCGGGATCGCCCCGAACAGCCCGGTGATCACCGTGGCACCCCAGAATGACATCTGGCCCCAAGGCAGAACGTATCCCATGAATGCGGTGGCCATCATGGCAAGGTAGATCAACATGCCGATGATCCACGTCACTTCACGCGGGGCTTTATACGACCCGTAGTAAAGCCCGCGGAAGATATGCAGGTAGACGGCGACAAAGAACAGCGACGCACCGTTGGCGTGCAGATAACGGATCATGTGCCCGCCGTTCACGTTGCGCATGATGTGTTCGACGGATGCAAACGCCAAGTCCACCTGGGGGGTGTAATGCATCGCCAGCACGATGCCGGTGATGATCTGCATCACAAGGCAGAAGGTCAGAACGATGCCCCAGATCCACATCCAGTTCAGGTTCTTGGGTGTGGGGAGCATGATGACATCATAAAACAGCCCGACAATCGGCAAACGCCGGTGAAGCCATTGTTCACCGCCCGATTTGGGCTCGTAATGGTCGTGCGGAATTCCGGCCATGTTGCGTTTCCTTACCCGAGCTTGATGGTGGTTTCGTCCAGAAACGACGCAACCGGGATGTCCAGATTGCGCGGCGCCGGACCTTTGCGGATACGCCCTGCGGCATCATAATGCGACCCGTGGCACGGGCAGAACCATCCGCCGAAATCGCCCGCCCCGTCACCGATCGGCACACAACCCAGATGGGTGCACACCCCGATCATCACCAGCCATTCGCCTGCTTCGCTCATCGTGCGGTTGATGTCGCGGGCATCGCTGCCCGGCTTGTTGGGATTTCGGGATTTGACGTCGGGCAGATCGGTCAGCGCCACGGCGCGGGCCGCGTCGATCTCTTCCTGACTGCGGCGGCGGATGAACACCGGCTTGCCAAGGTATTTCACGGTCAGTTGGGTGCCGACCTCGACGTCGCCTACGTCGACAAAGATCGATGCCAGCGCCTGCACATCGGCCGACGGGTTCATCTGGTTGACCAGCGGCCAGACAGCGGCGCCTGTGGCGACTGCCCCAACGCCTGCGGTTGCGTAATACAGAAAGTCGCGGCGCGAGCCGGACGGTTCCTCAGCATGGGACACGAGTGTTTCTCCCTTTCGGGGCCAGGGTTGCAGGCCTAAATCAATTGTTGCCGCAGTTTCCCGCAGCATTTGTCTCAGGTGTTTTAGCGGTGGGGTCGGCCCTCGTCCAGCGGACATTGGGGCCTTGAGGCGGGCGACCCCATGCAATGATGTCGCAACCTGCGCAAGCCAGCGCGAATCGGGCGAGAACGTCACGATGTCGTGACCGATTTGTCACGTTTCCGTGTTTAATCCCGATGGTCATCCGTGGAGGTCCAATGCTGGGGATCATCTTGCGCGGGATCGGACGGGTGCAACTGGTGCTGGCTGCGCTTGCCCTGGCTCTGGTCTTGTGTGAGCCTGCATCGCTTCGCTACGGCGACCGTATTCAGGTGGCCTTGCCGATGATCGCTTGGGGCTGTGCTGCGTTAAATCGCACCGGCACCGAGTTTGCGGTGCGTTTCACAGGAATGATGTTGATGCTGCATGGCAGCAAACAAGGGCTTGGCGACGCGGGGCGCTTTCCCAATGCGGTGAAGGGTTTCGGCGGGCTGACGCCCTATGTTGGTGCAGGTGTGGGTGTGGCGGTTCCACATGTCGAGGTGCAGCCGGTCGGGCAGGTCCAGACCTTTGGCTATCAACTGACAGGGCCAGCGGTGCAACTGGTGGCGGGTGCCTCACTGCCGTTGAGTGACCGCTGGTCGGCGTTCGGCGAGTGGAAAGGCACGTGGTCGCACCACAAGGCCGACCTTGATTCGGGCGGCACGCTGACCACAAACATCATCACCAACGCACTTAACCTTGGCGTTACCTATCATTTCTAGCCAGACCGGTTTGCGCCCGGATCGCGGGCGAGCAGCGCCGGTCAGGCCGGAACAACAGTAGCCACCATCGACGGGCGCGCGGCGAAACCTGCTGCCCAAGCCGCCAGAGCCGGATGGTTTGCGCGCCAGTCGCGCGCGGCATGGCGAAAATCGAGATAGCCCAGCGCACAGGCCACCGCGATATGTCCCATGTCGGCCTTGCCGGTCAGGTGCCCCATCCAGCGGCTCTCAAGCGAGTCGAGCGCGCGGCCGATCTTGGCCCATTGCCCTTCGACCCACGGTTCATAACGGCAGTCCTCGGGGCGGACGCGGGATTCGTAGACCATCAGGATTGCCGCGTCGCAGATGCCGTCGCCCGTCGCCTCCAGCGTCAGCATATCCCACAGGCGCGACCCGGTCGGGGTAAACGCCCCTCCGGCCAAAGTATCGAGGTAGCGGCAGATAACCCGGCTGTCATAAAGTGCCGGGCCGTCGTCCCGTTCCAGTACGGGAATTTTACCCAAAGGGTTTTGGGCCAGCGGCATGGCCCCGCTTTCCACCGGCGTTCCGCTTGCCGCAATCAATGCGACCCGATCGAGCATCCCGGTTTCATGCAGCAGAACCATGACTTTGCGGACATAGGGCGAGGTTGGCGAATGAAACAGGCGCATGGGTGCTCTCGGTCATAAGGGTGTCTGCTGCCGCCACTGGTGCACGGCGCGGGATTTGCGGGTGTTCAGACTTTGCGGATGCGCAACCGGCCCAGCAAAGCGGCATCCACCTCGACCCCGCCATTGCCCCAGCGGATCACCCGGCGAAAACGGGCGGCGGCGTTGGTCTGGCCGTCGGTATCGGTGCTGCGGTCGGCGGGGCGGTGCAGACGCAGCCCCTCGTCCAAGTCATCAAGTGCGTCTTCGGCGCGCTGATCGGTGCGGCCCGGCGCGTGGGTCAGCATCTGGCGCACACCCCAGACGGCGGCGGCAACAATCCCGGTACGCAGCGCAAAAATGGCGATAGGGGCAAGCGGCAGGGGCATGGGCGACCTCCGTTAGGGTTCCTGGGACGACTCTAGGGCGCGGCCGGGCGTCTGTAAATCAAACCTTGCGTATCCATGCCGTAATGGTGCGGCCTCCGGCCTCATCGGGGCGGCGTGGTGCCCGTGCGGGTGGGAAATGTGTGGGGGCGCTGCCGGACCCTGACACCGGGGCCGAACTGGACCGCATCCGCCCACACAAAGGGGCGATACTGGACACCGTGCTGTCGCCTGACGGCAAACACCTTGCCATCGCGGACGGCGCCCATATCCGCAGCGGGTCGCTGACCGACGCCAATGGCAACGCCACGATCGGGGTTACGGAACTCGCTGGCTCCATCGACCAGATGGTGCCCGCGTTTTCCAACGCCGCTTTTGGTATGCGGCAAGTGCCGCAGATGTCGGTCAAAGACAGCGATTTCAGCATGGGGTCGCGGATATCCGTACCGGGCGGGCCTGCGGCGGAAAGCTTTCCCGCCACACTGACCCACGTGGTTGCGGGCGGTACGGCAGTGGCGGATGTCCCTTCAGGTCCGCAGGTGATGACCCGCGCCGGCATCTTCTTTGGCGTCTGCCGCATTGAAGAATGCAGACGGCCGGGCGCGCGTGGCAAAGAACGGCAAGGCGTCGGGATGGGTGCCGGTCACGCACTTGCCCCGCTGCAACGAAAGACCGCCGGAGGTTTCCCCCCGACGGTCTTTTGGCTTCAAAGCTGTGACGTGCCTTAGCCCTGACGGGCTTTGTACCGCTTCTGCGTCTTGTTGATCACATAGACGCGGCCCTTGCGGCGCACGACCTGGCAGTCGCGGTGACGCAACTTCAGCGAGCGGAGCGAGTTTTTGACCTTCATGGGTCTTCTCCTATTCGCGGCGCGCGTGCGCCTTGAAAATCTATGTCCCCCGAAGGAAACGGTGAAATGGTGGGCGGTACTGGGATCGAACCAGTGGCCACTACGATGTCAACGTAGTGCTCTACCGCTGAGCTAACCGCCCACACAGCCTCTGCTTCCCGCCCGTCTTCCGATGGGGCAGGCCCCAAAGAAAAGGACGCGGGCGGAACCGCGTCGGATGTGCGTGTCTATAAATAGAGTCGGCAGGCTGTTCAAGGGGTTTTGGCGCGCTAAAAAATGTCGTTATATCGTGCGGTGAAGGAGGCCCGATGACCCGCGACGCCTATTCCCTGGTCTGTCCTGCCCTGCGCGATACGCCGGTCATCTTCTCATCCCCGCATTCCGGGCGCGATTACCCGCAGGCGTTTCTGGCGCGCAGCCTGCTGGATGCGCACACGATCCGGTCATCGGAAGATGCGTTTGTCGAACAACTGTTCGCCGCCGCCCCCGACCATGGTGCGCCGCTGATTTCCGCCCGCGCTCCGCGCGCCTACATCGACCTGAACCGCGCGGCGGATGAACTGGACCCCGCGCTGATCGACGGCGTCATCCGCGCGCCGCACAATCCGCGCGTCAACTCGGGTCTTGGGGTGATTCCCCGCGTGGTCGCCAATGGCCGCCCGATCTACCGTGGCAAGCTGAGCCTGCTGGAGGCCGAAGCCCGCATCGCCCGCCTGTGGCACCCCTATCACGCCGCGCTGCGCGGTCTGATGGACGAAAGCCATATCGTCTTTGGTCAGGCCGTGCTGATCGACTGCCATTCGATGCCGCACGAAGCGATCGAGGCGCATATCCGCCCCGGCCAGCCCCGCCCGGACGTGGTGCTGGGGGATCGTTTCGGCGCAGCAGCGGGCCGCGACGTGATGGCGCTGATCGAGGCGGCCTTTGTGTCCGCCGGCCTTCGCGTGGTGCGCAACGCCCCCTTTGCCGGTGCCTACATCACACAGGCTTACGGCCGCCCGTCACACCAGCGCCATGTCGTGCAGGTGGAAATTGACCGTGCGCTTTACATGGACGAGGCACGGATCGAACATTCGTCTGACTTCCGGGCATTTCAGCGGTTGATGAACGGCGTGGTGGCCGAGATCAGCCAGATCGGGCGGCAGGCGCTGCCCCTTGCTGCGGAATAGAGGTTACCGCAAGCTCCGCCCCTTGATGATTGCATCGTTGCCGAAACGTGCCCGTATCTTGTCGGTAGCACGTTCTGCCGCCGAACGCTTGCCCGCGCCGGGGTCCAGAAGATCGCCGGTCAGATCTGCCTCGGCAGCCGGGGCCAGATCGGAAATCCCCACCCCGATCAGCCGGAACGGGCCGGGGTCGCGCAGCGCATCCATCAGCGCGCGCGACTCGCGGTAGATGCGGTCGGCGGTCTGGGTGGGTGATCCGAGGCTGTGCCGCCGCGAGACCAACGCAAAATCAGACCGTTTCAGCTTCAGCGTCACCGTCCGCCCGGCCAGGTCTTTGGCTTTGGCCCGGTCTGCCACCTGTTCCGACAGCCGCCACAAATGCCCGTCCAGCAGATCGGCATCGCCGGTATCCGCATCAAACGTGGTTTCCTTGGAAATCGACTTCACCGCTTCGTCCCGCGCCACAACCCGGCTGTCCTCACCGCGCGCAAGGTGCCAAAGCCGGTCGCCCATCTGGCCAAAGCGCGCCGCCAGGTCGGCCCGGTCCCAACGCAGCAAATCGCCGATGGTGCGGATGCCGGCGCGGTCCTGCGCCGCTTGTGCGGCAGTGCCGACGCCCCACAGCATCCCCACCGGCTTTGGCAACAGGAACGCTTCGTTTTCCGCGCGCCCGATCACCGAGAACCCGCGTGGCTTGTCCAGATCGGATGCGATCTTGGCCAGAAACTTGTTGTGCGACAGGCCCACCGAACCCGTCAGGCCCAGTTCATTCTCCATCCGCTGCACCAGCCGCGCCAGCAACACCGCAGGCGGCGCACCGTGCAGGCGGGCGGTGCCGGTCAGATCCAGAAACGCCTCGTCCAGCGACAAGGGTTCAATCGCGGGCGTCATCGTCTCCATCATCGCGCGAATGGCGCGGGACGCCTCGACATAGGCCGGGAAGCGCGGCTTCACCACCACCGCCTGCGGACACAGCTTCAGCGCCTGAAACATCGGCATCGCCGACCGCACCCCGGAAATGCGCGCGATGTAGCAACAGGTGGAAACCACCCCCCGCGTGCCCCCGCCCACGATCACCGGCAAATCACGCAAGGCCGGATTGTCGCGCTTTTCCACCGAGGCATAGAAAGCGTCGCAATCCATATGGGCGATCGACAGGCTGGCAAGCTCGGGATGTGCCAGAACCCGCGGCGACCGGCATTCCGGGCAGCGCGGGCCACTGGAAAACCCGGTCAGGCAATCGCGGCACAAGGCGGTCATGGCATCAGTATAGCAGCCCAGGTCGCGTCGTCATTCGTTGATGTCGCGGTCCCAGATTTTCACCTGCCCGCGCCGCACCCCGAACAACTGCCGCAACACAAACCATGACGCCAGTGATATGAGCCCGAATGTCAGGATCAGCACCGACACGCTGGCAGTCAGCCCCAGCCCGATCAACACACCGGTCATCACCGCACCAATCGCAAAGCCAAGGAAAATGTAGCCGGGCACGATCACCTCAAGTATCCCCAGCCCGATCCCGAACGCGACCCAGATCCACCAGACCATCCACGTCATGCTCGTCCTTTCAGCATCTTGAACGCATCACCAAAAGCATCAAGCGCCTGCGCCGGCACGATAATCATCTGCTTCCCGGCACCCTGCCCCACCGCCGTCAGCGCCTCCACCTGTTTCAGGGCGACCTGATACTGCGCCGCCTCGATCCCGCTTTCCTTGATCGCCTCGGCAATCACCCCGGTCGCATAGGCCTCGGCATCGGCCAGCACCCGGCGGGCTTTGGCTTCTTGCTCGGCGGCGTAAAGCTCGGCGTCGGCGTTCAGTTCCACGGCGCGCTTCTTGCCCTCGGCTTCGGTGACCTGTGCCCGCCGTGCCCGTTCGGCGTTCAATTGTTGCAGCATGGCGGTGCGGGTGGCGTCATCAAGGTTCACGTCCAGTATCTCGGCGCGTGTCACTTCGATGCCCCAGTCATCGACCAGAAGCCGGACCTGCTCGCGGATATTCGTGGCCACTTCGGCCCGGTTCGACTGCACCTGATCCAGTTCCATCTTGCCGATCTGGCCGCGCACGATCCCCGCCACCGTCGTCGCAATCGCAGCGTCGACATCGCGGATGCGGTAAACGGTCTTTTCCGGCTCGGTAATCCGGTAGAACACGCTCGTCTCCACCTTCACCAGCACGTTGTCGGTGGTAATGGCGTCCTGCTGCGCGGTCGGCAGCTGGCGTTCAAGAACGGAAACTTTATGCGCCACCCGGTCCAGAAACGGCACGACAAAGTTGATGCCCGGCCCCAGAACCGACCGCAGCCGCCCGAAGCGTTCGACCACATGCTTTTCGGATTGCGGCACAATTCGCACGCCAAGGAAAATGCACAGGATGATAAAGACGGCCAGCGCCAGAAACACTGCATTGCCGCCAACGAATTCCGCAGGGTCCATTCTGTCGCTCCTTGATCATGTTACAGGGCGTGTGGCCCGCGCCCGAATTGTGAACCGAAGCGCTGCCCGGCGCAAGCGTGCCACGATGGTTTGCAAGGCTTGCACGTTATCCTGCCAAATGCCGTGTGCGCAGCGCATTGGTGGCGTCAACGCCCCTGCGCCGACCCGCCTTTCGCCACTTGCACCGCCAGAATGCCAAGTGCCACGATCACCACGCCGACCACATCCCACACGCCGAGCCGCTCGCCCAGCAACACCGCAGCAATCGCCACCCCAAAAAACGGGTTCAGAAAGTGGAACGTCGCGGCCCGCACCGCACCGATCCGCGCCACAAGCTGAAACCACACCCACGTCGCCAGCAACCCCGGCACCAATGTGGTATATGCGAAGGCCAGCAGCATCCGCGACGTCCAGTTCACTTCCCAAGGCTCCAGCACCAAGGCCGCCACCCCGAGCAAGGACGCGCCGACCAGCATTTGCAAGCCCACGACCATCAGCAGGTTACCCCCCGACGACGCGCCACGCACCGCCAGCGTGGCAAACGTCAGCGCCAGCACACCGATGCCGCAGAACAGAAGGCCGGTCGCATCCACCCCGCCTGACAGGCGCGCCCCCATGATGAGGCTGACGCCGAACACCCCGGCCATCAGCCCGGCCACCGCCAATGGCCGCAGCCTTTCGCCATAGATCAGCCACCCCGCCAGTGCCACCAGCAACGGCAGGGTGGAGGCCACGATTGCGGCAAGGCTCGCCTCCACCCATTGCATCGCAACAAAGTTGAACCCCAGATACAGCGCGTTCTGGCACAACCCGAAAATCACCGTTGATCGCCACTGCGCGCGGCTTAACCGCGCACTTTGCCCCAAGGCCGCCGCCAGCGCGACGCCGATCACCCCCGATACCAGAAATCGCAGCGCCAGCGCTGTCAGCGGCGGCGCATCGACCACGATCATCCGGGCCGAAGTAAACGCCGAGGACCACATGACCGCAAAGGCCAGCCCCATCAGTATCGCGCGCAGGTCCATGCAGTCTTTCGGTTGTGTCAGAGGTCAGGATCGGTTCGGAAAGATCACATGCCCCGACAAGATACCACCCGCAGCATTCGACATCGACATCCGCGTGCGATAATTTTCCTGCACCGAATAGGACGGCAGCGCGTTCAGCGGGCGTTCCACCAGCCCATACCACGGGTCCAGGCACACAAGGTTTCCCGAGCCCGACGTCTTGACCGCCACCACGAAATGCCCGCCGCCGCCGCTCCACCCGACGCGCGCGATGAAGGGAAAGAAGGCTTGCCCCACGAATGTCGCCATATTGCTGACCACCATGGCCGCCGACCCGATGCCGATTCTGTCCAACACCTTTTTCAGCGCGCTGTAAGACTGGGTACCCCGACCCTCGCTATATCCGTTGGGCAACAGCGAGGTCAGAAACGTGATCCGCTGTTCGCCGCCCACCACACAGGCGAGGCGGCGCATCCGTTCGATCATGTAGATGCAGGCGGGGCCGCAGGTATCATCGGCTTCCTGCAACCAGATGAAATGTTCTTGTCCGTCCGTGTCCGAAACCGTCAATTCCGACATGTCGCTCTCCAAAGGAATAAGGGTTTTCTGCGAGTTTTCGATAAAATGTATTTACCGAAGCGTGACCCGAATCGGGTCATTCGGCAAGCGTCTTGAAGCGGTGCTGCGCGCGTGGCATGCCAAAAACACGATCCTTGCGCGCTGCGCCTGCCATTCGTGCGGCAAGTGGGGTCGCAAAGGCCGGCGCACCATCGTTTGGCGGCCTGAAAGGTGCGACATGCCCCTGCGCTGTGGCAACCGATTCCCCCCGGCATTACCGTTTGGCGCAATCTTCCCGCGGTAACCCGATGCTGCCGGCCGCGTGATCCATTGGCTCACCGAGGCAGGAAGGCAAGATATGCAAAAGGCCACCCCGAAGGATGGCCTGCGCAACCGAACTGACGCCCGTGAAAGCGGATCAGCCGTTCACACTGTCTTTCAGCGCTTTGGCGATGGTGAATTTCACCTGCTTGTCAGCGGCCTTCATCACCTGTTCGCCGGTCGCCGGGTTGCGGACCTGACGTTCCGGGCGCGCACGGCACACCACTTTGCCCAGACCCGGCAGGGTCACGGCACCACCGGCAGCCACTTCACGCGCCACGATCGTGGCTATCGCATCCAGCGCCGTACCGGCAATTTTCTTGTCTGCGCCCATCTCTTCGGCGAGCGAGGCCACAAGCTGCGTCTTGGTCATCGGTTTCGACATGCCATGTCTCCTGTTTTCCCCACTGCGCCGCGAGGTCTGTTTCTGCCCCAAAAAGGCGAATGAAGCCGCATCAACAGCTTTTCGGCGCGGGGATCAAGCCCTTTCGACCATAAAACCCGGCGTCAACCCGCCGAGACCGTGATCATGTTTGGCAAAACTGCCCAATGGCCCCGGTTTTGCGGAACCACGCGTTTTTTTGCGTAATATTGCGGTGCGGTTGCGCTCTGCGGTCACAAAAACGCCGTCTCTTCAAAACTGCGCAACTTGCGGCTGTGAATACGCTCAAGCGGCGTCTCGCGCAAACGCTCCATCGCGCGGATACCGATCTGAAGGTGCCGCGCCACTTGCGTCTTGTAGAAATCCGATGCCATGCCGGGCAGTTTCAACTCGCCATGCAGCGGCTTGTCGCTGACGCACAGCAACGTGCCGTAGGGCACCCGGAAACGAAAACCGTTTGCGGCAATCGTCGCGCTTTCCATATCCAGTGCGATGGCGCGGGATTGCGACAAACGCTGCACCGGGCCGGAATGGTCGCGCAACTCCCAGTTGCGGTTGTCGATGGTGGCCACCGTGCCGGTCCGCATGATGCGTTTCAACTCGTAGCCTTGCAGTTGCGTGACCTCCTCCACCGCTTCCTCAAGCGCAATCTGGATCTCGGCCAACGCCGGGATCGGCACCCAGACCGGCAGGTCATCGTCCAGCACGTGATCTTCGCGCAGATAGGCATGGGCCAGCACGAAATCCCCAAGGCTTTGCGAGTTGCGAAGCCCCGCACAATGCCCCACCATCAGCCAGGCATGGGGCCGCAGCACTGCAATATGGTCGGTTGCGGTCTTGGCATTGCTTGGCCCGACACCGATGTTCACCAGCGTGATCCCCTGCCCATCCGCCCGTTTCAGGTGATAGGTCGGCATCTGCGGCATCTTGGCATAGAGCGGCAGCAGGGTGTCGGCAGCGGTAATCTCATGATTGCCCGGTGCCACAAATCCGGTGTAGCCGCTGGCCGGATCGGCAAGGGCCGCACGGGCATAAGCCTCGAATTCATCTATATAAAACTGATAGTTGGTGAACAGCACATGGTTCTGGAAATGCTTCGGGTCGGTCGCCGTGTAATGCGCAAGCCGTGCGAGGCTGTAATCCACCCGCTGTGCGGTAAATGGCGCCAGAGGCCGCGACCCGTCGGCATTGGTCAGCCGTTCGCCATTCACGATGTCATCGTTGGTGGTCGCAAGGTCAGGCACGTCGAACACGTCGCGCAGGCTGAAATCCAGCACACCTTCCTGCGGCACGTTCACCGTCTGGCCCGCCACTGCGAAATGCACCGGCATCGGTGTGTCTGAAATGCCGATCACCACCGGCACATGATGGTTTTCGACCAGAAGCCCGATCTGCTGCACCAGATAGCTGCGAAACAAATCGGGGCGCGTGACCGTGGTGGCATAGGTGCCGGGTTGCGCCACATGGCCAAAGCTCAGGCGGCTGTCGGCTTTGGTAAAGCTGGTCGTGGTAAACCGGATCTCGGGGTAGAACGCCCTGACCCGCACGGGCGGGCGCTTGCCGGCCAAAGTGGCGGCAAAATGATCGGAAAGGAACGCGGTTGCGGCGCTGTAAATCTGCTCTAACCGGGCAACGGCGGCATGGGCATCGGTAAATGCTTCGGCGGCGATGGGGGCGGGCAGAAGGATAGAAGGGGTGTTGTCTGCGTCTTGCATGTCTCTGTCTCTGAAATGATCCGGCATCTAACACGAAACCGGGCATCCCGTGCAAGCGTTCTGCTTCCTGCCTGATCGCTGTTTCAGGGAAATGACAGTGTGCCGCACTTGCACATCGCCCCACAGCGCCCGATAGTCCGCGCCATGACACGCACGCTGCTTTCCCTTGGCCACGGTTATTCCGCCGCAGCCCTCGCCCGCCGCCTGATCCCGCAAGGCTGGCGCGTGATCGGCACCACACGCGATGCAGGCCGGGCCGCCGCGATTGCGGCCACGGGGGTCGAGCCGCTGCTGTGGCCCACCGATCTTGCCCCCGTTTTGGCGCAGGCCACGCATCTGCTTGCCTCGGCGGCACCCGACAGCGCGGGTGATCCGCTGCTTGCGGCACAGGCCGCCCAAATCGGCGCCGCACGGCTGGAATGGGTAGGTTATCTTTCCACAACAGGAGTTTACGGCGATCATCAAGGCGGCTGGGTGGACGAGGATACGCCCCTCACGCCCGGCACCCAACGCGGCCGGATGCGGGTTGCCACCGAGGCGCAATGGCACGCCCTTGGCCTTCCCCTGCACATCTTCCGGCTTGCGGGCATCTATGGCCCCGGTCGCGGCCCGTTTGAAAAGGTTCGCGACGGCACGGCGCGCCTTATCATCAAGCAAGGTCAGGTGTTCAGCCGCATCCATGTCGATGATATCGCGCAGGTGCTTGAAGCGTCGATCAATGCGCCCCGTCCCGGCCGCATCTATAACGTCTGCGACGACGATCCCGCCCCGCCCGAAGACGTGATCGCCCATGCGGCGGCGCTGCTTGGCCTGCCCCGCCCGCGCGCGATTGCTTACGCCGATGCCGATATGACGCCCATGGCCCGCAGCTTTTATGCAGAATCAAAACGGGTGCGCAACGACCGCATCAAATCGGAACTGGGCGTCGCCCTGACTTACCCCGACTACCGTGCCGGGCTCGCCGCGTTGCTGGCCGAACGTCAGCAATCCCCTGACGTCAGCCGGTGAACCACCAGCCCGCCGCATACAGACCGGCTTCCACAAAACCCGGCCTCCACAAACCCCGCTGACGGCATACCAAAGACTGCCGCTCTCGCCAAAGCCGGGATGTCCAAAGCGGCAATGCGCCCCGCACAGCGGCATCTTTTCCGTCACATCCCCCCTTGATTGCCGCCGCCGTCTGCCTATCTGCCAGCCGTGGACCGGGCCCCTCTGACGACGCTCCTGTCGTGATGTCGGACCACATCGAGCGCGCTCGATGCCAGCCCGGCCATGTTCCCAAGGGCGGTTTCAGGTGCGCTCCTCACATGCAAGAGGACGCAATGGATATACTGCTTTTTACCCTTTTTCTTGGCAAACCGCTGTGGCTTTGGTTCGGCTTCATCGCCATCGTCATCGCCCTTCTGGCGTTCGACCTTGGTGTTCTGAACAAGACCGACCACGAGATCGGCGTGGCGGAAAGCCTGAAACTCTCGGCGCTCTACATCACCTTGGGTGTCAGCTTTGGCGGTTTTGTCTGGTATCAGCTGGGCGCGCAATCCGCCGCCGAATACATGACCGCTTTCGTGGTGGAAAAAACGCTGGCGCTGGACAACGTGTTCGTCATCGCGCTGATCTTTTCCTACTTTGCCATCCCGCGCATCTATCAGCACCGGGTGCTGTTCTGGGGCATTCTCGGTGTGATCGTCCTGCGCGGTATCATGATCGGCGTAGGCGCCGCACTGGTCGCACAATACAGCTGGATTCTGTATATATTCGCCGCTTTCCTGATCTTTACCGGCATCAAGATGCTGGTCACGGATGACAAGGAAATGGATCTGAGCGCCAATCCCGTACTGCGCTTCATGCGCAAGCGGTTCCGCGTGACCGATACCCTGCACGGCAATTCGTTTTTCGTGCAGGAGCCGGATGCTTCGGGCCGCCTGCGCCGCTGGATGACGCCGCTGTTCCTGGCGCTGGTGGTGATCGAAATTGCCGATCTGGTCTTCGCGGTGGATTCGATTCCTGCGGTCTTCGCCATCACAACCGACCCCTTTATCGTCTACACCTCGAACATCTTTGCCATCCTCGGCCTGCGCGCCCTGTATTTCGCGCTGGCCGCTGTGCTGCACCGCTTCCACTACCTGAAATACGCGCTGGCGATCCTGCTGATCTTCATCGGGTCCAAAGTGTTCGTGGCCGATATCTTCGGCTGGCAGAAATTCCCGGCAAGCTGGTCGCTTGGCATCACCTTTGCCATCCTCGCGGCGGGTGTGGGCTATTCCCTCTGGCACAGCCGCAACGGCGCGCCCGTGGTTCTGTCAGCGAAGTAATGCAGCCGGCCCGGCAGGTTTCATCCCGCCGGGCCGCAATTTCTGCCCGTCCTCTGGCAGCCGCTGCACAGCATGTCTATGCTACTGCTAACGCCGATGCGGCAGCCCGCCGGGCCAACGCGACAAGCATCACATGGCGATCAGAACCGTCGCATGAGGCGAGCATGTGCACGAGCAAAAGAACACGGTAGCGAAGCCCCCCCATCCCGGTTTTTCACGCGGAGCAGCGTTGCAACATGTCCTTTACCGGGGAATCGGCGGCAGCCGGCAGCCTCGCCCTGCCGCTGTGACCGGGGCTCAAGCCCGCTTCCCCACCACCGCGACGCCCAGAACCTCCAGCACGCGGGCCTCGATCTGCGGCGCGTTCATGCCTGCCACGGCATACATGCCTTCCGGCGATGCCTGATCGATGAAGATATCCGGCAGCACCATCGACCGGAACTTCAACCCCCGGTCGAACACGCCCTCATCCGCAAGCAACTGTGCGACATGGCTGCCGAAGCCGCCGATGGCACCTTCCTCGATCGTGATCAGGGCTTCATGCTCACGGGCCAGCCGCAGGATCAGGTCGCGGTCCAGCGGTTTGGCGAAACGGGCGTCGGCAACGGTTGGCGCAATACCACGCGCGGCCAGTGCTTCGGCCGCCGCAAGTACCTCGGACAGCCGGGTGCCGAACGACAGCAGCGCCACGCGGGCACCCTCGCGCATCACCCGCCCCTTGCCGATGTCCAGCGGGATGCCGCGCGCAGGCATCTCCACCCCCACGCCATCGCCACGCGGAAAACGGAAGGCGATCGGGCCTGCATCATGCGCCGCCGCAGTGGCAACCATATGCACAAGTTCCGCCTCATCCGCCGCCGCCATCACCACGAAACCGGGCAGGTTGGCCAGAAAGGTTATATCAAACGCCCCGGCATGGGTCGCCCCATCCGCGCCCACCAGCCCGGCCCGGTCAATGGCAAAGCGCACCGGCAGACGCTGAATCGCCACGTCATGCACCACCTGATCGTAACCCCGTTGCAGGAACGTCGAATAAAGCGCGCAAAACGGTTTCAACCCGCCCGCCGCCATGCCCGCGCTGAAGGTTACGGCGTGCTGCTCGGCGATCCCCACATCGAAGCACCGCTTGGGAAACCGTTCCGCGAACAGGTTGAGCCCGGTGCCATCCGGCATCGCCGCCGTCACCGCCACAATCGCCGGATCCCGTTCCGCCTCGGCCATCAGGCTTTGCGCGAACACCTTGGTATAACTGGGCGCATTGGAGGCCGCCTTGGCCTGCACCCCCGTCAGCACATCGAACTTGCCCGTCGCATGGCCCTTGTCGCGCGCAGACTCGGCCGGGGGATAGCCTTTGCCCTTTTTGGTTATCACATGGACCAGAACCGGCCCCGTCGCCCGCGCCTTCAAGGTGCGCAGCAGGGGCAAAAGCTGGTCCAGATCATGCCCATCTATCGGGCCGATATAGGAAAACCCCAGCTCCTCGAACAGCGTGCCGCCGACGGTCATGCTTTTCAGCAGTTCCTTCGCCCGCCGCGCGCCTTCCTGAAACGGCTCGGGCAGCAAGGATACCGCGCCTTTGGCCGCCGCCTTCAACTCCTGAAACGGTGCGCCGGCATAGAGGCGGCTCAGGTAGGCCGACATCGCCCCCACCGGCGGCGCAATGCTCATCTCATTGTCGTTCAGCACCACGAACAGCCGTTTTTTCAGGTGCCCCGCGTTGTTCATCGCCTCATAAGCCATGCCGGCGCTCATCGCCCCGTCACCGATCACCGCAATCGCATCGCCCGGATCGCCGCCAAGATCACGCGCCGCAGCAAACCCCAGCGCCGCCGAAATCGACGTGGAACTGTGCGCCGCACCGAACGGGTCAAACGGCGACTCGGACCGTTTGGTAAACCCCGACAACCCGTCCTTCATCCGCAAGGTGCGGATACGGTCCCGCCGCCCGGTCAAAATCTTGTGCGGATAGCACTGATGCCCCACATCCCAGATGATCTTGTCGCGTGGCGCATCAAACACGGCATGCAGCGCCACCGTCAGCTCCACCACACCCAAACCCGCGCCCAGATGCCCGCCCGTCATGCTGACCGCGCTGATTGTCTCGGCGCGCAGTTCGTCGGCCAACCGCCGCAACTCGCGGTCCGACAGGCGCTTCATATCCGCAGGAAGATGCACGCGGTCAAGGGTCGGCGTTTTGGGTCGGTCGGTCATGATCCCCTCCCCGGGGCGGTCAGTGTTCGCGGGCAATAACGAAACGGGCGGCTTCAATCAAGGTTTCCGCCCCGCTGCCATAGGCCGCAAGTGCGGTTTCCGCCTCGGCGACCAGCACCTGCGCCCGCACCCGCGCTCCGTCCAGGCCCAGCAAGGACACGAAGGTGGCCTTGCCCGCACCGGCATCCTTACCCAGACGCTTGCCCGCCTTGGAGGCGTCACCCGTCACGTCAAGAATGTCATCGGCGATCTGGAAGGCAAGCCCCAACGCCGTGGCATAACGCCCCATCGCGGCCGGATCTGCCCCGGCCAGCACGGCGCCCGCCTCGGCCGACCAGCGGATAAGCGCGCCCGTCTTGCCCGCCTGCAACCGCGTAATCTCGGTCAGCGTCAACGGCACCGCCGCGGTTTGCGCCGCAATATCCAACGCCTGCCCCAGCACCATTCCTTCTGCCCCCGACGCCCGCGCCAGGCTTGCGACCAGCGCCATCCGCACATCGGCGGCCCCAAGCTTCGGGTCGCACAGCAATTCAAACGCCAGTGTTTGCAGCGCATCCCCGGCAAGAACCGCTGTCGCCTGATTCCATTTCACATGCACGGTCGGCAACCCGCGCCGCAGATCGTCGTCGTCCATACAGGGCAGATCGTCATGGATCAGGCTGTAGGCATGCAGCGCCTCAACAGCCGCCGCCGCGCTGACCGCCAAGGCAGGCTCGAACCCATGCAGTCGCGCCGATTCCAGCACCAGAAAGCCACGCAACCGCTTGCCGCCATGCGCCGCATAACGCATCGCCGCAACCACCGGCACATCGGCAAAGCCCGCCAACGCCAGATCCAGCCGCGCCTGTACCGCACCGGCAGCAAAGGCGAGGGCGTAGGGAAAACTCACATCCCCTCCGCCGGGACCGTGCCTATGGCACGGCCTTCGGCTGTGCGGATCAGTTCCACCTTTTCCTCGGCGTCTTTCAGTTTGCCCGCGCAATGCGCCTTCAGCGCGGCCCCGCGTTCATACAAGGCAATGGACGCATCCAGCGGCACATCACCCTTTTCAAGCGCGCCAACCACCTGTTCCAAAGCGGCCATAGCCTCTTCAAATGTCATGTCCGCCACGGCTTTATCGGCCATTTCCACGCTCCTTCAAAACGCCCACATGCGCCGCGGCCGATGCCGCCAGCGCATCCAGATCATAGCCGCCCTCCAGCACCGATACCACCCGCCCGCCGCAATGGGCGTCGGCCAGATCATACAACCGCCGGGTAAGCCAGCGATAGTCCGCCTCGCGCCAGTTCAAACCCGCCAGCGGATCATCGGCATGGGCATCAAACCCCGCCGAAATCAGGATCAGTTCCGGCTGAAACGCCGCCAGCGCCGGGAATATCCGCGCCTCATAGGCCGCGCGCATTTCTGCCCCGTCAGATCCGGTGCGTAGCGGCACGTTCACGATCTGCCCGTGTGCGCCCCGTTCACCCGACGCGCCGCTGCCCGGATAAAGCGGCATCTGCTGGCTGGAGCAAAACCGCACCCGCGCCTCTTCCCACAGCAGATCCTGCGTGCCATTGCCGTGATGCACGTCGAAATCCACCACGGCGACGCGCGACAACCCGTGATGGTCCAGCGCTCGTTTGGCCGCAATGGCAACGGTGCCGAACAGGCAAAACCCCATCGCGGTGTCCCGCTCGGCATGGTGCCCCGGCGGGCGGGCGGCGACAAAGGCATTCGCCGCACCGCCTCCGATGACCAGATCAACCGCAGCACAGGCCGCCCCCACACCGCGCAACGCCGCCTCAAGCGACCCCGGAGCCAGAAAGGTATCGGCGTCCAACTGCGCCCAGCCTTCGTCGGGCACCGCCGCGCGCACCCGGTCCAGATAACTGGCCGGGTGGCACCGCAGCACCTCGGCATCAGCCGCCAAGGGCGCATCACGCCGGTCAAGGTCCATCCCCGCCAACCCGCGCGCCACCGCCGCCAGCCGCGCCACCTGTTCCGGGTGGCCCGCAGGCGTCACGTGACCGTCAAACGCGGGATGGGTGAACAGTGCCGTCGCCATGGATCAGCCCTGCTTTTCCTGGCACTCGATTGCCATCACCAACGCCTCGGCACTGTCGGTCAGATCAATTGCCATTACAGCTTCGCCCTGCGACCGGAGCGTCAGCGTCTGCCTGGCTGCAATATCCACCAGCAGATCCACCGATTCAAAGGCAATATCCACGCCCGGCAGACCGTCGATATAAATCCCGGTGCCTTCGCCCTCATATTCCGATCCATCCAGATCGAAAGAAAGCGGGTAGGTCTCGCCTTCCACAATCTCACCCCAGGCCGGGTTCGCCGCTATCATGTATGCGCCCTCGGATTCGACATCAAAGCCGATCCGCACGTCCGACCCGTCTTCAAATTCGGCATTGATCAGGCAGCCGTTGCCCAGCGTCGGATCGACATAAACGCCCCACGGGCCGACTTCGCCCACGGTAACAAGATCCTGCGCCTGAACCGTCGCCCCCGAAAGCAGCAGGGCCGCAAGCCCCGCCACCAGACAATACGCTGGCTTCATTGATATTTCTCCACCTTCGGCACCGGCCATCATGGCAACCCGCCCCGGCGCGACAATACCCACGCCGCAGCGCCCGTCAATCAGGTGCAAGCATATAACCAGCGCCACGCACGGTTTGCAGGTAACGCGGCTGCTTTGGATCGGCCTCGATCTTGCGGCGCAGGCGGGTGATCTGCACATCCACCGCGCGTTCCTGCGACCGGTCCTCGCCCACAGCCTCTTCGCGCACCAGATCGCCGACCAGACGCTCCCGGCTGACCGGCTCGCCTGGCTGCGCCGCAAAAATTCGCATCAGCGCCGCCTCGGTTGCGGTCAGCCGCACCGGGTCGCCGCCCCGCCACAACTCGCCGCGTTCCAGATCATAGCGCACCGCGCCCAGATGCAGCACTTTCGGCGCGGCCTCCGCCTTGACCTGCGGCATACGGCGCAGAATGGCGTTGATCCGCAGCAGCAGTTCCTTGGGTTCAAACGGCTTGACCAGATAATCATCCGCCCCCGCTTCCAACCCCTCGATCCGGTTCACCGTCTCGCCCTTCGCCGTCAACAGCAGGATCGGCGTCGCCATCCTGACCCGCAAGGCCCGCGTCAACGTAATGCCATCCTCGCCCGGCATCATCACGTCCAGCACGATCAGATCGAATTCCAGCCCCGCCAGCAACCGTCGCGCCTGCGCCGCGTCCCGCGCAATCGACACCAAAAACCCGTTGCGGATCAGGAACTTCTGCAACAGCCCCCGGATCCGCTCATCATCATCGACAACCAGAAGATGCGCCTGTGGTTCCGTCATGCTCCGCTCTCCTTCAAGGTCTGGAACCGGCGGCGCAATTCGGGGTCCATCATCGCCTCCAATACCTGCCGGAACCCCTGCACCGCCTGCGGCCCGGCGGCCCGGTAGGCCGCCCGCATCCGCGCCCGCTGCGCATCCGACAGCGCACGTTCCAACGCCGCACCCTTGTCCGTCAAGTGCAGATGCCGCTCGCGCTTGTCCGTCCGCCCCACCCGGCTTTCCACCAGCCCGTCCCCGATCAGGCTGCGCAGCACCCGGTTCAGGCTTTGCTTGGTCACGCCCAGGATCGACAGCAGGTTGTTCACCGTGGTGCCGGGGCTGCGGTGGATGAAATGCATCGCCCGGTGATGCGCGCGGCCATAATCCATCCCATCCAGAATCCGGTCCGGGTCTGCCGTAAACCCGCGATACGCAAAAAACATCGCCTCGATCCCCTTGCGCAGCTGCTCGTCCGTCAGAAACAGCAAGGACTCCCCGCCGCCCTGTCCCGCATTGCCGGTAGCCATCCCGCTCTCCCTCGTTGCGGTTGATTTTATGTCAGCCTTGTTGACTTTCCAAGACTCAACTGTTAGCGAATCCCAGATTTCGCGCAACTTTATGTCCACTTCGGACCTATCAGGCGCAACATTCGCAAAATGAGCTTTCGGAGGGACGAACCATGGCAGGCTATGACGATCGTGACGGCTTCATCTGGATGGATGGCGAACTGGTAGAATGGCGTTCGGCCAACGTCCATATCCTGACCCACGCGCTGCACTACGCCTCCTCGGTGTTTGAAGGCGAGCGGTGTTACAACGGCAAGATCTTCAAATCGGTGGAACATTCCGAACGCCTGCGCACATCGGGCGCGCTGCTGGATATGGACCTGCCCTATTCCGTGGCCGAGATCGAGGCCGCCAAGGACGCCACCCTCAGGGCCAACAACCTGACAGACGCCTATGTGCGCGCCATCGCATGGCGTGGCGCGGGCGAAGACATGGGGGTCGCGTCCAGGAAAAACCCGATCCGTATGGCCGTCGCGGTCTGGACCTGGGGCAACTACTATGGCGACGCAAAATTCAAGGGCGCAAAGCTCGACATCGCAAAATGGAAGCGCCCGTCGCCCGAAACCATCCCCCACGCGGCGAAGGCCGCAGGCCTCTACATGATCTGCACCATGTCGAAACACGCCGCTGAAGCCAAGGGTTGCTCGGATGCGATGATGTTCGACTATCGCGGCTACGTGGCCGAAGCGACGGGCGCCAACGTCTTCTTCGTCAAGGATGGGGAAGTGCACACCCCCCTGCCCGATGCCTTTCTGAACGGCATCACCCGCCAGACCGTTCTGGGCATGCTGCGCGACAAGGGCATCACCGTGCATGAACGCCACATCCTGCCCGCAGAACTCGAAGGCTTCCAGCAATGCTGGCTGACCGGCACTGCGGCCGAAGTGACCCCCGTGGGCCAGATCGGCGACTATAACTTCGAGGTCGGCCAGCTTACCAAAGACATCGCCAACGACTACGAAAAGCTGGTTCGCAGCTGATATAACCAGAGCGCGCCAATGGCGCGCTCTGCCTCAGCGCGGGCTGGCCTCAAACCGCCCGCCCCCGCGCTATCCGCACAAACTCAACCAGCCGGCGCGCGCCCACGGGCTTGGCCTCAGACCGGTGCCACTGTTCGGTGTGGCCCCGCTCAATCCGCAAGAAGTGCTTCACACGCCCGCCGTTCGACGGGCGGCGCTTGTCTGCAACATGTCGGCTCATCATCATGTCCTCCGTTGTTTCAGGTCAGGCATTCTACCACGACCCGATGAAAATTGCGCCCCCGCGTTCAGACCAACCGCGCCACGGCCCAAACCGCCGCATCCGCCACCGCAGCGTCCGCGTCACCAACCAACCCGGCAGCGACCCCCCGCAACGCAGCATCACCCGAATTCCCGATCGCATAAAGCACGTTGCGCACAAACCTGTCGCGCCCGATCCGCTTGATCGGCGAACCCGCAAACCGCGCCCGAAACCCCGCATCGTCCAGAACCGCCAGCTCCGCCAACGGCGGCGCCCCAACCCGCGCGGCATAACCGATATCCCGTGCCGCCACGGCGAACTTGTTCCACGGGCACACCGCAAGGCAATCGTCGCAGCCGTAAATCCGGTTACCCATCAACCCGCGCAACTCCGGTTCCACCGGCCCCTTGTGCTCGATCGTCAGATAGGAAATGCACCGCCGCGCATCCAGCTGAAACGGCGCAGGAAAAGCGCACGTCGGGCACACATCCAGACACGCCGTGCACGACCCGCAATGCTCGCCTTCCGCTGCATCCTTCGGCAGATCAGCGGTGGTAAAAATCGCCCCAAGAAAAAACCAGTTCCCCAGATCGCGGCTCAGCAGATTGGTGTGCTTGCCCTGCCACCCCAGCCCCGCCGCCTGCGCCAAAGGCTTTTCCATCACAGGGGCGGTATCGACAAACACCTTGATTTCCGCGCCCGATACCCCTGCAAACCACCCGCCCAGCCGCTTCAGCCGCCGCTTCACAAGATCGTGGTAATCCTTGCCCTGGGCGTAAACCGAAACCGCCCCCCGGTCCCGCTGCTGCAACACCGCCAAGGGATCGCCCACCGGCGTATAAACCTCCGCCAGCATCACGACTGACCGCGCCTCGGGCCACAGCGCTGCGGCCGATCCACGCCACGCCTCGCGCGCCGCCATCCACGCCATCTGCCCGTGCCGTTCTGCCTCCAGAAACGCGCGAAGCCGCTCCGCCGTCTCCGGCACCGCATCCGGCGTGCAGATACCAACCTTGGAGAATCCCTCCTCCAAAGCCCGCGCCACAAGCCGCTCCTTCAGCCGGTAAGGCTCCATCTCCCCCATTCTCAGTTCAAAAATATCCTCGGGGCGGGGGGTCCGGGGGGAGGGGCAGACAGCCCC
>Ga0105050_10003322_pt1 | contig 22380 bp, 21 predicted proteins | sample FRY01_FD_78088 | JGI IMG/M metagenome (GOLD analysis project Ga0105050, IMG submission 78088) | Freshwater microbial communities from Lake Fryxell liftoff mats and glacier meltwater in Antarctica - FRY-01 | ecosystem: Environmental > Aquatic > Freshwater > Ice > Glacier meltwater ...
GGCCAGGGAATGCGTTTCGCCGGTGCAGAAGTTGAGCCGGCCGGTTGTGCCCTGGTCGGCGACCAGCCTCAGGGCCCGGGCGGTGTCGCGGGTGTCGGTGAAGTCCCGGGCCTTGCCTGGGTCGCCTACATCCAGAACCACGCGGCTCGCGCCTTCGGCCTCGGCCCGGGCGATCTTGTCGGCGAACCCGGCCGGCACCTGCGCCGCGGGCTGTCCGGCTCCGGTCTGGTTGAACAGCCGGGCGATAGTCACAGGCATGCCGGTGCGCGCCGCGGCCTCGAGCACCAGGACCTCGGCGGCGGCTTTCGAGGCGCCATACGTGGACCCGGGCCTGATCGGGTCGGACTCCGAGAACGCGAGCAACCCGCCAGCCCGGTCCGGCCCGCCCGCCCGGTCCGGCCCGCTCGACGAGACCCGCTCGATTTCGGTCTGGCCTTGCTCGGCCGCGCCGGCACCTCCATATACAGCGGCCGTCGAGGCGAACAGGAAATGCACCCCCGGGACCTGGCGCTCGGCCTCCCTGAGCAGTGCCGCCGTGCCGCCCGTGTTGATGCGCAAGGCACGGGACGGGTCCTTCCAGGATTCGCGTACCGACTGGATGCCCGCGAGGTGCACGATCACCTCTGGCCTGGCCTCCTCAAGCACTTCGGCGATCTGCTCCGGCCGCTCCAGGTCCAGCGCGCTCAGCCCACCCCCGCCCGAGGTCGAGGTGCCGGTGATCCGGTGACCCCTTGATTCAAACTCGATCAGGGCGGAGCGCCCGACGAAACCGCTCGCCCCGGTGATCAGGACCCGTCTGGAACCGCTCCCGCCTCGATCTGCAGCCCCGCCGGAACTCACGCCCCGCCCCAGCCGGGCCTCAGGCGCTCGCGCCGGTCAGGCGATCGTGTCCGGAGAGCTCGATCGTCTTGCGCAGGCCGTCGTTGAGGGAGACCTCCGGTTCCCAGCCGAGGGTCTCCCGGGCACGGGTTATGTCCGGCTGGCGGACCTGGGGGTCGTCCACCGGCAGCGGCTCAAAGGCGATCTTCGAGCTTGATCCCGCAGCTTCGATAACTCCGTTGGCGAGCTGGAGCAGGGTGTACTCGTCCGGGTTGCCGATGTTCACCGGCAGGTGCTCGTCGGATTCGGCCAGGCTGACCAGCCCCCGCACCAGGTCGTCGACGTAACAGAAAGAACGGGTCTGGCTGCCGTCGCCGAACACGGTCAGCGGCTGGTTCTGGACGGCCTGGCGCAGGAAGGTCGGGATCGCCCGCCCGTCGTGCGCGCGCATCCGCGGGCCGTAGGTGTTGAAGACCCTCACGATCGAGGTGTCGACGCCCTGCTGGCGGTGGTAGGCCATGGTCAGCGCCTCGGCGTAACGCTTGGCTTCGTCGTAGACGCCGCGCGGGCCGATCGGGTTCACATGGCCCCAGTAGCTCTCCTCCTGCGGGTGGACCTGGGGGTCTCCGTAAACCTCCGAGGTCGAGGCGAGCAGGAAACGGGCCCGCTTGAACTTGGCTACTCCGAGCATGTGCCAGGTGCCTTGGGCTCCCACCTTGAGCGTGTGGAGCGGCAGGCGCGCGTAGTCGATCGGGCTGGCCGGCGAGGCCAGGTGGTAGACGAAGTCGACCTCGCCCTCGACCGTGACCTTCTCGGTGATGTCGTGGTTGAGGAATGTGAACCGGTCCGAGCGGATGTGCTCGATGTTCTGGAGCGACCCGGTGTCGAGGTTGTCGATGCAGACCACCGAATGGCCCTTCTCCAGCAGGTGGTCACAGAGGTGGGATCCGACAAATCCGGATCCGCCGGTCACTACGCAGGTAGTCATGGGCCGTGATGCTATTCCACAACCTCCGGCCTCAGCCCTGATCGTCAGCAGTTCCGGGACCACGCTGTCAGAAACCGGAGTTTCGGACTGACTCTTTCTCCGTGGGTCGCGGAAGCTCCGCGGCGAGTCCCGGATGAAAGGGGATCTGCATGTGGCTGGTTACCGACCGTGGTTTCTATTCGGTGGTGGACAAAGGCGATCGCGAGGGGTACCTGTGCGTCCGTGCCCGGGTCCGGGTTGACCTTGAGAACCTGTTCAAGCTCGAATCCCTGGCCGGCTACGCCGGTGATGTGATCGAGACCGACAACTCCGACTACCGCTTCCGCGTTTACGTCACCCGCGAGGACTGGATCACCGCCTCCTCCACCCTGGCGGCCGAGATCGACTACGCCAACTTCAAGACCGCCGTCGGCGAGCGCCAGGGCCACGACCGCGCCCACACATACATGGAGGTCTGGCGGGCCCTCAACAAGCTCCAACGCGGCTGAAGGCCCCGGTAAACTCAGCGGGCATGAGCCCACCCGGTTTCAAGCGCCCTGCTTCCCTGCTCTTGCTGTGCCTGCTCTCCTGCCTGGTACTCGCCTGTGGATCCTCCTCGCAGTCGGAGGATCCGCAGGGACAGGCCGGGACTACTGATGCGCAGGCTTCAACCGGGGCCTGGCAGCAGGCGCCGGTCGTGCCGCAGTTCGACCAGGCCGCTGCAGACCGTCTGCGGCAGGCCGTGGCCGGGGCGGACCGGGCCGGGCTGCGAGCGCAGGTGCTCGCCAAGGTCGGCGACTCGAACACTGAGTGGGCCCAGAACCTTTACGGACTCGGTTGCCGACCGGTCGATTTCGGACCGAGGCCCGGCCTGGCCGAAGTCCAGCAGCGCTACACCGCCGTTCCGCTCGACGGCCTCGCCACCTTCCCCGACTGCGAGCCGGCCAACTCTTTCTCGAGGTGGTCCGCGGCGACCGTCTCGGGGGTCTGGGCCGAGTGGCTGATCACCCCGGTCGGGCAGCTGAACGGCTCCGGCTCGATCCCGGCCTCGAATGAATGCGAGCCGGCCCAGACTCCGCTCAGCTGCGAGCTCGACCTGCTCCGGCCGCGTTACGCCACCGTCATGATCGGCACCAACGATGCGCTGATCGGCCTGCAGCTGGGGGATGTCTTCAAGGGTCACCTGGAGAACGTCCTGCGCGGAGTCCGGGCCGGCGGAACCGTGCCGGTGCTCTCAACCCTGCCGCCGATGCCGATCCCGACCGCCGGAGGGCAGGACGGCGAGGACCGGATCGACGAAGCCAACGGCATCATCTGGCAGGTCTCCCGGGAGATGAAGGTCCCCCTGATCAACCTGTGGAGGGCGATGTCCGGTCCGGAGATGGACAACGAAGGACTCGCCTCGGACGACCTCCACCTCGGCGTGTTCGGAGGGGAATCCTCACCGGACATCCTCGCCAACTCGGCCGTGCTTACCCCCGAGGCGCTCGTATACGGAGCCAACCGTCGCCAGCTGATCTGGCTCCAGACCCTGGCCCGGCTAGACGCCGTCGCCGCCGGCCGCCAGTAGAACCACGTTCAGACCGAAGCCGCCTCGGGCGGCAGTCGGGCAAGCACCTTGCTCCCTGTCGCGGCTAATTCGAGCCGAGGATGTCGGTGCCAGGGCCTTCGGTGTGGATCCTCACCAGCAGGTTGTCGATCAGGTCCAGGTCGACCGGCTCAATCTCTTCCTCTTCGAAATGGACGAGCCCCTCAAAGACCCCGTACAGCGTCCCCGGAACTTCACCACCATCCTTCAGCTTCAGGTTGATCCGGGCTCCCCGGCCCAGCTTCGGCAGAACGTTTTCGATCTCTTCGCGACTGGCCACCCGACAAACCTAGCGACCCCCGCCGCGGAGCATCTACGGGGCCCGATTTCAGGGAAAGTATGGACTTTGCATGATTCGGCCTGTTATCCAGAGGTCCCCCCGAAGATCCCGCATTTTAGGAGAAAAGCCCGACTGCTTCAGGGGGGCGAGTTTCGGCTTCTGGCTGGCTTAATCCTGCAAATGATGACTTTGTGTAAGAAGGCCGCAACACCCCGTGAAGAGTCGCGCAGGCCATCAACGGGGTGGAAACGGCTGGCCGTAGCGGATAGGAGAACTTACGAGAAAATTGGAGCAATCAGGGGGTTCCCATGCAGGGGGTAACGCACCAAACGCAGTCGAACGGTCCGACCGGTCAGGGGTCAGGGCTCTTGAACGGGGCGGGAGCAGCGCTTCAGGACGAGTCACTCGCCGGTAGGAAACGCGCTGCGGTTGAGCTGATAAGAAACCACGAGGCCGCTCTCAGGAGCAGCGCCCGGAGGTTCTCGATCTGCCAGGACGACGCCGAGGATGCTTACCAGCGTGGCATAGAGATCCTGCTCTCGAAGGCACCGACAACCGATCCCCGGCAACTGCTTCCCTGGGCCCGAACGGTCATCAAGCATGAGGCGCTGGCCATCCGCAAGGGCCGCGAGCGCATGCTTGGCAGGCCACCAGCCACCGGGAGGGCAGAGGACACCGAAGACTGGATCCACCTGATTCCGTGGCAGGGCTCCGGGCCGGAAGAGCGGGTCGAAAAGCGCGAGCTCATCGACCGCAGCCGTGAGGCCCTGGCGACCCTGAAGCCTCACGAGTTGAAGGCACTCACCCAGCTGGCGGAGGGCTACAGCTACTCCGAGATCGCCAGCCTGAACGGATGGACCCGGACCAAAGTCAACCGCTGTCTGGCTGAGGGTCGTACCCAGTTCCGCTCCGTGTTTCGCCAGAGCGAAGCCGGCGAGAGATGCGCTTCGCTCGAGCCCTTGCTTTCGGCCTGCTGCGACGGCGAGCTGGAAGGAAAGGATCTGGTCGAGATCCGCAATCACCTCGCGGCCTGCGGTCAGTGCCGGGGGACACTTCGTGCCTTCCGCGCCGCCCCGAAGGCGGCGGCCGCCTTGCTGCCGGCGCTGCCCGCATCGCCGTCACTCTGGGAGCGGATCCAGGAGATTGCGGTTTCGACCCAGCTCAGGTTCCAGGGTCTCGGCAAGGAGCCGGACCAGGCGCTCGGGTTGGTGGCCGCATCGGGCGGGACCCGCGGTGCCGGTGTCGCGGCGCTGGCGAAGATCGCGACCCTCTGCGTCGGTACGGCCGGCGGTGCCGCGGCCTGCGTGGCGGTCGGCGTCCTTCCTGCGCCCGCGTTCAACGACAGGCCGGAGAAGCCTCCGGCGATCGAACGTCCGGCCGAACGGCCCGAACCGGTCGCCGCGCAGCGGCCGGAGCCGGCCCATCCGGACGCCGGCCTGCCCGTCACCGGTGCCGGTGCATCACCTGACCCCACCGGTCCGGTTCAGGGTGAAAAGCAGGCGGCCGTCCCGACCCCTGCCCCCGCGCCGACCCCGGTCGAGCAGGAGTTCACCCCGGAGGCTGCCGGAACACCGGTTCCGGCAAGCGCACCACCACCGCCACCTCCAGCACCGACGGCCCCGGCAGGCAGTTCCGGTTCCAAAGTCCCGGTCGGCGGCGGCGGGGAGTTCGGACCATGAGCGCGCGGGTTCCAGCGGTCCACGGGCTGTTGCTCGCCCTGCTGTTGATGCTGGTCGGTTCAATGTTTCCGTCAAAAGCCGATGCCGGCGCCTACACGGTCAAGCAATGCGCAGGGTCGAACCACATTGGGTTCTTCGGGGAGTACATGAACATCAATACGCTCGACCGGGTTGATGTTGTCCATGGCTGCCGGCCCGGGCAGCCCACGAAGATCGGGATCTACCAGGACCGCTCCGGACGGCCGGTCCAGGGCTCCGGCGGCGGGCAGTTCCTGTGGTCGCCCGACCCTTCGATCCGGATCACCGGAACGACCTTCAACGCGAGGCTCAGGGATGTGGACGGCATGAGGGCTCAGCTGTTCGGGCTCCGGAGCGCCGGAGGGCAGACCGTGCTCGACGAGGGTCAGCCGCATGACGGCCAGGTGCGGACCATGCGCTGGAGCGGGGAGGCACTGGCCCCGGCGCTGGTCATCGCCCGGCTTTGGTGTGTCCGGATCGACGGCTGCGAGAATAACCCCGACACCCCGAAGGCGTATCTGGAGATCTACGACATGGAGATCCAGAGCCGCGACCTGGTTGCGCCGACCCTCGAGGCCTCAGGGGTGATCTGGGATCGCAGTCACCTCGGTGGCTGGCTCCGTGGGCCGGTGGGCTACCGCGTCGATTCGACCGACCGGGGAAGCGGAGTCAGCGGTGCCGAACTCGAGGTGAACGGGCTCACTGTCGACCTCCCGCCCGTCACCTGTGCCGATGATCGCGGCTCCTATGTAACCGCATACAACCCCTGCCCCGGGTCGGTCGAGAGGACTGGATCGTTCGAAAGCGCGGCCGCGCCGTTTCGAGACGGGTCAAACAGCTTCCGGTTCTGCGTATCCGACTTCGCGATCCCGCGTGAGGCAGCCAACCGCACCTGCACCGGGCAGCGGATCGTGATGGTCGACAACACGCCGCCGTTACCCCCGGCAGGATTCGAAGTCATCGGTGGCAGTGCCTGGCGGGCAGTCAACGGTTTCGAATTCAGCTGGCAGATACCTCCGGGGCAGACCTCCGCGATCGTCTCCGCCGAGTACCGGGTCGTCAGCCTGGAGAGCGGATTTCAGGTCGACCAAGGGGTCGCCTCCGGCCCGGACATCAGCTCGCTCGGACCGGTCGAGGTTGCCGCTGCGGGGGAGTACCGGGTTGAAGCGCGGCTCAGGGATGAAGCCGGCAATCTGGGTGATCCGGCTACGGCGGTGATCCGTTTCGACGATTCGCCCCCGGGTGATGTAGAGCCGGAAAACCCTCTGGGCTGGATCTCCGATGACGAACTGCCACTGAGCCAGCCGATCGAGCGGGCGGCCGCGGGCGGACCGTCGGGCATCGGTGGCTACGCGATCGCCGTGAGCACCGGCGGCCCGGCGCGCCCGTGCGCCGGGGATGTCTGTGCTCCGTCGGAGCTCGCGCTCACCGGTGGGCCCGACAGCCGCGTCGTGACCATTGCCGGTCTGTCCGAAGGAAGCCACTGGGTCTCGGCGGTCGCTGCCTCTGGCGCCAGACTCTCCTCGCGCCAGCACGGCAGCAGCCTGCTCCGGGTTGATCGCACCGATCCCGAGACGTCAATCACCGGGGTGCCGAACGGATGGGTAAACCGCCCGGTAACCCTGACCGCAGAAGCGAGCGATGAACTGTCCGGTATGGCTCCCGACCCGGCCAGGGACGACGGCAACCCGATGGTGGTGATAGAGCCGGAGGGCCAATCCCCTTACGAGAGCCCCGGGAGCCGTTCGAGCTTCACGATCGCCGCCGAAGGAAGCAGCACGGTCCGGTACTGGGCCATGGACCTTGCGGGCAACGTCAACGATGGCAGGCCGGGTCCGAACGGCGAACGGCACCGGCCCCCGGAGTCCGCCACGGTGAGGATCGACCTGACCCCGCCGGGGCTCAACTTCACCTCCGGACCGGACCCGGCGGCACCGGAGCTGGTTTCGGTTGTGGCCACCGACAGTCTGTCCGGACTGGACTCCGGACGGATCGAGATCCGGCGGATCTCGGAGGGCGCAGCCTTCACGCCACTGAGAACGCAACTCGAAGATGGAAGCCTTCAGGCGATGATCCCCTCCGACGATCTGCCGGCCGGCGTTTACGAACTGCGTGCTTCGGCTACCGACCGGGCCGGAAATACCGGCTCCACCATTTCCCGTGAGAACGGATCGGCGATGGTCCTCACCCTGCCTTTGAAGCGGGCGGTTAACGTGAGTCTGTACCACCTCGGGCGCCGCCCGCAGCTCAGGACCGCAACTCTCGGATACGCCAAGCCCGCCCGGCTGTCGGGCCGGGTCAGCCGCCCCGGAGGCATCGCCATCCCCGGTGCGAAGCTGACCCTGGAGCAGCGCTTCAGCTCAGGCAGCCGCCTCAAGGTCGTGAACAGCACGATCGTCTCTGACGGAACCGGCAGGTTCGCGGTCCGGCTGAAGCCGGGTCCCGGCAGGTCCGTTCGCATCCTCTACGACGGCACCGATCTGAACAGCCGCGCCGCCAGCCGGCGACTGGACGTCGCGTTCCGGGACAGGACCACCCTGAGCCTCACTCCGGAGATTCTTCGAAACGGCGCCCGCACAACCATGAGGGGAGTGGTTATGGGCGGCGGTGCGATTCAGCCGGCCGCCGGAAAGCTCGTCGCAATCGAGTTCTTCGATCCCGATCGCCGACTGTGGCGGCCAGTGGAAGTGCTGCGGGCGGACACCCGGGGCCGGTTTCGTTACTCCTACCGCTTCCGCACGATCACCTCCGCGCAGCGCATCCTTTTCCGGGCGGTCTCGCTCGCCGAGGCCGGCTGGCCGTACCCGCCCTCGACATCGGCGCCGAAATCGGTCATTGTGTATCCGGGTTGGTCCCGCTAGCAAAGGCAAGGGGTTTCGGGATGGAGCTGGGACAATGAAAAGCAGGCTGAGGCCGTCACCGGCAATAGTCGTCGCGGTGATCAGCCTGATCGTGGCGATCGGCGGGATCGCCGTGGCCCTGCCCGGAAGACTCAGGGTCGGCTCCGAAGATCTGTGAACCGATTCGGTCGGCGCGCGTGCACTCGGCAAGGTGTTCCTGGGGAAGGTTGCAGGGATGGAATCAACCGACCCCATGCGCGACAATGGCAACTTCACTGAACTTGAGGGCTCGGTTCGATGTCCTGACTGGGCACCATTCGCATTTGATCCGTCGATCAGTGGTCTCAGTCCGCTGGCCTATGAGATCAACCGCAGCGTTCTTCTCAACCGCTTCAGTGGCCCCGGGGGCTACCAGTTCAAGGTCATGTCCGATAAAGGCTCAGGTAACGCCTTCGCGATGAAGGTCAACTGCCTGCCCCGGCGTTAGCTTCTACCGTGACTCTCCAGCCGGCCGCTGGGCCGCCCGTTCCTGCCGGCCGCTGCAATACCAACGGCCCCTGGGAGGGGGCCGTTGGCGAGGGAGGAGAGGTACTAATCCTGCTGACGGATTATGAGGTCAGCAGGCTTCTCCGGCCACCCCTCTCCGAAGGGGCCGGGCTAAGTGGTTGCTAGACCAGCTGGGTCAGCTGCTCCGTGACGCGGTTGACCATGTCCTGAGCCTTCTTGCCACGAACTTCAGCAATCCGGCTGACTTCGGCCTGGGCCTTCTCGGCACGCTTGGACACGACGTCCACGCGGGTCTCGATCTGCTTGTTCAGGTCCTTGTTGGTGGCCTTGATCTGCTTGCCGACCGACTTCTGCTGCTTGCGAACTTCACGCTCGAGCGAGTTGCGGGTCTTGGTGACTTTGCGGGTGGCCTTGCGGCGGGCGGTGGTGCCCCGGCGCTCGGCGCGCTTGACGGTCTTGGTCAGTTCGGCGCGGTAACCCTTGACCTTCTTCTCTGCGGAAGCTTGATCGGTCCACGGCTCGATCAGATCGGCGACGCGGTCGCTGATGTTGAGGGCGGCGCCGACCGGAACGTCAACGGCGGTCCGTGCGGCTTCGACTGCGACCTCTTCGATTTCCTCGAGGCGGGTCTTGGCTGCCTGGGCGTCGAGCTCGGCGGCGTGGACTGACTTGGCGCTGGCCTCGGCACGCAGCTGGGCGGCGGTGCGGGGCTTGGAGGTGCTCTTCTTGGGCGCGGTCTTCTTCGCGGTCGCCTTGGTGGCGGGCTTCGCGGCGGTTTTCCTTTTTGTCTTTGTCTCGGCTATGTTGATTCTCCTTATTGTCAGAATCAGATTACTTATTTCTAATGATGCTTGCAGCGTAGCAGCAAGTACGAACATGTGTTCCGATTTGCGACGGACAAGCGTCACACTCCCGGAAGCCGCATCGGAGCCGGGTTTCAGGCCCCGGCGGGCGGCTCAGGGGCGGCTGGCGAGCAGGGTGGCGAGGCCTTCGGCGCTGCTGGCGCCGGTGACCGTGAACCGGTGATCGAGGTCCATCCCGACCTCTGCGAGGCCGTCTTCGCCGAGTTCGACCAGAGCGCCGGCCTCGCGGGCGATCAGCTGGGCGGCGGCTATGTCGACCGAGCGTGAAGGGTGAGGGGTGACCATGCCGTCGATCCGGCCAGCGGCCAGGTAGGAGAGCGTGATCGCCAGGGAGCCGACGCAACGGAACCGGTAGACAGAACCCACAAGGTTCTGGACGATCGGCAGGAAAGCGCCGGGCTCGGCGCCTTCGACGCCAACGACCTCCAGCTGCTCGGCCGGTTCGACCTTGAGCTCGCGGCCGTTCAGCACAGCGCCCTGACCCGCGTGGGCCGAGTACTCCTCGCGGGCACCGAAGTCGTAGACGAAGCCGAAATCGACCGCCGACATGTTCGGGGCGGAAGCGACCGCGATCGAGAGGCTGTGGTTCGGCAGCGTGCGCCGCACGTTCAGCGAGCCGTCGATTGGATCGATCACCACCCAGGTTTCTCCGCCGCCGTTGAACTGGACCGAGCCACGCTCTTCCGAGATAGCCGTGAAGGCGGGACCGCCGTCGGCCAGCCGTTCGAGTTCCTCGAAAACGATGTCCTCGCAGAGGCGGTCGAGCACGAGGGTGTGGTCACCTCCCTCACCGATCCCGTCGTAATGGTCACGGGCGGCGATCGTCGGCGTTTCTTCGAAGAGGACCCGCTGGAGTTCGACGATCCGCCGGCAGATGGCCAGCCAGTCGGCGGCGAGCGCCGGGTCGATCTCATGGTTGCCGGTCGTGCCGTTCTTTGATTCGCTCACCGGGGCCATGCTATTGACGAACGGGCTCCGGCCGCTGCCGGTCGAGATCCTTTCGCGGTTCAGCTAGTTTTGAGTGGTGAGCGACCGTCCGCCAGAGCTGCTGCCGACCCCCGAGCCGATCGGCATGCAGGCGGAGATCGCCGGCCACACCACCGGGGCGATGATCGTCGAAGGAGCGCCGGGGACGGGCAAGAGCGCCACGCTCGACCAGCGACTCGCCGCCCTGGCCGGGTCGGGCCTGGACCCTTCGCGGATCGTCCTGATCACCTCGACCCCGCTCGCGGCCGAGACCCACCGCCGCGGACTGGAGAAGAGGCTGCCCGGCCCCTACGAAGAACTCGTGGTCGAAACCTGGGAGGCATTTGCCGAGCGGCTACTTCGAAGGTGGCCGGTCGAGGCGGGTCTGGACCCGGACTTTGAAGTAGTCGGGCCGGCGGAACGGCTGGCGATGCTGCTGGTCAGGTTCGAGCGGCTGCCGCTGCGCCACCACGAGATCCGCGGCAACCCGACCGGCCTGATGCGGCGCCTGCTGGCCCACCTCGATTCCGAAAAGGCGACCCGCGGGGCCGCGACGGTCGCGTTCGGCCAGGACCCGGTCCGGCGGGCCGAGTTCGAAGACCTGGTCGAGTTTCACGACGGGATGCTGGCCGGGCTCGGTTGCGTTGACTCGAACGACCTCTGCCGGCTCGCCGGGGAACTGCTTGCCACCAGCACTCCGGTGAGGGCGGCGGTGGCAGAGGCGTACCCGCACCTGCTGGTCGATGAGGCCGAGCAGTTGACTCCGGTTCGGGCCGATCTGCTTGCGGCACTGGGCGCCGATGCCGGAAGTGTGGTGGTCGCGATCGACCCTTCCTCGGGTGCCGACCCGGGAGAAGCGCTCCGGCTGGTCGAAGAGGCGCTTCCCGGGGCGGACAGGCTTCGGCTGGACCGCGCCTGGCGTATCGGCACCGACCAGATCGATGTCGCCCGGGCGGTTCTGTCGGGCGCCGGCGCCGACGGCGGCGCGGGCTCAGGCGCGGGCCAGGGCGCGGGCTCAGGCGCCGGCGGAAGCGCGAGCCCAGGTGCAGTTGCCGGCGACTGGCTGCCGGGTTCCGAGGGCGGTTGCGAGATCCGGTTCTGGAGGTCGCAGACCGCGCAGGCCGAGGCCCAGGCGGTGGCCCGCGAGGTCGAACTCATGGTCGCCGACGGAGTCGCGCCGGAGTCGATCGCGGTGGCGGTGGCCGACCCCAACCGGGACGGCCAGGTCGTCGGCGTGGCGATCGAGGATCGTGGGGTGCCGATCTCGGTTTCCGGCGGCTCGGCCCTCTTCCGCACGCCCGAGGTCCGCGATACGGTCGCCTGGCTGCGGGCGCTTTCTGACCCGACCGACGGTGGCGCTGTCACCCGCGCGATCACCCGTCCTCCGGTCGAGCTGCGCTCGGTGGACCTCGCCCAGCTGACCGTGATCGCCCGGCGTCGCAAGCTCGATCTTGTTTCCGCCTGTGAGGCGGCGCTGGAAAGCCCGCGGATCTCGCCCGAGTCACGCGAGCGGCTCGCCGCTTTTCTCAAGCTCTACCGGGCGGCCTCAGGCGCGTTGGAGCAGCACCGGCCGGACGCTTTCGTCCGGAGGCTGATCGAGCGGATCGGGTTCCGGCGCCAGGGGATGTTCGCCGCCAAGCCGGAGACGGCCGAGCGGCTGCTGTCGCTTTCAAGGCTGGCTGAGGTCGCGACCGCGTGGTGCCGTCGTGAGCCGGACGGCTCGACCAGGGAGTTCACCGCTTTCGTCTCGGCCCTGGCCGACACCGGCCTCGAGCCGGCGGTCGGTCCGCTGATGCCGACGGCCGGCAAGGTGCGGGTAGTGCCATGGGACGGAATCCGCGGCGGCAGCTGGCGGCGGGTCTACATGCTCGGCCTCGAGCGCGCCGGGGATCCCGAGCGGCCTGCCGTGGCCGCAGCGGTGACCTCGGCCGGTGAGGCTGTGGTGCTCTCCCGCATAGACACCGAAGCACCGCGGGCGGGAGCCCCGGGCCAGGCTGAATCGTCCGGCCGCTCCGGGCCGCAGGAAGACGCCTTCAACGCCGCCTGCACGATCGAGGAGGTCCACCAGGAGGAGCTGTTCGGCCCGGCCGAGGACCTCCACTCGACCTACCGGATGATGCGCGACGAAGTTCTGGAAGCCTCCTGGCGGGCCGGCCGCGAGCTGATCGAGCCTCGGCTCGACACCCCGAACGATCTCAACCGGGCGATCACCCGCTACCTCGAACTTCTGAAGCTCGCGGCATTGGCCCAGCGGTCGGGCGGCGGGCTCGACGCCGAGGCGATCGAAGCGGTGAACGGCCTGCTCGGCCAGGTGGCGACGCCTCAGCAGCTCGCCGAGCTGGAGCGCTCGACCCTCGACCCGTATCTGCTGGCGAATGAGCGCGAACGCGACCTGCGGCAGGGACTGATCGACTCCCGCTCGGAGCCCTCGCTGGCCGCCTTCCTGCCGAGGCGCGGCGAGGACCTCCGGCTGTCGGCTTCAGACCTCGACCTCTATCTGACCTGCCCGCTCAAATACAAGTTCGCCCGGGTCTTCGGCATCCCGCGTGCGCCGACGATCAACCAGCGCTTCGGCATCCTGATCCACAACGTGCTCCAGAGATTCCACGACCCGAAGACGGCGCCGGTCGACGGCGGGCTGGACGAGCTGATGTCGATGCTCGACGCCGGCTGGCGGCGGGGCGGGTTCGGCGATTCAAACGACGAGCTCCAGTTTCACGACCGCGCGGTGACCGCCATGGAGAACTACTGGAGCAGCGAGAGCGAGTCGGCCTCACAGCCGGTCTGGCTGGAGCGGCAGTTCGAGTTCCGGATCGGCCCGCATTACCTGCGTGGCCGGGTCGACCGGGTCGACCGCCGGCCCGACGGCAGCTTCGAGGTGATCGATTACAAGACCGGCCAGAGGATCGAGACCGGCCGTCACGGCGGCGACATCCAGCTGGCGCTCTACCGGCTGGGTGCCCGCGAAGCCTGGGACACCGAGATCGCGGCGGGCAGCTACTACTACGTGCTCGAGGGCGAGAAGGTCGAGGTCGAGGCGGCGCCGGACGATCGCGAGCGGGTCGAGCGCACCGCGCTGGAGGTCGGCGAAGGCATCCTAGGCCAGGACTTCGAGCCGCGTCCGTCGCCCGGGGTCTGCGGCTGGTGTGACTTCCGGCTCGTCTGTCCCGCCGCAGAGGCCTGACCGGGCAGCAGTGGCGCCGGGGGGCTCCGGCCGGTTTTGCGACCGGTCAGGTCCCCGGCCTGAGGGCTACTCGGAGTTCTGGTTCTTGAGGAAGCGCTGGAACTCCATTGCGAGCGCTTCGCCGCTGGGGACTTCGGGATCGTCATCGCCGCGCTTTCGCTGCTCGTTCTCGATCCGGCTGACCAGCTCCTCGACTTCAGGGTCGGCCGAGACAGCCCGGCCGATCTGCTCCTCGTAGGCTGCGGTCTCTTCGGTCAGGCCGGAGATGTCGGCGGCGACGCCGGTGATCTTCTCGAGTCGTTCGCTGAGGGCGAGGGCTGCTTTGGGGTTCGGCACGGCGGCGACGTAATGGGGGACGGCCGCCCAGAGCGAGACCGAAGGCAGGCCGGCAGCCCGGCAGCGGTCGTGGAGCACACCGACGATCCCGGTCGGCCCTTCGTAATCGGAGCGCTTGAGGTCGAGCTGCTTGACCAGTACGTCGCTGGAGGCAAGGCCGGTGATCGGGACCGGCATGGTGTGGGCGACCTCGGCGATCAGCGAGCCGAGCACGACGACGGTCTCCACCTTGAGGAACTCGGCGACTTTGACGATCGTCTCCGAATAGGTCCGCCACTTGAGGTTCGGCTCGGTGCCGTCGAGCAGCACGAGGTCACGCTCGGCGCCCTGGGCGCGGGCTGCAATGAAGGTATTGCGCGGCCACTCGATCCGGCGGTGGGCACCGTCGGAGAAGGCGATGGTCGGCCGGTTTGCCTGAAAGTCGAAGTACTCCTCGGGGTCGAGTTCGGCCAGCACATCCACCTCCAGCGAGTCGCAGAGGGTCTCCAGCGCCGTCGAAGCAGCCGACGCAGCATCGTTCCACCCCCGGAAGGCGCAGACGAGAATCGGGTCCCTCAGTTTCGGGGGGTTCATCTCCCACCGCAGTTGGTCCATGACTTCAATTTAGAGTATGGCGCAACTCCGCCCCGGAAATCGGGGCTGTCTGCCGGTTAGGTCAGGATGTGTTTCGTGGAAAGTGGCACATCCGAAACGAGCCGGGGAACGGCGGACAGCGAGAACCCGGTAGCCGGCCTTACCCCCGGCCAGGCGTTTTCCGGTAGCTATGTCTGCGCCCGCAAGGACAGGCTGACGGCAAGGAACGGCTCGGCCTACCTGAGCCTCGAGCTGCGTGACCGGACCGGCACCATTCCGGCCCGGCTGTTCCGGGAGGTGGACCGGATCGGCCTCGGCTTCGAGCGCGGTGACGTAATCACGGTCCGCGGCCGGGTCGAGCGCTACCGCGGCCAGCTCAGTGCCGAGATCGAGTCGGCGCTCAAGGTCGACCCCGATCGGATCGACCCGACCGACTTCCTGCCGACCGCCTACCGCAACCGCGAAGAACTCGAAGGCTTCCTCGAGCACCTGACCCGGGAGGTCCACAACGACGGGCTTCGCGGCGTGCTCGGGACCCTGCTTTTCACCGGCCCCGCCGCCGGGGAGTTCCGTCGTGCGCCCTGCACCCGGGCCGGTCACCACTCATACGTCGGCGGACTGATCGAGCACACCGTCGCGGTCGGGACTCTGGTCACCGAGACATGCACCCTTCACCCGCGCCTCAACTCCGACCTGCTGATGGCCGCCGCGCTGATCCACGACATCGGCAAGACCGGGGAGTTCACCTATGGCGCCGAGATCGGCCTGACCGAGCGTGGCCGCACGCTCGGTCACCTCCAGATCGGAGCCGAGCTGATCACCGGCGCGTCAGCCGGGCTGGAGACCGGCGAGCGCGACACGCTGCTCTCCTGCGTGATGTGCCACCACGGCACCGACGCCCTGCGCCTGCGTCACTTCCCTTCACCCGAGGCGATCGCCCTCTACCGCCTCAACGCCCTCGACGCCCAGGTCAAGACAGCGCTCGAGCACGGCATTCACTGAAGGCTCAGACCGAATCGCCGGAGCTGTCCGGATCCCCGGCGGGCAGTTCGCCGCCCGAGCCCGGCGGGCTGGAGGCACCTTCGGCCTCCGGCAGTGACGTGTCGACCATGATCTCCCGGGTGGCTGTATCCACCGACTTCAGCTCGCTGATTTCCTTGGCTGATCTGGCTCCGGCCTCTTCGATGCGACGTAGCTGGGGCACGACCATGCGCTCGTAGGAGCCGACTGCCTGGTTGTAGCTGCTCGAAGCCGATTCGAGCTGGCGGCCAACCTTGGCCAACGGCTCGGCGAAAGTGAGGATGCGCTTGTGGAGTTCCCGCCCGGCTTCGGCTATTTCCTGCGCTGAGCGGGCGATTACATCCTGGCCCCAGCCGTAGTTGATTGCCTGGAGGATGCCGATCAACGTCGTTGGTGTTGCGATCAGGACCTTCTCCTGGAGGCCGTACTCGAGCAGCGTCGAGTCCTGGGCCAGCGCCGAATGGTAGATCCCTTCGCTTGGAACGAACATGACCACGAGTTCGGGACTCTGCTCGAACTGCGACTGGTAGTCCTTCTTGCGCAGAGCCGAGACGTGCTTTCGCACCTGTTGAGCGTGGTGGACAAGAAAAGCCTCGCGAGCCTCTTCATCTTCAGCTTCCTGGGCGTTGAGGAATGCCTCCATCGGCACTTTGGCATCGACCACGACCGTGCGCTCACCGGGCATCTTGATGATCACATCGGGCCGCAGGCGACGGTCGTCGTCCTGGACTGTGACCTGGGTTTCGAAGTCGCAATGCTCGACCATTCCGGCCATCTCGATCACGTTACGAAGCTGGATTTCACCCCAGGATCCACGGCCTGAAGGTTTCTTGAGGGCGGCCGTGAGCCCGCCGGCTTTGCTCGAGAGGTCGGTGACCCCTTCCTTGAGGAAGCGGATCTGTTCGCCCAGCTCGCCCTGGGCTTTGACCCGCTGCTTCTCAAGCTCTTCGACTTTCGCCTGAACCTGTTTTAGCTGCTCGGTCACCGGGCTGACCACCGTCTTGATCTCAGTGGCACGCTTCTCCATTTCAGTGAGCGTTTGCTGCTGCTCCAGCTTGCGACGGTCCGCCATCTGTTCGGCAAGCTTTTGCGAAGTCTTCTCCAGAACGTCGCTGGAGATGATTTTCATCTGTTCTTTGGCCCGGATCTCATCTGCGCGCATCAGTTCGACCTCGCGCTCGTGATTCTCGGACTGGGCTTGAAGTTGCTCGTCCCGGTGGTCGAGACTGGCCTGGAGGGTGCGAACTTCGATTTCAGATGCGCTGGAGCGGCGACCCAGGACGAGCATCGCCACAAGGGCGCCGATGATAATTCCTGCGATGAGTCCGACGAAGATCATGGGTCCCCGAACATTAGGCCGTGGTCAGGATGCCCAGTATGCGTCAGGCAGGCGACCCGTCTTCTGACAGCAGCCGGCATCAGTCGTCGTGTGCCGGGCGCTGCCGGTTCTTCTTTCGTTCGGACCGGACCTTCTTGGATTTGAGGCGGCGTTCGCCGGAGGCGCGGGTCGGCCGGGTGGCGCGGCGGCGGCGGGGGACGGCGAGGGCCCCAGCCAGCTTGCGTTCGAGGCGCTCGAGCGCGAGTTCGCGGTTGCGGGCCTGGGAGCGGGCGTCCTGGGCGATCGCAGTCACGACCGGGCCGATTTTGCGGGAGATGCGCTCGCGCTGGGTCTCGGTGAGGGAGGTCGAGCTGCGCACGTCGAAGACGGCCTCGATCCGGGAGGCGGTGACGTTGGCGTGCTGGCCACCCGGGCCCGAAGAGCGGGAAGCCCTGAGGGTGATTTCGGCCACCGGGATGAACGGACCCCCCTTTGGTCGGATGCCGGTCTTCAACTGCCGCGGTCCGGTTCCGGGCTGCCACCGGCTACCGAAGCAACACCAGGACCGGGCCGGTCGGGACCGAAGACCCGCTTCAGCAGCCTCCAGGCCATGTACAGAGCGAGTATCGCGAAGGCGATCCGGAGTGTCCTCTCGGGCAGCAGGTTGGCGAGTACGACTCCCGCCACGACCCCGACCGGCGAAAGCGCACCGATCAGCAGGGCGTCCCTCAGGTTGACGTTGCCGTAGGACTTCTGTCGCCAGGCGCCGACCACTGAGACCAGCGCGATCATCAGCAGCGAGGTCGACACGGCCTCGACCTGGCCCTTGGACAGCAGCACGGTCATCGCCGGCACGAAGACGATCCCGCCACCGACCCCGATCAGGCCGGCGATGACCCCGCCGACGGCACAGATCAACATTGCGAGGGCGAGGTCCATCAGCCCAGCACCATCTCGGCGGCGACCCCGATCAGCAGCACGGCGAAGATCAGCGAGACCGCTTTCTCCGGGATGCGCTGCTGGATTGCGGTACCGGCGAGCACCCCGGCGATCGCCGGCACGGCCAGGATCAGGCCGGTCTCGATGTCCACGTTTCCGTAGAAGCCACCCTGCAGCGCGGCGGCCAGAACCGCGATCAGGATGATCGCTGCGAGGCTCGTTCCGGTGGCCAGTCTCTCGCCGTAGGCAAACAGCGCGATCAGCATCGGCACGATAACCGTGCCGCCTCCGACACCGAACAGACCGCTGAACGCACCCGCTGTCGTTCCTATCAATGCGAGGCTCCAGATTCGTCGGCGGTCCATCCCGGCGATACTACGACCATGAACCAGGACTCACCGCTCTCGCTTCTGCTGAAAGAACCGGGCCGATCGGCCCTGATGAGTGACGTCGACGGCACGCTCTGCCGGATTGTTGACCGTCCCGAGAAGGCGCGCGTTCCGTTGAAGGCTACGCGCAGCCTCGAGACCTTAAGCGGCGAACTGGCGCTGGTCGCCTGCGTTACCGGCAGGCCCGCCCTGGTCGCCCGCAAGATGGTCGGTGCCCAGTCGGTCACTTACTTCGGCAACCACGGCCTCGAGCTGCTCGAGCCCGGTAAGGAAGCACCGGAGATGGTGCTCGAGGGAGAGCAGATCACCCGTGCCGCGCGTTTCATCGTCGGCAACGACAGCCCTCACTGGATTTCCGCCAGGATCCGGGTCGAGGACAAGGGACCGATCCAGGCACTCCACTGGCGCGGTGCCGGCGAGCGCACCGAGTCGATGGTCAGGGAGATCGCCGAGGATGCCCGCACTGCCGACCTGGTCACCCACTGGGGCCGCAAGGTCCTGGAACTGAGGCCCCCCGACATGGAGGGCAAGGCCGGCGCGGTTGAATCCCTGCTCTCCGACACCGGACTCACCACCGTCGTATTCGCCGGTGATGACCAGACGGACCTCGACGCCGTCAAGCGACTGCGCAAGATGAAGGCCGACGGCCAGATCGACCAGCTGCTGATCGTCGCAGTCGACTCCGACGAAGGGCCACCGGAGCTGATCGAGACCGCCGACATCGTCGTCGCCGGTTCAGACGATTGGATCGACATGATCGCCAGTCTCGCCGGCTGAGGGCCGATGCCGTTTTCTGAACTCCTCCGGTCCACGGTCTTCCTTACCGCCGGCGGAGCGACTGTGCTTGCGGTCGTTGCTGTGCTCGGTGCCCAGCGCGACCAGAACGAGACGATCCTGCTGGTCGGCGCCGTCTGGTGGATCGCAGCGACCTGGATCGGGCTGAACCTGGGAGGTCCCGAGCGGTCGGCCGAGGGGATGAGGGGCCCGCTCGCAGCGGCTCGCACCGTCCAGCCGGGAGCGCACGGAGTTTCACTTTCCTCACCCGGACGGATCGCCTTCGCGAGGCTCTGGCCGATTCTCGTGGCCGTGCTGGTCGCCGGTGGGATCGGGCTGGTCTTCCCCGAGGTCGCGGTGATCGGCAGCGGCTTCGCGCTGCTGGTCGCGCTCGCCTGGCGCAACCGGGAGTCGGCGGTGCTGGCAATCGAGCTGCGTGACGGCGTGCGTTTTCTGGTCGAGCCGGGATCGGCCTTCAAGCCGGTAAAGCTGATCCGCTCGCCCGGCTTCACCACCTACTGAGGCCGGCTCACTTCCACCACGGTCCGGTGTTGAGGATGTCGGCGGGGCCGAGCCAGGCGCGCCGGGCGGTGGCCACGGCGTAGCGCATGTAATCGAAGCTGCCGGCGCGGTGGGCGTCGGTGTTGAGCACGATCTTCACTCCGGCCTGCTTTGCCATGCGAGCGTGGATGTCGGAGAGGTCGCGTCGCTTGGGACTGCCGTTGATCTCGAAGGCGGTGTTGCTGCGGGCGGCCGCTTCAAGGGCGGCTTCGATGTTGAGCGGGTAGGGATCGCGGCGGGTCAGCAGCCGGCCGGTCGCGTGGCCGATGCAGTCCACCGCCGGGTGTTCGATCGCGGCGATCATTCGTGCGGTCATAGCTGATTCGGACTTCGAGAAACCGGTGTGGATCGAGGCGATCACCCAGTCGAGCTCGGCCAGTACTTCGTCGTCGTAGTCGAGCGTGCCGTCGCGGTCGATGTTGACCTCGGAGCCGGCCAGCAGGCGGATGCCCTTGCTTTCCCCGTTGAACTGCCTGATCTCTTCGACCCGGCGCAGCAGGTCGTCTGCCGGAACCCCGTCCCCAAAACCGTGGCTGGCCGAGTGGTCGGTGATCGCCAGGTACTCGTACCCGAGCCGTTCGGCTGCGGCGGCCATCTCCTCCAGGGTGTTCTGGCCGTCGGAGAGCGTGGTGTGGCAGTGGAGGTCACCGCGGACCTGTGAACGCTCGACCAGCTCCGGAAGTTCACCGGCGCGCGCGGCTTCGAGTTCACCACGGTTCTCGCGCAGTTCGGGTTCGATGTATCGGTAGCCGAGCCGTTCGTACACCTGCTCCTCGGTCCGGAACGCTTCGCTCAGCCCGGTTTCATCGTTGGTGATGCCGTGCTCGGACACATGAAGGCCCTCGCTCACCGCGACCTCACGCAGAACGGTGTTGTGGGCGGCCGATCCGGTGAAGTGCTGGAGCAGGTTGCCGAAGGCGTCCGGGGCGACGATCCGCACATCCACGCCGACCCCGGGATGGGTCTCCAGCCTGACTCCGTTGGCGCTCGCTTTGCCGGCCGAAGCAACGGCTTCGTACGCGGCGATGTGCGCGGCCAGCTCCTGCGGGCTCTCCGAGGTCGCGATCAGGTCGATGTCCTTGCAGGTGTCGCTCATGCGGCGAGCCGAGCCGGCGATTTCGGCCCGTTCGCAGCTCGGGTGTTCGCGCAGCGCCGCGACCAGATCCTCGGCCAGCGGCAGCACCTCGTCGAGCAGCATGCGGCTGGGTCCCGAGGGCTCCTCGGCCAGACGGTCGAGGCCTTCGAGAATGCTCTGCTCGGACTTCGCGCCGAGGCCTTTCAGCTCCCTTACCCGTCCGGCCTCGGCCGCTGCCCGCAGGTCGTCGGGGCCGGTCACGCCGAGCTCGTCGTGGAGCCTTCGGACCGTCTTCGGACCGAGCCCGGGGATCCGGTTGATCTCGATCAGTCCGGGCGGCAGCTTCTCCTTCAGCTTCGCTGCGGCCGGGATCTCACCGGTCTCGATCAGGGCCAGGATCTTCTCTTCCAGCGTCTTGCCGATGCCCGGCAGTGCGGTGACTTCGCCCCGGAGCGCCATCTCCTCGACCGAAGCACCCTGATCGCGGATCGTGCGGGCCGAGTTCGTATAGGCCAGGACGCGGTAACGGTCGGCGCCGTCGAGCTGGTAAAGCACGGCCAGCTCTTCGAGGGTCGCGGCGATCTCGGCATTGCTCATGGACTTAAGTTACCCGGCATCTGTGGACCCGATGATTCCACCCGCTGAGTTGAGTTGGCGCCCACCCGCCTGGCGCCCACGCGGCCGGGCGCATCTGGCGTAGCATCGCGGTGTGTCCGTCCGCGATTCAGCCCGGTCCGGCCCTGTCTGGGTGATCCTGCCGACCTATAACGAGGCCGGCAACATCGAACGCATGGTCGAAGCGGTCGGGCCGAAGCTCGGGGCTGACGACCGGATCCTGATCGTCGATGACAACTCTCCCGACGGAACCGGCCGGATCGCCGACGGTCTGGCCCGCGAAGACGCCCGGGTAGAGGTGCTGCACCGCCCCGCCAAGGAGGGCCTCGGCCCCGCCTACATTGCCGGTTTCCGCCGCGCCCTCGAAGGCGGCGCGGGGCTGGTCGTCCAGATGGACGCGGACTTTTCCCATGACCCCGCTTACCTGCCGCGGCTGATCGCCGCTTCCGCCCTGGCCGACCTCGTGCTCGGCTCGCGTTATGTGCCGGGCGGGGGGATCACCGAGTGGGGCGCGATGCGCCGGCTGATCAGCCGTGGCGGCAGCCTTTACTCGCGGGTCCTACTCGGCGTTCCGGAACGCGACCTGACCGGCGGCTTCAAGTGCTTCCGTCGCGAGGTCCTGGAAGAGATAGACCTCGACACCGTCGCCGCCTCCGGCTACTCGTTCCAGGTCGAGATGACCTACCGGGTACTCAAGGCCGGCTTCGAGGTGCTGGAAGTTCCGATCACCTTCCGTGAGCGACAGGCCGGTAACTCGAAGATGAGCACCTCGATCGTGATCGAGGCGGCCTGGCGGGTGCCGGCGATCAGGCTCTCGGGAGCCGGCCTTCGCAGGCGCAGGCGCTGGCCTGGCCGGCGCAGGCGGCGGGGCTGATTGGCGCGATGCCGCCCATTGCCCGGCAGGCCGTTTCCGCTTGCGTTACCTTGCGCCCCGAGGGCGGCACTTGCGTAACCTCACTTCATTTTGTATAGTGACCAGACAGTAACGGCAGATAAACGATCAGGAGACAGAAATGGCGAACCTCCCCGCAGTGACTGAAGCGACTTTCAAGCAGGAAGTGCTTGACCA
>Ga0105050_10003324_pt1 | contig 22376 bp, 15 predicted proteins | sample FRY01_FD_78088 | JGI IMG/M metagenome (GOLD analysis project Ga0105050, IMG submission 78088) | Freshwater microbial communities from Lake Fryxell liftoff mats and glacier meltwater in Antarctica - FRY-01 | ecosystem: Environmental > Aquatic > Freshwater > Ice > Glacier meltwater ...
CAAGGAAACTAAAGTTGCTATCGTTTATTCTTTAGATGCAATTTACATCGCAGCAATTTGTTATGACCATCCTGATTCCATTTCTAAAGTACTTTCATTACGAGATGATTACAATGCCAATTTAGATGTTTTTTCTATTTATCTTGATACTTATGATGACAATCAAAATGGTTTTTATTTTGGAGTAACGAGTAAAGGCGTTCAATTAGATGCTAAAATTATTTCCCTCGATTTTAACGACCAATTAAATTTGGTTTGGAATAGTGCTGTAAAAATAACCGACAATGCTTGGGTAGTAGAGATTGTAATTCCATACTCAGCTATTCGTTTTCCGAAGAAGGAAATTCAAAAATGGGGAGTTAATTTTTCACGGCAAATTAGTAGATTACGAGAGGAATCAACTTGGTCTCCTGTAAATCCAGATATAGAAAATTATTTGCTTGAAGGCGGTGAAATTGTAGGTGTGAAAAACATCGATCCACCGCTACGTTTGGCGCTGATGCCTTATATTTCTACTTACTTAAATCATTCAAATACAAATGGTTTCTCACGTTCTTTAAACGGAGGAATGGACATTAAATATGGAATCAATGAAGCGTTGACTTTAGATGTGACGCTTGTTCCTGATTTTGGACAAGTGGTTTTTGATCAGGAAGTGTTGAATATTAGTCCATTTGAAATTCAATTTAATGAAAACAGGCAATTTTTTACCGAAGGAACAGAATTGTTTAATAAAGCTGGTTTATTTTATAGTCGTAGAGTTGGGGTGCAAAATTTTCAAAGTGGAATCGGATTTTTAAATCCAAATGAACGTGCGTTAGAAATCCCAGGTCCAGCTCAATTATTAAATGCAAGTAAATTATCTGGTCGTTTCAAAAATGGGTTGGGAATTGGTGTTTTTAACGGAATTTCGGCCGCTCGAATTGTTACTATCATCAATGATTCAACAGAACAAATGCGAGAAAAAATACTCTCCCCTTTAACGAATTACAACGTTTTTGTGCTTGATCAAAACTTAAAAAATAATAGTTCGATTACGTTTACAAATACGAATGTTTGGCGAGCAGGGGAATTTAAGGATGCCAATGTTTCTGGTTTGAATTTCAATTTTAACACCAAGGAAAACACTTATAATTTCTCTGGTGGATCCGCTGTTTCTGTCAATAGATTTTCTTCTTTAGTAAATAATATTGGTCATAATTTAAATCTTTATGCCGGGAAAGTACGTGGAAGTTTTATTTTTGGAACTACTTATTTGGAGGAATCCGACAAATACAATCCAAATGATTTGGGCTTTAATCAAGTCAATAATCGCCGTTTTTTAGACTTGAGTGCAAGCTATCGCAATTTCAAACCTAAATGGCAAAAGCTGAATAAAATAATCGTAAACACTTCTGTTTCTTACAATCGTTTGTACAATCCAAATGTTTACACAAACACGTATTTTAATTCGGGATTAATTTTGATTTCAAAAACATTTGACGCTGCTGGTTTACGATTTAATGGTTCTTTCACCGAATTCAATGATTATTTTGAATCACGTTTTTTAGGAGAATTATTTATTGCTCCACGTTGGCAAACGGTTGGCGGCTGGATTTCATCAAATTATCAAAAGAAAATTGCACTTGACGCAGGTCTAAATTACGCTTTTATTGACCGAGATGATTGGAAGGAATACGATTATTATGTTTCTCCCCGTTTTCGATTAAGTGACCGTATTTTTTTAATTCCTAATTGGTCGCAATCATTTCAAATTAATTCACAAGGATTTGCATTTCCATTTGGCACACCACTTGCAGCAAATACGGATAAAGCTATTTTTGGAAAAAGAGACCGAATTAATTCTATTAGCTCCATAAGTTTGGATTATAACATGACTAATAGAATGGGTTTGACTTTCAGACTTCGTCATTATCGTTCGGTTTTAAAATATGAAAAATTCTACACGCTTGAAGATAATGGCAGACTGCTAGATTTTCCAAGTTATTCAGGTTTAGATTTTGAAGGGAAATCGGCTCACGATGTGAATTTTAACGCTTTTACGATTGATTTACAATACCGATGGGTGTTTTTACCTGGTTCAGAAATTAATGTTGTATGGAAAAATTCTATTTTTACAGGAGACAAAAGTGTAGACGCTATTTTTTGGAGAAATTTGTCTAACACACTTAACAACGACCCAACAAACAGCTTTTCGCTCAAGGTGATTTATTGGTTGGATGTACTTCAGCTCAAGAAATTAAAAAAGGGAGGAACTATTTAATGATTACATCCACTGCAACGAGTAAGAATTACAAGGCGCGGACATATTAACACTTTTTACTTTTCATTTGCTTTTGACACCCATTTTTAAGAATTAAACTTGTAACCGACACCTCTAATCGAATGAAAATGAATCGGATTTCTTGGATTTAATTCAAAAAGTTTACGGAAAACAAGGATGTAATTGTCAATTGTTCGAGACGTAGGAAATTGATCTTTTCCCCAAATTTTGTCCAGGATTTCATCGCGTGAAATGACTTTATTTTCCTTTTCTTTGAACAACTCTAATAGTTCGACTTCACGTTTCGAGAAAATGTGAATCACGTTTTCGTTTACATCTATTACTTCAAAACTCTCCAAATTAATACAAAACTCTCCAATTGTAAAAGTTTCATTTTTGCGCAAACTAGTAGTTGATTGGATCAAAATTTGAACCTTCAAAAGTAATTCCTCTAAATCAAAAGGTTTTGGTAAATAATCATTGGCGCCTAATTTCAGACCATTCACGCGATCGGCAGTCGTTCCTTTGGCAGAAAGAAATAAAATTGGAACGTTACTTTTCGTTCGGATAAATCGACAGAGATCCAAACCACTAAAATGAGGCAACATCACGTCTAAAATTATCAAATTATAATCGGTGTTTTTTTCAAACGAAGTTAACGCCTCTCGACCATCTTGAAAAGCAGTAACAGTATAGTTTTCAAGTTCTAAATTTAATTGAATCATATCCCTCAAACTCTTCTCATCTTCGACCAAGCAAATTGAAATCATATTGTTTAATTAAAATAGTCTAATATATTTGTGTGAAATTAATCAAAACATTAAAACTATGAAAAAACTATTATTCTCCGCAAGTTTGTTTTTGATGGCTTTTACAATTCAAATAAAAGCTCAAAAAACAATCCCTTTTATCTCTAAATTTCAAGTAAATCACGCTGTTCCTACTGTTGTTTTACCAGCACCGAACTTAGAGCAAATTACGGAAGAAGATATTTTGCGTGACAAACAAGGACAATTGTATCGAATTGGTGTCGCTTCTTTTGTAAATATCAATCCAGAAAATTCTGGTTGGTGGTCAACCCTTCCTAATGGCAATCGTCAGTGGCAACTGATTGTTAAATCTGAAGGTGCAGAGGCATTGAGTTTTTTGTTTGAAAAATTCAAGTTATTTGGCGCTTCAGTTTTAGAAGTCAGAGATTTGCAAGGAAAATTAGTTCATAAACCACTTACTGCACAAGATGTCGAAGAACATTTTAAGCAAAATGCTGCTTTGTGTTTTGGAGACGAATTAATTTTGACTTTAACAGAGCCAAAAAACACCCAAGTTTCTGAAATCCAAATTGATAGAGTAATGTATAATTACCGTTCAACTGGAAATCCAAGTGCTGCAAAAATCAATGAGTCTGAATCTTGCGAAGTAAATGTAAACTGTTCGCCTGTTGGAGACTCTTGGCAAGATGAAAAAAGAGGCGTTGCTAGAATATATGTAATTGAATCAGGTTCTGCAGGATGGTGTACAGGATCTTTAATAAACAACACAGCACAAGATTGCAAGCCCTATTTTTTAACAGCTTTGCATTGTGGTGTCACCACGAGTGCTTCAAATATGACACAGTGGAAATTCTATTTTCGTTATGAATCTCCAAATTGTAATAATCCAACGACGGCCGGAACTTTAGATGATTATTTTATCACAGGTTGTTTACGTATAGCTGATTCTGGCGATGGGGGAGGTGATTCTGGTTCGGATTTTTTATTAGTGCAATTAGGAACAGCTAGTAATACTTCAACGATTGTCACAAATTTAAAATCAACAAATTTTAATGCATATTGGAATGGTTGGAATGCGAACACTACTGTAACAGCTGGAGGAACTGGAATTCATCATCCGGCTGGAGATATTAAAAAAATCTCAACTGCTACAGGAAGTACTGTAAGTGGTGGTTGGAATGGAAACGGATTGCAGTCACATTGGAGAGTAACATGGACAGCGAATTCTAACGGACACGGTGTAACTGAAGGAGGCTCCTCGGGTTCCCCCTATTTTAGTAATTCACAAAGTTATATTGTTGGAACATTGACAGGGGGAGGTTCTTTTTGTACAGCATTAAATTCTCCAGATTACTATGGAAAAATGTCCTACCATTGGACTTCAAACGGCACTACAAACAACCGTAGATTAAAACCTTGGTTAGATCCAACAAACTCAGGACTTTTGGTTTTGGCAGGTTCAAATAATCCTTGTTCATCACCAATTGCACCAGTAGCTAATTTTGTAGCAAATCAAACAAATGTTACTCCTGGAACAAATGTGTCTTTTACCGATCAATCTACTGGTGTGCCAACAACTTGGACTTGGGCAATTTCACCCACAACAGGTTGGGCTTATGCGAGTGGTTCCTCGGCAAGTTCACAAAATCCAGTTGTCACTTTCAACACAGTTGGTCAATACACAGTTTCTTTAACAGCCGCAAATGCACAAGGTTCAGATAATGAAACGAAAACAAACTACATAATTGTTGCTTCTTCAACTGGTCCTTGTACACCTTCTGTCTCAAGTGCTTGCGATGAATATATCCAAAATGTAACGTTGAATACAATAAACAACACAACGGCATGTACGACTGGAGGTTATGTTAGTTACGCTTCAATATCAACATCTTTAGCAAAAGGAACGCAATATATTGCTACGGTTACTCCTGCGATTGGTGGTAATGCAGGCGCTTATACGGGTGATGAAATTGCAGTTTGGATTGATTTCAACAATGACTTCACTTTTTCTTCGGCGGAGAGAGTAGGTTATGTTTTAGTAGCAACTGGCTGGAGTAATCAATTTACTTTTACAGTGCCAACAAGCGCAATAACAGGAGCTGTAAGAATGCGCGTAAGAATATCTTATTCAGTTATTGCTGATGGCGGAGCACCAATAGATCCATGTGGTGTTGTTGCTTTTGGGGAAACAGAAGATTATACAATCAATGTAACGGCTAACTCATTAAGTAATGTAGAAAACTCATTAAATGCAGTTTCTATCTATCCAAACCCAACGGAAAATTTATTGAGTGTTGATTTAAGTGAAGTAAGTGAAGAAGTTGAAAAAATAACTTTGATGGATGTTACTGGCAAAGTAATTCAAGAACGAATTGTGAATTCAGAAAAACAATTAAATTTCGATGTTTCAGCTATCGCAAGTGGATTATATTACGTTAACATTAAGTCTGGAAATAACTCCCTTGTTAAACAAGTAATTAAAAAATAATCTATCTTTTTGAGGATAAGACAAGGTTCAAGGATTCAAAAATTAATTATAGATCATTTCAAAGTAATAGGCTGTCCCGATTTGGTGATAGCCTATTGCTTTTTGTGAAAAAACGAAATCTATTCAATATGAATAATCAAAGCGCTTAACACCTAGATTTTAAGTTTCTTTTTTTTATTCGTCACAAAATATACCAAATAAGCGAAATTCAACTACTAAATTCTACCATTGTGTTATGATTTTAATAACTTTGTTTACCTAAAAATTGCCTCGAAAATGGATAAAGTTTCTTATGTTGGAAATGCAGATGTAAATGCGATTGATCACTTGTATAAACAATACCAACAAGACCCTGATAGTGTGGATGTTGGTTGGAAAAAATTCTTTGAAGGTTTTGAGTTTGCTCAAACAAATTACGAAGAGAGCGGTGATATTCCAGAAAATTTTAAAAAGGAATTCAAGGTTATTAATCTCATTAATAATTACCGTACAAGAGGTCATTTATTCACCAAAACTAATCCTGTTCGCGACCGTAGAAAATACACTCCAGATTTGTCAATCGAAAACTTCGGGTTAGTTTCCTCTGATTTAGATGAAGTTTTTCAAGCTGGTGATGAAATTGGATTAGGTTCTGTTACGTTAAGGACAATTATTAGCCATTTGGAAGAATGTTATTGCCAGTCTATAGGTACGGAATATGTGTATATTCGCGACCCAGAAAGAATTTTGTGGTTACGTAAGAAAGTGGAAACTAAAAACCCAATTCCGTTTTCAAAAGAAAGAAAAATTCAGATTTATAAAAAATTAAATGAAGCTTCAGGATTTGAAGCCTTTTTAGGAAAAAAATTCGTTGGTCAAAAACGTTTTTCTATAGAAGGCGGGGAAGCTTTAATTCCTGCACTCGACACAATGGTTGAACGTGGTGCTGAATTGGGTGTTGAATATTTCGTTATGGGAATGGCGCACAGAGGTCGGTTAAATTCGTTAGCTAATATTTTCCAAAAACAACCAAGAGATATTTTTTCCGAATTTGAAGGGAAAGAATTTGATTTTGAAGCAACTTTCGATGGTGACGTAAAATACCATCAAGGATACACAACCCATATCACACTTTCCAATGGGAAACCAATGGGAATAACACTTGCTCCTAATCCATCTCACTTAGAAGCAGTAAATACAGTTGTCGAAGGAATTGCGCGTGCAAAAATCGACCATGTTTACATTGACGAAAATAAAGTTTGTCCTGTTCTTATTCATGGTGATGCTGCTGTTGCTGGTCAAGGAATTGTATATGAAACAATTCAAATGGCACATTTAGATGGTTACCGTGCTGGTGGCACAATTCATATTGTGGTAAACAATCAAGTTGGATTTACAACAAACTATTTAGACGGACGCTCTTCAACGTATTGTACAGACGTTGCAAAAACAACGCTTTGTCCAGTATTCCACGTGAACGGTGACGATATTGAGTCAGTTGTCAAAGCAATTGAAGCGGCAATTGAATACCGACAAACGTTTAAGCGCGACATTTTCATAGATTTATTATGTTATAGAAAATACGGTCACAATGAAGGCGATGAGCCAAAATTCACACAACCTAAATTGTACGAACTAATTGCAAAACACCCGAATCCGAAAGTGATTTACCAAAAACAATTACAAGCAGAAGGTGTGTTATCGGAAGATGAAACAAAAAAATTAGAAGAAGACTACAATCAATTTTTGGAAGTTGAATTTGATGCTTCACGTAAAAACGAAAAAGCTTTTGTGTACGATTTCTTGAGTTTGACTTGGGAAAATTTCCGTCACGGAACAGCAAAAGATTTCGAATCTTCACCTGAAACAGGAATTGACAGACAAAAACTATACGATTTAGGAATCAAACTTTCGACTTTACCTGAAGGAAAAAAGTATTTCCGAAAAATCGCAAAGATATTTGAAGACCGTTTAAATGCATTTAAAAACAATAGTTTAGATTGGGGTTCAGCTGAAATGTTAGCTTATGCAAGTTTGCTTGTTGAAGGTCATCATGTAAGAATTTCAGGACAAGATGTAGAAAGAGGAACATTTTCCCACCGCCATGCAGTTGTAAAAACAGAAGATACAGAAGAAGAAATTGAAACCTTGAATTTCCTAAGCGAAGATCAAGCGAAATTTGAAGTTTACAACTCTTTACTTTCTGAATACGGCGTTTTAGGTTTCGAGTACGGATACTCTTTAGCCACTCCAAAAAGTTTGACTATTTGGGAAGCACAATTTGGAGATTTCTTTAATGGAGCACAAATTATGATTGACCAATTCATTTCCGCAGGTGAAGATAAATGGGCAACGCAGACTGGTTTGGTAATGCTTTTACCACACGGTTATGAAGGTCAAGGGGCGGAACATTCAAGCGGACGAATGGAGCGATTCTTACAACAATGTGCCGATTTAAATATGCAAATCGTAAATACATCAACTCCAGCCAATCATTTTCATTTATTGCGTCGCCAAATGAAACGCAATTTTAGAAAACCTTTGGTCGTTTTCACTCCGAAAATGTTACTACGTTATCCAGATGCAACCTCAACTTTGGAAGAAATGGCAACTGGTGGTTTCCAAGAAGTTATTGATGATGCAAATGCGAATGTAAAAGAAGTAGATACAGTTGTATTATGTTGCGGTAAATTCTATTACGAAATGAAATTGAAAGCTAAAGAATTGGAAGTTTCCAATATGGCATTCGTTCGGGTGGAACAATTATACCCAATGCCACAATTACAAATTGATGCGATTTTGGCGAAATATAAAGCTAAAAATATTATTTGGGCACAAGAAGAACCAGCAAATATGGGAGCTTGGGCATATATGGCTATGAATTTAAGAAAGTTAGATTTAATTGGAATTTGTCGTCCAGCTAGTGCGGCTTCAGCAGAAGGTTCTAAAAAATTACACGAGAAAAGATTAGCAAAATTATATAGCCAACTATTTGCTTACGCAAAGGCAACAGTTTAACAGAAACAAAACAAGATAAAGATGTCAGTATTAGAAATGAAAGTCCCAAGTCCGGGAGAATCAATATCAGAAGTTGAAATCGCAGCTTGGTTAGTTGCTGACGGAGATTACGTTGAAAAAGACCAAGTAATAGCAGAAGTTGATTCAGATAAAGCTACCTTAGAATTGCCTGCTGAAGAAAGCGGTATAATCTCGCTAAAAGCAGCTGAAGGCGATGTTGTGAAAGTTGGACAAGTTGTTTGTTTAATCGATACATCAGCGGCTCGTCCCGCAGGAAGTGTAACAGCCCCCGTTGCGGCAAAAGAAGAAAAGAAAGAAGTAGCTCCTGCGCCAGTTAGTGAAGCAATAGTTCCAAATCCGAATCCAGTGAAAGAAACTACTTACGCAAGTGGAACCCCTTCACCAGCAGCTGGAAAAATAATGGCAGAAAATAATATTACAGGAGACCAAATCAAAGGCAGCGGAAAAGACGGACGCATCACAAAGCAAGATGTTGTCAGCGCCATGTCAGTTGGTTTTTCAACTGCGGACGCTCAAGTTTGGGGCGGGTCTAGAGAAAAACGTCGTGAAAAAATGTCGATGTTGCGTCGTAAAGTAGCTGAACGTTTAGTAGCAGTGAAAAGTGAAACAGCCATGCTGACGACTTTCAACGAAGTAGACATGAAACCAATCATGGATTTACGTTCTAAATACAAAGATGCTTTTTCAAAACACCATGAAGTGAATTTAGGATTTATGTCGTTTTTTACAAAAGCGGTGACAGAAGCCTTGAATTTATTTCCAGCTGTAAATGCATCGATTGACGGTAACGAAATGATTTTTCATGATTATGCAGATATAGGGATTGCGGTTTCTTCACCAAAAGGATTAATGGTTCCTGTTGTTAGAAATGCGGAACAAATGTCTTTGGCAGAAATCGAACGTGAGATCAAACGTTTGGCAATTAAAGCACGTGATGGAAAGATTACTCCAGATGAAATGACTGGTGGAACATTCACCATTACGAACGGAGGGGTTTTTGGATCGATGTTATCCACCCCGATTATCAATCCACCACAATCTGCTATTTTAGGAATGCACAATGTGGTTGAACGTCCAGTTGCGATTAATGGAAAAGTAGAAATTCGTCCGATTATGTACGTAGCTTTATCGTATGATCACCGCATTATTGACGGAAAAGAATCGGTAAGTTTCTTAGTAAAAGTAAAAGAAATGCTTGAAAATCCAGAGAGAATGTTATTTGGCTCGAAAGATCCAATAAAGGTTTTGTTGGGTTTATAAGATTTAAAAGTTAGTGATTAAAATACAAAACCACTGAGTGAAAGCTTGGTGGTTTTTTTTTTATGGGAATGCTAAACATTTCCAACTTTTAATTGTTTGATAATTAAAAAGTTATGAATAAAATTGTTTTATTATCTATTTCAATTGTTGTGATAGTTGGAATTGGATTACTAATCGTGTCATTTACTTCTAAAAATATCGAAACTCCTGTCTATAAAGTAATTAAGAAATTGGATGAGGTAGAAATTCGTTTGTATCCTAAAATGGTGGTTGCAAAAACGAATTTATCCGATAAATCCTTTGACAATCAAGGAAGTAATGGGTTTAGAACCATTGCGGGTTATATTTTTGGCGGCAATGATAAAAATCAAAAAATCGCCATGACCTCTCCTGTTGTGATGAATATGGGTGACAGCGCTTCGATGTATTTTGTGATGCCGAAAGCTTACGAAATGAATAGTTTACCAACTCCAAATTCAAAGAATGTAACCATAGTAGAAGAGGCTGAAAAAACCTTGGCTGTTGTGACTTACGGTGGTTTTTCATCGGACGAAAAAATCGAAAAGCATAGAAAAGAGCTAGTTGCTATTTTAAAGAAAAATGGAATCAAAACGAAAGGTGCATTTTTATACATGGGTTATAATGCTCCGTGGGATGTCATCAATCGTAGGAATGAAGTAGCGATTGAAGTAGAATACTAGTTAATTTAGTCATCGATTTTCATCCTATTATATCAGGCTAAAAACAAGTATTGTGTGGTAGTTTTGATTTGTTTTACCTATTTTTGAACGGATTAAAAATAGTTAAATCGTCTCAATTTCAATTTTATGACAAAATTTATCGCTTTAATTTCTTTTGTTTTTTATAGTTTATTTTCCTATTGTTCAATTATTTACGTAAACTCCAACGCTACTGGTTCAAACAATGGAACAAGTTGGGCTAATGCCTACACCAATTTGCAAAGCGCATTGAGTATCGCTTTTATAAATGATGATATTTGGGTGGCAACTGGAGTTTACAAACCAACAAGTACAAACGACCGAAGCATTTCTTTTGTAATGAAAAATGGTGTTGATTTTTACGGCGGATTTAACGGGTCAGAAACAGCACTTAATCAACGTACAATTATTGATAATCCAACTTATTTATCGGGCGACATTGGCGCACAAGGAAACAATACAGATAATTCGACTAAAGTTGTGAAAATTCAAAATTTCACAACTCCTTTTACAATGGATGGTTTTAGAGTTGTCTCAGGTTATGATGCATCCTCTTCTGGCAAGGGGGCAGGTATGTATTTAATCAATAATTCTGGAACTCAAATTACCATTAGAAATACAATTCTATATAATAATTATGCTTATCATTCTGGCGGCGGGATGATTATTGATAATTCGAATACCACTTTCCATAATTGCGAATTTTTATATAATTCCTCCTTCAATTATGGTGGAGGTGCTATTTATTCTGCGAATGTTTCAACTTCCAATATCTACCTCAATGATTGTAAATTCATAGGAAATAATTCTAGAGATGGCGTGGCCATAAAATTTGGTGGTTTTGAACTTGTGATGGAACGAAATTTAATTTCTGCTAATACCTCTACTAGCGGGGATATCATTTCCATAGATAGTGGTGTGTCTAGGTTTGAAATTAATAATTCACTCATTATCGGTAATAAAGTGGAAAATAGTGGTGGTTCAATTGTAAGTTCTTACACTTCTGCTGCCAATTCTTCATCACTTACAAATGTAACTTTGTGTCATAATAAAAAAAGTTAAAGTTTTAAAACTATAAAACGCATATTTTTTGAAACGAACGTAAAGAACTTACGCAAATTTTCGCTTCAAATTTTGTTCTGATAATTTAGTCTAAAACTTATTTTTTGTATGTTATATTCATTTCGCTGTTGATTAATACTTATATATTGTCGATTTGAACCTTTGCTTTTTAGTAGTTTTGTTTGTTATTTGAATAAATATGCAGGTAAAAATCACTAATAAATCAAAGCATCCACTACCACAATATGAGACAGTTGGCGCTTCAGGAATGGACGTTCGTGCTCATTTAGAGAAGGCTGTGGAAATTGCTCCATTGGGAAGAACGTTAATCAAAACAGGACTTTTTTTAGAAATGGAAATCGGTTTGGAATGTCAAGTACGACCAAGAAGCGGTTTAGCATTGAAAAAAGGAATCACTGTTTTGAATACTCCGGGAACTGTTGATGCAGATTACCGTGGCGAAATCGGTGTAATTCTAGTAAATTTATCCGATGAAATAGTACTAATTGAAGATGGTGAACGCATCGCTCAGCTCGTTTTTTGCAAAGTAGAACACGTTCAACTAAATGAATTTGAGGTTTTAACTGAATCAACAAGAGGAGTTGGTGGATTTGGTAGCACTGGAATAAAATAAAAAAGACAACAACTAACTAAAATAAAAATGAATGTAATCGTACCAATGGCTGGACGCGGAAGCAGATTGCGCCCACATACATTAACAGTTCCAAAACCTCTTGTACCAGTAGGAGGGAAGCCAATCGTACATCGTTTGGTTGATGATATAGCGGCAGTTTGTGCTGAAAAAATTGAAAAAATCGCTTTTGTAGTTGGAGATTTCGGTCCAGAAGTTGAAAATGAATTATTAGAAGTAGCTGCAAGCATAGGTGCTGTTGGTTCGATTCATTATCAAAAACAACCTTTAGGAACAGCTCATGCAGTTTTGTGTGCAGCTGAAATGCTAGATGGTCCTGTTGTAGTTGCTTTTGCCGATACTTTGTTCAAAGCAGATTTTAAAATCAGCAAAGAAGACGATGGTATTTTGTGGGTAAAACAAATTGAGGATCCAAGTGCTTTTGGTGTTGTTAAAATGAACGACAAAGGAGAAATTGTTGATTTCGTTGAGAAACCACAAGAATTTGTTTCTGACTTAGCAATGATTGGAATTTATTATTTTAAGGATGGCGCTCGTTTATACAGAGAATTACAGTATTTAATTGATAATGAGGTTATTAAAAGTGGTGAATATCAATTACCTGATGCTTTGAGAAGAATGACAGAATCTGGTTATGTTTTCAAACCAGGAAAAGTGAACGAATGGTTAGATTGCGGAAATAGAGAAGTTACTGTTCACACAAATCAACGTGTTTTGGAATATGATTTGGATAAGGGATCCGAAATGGTTCATGTTTCCGCAAAAATTAACAATAGCACGATTATCCAACCCTGTTACATTGGCGAAGGAGTGGTGATTGAAAATTCGGTTGTTGGTCCGCATGTTTCTTTAGGAAAGGGAACGAAAGTAATAAATAGCGTCATTAAAAATACCAATATTCAATTGGACAGCCATATAGAAAACGCGGTCATTGCAAATTCAATGATTGGTTCAAAAGTTGTTTACAAAGGGGCAATCCAAGATTTAAGTATCGGTGACTTTAGTACATTAAATGAATAAAAAACTGCTCTTTCTTTTTTGCCTTTTGGCACTTGCTTCTTGTAAAACTTCCAAAGAGAGTCTTTCGAATGTTCATTCTTCGGTATACATTAGATCATTTCATGAAGGTGTGCGATTCAAGATTAATGGTGATTTAGATGAAGCGATAGAAAAATTCAAGTTCTGTGCTGTACAAGATCCAAAAGATGATGCCGTCCAGTATGCTTTGGCTCAGTTGTATTTGATGAAAAATGATGTTTCAAATGCTTCTATCTATACCAAAAAAGCAGTGGAGTTAGATCCTGAAAATTGGCATTATCAATCAGAATTGGCTTTTATGTACGAGGAATTAAAACAAAACGAATCAGCAGCATTGATATTTGAAAAAATGTCTAAGAAGCAAGTACAAAATAGCGCGTTTTATTTAGGCGCAGCTGAAAATTGGGCGAGAGCAGGAAAGGTTTCAAAAGCAATTGAGACCTTAAATACAATGGAAAAATACACAGGTTCAAGCCCAGAAATTGCCATTCAGAAATTTAGATTATATGCAATTGCGAAGGACGACAAAAACGCGATGCAAACACTTTTAGATGCACATTCAAAATATCCAGATGATGCTAATATTATCGCCAATTTGGTAGATGTTTACATGCAACAGAAGAAATACGTTGACGGGATGCGGTTCTTAAATGAATTAGTGAGAGTGGATCCTGATAACGGACTAGCGCTAATGATGTTGGGTGAAATGCAATTGCAATCGGGTGTAGAGGCGCAAGGATTACAAAACCTTAAAAATTCCATCAAATCAGAAGGACCTAATTTGGATCAAAAGATGGCGGTTTTAATTTCTCTTTTACAGAACTTCCCCAAAGATTCTGACTTGAGAGAATTGGTCGAATACATGGCTTTGAAATATCCAAAAAGTGCCAAGTCTCATTCGATAAAAGGCGATTATTACTTTAAAAACGATGAGATTGATTTGGCAATTGAGTCATATAAAAAAGCAGTAGAAAGTGACCCAAATCTATATGAAATATGGAATCAAGTGTTGCTACTAGAGTATCAAAATAAAAAATGGAACGCGTTACTTGTAGACAGCGAAAATTGCTTGACACTTTATCCTATTCAGCCTTTGCCTTATTTTACAGCAGGAATTGCCTTGATTCAAAATCGAAAATATTCGGAAGCAGAATCACGTTTGCAAGAAGCGTTGGATTTGGTTGTAAATGACGTGACTTTAGAAGCTGAAATTTTAGGTCAACTAGGAGAGGCTAATTTTGCACTCGGGAAAATAGAAAAAGGAAAGGAGTTTTATACAAAAGCATTGGTGAAACAGCCCAAAAGTTTATTCCTTAAAAATAATTTTGCTTACCGCTTATTACTTCAAAATAGCGAATTGGAAAAAGCACAAACATTGATAAATGATGTCATTGCTGAAAAGCCAAATGATGCTTGGTTTTTAAGTACGAAAGCGTATTTGCTATTTCGTCAATCGAAATACACAGAGGCTTTAAAAATTTATGAAGAATCAAATAAAGCGCTTCCAAATGACAAAATAATCCTCGATCAATTAGGAGATTGCTACTATTTTTTGAATGAAAAAGACAAAGCACTAGAGTATTGGAAAAATGCAAAAATGGCTGGTTCAAGCAATCAACAACTTGATAAAAAAATTCAAACTAAAACCTATTATGATCCGAAATTTTAGTTTCCTCACTTTAATTTTACTCTCTAATTTGATGTTTTCTTGTGCAAGGAAAATCACGGAAGAATTGGTTTTGGTAGAAAAGGTGCAAAAGCGAAAAGAGAAAGAATTAGTTGCTGTCCTTGATAGTTTATCTCTGGTTAAACCTAAAACTTTTTATTCTAAATTGAGTGTTGATTTCAAAGACACAACAATGGGGATTTCCTTTAAAACTTCCTTGAAAATTGTAACGGATAGTGCTGTAAACGCTATAATTACTTACGCAAAAATTCCAATTGTAACAGCTATGATTACGACGGATTCAATAACAGTAGTAAATAAAAGAGATAAGTGTTTTGAACGAGAAACACTTTCCTACATCAAAGAAAAATTTGGTATTGATTTTACATATCAAAATATAGAGGAACTGTTTTTGGGAAGACCTTTAGATTATAACACGGGACAGAGATATTTTATCGTTCACGACCCTTACAACTACAGTATTTCTTCCCACAAAAAGCGGGATAGAAAGCGCTTGGATCGTAAGGCAAAAGAAGATATTATTATCAACTATGTTTTAACTAAAGATGCGAAAGACTTAAGCAGGACAACGATTACAATTCCAAGTGATTACACTGAAATTATAGTAAATTATATTTCGCGCAAGGCGGAAAAAGGAATTATGATCCCATACGAAGTTCAGATTGGTATAAAAACGCCTCGCAATAATATGTTTATCAAGCTTGAATATGAGAAAGTGGAAGTAAATGAACCACAAGAATTATTAATTATTATTCCAGAAAAATATGAAAAGTGTAATTAGTATTTTACTGGTTTTAAGTCCGATAATTGGTGTTTTTTCACAAGGAAACAGTATACAGCTAAAACGAGAACAACAGAAGCTAGAGAAGAAAATTGCGAATACTAAAAACCTACTTACAAAGGTGAAATCTAACACGCAAGCGTCTTTGAATGAATTACGCTTAATTGATAATCAGATCAGAAGTCGGGAAGAATTAGTACGAGTTTTTGACAATCAAGTGCGCGTTGCTGAAATAAAAATGATTGAAAAAAAGCATGAAATTAATCGCTTAAATAAACGGGTAGAAGATTTAAAGAATCAATATAAGTCCATGATTTTGTATGCATACAAGCGCCGAAATAATTATGGTAAAATCATGTTTATTTTATCAGCAAATAATTACAATGAAGCGATTAAACGCAATCTTTATTTGAAAAAAGCTGCTGGAATTCAGTTAAAACAACGTGCTTTAATTAAACAACATCAACAACTAATTGATAAAGAAATTAAAAACATTAGCCAAGAAAAAGACACGAAAGTTTTGGCAATGGAAGAGAAAAAGAAAGAACGTCAACTGATTGAGAAAGACAAAGTGACGAAAGAGATTTCTTATGGAAAATTTATACAGGAAGAACAAAAATTATACACGCAACTTCAGTCTGACGAACGTAAAAAACAAGAATTAAAACGTAAAATAGATTCTGCAATTAAAAATGAAATTGCTGCAGAAACAGAAAGACAGCGTAAAGAAGCAGAACGTATTCGCAAGGCAAATGAAGAGAAAAAACGGAAAGCAAACGAGGTTAAAAAAACAGGAGAAAAGCCAAACAATACGAGTTCAGAACCTAAAGAAACAGATCCTTTTGTAGATGACGTGCCACTTAAGACTACAGAATATGTTTATAAAGAATCACCCGAAGGCACAGCAATAGGAAGAAGTTTTGAAGGAAATAGAGGTCGTTTGGCTTGGCCCGTTAGCAATGGGAGCATCACAGAACGTTATGGAGTTAATGCGCATCCAACATTAAAAGGAGTTACGACAAATAATAATGGTGTTGATATTACATGTTCTAAGGGTTCAACTGTTCGTTCTGTTTTCGAGGGTGAAGTAACAAGCGTCTTTAGTATTTCAGGCGCTGGAAAAGTAGTCATCATCAAGCATGGCTCTTACCGAACAGTTTACAGTAATTTACAAGAAACTTATGTTAAGTCAGGAATGCAAGTATCATCTAAACAAGCTATTGGCATGCTACAAGCGGAAGATGGAAATATTTCAATGTGTCATTTTGAAATACATTCTGTGGCAAGTGGATTAACAAAAAGTTTGAATCCATCACTTTGGATTGGAAGGTAATTTGTGTTTTTATAAAATAGTCGATTAATTACTAAACTGTTGTTTCCATTTAATATCTTAATCTATTTTCTAATTTTTAGCTAAGAGGTTAAATGATTAAATTGAATTTTTGAAAAATCATTCATTAAATTAGGAATAATTAATTAAGTTTAGAAAAAATTTTCTTCTTTTTTAGTTGCATTTGCATCACGATTACCATGGCACACATTGCCCAAATTGGAACAGCAGCTTTGTCGGTGTCTAAGAAATTATTCAACAAAGCATGTACAAAATAAGTTGTGGATGCCGCAATCATTCCCATTACTAAAACACGGTTTTTAATTTCAGAAAGTGGTAGTTGGTTGTAGAGTGTAATCATTGAAAAGAAAACAGCAATAACAATTCCACTAAAACTCAATAATCCCATAATACCCATTTCTGAAAGCGCACCTAAATATTCGCTGTGCGCATTCCCCATGTCTCCAAAATTAGTAGAAATTATTGTTAAGTTTTCTGGCTCTTGAAATGGTGCATATTCAAACGCATAAGTTCCTGGTCCAAAACCAAAAATTGGACGTTGTTTAAACATTTCGATTGCACAGCTCCAGCGATTGATTCGTTCTAAATTGGAAGCATCTGTCGTAACATTAGTGGCACTTTGTAAACGTTCGTCAAATGATTCGGTAGTGTGCTCAAATTTATTTCTCCCTAATTCCATTTGGATTTGATCCCATTTCATAAAAATCATAACGAGGCCAATCAAACCAATACTAGCGAGGAATTTAAAATTCACTTTGAAGTAAACTACTAGGCAAACAGCCGCTGCACAGATAACGCTTAACCAGGCTGCACGCGTGTAGGAATAATACAAACCAACCAATATTATTAAAATCAAAGTAATTAAAACGGCTTGCGTAAGTGGGGAATGTTTTTCAGAGAAATAAAGTGCAATCGCGAGCGGTAAAACCAAAGCTACAACTGCCCCATAAATTGTATGATCTTTAAACAACGGCCACATTACCCAATGACCTTCTTTTTCGCCAAAAGCGTACATGCTGTGATGAGCAAGAGTATAAGTTATTGCAACGCATGTGGCAATCACAAACAGCCATAAAAAGCGAATTCTGTTTTTTTCTTCTTGAAAAAAATGCGTTCCAAAAATTAGAAGTGGAACAATGAACCATAAGCGGGCTAATAAAAACTTGAAAGAAATTAAAGGATGACTACTAGTAATTCCAGTGATAATTACTACAGCCAAATAAAAAAAGACAGCATGAATAATTGGACTTTTCCAAATCTCTTTTCTAAGAAATGGATTTTGAATTTCGAAAGCAGTTAATAGAATCATTAAACCAAAAAGCAACGGTTCTGTTGGAATATAAAGACCAAAGCTTTGTGTAAATTCTTCAATATTAACAGATAAGGGAGTTAGAAAGGCTAGCGATATAAATACTTTTTCCGTTTCATAAATGGCAAAATAAAGTAATGCTAATGCAACAGGAAAAAGCGTTAATTCATAATTATCTAGCCAAATTAACCACCCAAACAAGGTTGCTAAAAGTGTAGCAATTATAAATATAAAAGGTGCTGTTACAATCGAACGCATTACGCTTTCAATTTAAATTCTTGAATTTTTTGTTTAATAAGTAGGAAGAAAACGGCAAAAATAAAACCACCAATTGTTGCAACAAGCACAATAATCATTCTTTTTGGTTTTTCTTTTCTGTCAGCAACAACCGCTTTTTCTACTACGAATTTATGGTTGAATTTTGCGTTGGCATCTGATTCAGCTTGTTCATACGAAACGCGAAACTCTTCAATTTTAATAATCAACTCATTACGTGTGTGTTCGAGGGCGTCGTAGCGGGAACCTAATTTTGTATTGACAGTGATTCTATCCTTTAATTCCGTTTTTTCAGTTGGATTATTTGCGTCAACTAGGGCTTGATAAAGGTTTGAACGGATATCATTTGAAACAACTCCAACACTTGAAAGACTGTCTAATTGAAATAAAATCGAATCTCTTTGGTGAACTAATTGCCCCATTTTTCGCTTGTTGACTTCGAATGCTGGTAAGGTACGTTCGCGAATCATTTCATTTTTAACGGTGTCAATTAATTCAACAATATCATTCGCCATATCAGCAGCTAATTTTGGGTCTTTATCCAACACATCAATTTGAATTGAACCAAAACGAGTGCGTGTAAATGAAAAATAGCCGTTGTATGCTTGGTTTAATTTATAGTTTTTATTGACATCGTCCTTAGAAATATCATAGTGATCAAAAAGATTATATTTGCTGACAATTTTATCTCTAACGCGTGAAGATTGAAGAATTTGAACCAATTGTTCAGCTTGTTCTTCTTCACCAAAATCCATAGCTGCTGCCTTAACATTTCGTTGTTCTGAGAAAGAAACATTACTCGAAGCGGCTGGGAAAACAATAGCTGTTGAAAGATAAAGTGGGGTTATCAATAGGGAAATAATCACTGCGACAACAAATGTAATTAGTGTGATAATTATTACTGGTTTACGCTCTTGCCAAATGAATTGAACTAAATTATTACGCTCTTTATCTAAGTTTAAGTCTTGTTTTTCCATAGTATTTTTGCCTCGCGAAGTTAAGGTTTTTATGAGTGATAACAATTAAAACTTGAAAATCCGAAATTTATTTGAATGAATCGTTTTTTATTAAAAGCGATTTCAAATTATTAATCTGAATAAAGGAAAGCAGAAATAATAAAAGCGTTCCAGAAATAATTTGAATCAACAGTACGTAGTCATTTGTTTTGAATAAATAACGTATGAGAATCAAGGATATTATCAAAATAATATAACGTAAAACTAAGCTCCAATTTATTTTTATTTGAAATAGATTGATGCAATAAAAAAACTGTAAAATGGAGATGAAAGATTGAGTAATAAATGCTGTAAATGCTGCGCCTTGCGCACCGTAGTGCGGTATAAGAAAATAATTAATGATTACATTAATAATAATGCCAATTAGAGAACTGATATTTAAAAAACGAAGATTACCATTTGCTGTAAGTAAAGTCCCAAATATGAAATTTAAACAGATTGAAAGGAAACTCAACATCAACCATTGAAATACAGGAACAGCTTCATAAGCATGTAAGTAAATCAAGTCGAGTAAGTAGTATCCGTTTGTAATTGCCACAAAAACGATAAGAATTGATCCTCCCATTAGAAGATTTCCAGCATTACTAAGTAAATCAATAATAGATTCTTTTGATTCTTTTAACTGCTTGGAAAACATGGGGAAAAGTAAACTAACGAAAATCATCCCAAACATAAAAAGTGCATCTAATAAGCGGAAACCCTGTGCATAAATTCCTGATTCATAAGCTCCATTTGGATGTATTCGTTCTAACATTACTCCATCAATACGTGTATAAAGTAACATTAAAACAACGAGCAAAGCGTAAGGAATACTTTGTTTTACAATCGAAAAGCTAAAGGATAAATTCCATCTAAAAAACGGTTTTTCTAAATGTCGAAGTAATAAAAACAGAGCAACCACGAGTGTGATTCCATAGCATAACATTTGCACCCAAATGAACAATTCGATTGAAATAATTAAACCTAATTGCGGAATAAATAGTATCGCACCACCGAATATTATCAGTAAAGTCCGATCAAGAACCGACATAAGTGCGTCATATTTAAAAAAATGAAATCCTGAAAAATGACTTCGACAATAAGCAGTTGTCATTATTAAGAATTGATTGATTCCAAGTAATCCCAGTAAATAGAGTTGGTGACTATTGTAACCGACAAATAAGGCGAAAACTAGTGCAAATAAAATATAAAAACCAAAAAGTAATATCCTAAAGCTTATAATTTTTCCAAAGTAAGTTTTCGCTTCTTCTGGATTTTGGGCAATACTTTTAATCGTATAATTATTGATGCCTAGATCCAATAACATGTTGAGAATTACCGAAAAATTAAGCAAGGAGAAATACAATCCGTATTCTGCTGCGCCTACCCGATTTTGTACGGTTGCATCAATTCCAAAAAGCGCTAATGGTTTAATCAATAAATTGAGAAAAATCATTAACACCAAATTGGAAAAGAAAATGCGTTGCATTAAAAAGTTTAGGCTTTAACGATTAGTTTAAACCCAACTCCATGAATATTCATGATTTCAATACTCGGATCTTCTTTTAATAATTTTCGTAATTTGGCGATGTATACGTCCATACTTCTACCATTGAAGTAATTATCATCTCCCCAAACTGCTCGTAAAGTTGCTTGGCGATCAAGAATTTCATTTTTGTTTTTAACCAATAATTGAAGTAATTGATTTTCTTTAGTGGTCAATTTTTTAGTTCCATCTTCTAAATGCAATGTGCTCAATTCAGGTTCATATTTTATTTTCCCTACCAGCATGGATTCGTTTACATCTTTTAACTCTGGTGCTGAACGTCTTAAAATTGCATTAATTCTTGCTAACAGTTCTTCCATTGAGAAAGGTTTAGTCATGTAATCATCAGCTCCAATATCAAAACCTTGCAATTTATCTTCTTTTAATGCTTTCGCAGTCAGGAAAAGAATGGGAATTTGTTTGTCTAATTCTCTAATTTCTTTGGCTAAAGTGAAACCATCCATCTCAGGCATCATGACATCAAAAATCAAGAAATCAAAGTGCGTTTTGTTGCCGTTATACTTCTCATAAGCAGCTTTACCAGTTCGAGCTAAGCTTACTGAGAACCCTTTGTTTTGAAGGTAAGCATATAATAATTGCCCTAAGTTTTCATCGTCTTCTGCGAGTAAAATATTTAATTTCTTTTCCATTTTTTATTTGTGTTAAGTGTTATAGTAAAGGTCGTTCCTTCATCAAATTGACTTTTTACATCTATGTTCCATCCGTATTCTTCGCAGATGGATTTAACGTAGCTTAAACCAAGACCGAATCCTTTCACGTTATGAATATTTCCAGTTGGCACTCGGTATAATTTATCAAAAATCTTTGGTAAATGTTCTTTTTTTATTCCAATACCCTTATCAATAACGCTTAATTGTAAGCCTTTAGTATTTCGTTCCAAAAATAGTTTTATTTCTGGGGTCGTCTTACTGTATTTGATTGCATTTTCAATAAGGTTTGCTATTAAATTCGTTAAGTGCATTTTATCCGCACTTAAGCTAAATTCGTTTCCTGTAAACTGGGTTGAGATTGTTCCATTTGTGCCTTGAAGTCTGAATTTAGCATTTTCCACCAAACTCAAAATTAATTCTTTCACGTCTATGTCAACTTGATTGTGCTGAATTCCCTTATCAATTACTGCGCTATGTAAAATACTTTCTA
>Ga0105050_10003327_pt1 | contig 22363 bp, 14 predicted proteins | sample FRY01_FD_78088 | JGI IMG/M metagenome (GOLD analysis project Ga0105050, IMG submission 78088) | Freshwater microbial communities from Lake Fryxell liftoff mats and glacier meltwater in Antarctica - FRY-01 | ecosystem: Environmental > Aquatic > Freshwater > Ice > Glacier meltwater ...
GCGGTTAACCCCGCCGTGCACTACAACGAATGGGCCAATTTCACCAAGGCCGACTTCCAGCCAGTGGTCGAAGCCTGCAGCGACTTCTTGGCGATCTTCGAGTGCTCGACATGCAACACGCAGGTACGGCTGTCGAAGGTGGACGGACGAGACGATGCGCTTCGATGCGGCTGCGGTTCGGTCCAACTGAACCTGCTCGGCCGCTAGGTCCTGGGTCGATTCGGACGGGTACGGCTCAAGTCGCGGGAACCGAGTGAATCAGCTGAGCGACGCGCTCAGCGGCGTCGCTTTGCATGGGCGGGGTGACGTGGGTGTAGATCTCGCGGGTGATGGTGGTGCTGCTGTGGTTCAATCGTTCGCTCACAATCTTGATGTCAATGCCGGCCGTCAGCGCCAGTGTCGCCCAGGTGTGGCGGAGACCGTGGAGCGTGATCGGCGGGAGATGGTCGTCGGGATGGTCGCGGTCGAAGTACTCCCGGTTGCGCTCGAACTCACGTGAGAATCGCTCGGGGTGGTACGGCTGGCCGTCCCACTTGCAGAACACGAAGCCTTCGTCGAAGTATCCGGGTCCGAGCCGCAACTTCTCCTCGGCTTGTTCTGAACGGAGTCGGCGCAGCATCGCGACCGTGCCTCCGTCGAGTCGGATGAGGTGGCCAAGCTTCGTCTTGGGAACGTCTTTCACGATCACCTCGTGATCGACCACTGTCACCTGTCGAGAGATCACGGCGGTGCCGGCGTCGAGGTCGACATCGGACCACTTGAGCCCGAGGCCTTCGCCGCGCCGGCAACCTGACGTGGCGAGGAAGATCCACGGCGGCAGGTATCGACTGTCGGCGGCGTGATCAAAGAACGCTCGGAGTTGGTGAGCAGTCCACACCTTCGGGCGGGTCGACTTCGCCGAAGCTGCTGACGGGGGCGTGGCGGCATCGGCGACGTTCCGCACGGTGCGGTTCCATCTGAGCGCGTCTTTCAGCGCCGCGCGCAGGATCGTGTGAACGTAGCGAACCGTCCTCGGCGAGAGGCCTGACACCGAATCAGGGTCGACAACGGCTGGTGGCCCTCGACGGATGAGCGCTGCGACTGAGTGCTTGTTGAGCTTGCCCTCGGACTCGGACTCGGACTCGGCTCGAAGCGATTCAGCAGTCTGCTCGTACGTGAGCCCGTCGGCTCGCAGCGCCACGGCCCGCTTGTACACCTCGGGGGAGCGGCGGCGCTTCGTGTTCGGTGGTCGTCGGCCGGCGTCGAGGAGGTGGCGGTACAGCTTGTTGAGGTCGACGGGGGAGAGTTGCTGGAGCGGGATGTTGCCGATGAACGGGATCACCTGCAGCCGGATCTTCTGCTCGTACGAATGCCAGGTGCTCGACTCAAGCGCGGGCGGAAGACGGGAGGGCAACCACTCGTCGACGAGGAACTCACGGACGCTGACCTTCTCAGCCTTGACGTAGGTGCCGGTCGCCTTCGCGTTCATCGCCGCGATGCGGGCATCCTCGGCTTGCTTCTGCGTCTTGAAGCCGCCCTTGCTGTGCTGGCGACGCTTGCCATCGGCATCGGCCACGTAGAGGTAGTACGTGTAGGTCGAGCCGCGCCTCTTGACGTTCGGCTTGCTGTTGCCCCGCTTGGTCGGCTTCGTTTGGTCAGCCATCATCGGCCTCCTCGTCAAGCGCCTGACGCACTGCTTTCGCCTTCGCTGAGTTCTTCCAGCTTCGAACCTGGCTCGTCAGTTCGACGAGCGCGCCTTCCCATTCGTCGAATCGGCCGAGCTGTTTCATCACCACCGCATTGAGCGCATCCTCGGCCTGCCACGTCAACCGATCCTGCGCCTTTGTCAGATCCTGCATCGAGATCTCACCGAGGTACTCGTTGAGCCGCTCCGACATCACGTCGCGCTCGCCGGGTGTTCCGAAGATCGCATCGAGTAACTCTGCAAGCGAGAGTCCGTAGTCGTCGTTCTCGGCGGTGGCGAAGCGGGTCGGAGTCTCCGACTCGCTCGGCCGTGGGGGCATGAAGAAGAACCCGATCGGCACATCGAAGCATCGAGAGAATGCAACGATCTCGTCGGCGGTGAACTGCCGAATGCGTCGACCGTCGATCGACCTCTCGGCGGAGGAGAACGTCGCCTTCGACCAACGGGCCCCGACGAACGGCTCCAGCTTGACGGCGGCCTCCTCCTGCGTCCACCCGCGGAGCTGGCGGGCCACCGTGAGGTTGAACGCGATGATCTGGTTCGGCGTGATCTTCACCGGGTCTTCGATCTCAGCGGGCTTCTTGCGGGCCATCGGAACCTCCTGCGGTTTCGTTCAACTCTAGACCAGTATGCATCACTGTTGACTTCAGAACAACACTTCTGTAGTTTGTTCAATCCCAGATTGGTCAACACGACAACAGACTCAACGAAAAGGTGGAGCAATGCAACACCCGACATTCGATGAACTGCCGGACATCCTGACGATCCGCGAAGTCGCCGCCTTCATGCGGATCAGCCCGGCCGTCGCCTACGAGATGGCCCGCCGCTACAAAGCGACTCGCGGTCGAGAGGGGCTGCCGATCTTCATGGCCGGCGCCCGCATGATGCGGGTCTCGAAGATCGAACTGAAGAAGTTCCTCGCCGGAGAACTCGGCCGTGGCACCCAAGCCGCCAGCTGACCAGCCGAGCCTGACGCTCGGAGCATCAGCGCCTTGGGTGCGGCGCAACGTCGGCCCCGTCGCGTGGGCCGTCCTCGAAGCGCTCGCCGAGCATGCCGTAGTCGACGGCACGACGACCATGTCCTACCGATCCGTACGCGACCTCGCCTCCGACCTCCACCTCGCGAACGACACCGTCGCCCGAGCCCTCCGCCGTCTCGCTGATCACGGACTGGCCGAGCACTGCTCCGACCGATCGACCACCGGACGATTCGCTACCGGCCACTACCTCCTCACCCTGCCACCCGACGTCCTCACCCCAACCACGACCACCACACCAACACCACCGGCCAAACGACCGACATCACCACCAACAACGACCACCACACCACGAGGCCAAACCACCGAACACCAACAACTCGAACTCATCCACCAACCCATGAACGAACCCCAACCATGACCACCACCCGAACGACAACAACAACACCCAATCCAACTTCACGAATTTGCACCATGGTGCGGTGCGAGGCGCGCCGAGCGTCGCAGCGGGGCTTCCCGCCGTGCTGAGCGTGTGGAAGCTGGCGCCTGGCCAGGAGCTGTACTACCTCGAAGCCGTCGCCAAGGGCGTCGAGGACTACTACGTCGGCGGCGAAGCCCCCGGACGCTGGATTGCCAGCAGCAACCAACTTCTCGGCCTCGACGGCATCGTCGAACCCGACGCACTCCACCATGTCCTCGCCGGCCATGACCCGTCGACCGGGACACAGCTCGGCCAGCCCCACAAGGTGCCCGGCTACGACCTCACGTTCCGAGCGCCGAAGTCCGTGTCCGTGTTGTTCGGACTCGGAGATCCGGACACGGCCCGAGCCGTCCGTGACGCACACGACGAAGCCGTCCGCTCGGCGCTCGACTTCACCGAACGACACGCCGTCTGGTCACGCCGAGGACACGCCGGCAAGAACCAGATTCGATGCGAAGGACTGATCGCCGCTGCGTTCCGACATCGCACCAGTCGCAACGGCGACCCGCATCTCCACTCCCACGTGCTCGTGCCGAACATGGTTCGCGGCGTCGACGGTAAGTGGGCGACGATCGACGGCCGCTGGGTCTACACGAGCGCCAAGACGATCGGCTACCTCTACGAAGCCCAACTCCGCCACAACCTCACTGTCTCCCTCGGCGTCGAGTGGGGGCCGATGAAGAATGGCATCGGCGACATCGTCGGCATCCCCGAGAACGTGTTGAAGGCGTTCTCGACACGGCGAGCCGAGATCGAGCAGAGCATGGAGATGCGCGGCCAGCACTCGCCACGGGCAGCGATGATCGCCGCACTCGACACCCGCCGCACCAAAACCCACGATGTCGACCCCGTCAGCCTGCGCGAGGTGTGGGAAGCCACGGCCGCCGACCTCGGTTTCGGTCCAGCCGATCTGTCGACGGTGCTCGGTCGGGCAGTGGCCGCGCCGGTCGGCGAAGCGACAAAGAGGTCGATCGAGGACCATCTGCTCAGCCCCGGCGGGCTCACGGAACACGTCTCGACGTTCAGTCGCAACGACGTGCTGCGAGCTTGGTGCGACTCGCTTCCGGGCGGTGGGCCGATCGGAGACATCGAAGCGCTGGCCGACGGCCTCGAGGATCGGCTCGAAGCCGTCCCGCTCGATGGCATCGCCACCCGGGGTCCGGTGATCCGAGCCGCCAACGGCCGAGTGCTGTCGTCGTTGCCAGTCGGTCGACGGTGGTCGACGTTCGATCTCCTCAACACCGAACGGGAAGCGCTCGATCTCGCCCGCCGTCTCCTCGACGGCACCGCCGCCGTGTGCGAGGAAGAGGATCTACTCGCCGCGCTGCGAGGAGCGCCGACACTGTCTGAGGAACAACGATCGGCAGTGATCCGCATGACAATGTCTGGTAACGGCGTCGACATCCTTACGGCACCCGCCGGTGCCGGCAAGACCTTCGCCCTCGCTGCAGCACGCGAAGCGTGGGAGCGATCCGGCTACCGGGTCAGCGGCGCAGCCCATACCGGAGTAGCTGCCGACGAGATCACCAACGCCGCCGACATCCCATCGACCACAATCGCCCGACTCCGCATCGCCATCGACAACAGCGAACCCGGAGGACTCGACAACCGCTCCGTGTTCATCATCGACGAAGCCGGCACCGCCGGAACCCGCGACCTCGCCGCCATCCTCGACGCGGTCGACCGCACCGGCGCAAAGGTCGTGCTCGTCGGCGACCCAAAGCAACTCCCCGAGATCACGGCCGGCGGTCTTTTCGCCGGGCTGATCGCTCGACAGCCGACGATCGAACTCCAGGACAATCGACGCCAGCACGAGGAATGGGAGCGCGAAGCCCTCAAGCAACTCCGCGACGGCGACACGTCGCTCGCTCTCGACGCGTACCGCAAGCACGGTCGTATCACCATCGGCGACACGGCCGCCGACACCAAAGCCCTCCTCGTGGCCGACTGGTGGGCCGCCCGCACCCAGGGCGACGATGCGATCATGCTCGCCGGCCGACGATCCGAAGTCGCCGAACTGAATGTCCACGGCCGACTCCGAGCCGAGTTGGCCGGACAACTCAGAGGTGACCCGCTCGACATCGGCAGTCACCAGTTCCAGATCGGCGACGCCGTGATGACGTTGAAGAACGACAAGCGCCTCGGCGTGCGCAACGGCAACAGGGGAGTGGTTGTCGCCGTCGGCAGCGAAGCCCGCTCGATGCGCGTGCGGATGCAACGCGGCGACGTCGACCTGCCGGCCCGCTACCTCGATGCCGGACACGTTGGCCATGCGTACGCGATGACGGTGAACAAGGCGCACGGCCTCACGTGCGATCGCACGATGACCCTCGGCAACGACCAGGTGTACCGAGAACTCGCGTATGAAGCGCTCAGCCGAGGCCGACTCTCGAACCACGTGTACATGCCGAAGTCATGCACGCTCGACATCGAAGAAGACGGCCCACACGCACGCACCGCCAGTCTGGCTGAGGCGACTGAGTCACTCGACCGCGGAATCCGTCGTCGCCGTAACAAGCACCTCGCCCTCGATGAGCTTGCCACCGTGCCGATCGAGGCGTGGCCGACCCCCGACCTGCACGCCGAGAAGCGACGAGTCGAGCAGATCCTCGGAGCCGCTGGCCCGAACCGACAGCGCGATCTCGACTCACTTGTGGCGCGGCGGACGACGGCGGTCGATGACTTGGCCGAAGCCAACGTGGAAGTCGAATCGCTCACAGGTCGCAAGCGCCCGCTTCGAGAGCGACGCAAGCCCGACACCGAACTCATCCGAGAAACCAGCCGAGCGGACAATCTGCAAGATCGCTTCGATCGTCTCGACTCTGAGATCGCAAGCCTGGAGACGAGCCAGCACCGCCGCCGAAGTCACCTCGCTGCGCACGAAGCCGACGCGCATCAGCTCAAGGCGATCGAAGCCGTCGTCGACGGACGAATCCAGAAGGCGATCGCCCGCAGCGTCACCGACCCGCCGTCGTACATCACGAAGTCAGTCGGCCGCCGCCCGGGCCGATGCGAGCCCGACCGCGAGTGGGTGCGAACCGTCGCCGTCGTCGAGCAGTACCGAGTCGAACACGACATCACCGACAAGCGCACCCTCCTCGGCCCGTACCCCGAGAACAACCCCTTCGACCAGATGGATTGGGAGATGATCCACAACAGCGTTACCGAGACCCGCCAAGAACTCGGAATCGAACGGCCGTCACCACCACATGGGCTCGGCATCGAGTGGCCCTCGATCAGCCTGTGACGGTACATCGATGATTCCAACGCACGTCGCGAACGAGCGACCTCACGACTCCCGTCCCGGCGACTCGACCCACAAGGGCGTCACGGCGAGTTCGTACTGGATCGCACATCAAAGCAGTCATCAATCCCGGGGCGCTTCAGACACCCTCGTGAACTCGATGGTGGATCATCGCGCGCAACGCGCGAACCCCTTGGAACTCTTTATCTAGAGGACCTCGCGAGATCTGTGACCTGGACCACGAGCCGATAGCCAAGGCGTCGCTAGCCTGAAGATCGGACAGTTGGGCCTTGGCGCGATGGGATTGTTGGTCGGCTGAAGTAGCCGATCCGAATGTTGGATGAGAGCTGCCTCGGCCCGATATTGGCAAATGTTTCTGGGAAATGCCAACATGCGTCGGCGCTCTAACGTCAACGAGCCGAGGGATTCTTGATGCATCGAGCACGTCGCTACCTTCACTACCGCATCGACTGGACTGTGTCTGGCGGCCCGTTCCGAATGCTGCTTGCGTTACTCGTCGGTCTGACGATTGTGATGGTGACGGGCGGCCTCTTCCATTACGTCCTGTTCGATCGAGGTGTTGACGGTATCGGTGCCGGTTTTTGGACGTCCTTGAGTCGAATGCTCGATGTGGGCTCGCTCCAGGAAGACGCGGGGTGGGCAGAACGGTCATTTGGCCTCGTTCTTGTCTTCTGTGGATTGGTGCTGTCATCAATCTTGGTCGCTGTGCTTCTGACAACATTCCAGGATCTCGTCGAACGTGCACGCGAAGGAAGCGTGCTCGTTCGAGGCCGACCGGACCTCGTCGTTCTCGGTTGGTCCCCTCAGGTGTTCACGACGATTCGGGAGTTTGCCGAGGGCAGCGGCACGCGGCGTCGTGTCGCGGTCCTGAGTTCTGAATCTCGCGTCGTGATGGAGGAACGAATCAATCGAGAATTGTCCCCTGCGGCGCTGAAAAAGGTCGAGGTCCAATGTCGTACAGGGGATCGCGCCGATCCACGCGACCACGAGATTGTTCGGTTGCATGACGCAAAGTTCGTCGTGATTCTCGCGGAGCCGCTCGACACCGATGACGCCGAGGTCGTGCGTGCGGTCTTCGCCGCGCTGCGAAGCGATCTCGACCTTCAGAAGACGTCCGTGGTCGCCGAGGTGTGCGGAAGCGATGCGGCGCACGCCATTCGGACGGTGACGAACGATCGAATTCCGACCGTGAGTAGCAACGGCTTGTTGTCGCTGATTCTCGCGCAGGCGATTCGCGACCAAGGAATGGGTCAAGTGTTCCAGCAGTTGATGACCTATGAGGGGTCCGAGGTCTATGTGCGTCCCGCGCTGGGTTCCATCGTGGGTAAGTCGTTCGAGGAGTGCGCTCGGGCCGCAACGAACGCTCACGTGCTCGGTGTCGTTCGTCACGGAGACGTTCGCGTGCTCCCGGCGATGGACTTGATCATCGAAGCCGACGATCAGATGATATTCATTGAGGAAGAACTGCACGTCAGCCCAAATTTTAATTTCGATGGGATTCCCCCTTCGATGACGACGGATCCGCCGAGTCCGGTGTGGACAAACCAGCAGATACTCGTCATCGGCTGGAACGACATCTTCACTCGCAGCGTTGATCACCTTCGACGTTTCCTCGACGACGACGCCCAGTTGACCGTGGTGGTCGACAAGTCGTCGATCGGCGCGCTCGAACTCGAGGGTCTCGAGGCATCGACGCTCGTCGGGAACTATCACGTCTGCCGCAACCTGACCGAGACGATGGCCCAGGTGCGGGCGCTGAGCGACGTCAACAACTACGACGCTTGTGCGATGGTCCCGTATCGGGAACGATTAACGGCGAATCAAGCCGATGCTGCAACGCTCGTTCTTCTCGCAGGGATGCGTCACTACGTCGATGAACGCACATTGGGTACTCGTCTGGTTGCCGAACTTCGCGAGTCGCGATCGGCCGGGCTTGCCGACCTCGTGTCACCTGACGATCTCATATTGAGTGACTCCGTGACGGCCTCCTTGATCGCCCAACTCGTCGAGCGTCCGGCGATGGACAACGTACTCGCGGACCTTCTCGACTATCGCGGTGCAGCACTCTTCGTGCATCCGTTGGATCGTTGGCCCGACCTCGCGGCCGCCACTGAACTCGACTACGAAACGATCAAGAACGCCGTCATCGACAGGGGTGAACTTCCGATTGGGCTGAGAATGGATCGTCGCATCGAGCTCGAGCCGTTCCACGGCCGAATCATGAAATCCGATGTGTCCGGGATCGTGGTGCTCGGTGCCGGCGTCGACTGGGCGGCAGGTCAAGAAGCCGTGCATCTCTCGGACCTGCGCTGACGCTCGATCGCAATCGAGAGACGATCCAGAGACGATCGAGAGACTACCGGGAAACGGCCCGGAGATGAGGGCCACCGTTGTCCGATCCATATGTGGTCGAGCGCCGTTTGATTGCATGGCGACATTGCCAATGTCGAACTTTTGCTTCTCAGAGTGGTGTGGATCTACTATTGGTGACAATTCACGCGGACGCGGAGGGTGGTACGAATGGCGAACTTTTCAGACATCTCGGGTGAGGTGGATCGCGTTCAATTCGAAGAGGAACTCATCCCGGTGGGCCCTCCAGTCGGCCCGCTCATCGGGGCAGCCGCTTTGATTGTTGTCTCCGCAGTGCTTCTTGTGCCCGCAAGTGATGCCGTCCAACTTGCTGGGTACCTCTTGGCTGCGCTCGGCGTACCGATTCTCATCATCGGTTTTCGCTCGATGGTGCGGCGACGACAATCCAGCACCACATTTATCGATCTTCTGTGGACCCGGTTTGCCGCAGTGGCGCTGTTGGTCGTTGCCATCGCGATCGCCGTCTGGCACGCTTGGCTCTTCGCCCAAACCGAGGTACTGGTGTGATCGGCAAAGGCCTCACAGCCGTGTTGCTCTCCCTTGGCATCCTTGTAACTCCAACGAGTCCGTCGCCGTCGGTGTCCGCTCAGTCAGCGCCGCCCGAGCGCGCCGTCACGGCGTGCGTTCGAGAGCAGCAGTCGCTCTCGGTCCTGTTCCTGGTCGACTCTTCGCAGTCTCTCCAGGGGACCGACCCGAACGGGCAACGTGTCGTCGGGCTCAATGCCGCCGTAGATGCTCTCGGTACAATTGCCCAGCAGGCGTCCACCGAAGGCGGAGTGCCGCCTGCGGTGTTCGTCGAATTTGCCGACTTCGGTACCACCACCCGTCGCGCATTTTCTGAACGCCCATTGTGGGCCCCGCTGACCGAGCCACGCGGACAACTCGCCGGCCAGATCGAGCAGTTTCGTCAGCGGAACCGAAGCGAGGACACCGACTACGTCGGTGCGCTCGACCCGTGGCGCGATCGGGCGGCGCCGGAGCGTCCCGCCGACGAGCAGGGTGCTCTGGAATTGTTGGAGGCGGCCCCCGAGGGTTCGTGTCGCCTGTTGTTGTGGTTCACCGATGGCCGGTTCGACATCGACTACCAAGGAACCCGGAAGTACGTCAATTGGACATCCGAGCCGTTGGAGATCGCCTCGGAAGGAATCGAGGAAGAGGCAGAGCGGCGCGGAGTGGAACGGCTCTGCCAACCTGGCGGACTCGCCGACCAACTCCGGTCCGGTCCGATCACAACAGGGGCCGGCGCTTATATGACCGTCGTCGCGCTCGGAGATCCGTCGAACTTTGGCCTCGTCAGAGCGATCGCCGAGAACACCGGTGCGGAGGTCTGTGGCCAGGAGCCGGCGCGCGGCGACGTGCTCGAGGCGGCGAGCCTAGGCGAATTGATCTACGCGCTGGCCACCGGACCGAACCCGAATGAGAGTGTCGTTCTCGGTGACATGGTCCCGACGTGCACGAGCGTCGAGCTGACGGACGCGTCGGTCGTCTCCGCATGTGAACTCCCGTTTGAACTGACGGCGGCGATTCGATCGTTCAACTTGCTCACGCTTGCAGGCGATCCTGCCGTCTCGACGGTATTGGTGCCGCCGAATGGTGAAGCGATCCGTTTGAGCGGCTCTCAGGCGCTTGCGCTAGCCAACGGCGTCACGCTCGATATTCATCAGCTTGGCAACGCTGGAGATGTCTTTCAAGTTGCTGGTGACCTGCCGGGCGACGGAAGTTGGGCGGGAATCTGGCGGCTGCGGTTCGTCAGCCCCGACGAGTTCCTCGCTCGAGACGCTGTGAACAGGGCGTCGATGTACTTGTTCGTCCGAAGTCTGACCGCCCGATTGAACGACGCTGATACCGAGCTTCGCGTGGGTCGCTCCCGTTCGATCAGTGTGCAGCTCGTGAATCCCAGTGACGAACCGGCCACCGACACGTCATTCGTTTCTGGTTCGGAGATCGACGTGTTCGCCAACGGACAACGGGTCGACCTCTCTCCGATACAGCCCGACGGAACGTTTTCGTTCGACTTCGACGTGCCCATTGATTTCCCTGGAGAGGAACTCGTCGTCACTGCTGAACTTCGACCGATCGTACGGATGAACGAATCGGCTCCGATCGTTGAACTTCCTCAGTGGAGCGGCGAACTCGGGCGAATCGCGATCCTGCCAATTCCGAAACACCCGATCGTCGACCCGTTTGCGCCGTTCATCGGCGCGTTGAAACAGAGCGTCACCACGTTGACGACCACGGCGCTCGTCGATGCGTCAGCCCCAGAATCTGGTGGGTGCGTTCGTGTTTCTGGCGTGGCTGTGCCCGATGGCGGCCTTCTCGAAGGTTCGCCGACCGTCACGTTGCGTTGGAAGGGGAACGTGATTGGTCCATCCGACGTGTGCCCGATCTCGCTGGCGGACGGCGAGACCGGTGAGATCGAACTCGAAGTGTCGCTCGAAGGTGCCATGATCGTCGATTCGACCGAGACGTTGATTGTAGGCGAGGTGTCGTTCGAGGCAAGTGGGGCAATTGAGCCGATCCAATCCGGTGACGTCACGAACGGATACTCGACGAAAGTCGAGCCGGAGTCCAGCGACGTGACTGAAGAGGGCGCCCTCTGGGGGCTTGTGGCTGTTGCACTCCTCATCCCGCTGTTGTTGTTGTTCGGCGCCAACGTGATCGCCGCCAGGCTCCGTGCCGGTCAATCCGCACATGTCGTGCGCAGGGTGCGCTTCACCAACGGTCGTTTCGTTGACGAGGCCGACGGGTTGCCGGTGGTTTTCGTCAGCGATGACATTGACAACATCGGGAATCCACAACCGGGTACGCACCGCGAGTTGACGATCGACAACTTCAAATTCGATGCCAAGATGCCGAAGAATCCATTCGGTGACGTCTCGGCGGTCGTCACGTCGCCAGGATCGCCGTTCGTCGTCGGCGACACAGGTACGGCCAAGAAGCCGAGGATCGGTCGCACTCCGGTCGTGATGGCCAGAGCATGGGCGTTTGCGGCCGACGGACTTCCGACGCGCACCGCGGTCGGTGCCGACACGATCGAACCGCTGCCGGGAACCCTGCTGATCGTGACACCGGCGGTGCACATGAATGCGCTGCCGTACATTCGTGAGCGCATGCCCGAGATCCACGACACCGTGGATCGCGCGATCGCTCGTCACATCGTCGATCCGGGTGTCGAGCCTGAGCCTGAGCCCGCGTCCGTACCGGGCAGCGCCCCAGCGGATCCGGGGCCGGCCGACCCATTCGGCGGTGACACGAAACCCCAACGCAGCGGCGGAACCACCGTCACCGACGAAGCCGCCCGGGGCGAACCGAAAGACCCGTTCGCCGGACTTGGCGCGTCCACATCACACAACGAACCCGCTTTCGGAACACCAGAGCCGAAAAAACGGTCTCGAAAGTCGACCCGCGAAAAACGCCCAAAGCGTTCGCGTCGATCGAAGGACGATTCGACATTCGGTGGCTTCCCGGACGATTCGTCATTCGGCGGCAGTCTTCCGGACGAGCCGAAATCGCCGTTCTGACGTTCACATGGCCGTCTCTACTGCTCCTCAATCTCACAAACCAACAAAGGATTCATCATGGCTCTCTCTCCTGTCATCGTCATTGGTTGCGGCGGTTCCGGCGGCAAGGTCGTCTTGAACCTCAAGCGGCGCATCTCCGATGAACTTGAACGGCGCGGGTGGCACCATGGCCTGCCCTCTGCCTGGCAGTTCCGGTGGATCGATGTGCCCACGACGCAGGAGCGCCACTCCGAATTCGGCCCTCCACTGCGATCAAGGGAGTACGTGGCTCTGGCGCCCAGCGACACGTATTCTGACGTCGACGAAGCGCTGTGCAATGCCGCAGGTCAGAACTTGCATCGCATGGCTGGCTGGAGGCCGTCTCCGTCGCTGAACCTAACGGTGTCGAAGGGTGCCGGCCAGATGCGCGCGGTCGGCCGTGCGGTCGCGCTGACACAGCCCAACGCGATCGCGGACTCGATCCGCACCGCAGTACATGCCGTGCGCGACGGCGGTGCCGAGTTGTCGAACCTTGCGGATTTCCTTTCGGGTCGAAAACCCGATGCCGATGGTGTCGCCCCGGACCGGCCACCGATCCCACTCGTCTTCGTTGTGTCGTCCTTGGCTGGTGGCACCGGTTCGGGCGTGTACCTCGACGTCTGCGACATCGTGAGGCGGGGATTCCCTGAGCTGACGAAAAGTGTGTTGGCGGTGCTCTTCACCGCCGAAGTGTTCAAAGGGGTCAAGCTCGACGGGGGCATGGCGCCGAACACGGCCGCCTCGTTCGCTGAGCTGGGAGCGGGTGCGCTCTCCGGGGGACAAGAAACCGAGGCCCTATTGGGTCAGGTCGGAGCGCAAGCTGTCGACGGCCATGGCGGCCCGAACGCGACCTTCGTGGTCGGGCTGTCGCCGCTCGGTGGTGGCGCCCCGCTGGCGAGCGCTACCGATTGCTATCGGTCGGTGACCGAGACCTTGCTCGCGACCATGATGAATGAGAAGTTCGCTGGCGATTTTGCGGCGTATCAGCTCACCAACTTCTACGAATCCAATACGCCAGCCAAGCGTGCGACCCGCTGGTCCATGCTTAATCAGGAACTCGGCTTGAACATTCCGTCGGCGTGTGGGTACGTGTCGTCGTTCGGCTCGGCTCGTCTGTCGGTCGGTTCCGCACGGTTCGGGGAGTGGGCGGTGGATCGGATGTCGCGTGCGGCAATCGACTACTTGACCGAAGGTTGGCGGGACCGAGGCTTGGAGCTGCTCGACCCGACGGAGCGGGACACCGCATCAGATCAGCAGATCGTCGATTTTCTGGTCAACCGCGACCGCAACCCGTTCGTCGAGGCGTGCGGGCTGTGGGAAGAAGACGAGCCTGATGGTTCGGTCAAGCACGATCAGGTGCTCGAAGGTATTCTTTCCGAGTCCGACCTGAGCACACTGCGCGACGAATTCAAGGCGACGCTGATAGGCGAGATGAGAAGCGCCGGACAGGGAAATGCCGGGCAGTGGTCGGGTTTGATCGATCAACTGGTGCAGAACAAGAGTGAAACGTTCCGCACACTTGTCCAGTCGGCGCTCCTCAGCGGACGTGATCGCTACGCAGCAGGTGCGGTGGATCGGGTCTCGACGGCGACGTCGACGTGGTTGGCAGCGTATGGGTTGCCCGTGACGCAGGGTCTCGTTGCCGAATTGATTCGACAGTGCACGAGCGCGGTCGATCAACTCCGCAAGCAGGCGGCGGAAGCACGGAGCGAATCGGCTCGGGACGTCAGCCCATACGTGCAAGCGGCCCTGGCCGACATCGGGAATCAGAAGGTTCAGCCGAACAACGACTTCGTCGCTCGGGCGCTGCTCAAGGCGCTGGGCCCGTTGTCATGGACTGCGGCGGAGCTGAGGTTTGAGGCTGCGGCTGCCTATCTGGGGCAGATCCAGCAGCGCGTCCTCGATCCGTTGCGTGCCGAGCTGAAGCGCATCGGCACCGAGTTGGAACACCCGGAAATCGTCGAGACCATCAAGGAGTGGCCGTCGGGCCCCGATGTGAGCGAGATCTATCGCCCGCCGGCATCTGAGTTCAGCCTGATGGACTACAGGGAGTGGGACGCCCAGTACGAATCGCTGCTCGTGCGTTCCGAGGTCGGCACGAGTGATGGAGTTCGCGATCTAATCTTGGCCGGGGGTTTCCACTACGGCCCGGTGGCCGATCGCCAAACCGCGCCACAGGCTGTAGAAATCGTCGAGAACGGTTCGTGGTGGTCGCGTGACGGTCGCTCGGTCACGACGACGCTCCGTCTCGGTCCTGTCGAGGTCAGTGATCGGGTGAAGACGTGGATGAAGGACGATTCGCAGCCATTTGGTCGGTTCATGAAGGCGGGATTGTCGGACTATCTGTCCGACGATCACGAAGACATCAATCAACGTGCTCGTCAGGATCGGTTGCGTGTGCAGCTGAGCGCAGCGATCAGGATGGCGCGACCCCTCTTCTCGATCAATCCGGGTGTGATGGGACGTGTGCACACTGTCGCCAACCTGGATGAGATGGTGATGTCGGAGGACTTCCCGTTTGCGTCGTCGCACCCGGCTCGCTCGTTGATCTCCGAAATGGCCGAGGGCGCGGGCATCGAGATCAAGTTCAGAGAGGACAACAACGACGGCATCGAGTCGGTGTTGATCTTGTCGAACCTGGTGAATCCGGTCCAGCCATGTGCCGTCGAATCCTTGTACGGTCCCATCGGACGGAGCTGGTTGAACGTCACCCAGAGCACGCTGGATTCCAGAGATGCGCAGATCGGTGGCTTCAACATGAATCGCCGAGCGCGCTTGCTGACCGAAGCGATTCCACTTCCGCAGTCCTCGATCGACGCGATCATCAGAGGTTGGTCGCTTGGCCGGCTGCTCGGCGTCGTAACGGACCCAGGAGAACTAGAGCCCGTGAAGATCTGGGCTCGCGATCAGGTCGGGAATCCGACTGCTGCCGCCATGCCATGGCCGGTGCTCCGACACGGCAAGTCGTCTCGTCTCGATCGGCCGAGCCACCGCGGCGAATTGTTGCCGGCGTTCTTGGAGCACTTCGGCCTCGCCATGATGTTGGTGTCGCAAGACGACACGATCCTCGATGGTTACCAGGCGCTGTTTGAGCTTGGCCAGAATGCCGAGGACGCGATCGAACGATGGATCCACGATGGCGAGACGCCGGTCGGCCAGAGCGTCAAACCGATGTTGGGCGGCACCGATGCACAGGGTCGGCAGGACGACATGTTGAATGCGCTGTCCTCACTCGCAGGCGTAATGACCGAGCGATACGATTCGGGCCTCAGGCTTGCCGGCGTCAAGAAATACGAACAATTCGCCCAGGTGCCGTACGGGTGGGAAATCATTCCGTGGCAACAAAAGGCATTGCTCGACCTCTCCCAGATGGCGTCGAGCATGAGCGTCGGCGGCTCCGTCGACTACCAATGAGCCACGTGGACCTGACCGTACTCTTCGGAGCGGGCACCGACGACCTGGTCGTTGTCGACACGCTTCAGGCGATTTCTCACCACTCGCTGCTGCGGCCATTTGCCGTATTGCGACCGGACACCACGTGCGCGGTCATCGACGACGGAGAACTGACCGAAGTCGGAACGCTGTACGACTACGCGGCCGGGCGCGCACTCGTTCGTGTGCGAATCGTTCGGTTGTCGCTCGACGGTCAGGCAGTCGATCCGGAACACATCGAGTTCCTCCGCGTCTTGCGGTCCGAGTTCTCGCAATACATCGAGTTCCTGGAATACGGAACACTCACGGTGTTGCCCGATGGAGGGGTCGCGTCGAGAGATGCGTTCGTCGAGCACTTCAATTTCAACTTGCTGATCGAGCCTCGCGACATGGCCGGAGAAGCGCGGTTCGTCCCAACTCGGATCGATCGCGAGCGACAGATCACCGTTGCTGCGGCAGCGATCGCCGCAATCGGTGGGCTGTGGACGTGGCTGGACGAGGCGCCATTCGACATCTTCGATGTCGGCTACGACTCCACCGGAGCGCGTGTGTCACTGATGCGCCTCACGACCCGGGTGATCGACGCCGGCGACCTGACTGCCCGCTCCGTGGCCTGGGCGCTCGCACCGGGTGGACAACGTCCGGCACCGACCGGCACCACCCGCCATGGTGACCAGACCCGCTACGTCAGCTCGCTGATCGAGCAGATTTCGCCGCGTGCCGCTGCGTCGCCGCTTGGACTCTCCTTCGCTCCCCCTGATCCGTACGAACCGCCTGGCGGCGTGCGGAAGGGGTGGTGGCAGACGATGGTGATGTTCTTCACCGAGGTCGTGGACGAATTGAAACGACTGCCGGGCGAGATCATCCATCGTAAAATCGAGGAACTGAAACGTCGGTTCGAGACCGCCGTTCAAAACAAGACGTTCGGGCAGGATTCGGAGATCAAGGTCCAGATCGTGGAACCAAGCAGGTTCGACGAGGTTGCGGACAGCGCCGCGCGGATCGGTCGCCTGGCCAGTATTCCTGGTCTCGAACTCGGAGCGCTCCCGAACGGGTCCCAGACGTGGAGTCGCCTCGGAACGATCTTGCACGGAGCGGGTGACGGTTCGGAGTTTCCGGAGGGGCTGCGCGAGCTCGAGCCGGAGTGGGATGGTGGCCGCGGAGTGCTGACCGACCTGACCGTCTTGGCGGTGACCGATCTTTCTTCGTTCGACGTCAGCGGCAGCGACGTCGCAGCGCTGGGCAACTTTGCTGACGAACCATTCGAAGTGAGGCCGTACGACGTTCTGATGCAGCGGGCGGTGTCCCGAGTGCTGGACATGCCGGTTTCGGTCACGGTCGAGGCAGACCGCATGGCGACCGAGGAAGATCATGTCGCGATCGAGGAAGATCGCGCAGCCGACGCTGACGACGCGGCGAGCGAACCGGACGATCCTGAGGCAACGATCGATGGTGAAACCGACCACACGGAATCCAGCGCTGGCGAGGAAGACGTCGTCACAGACTCCGAGGACGCCGTTCACAACGTTGATGGTGACAGCGACGAGGCCGACATCGTTGACCAGGTCGCTGCTGGCGCACGGAACGATCTCAAGCGGAGGTACACGAGTTGGAACGGAGCGCGTCGTTCGACGCTGCTTTGGAGGATCGGCGACCGTCTTGTCGAGGGCCAGATCGCTGCCGCGGGGTTGCTCGAGAGCACCGAAAATGGGCTTGCGCGACTCATTCAAGAACTCGAAGAGGAACAAGAGCAGGCGGGCAAGCGTCGCAAGCGATTTCTACGACGTGCGCTGCTGATCGTCTGCGGTCTCGTGCTGCTCGTGGCGATTGCGGTGTCGGGTCTGTTGCTGGTCGAACTCCTTCTGGCGGCCATCATCGGAGCTGTCTGCCTGCTCGGGATGCTCGGTCTGCTCAAGATGGCGTACAACTTGGGTCGTGACCGGGTGAGGGATCGACACCGGGTGAAGGGGCTGCTCGCTCGCGACGAGTACCTCGCCACCGTTCGTCGACATGCTGCCGCCGAACTTCACCGGCTCATCGGTCTCTACGACCAGTTCCTCGATTGGTCGGAGGTCTATGCGACATCGATCCATCATCCGTGGGGCGATCTCGAGACGTTGCGAGTGACACCGTGGCGCACGACGACCGGTGCGCTGTCGTTCGTGTGCGGGGAACCGTTGATCACCGCCGAGGGCGAGCAGAAGGCCACCATGGCGACGGCGCAACACATTGCCAAACGCGGTTGGCTCCGCGACGCGTATCTGCAACGGCGCGCCGACTGGATCCAGTGGTATCAGAATCTCACCGGCAACTTGACCGGGTCAGGCGGCGAACCAGAAGCCGACAACGAAACGGGCACTGAGCCGATCTACGTTGCGGCGCCTCAAGAGGGCCGAGCGTCTCAACCGGTGTTTTCGCCTCGCGTGCACTTCCGCAAGGGATACACGATGGGCCAACGTTCTGAGCGCTTCAGGCGCGAGTTTGTCGCCGAACTCCGCGAGGCATCTGAGAGCGACTCGAGCGACCACATCGTCGACGAAGTTCGATGTGACGTTCCGGGTCTGTCCGGAAGATCCACTGCGGAATTCACGAGCCCGGTGGTCACATGGTCGACGGTTGCAAACTTCGACAACCAGTTGACGCCATCTGCCAAGGCGGACCACACGATCAAGGTTCGATCCGTCGGGGGCATCACCGATGCCGCCGGTCTGGACATCCCAGCGACGACAAGTCTTCTTCCGGTTCTGACGCTTCAAGACCGAAGCGTTGTCGCCGCGTTTCGACTCGATGTTACCACTCCGCTCCGACTCGATGACACCGTGTTGATCGAGGCTCAGCCCGGCGCGCAGCACGTCGAGCCGGGCGACGACGAACCGGCGGATGAGCCGACCGGTGAATCGGGTGAAAGTAAGTGGGAGTAGCCGATGGAAACGGGGACGTCGATTGGCCTGAGTATCATCGCCATTTCATGTTTGCTCGCAGGTTGCCTGTTTGGAATCGTTGCAGCCGCTGTTCGTCCTGAGGACCGGCTGGCGAAGTCCGTGGCGTTCTCGTGGGGATTCGCGTTTGGTCCGATCGGCCTGGGGGTCGTGCTCTTCTTGAAGGCTCGGGCAAGTCGGTCAATGACCGCTCCGACGGATCCGTTCTGATGGGGGCGATGATCCAAGCAAAGACGGCACAAGGTCGGTCTGGTTCCGTGACGCTGATTGCGATCGGAACGGCCATTTCAGTGATTTCACTCTTCGTTCCGTGGTTCTCGGGCCGGACGACATCGAGCGAGGTCGTCGTGAGTCCGATCCTCGAGCGGGCACTGTCAGGTCCGACTGTGGTCGTGGCAGGTGCCATGGTCGGTGGCTTCGTGCTCTACGTCATTAGGGGCAACGTGGGGCTTCTCGGGTGTGCGGCGGCGTTGCTGTTCAACACGACTCTGCTGATCTGGCTGTTCGGAGCGAGTCTTGCTGCCTGGATTCCGTCCGGCATCCTCCCGACGAATCCGGTTGTGTCCCTCGAAGTTGGCGTGAGTTCGGCGCTTATGGGAAGTCTGCTGACTCTCGTCGGGATCTGCGTGATCCTGGTCGAGCAAACATGGGGACGGCGCAGCGCTTCACTCAGTTCATGGCAGTTTCTCGTCGGCGTCGCGGTCGCCTGCGGCGCGCTGTACGGTCGCGGAATTCCAATCGTTAGGGCGGAAGCATCAGGATTCGAGTGGTCGTTCGCTGCCGATGCAGTTCCGATTCTCGGAGACCTTCTCGGTTTCATCGGCCTTGCCGTGGCGTTGTTGGCCTTGGCTGCTGGGGTGCTTCGCTGGAGACTCGGTGCCGTCTTGTTGATGATCGCGTCTGCCGCATATCTACTGCTCGCTGGTGTGGTTGTCATTTCAGGGAGTCTCCTGGAGCGGGCTGGTCGCACGCTCGCGGATCAGTTCGGCGTGTCTGGGGTCGAGGTGTCGTCGTTGCTGGCGGCGTCAGGCCTTGCGGCCGCCGCTGCGGTCGGTGGTCTCGTTCTTGCCGTCGCTTGCATGTGTGGCACGCGTCCGCTCAGCGTCGCAACCGTGCCCGGACCCGGACCCGATCCTTCACTTCACGATGGTGGGTCAACGCCGACGTTTGACGTCGCTCCGGGTGACCCCGGCGAGCCGACACTGCCGTTCTGACCGCCTCCGGGACGGTCCCGACGGTTCCGGCAAAGTCGGTGATGACAACTCAATGGCTCGTGAGCGTGTTTTCGCCGCGGCGTACGGAGCGGACGTCTCCGGCACGTCTGGTTTCACCACTACGCAACATGCTGGAGCGTCCGCATCCTGTCTGTTTCAGGTTTGACCGCGGACGAGGTCGTTGATTCCGCTTCCTCCGTCGGTCGAAGCAATCGTGTACCAGCGAGGGCGGTCGTCAGCGCCAGAATCCAGAGCGTGATGGACAGACGAAACAACCCGCCGGATCCACCAGCGTTCGCTTCAGTGGTGATGGTCGACATCGAGACGGGACCGATTTGTACTTCCATGATTGAAGTGATCAACGCCCCGAGGGCCGACAGCCCTGCGATCATGGGAAGCGCAGACGCATCGAGCCTTCGGGCGGCACCGACTGCTAGGCCAAGACTGACAACGATGACGACAAGCTGGGCAAGTGCCACCCCGCCGTCATCTCCAAGCGTGTCGAACTGGGTGGCGACAGCGGCGGCAAGTGCCACGTATGTACCGATCAGCACCGAGGCGATGACGGCCCAGGCAACAACGAGCGAGATGTCCCTGACATAGAGGTACGGCTGCGGCCGACACGTTTGGATACTGGTCTTCGACATGGTGACTCCCTAGGTGAGCGTTCGAACAAGGTCGTGTTCAACAGTGCAGTGGGCCGGCAGTCACGCAATGAGGAAATTATTGTTTCTTGTTTTCCGAGCCCAGTCCCCCGGTCGGGGGATTGGATTCGTACATCATCCGGGCGACCTATCTTGTAGTGGTGCGGCGATCGACGGTGCTCATTGGATGCGGAGCTATCGCGGCGACGATGGCCGCAACGTTTCAGTTCGCTGGTGGCCTCGGCGGCGATGCGCCCGTATCGGGCAGCACCGATCGGCCGGTGCTCTCGACGCCAAGGACTGAACAAGCAACGACCGAATCCGTGTCTACGAGTGAGTCGGCGCCGGCCGCATTGCCGGAATCGTTGACCGATCTGCCATCAGAATCTGTAGTCGACGATGTCCAAAGCTCTGCGGTCTTGGTTTTGCTTGACTCATTGGTCGTGGCCGATCCGGTTCCGAATCGGCCACCGTACGATCGAGAGGGGTATCAGCCCGACGGGTGGGCAGACCTCGACGGTGACTGCATGTCGGCACGACACGAGGTGCTTGCAGCGCTGTCGGAGATCCCTGCGCAATTGAGCCCGTCCGGCTGTTTTGTCGAAGTTGGTGCGTGGACGGACCCCTACACCGGTGTCGAAGTTCGCGAGGCGACCGAGATCACGATCGATCACGTCGTCCCGCTCAGCGAGGCGGATCGATCTGGCGGCTGGCGGTGGGATGCAGCTACTCGCATCGCCTTCGCAAACGACGAAACCCCCGGTGTATTGCTGCCGGTGATCGGGGCGATCAACCAGGAAAAGGGAGACAAGCGCCCGGACGAGTGGCTTCCGCCAGCTGCGGAGTACCACTGTACGTACGCGTCGAACTGGGTCGAGACGAAGGCGCGGTGGAGGCTGTCGGCCACGGCGTCGGAAGTAGCGACGCTTCGGGACATCCTCTCCGGCTGCGATTCGTCCGCGCTGCCAGTGCCAACCGACGCGCCTTTGCCACTCGTCGAACTGGCGCCTGCGTCCACCGCTCTGCCCCAGCCGGCCACAGATCTCGACGTATCCGAGGTGGTCGTGGAGCGGTGCCAGCGTCGAGAGGAGCGGGTCACCCTCCGGAATCCCACGTCACAGCGACTGTCGTTGACCGGATACACACTGCACGACGAAGAGTCGCGACACGCCACTCGCCTCGACCAATTCGGCTCACTCGCAGCAGGCGCGTCGTTGGTGATCCTGACCGGCGACGATGCAACGGCCTCTCCAGGCGAAGTGGTGTGGAAACGACAGAACGTCTGGAACAACGATGGCGACACCGCCTTTGTCCTGACGCCGTCCGGCTCTGTCTCGGACGCGAAGTGCTGACTCATTCGAGCTGATTCCTGGCTGCTTTCGTAGTGCTGGCGTTGAATTTGCCCCACCTGGCCACGAAGCCGACCTTCGAACCCCACGCCAACTCGGGCGCCGAGCTGACTGTTCGGGGGACTGGCCTGTATCCGGATGTGAGTCCCGCGAGGTCTTGGGGAATGGGTGACGCCAGGTGTCGCTTGTCAGCAATTTGTCAGCAGAATGTCCGCGAACGGGACGAAACTAGCGGGAATCAGACGACATTGGCCGACACGGCCGTTCGTCAAAAACGTCCTCTGACCAGGCTAAACGTCACCAAACGACATTCGACGAGATCTCCATATACCGGAGTTCAAGTCCCATCTTCGACACCAGGAAGAATTACGTTGACCAGGGCTCCGGCCCTGGTCAACGGCTTTTTCGGGTGAGGTCGGGATGGGGTCGAGTCGCCGAAGTCGCCGAAGTCGTCAAAATCGGCTGCTTA